>Ga0335081_10014774_pt1 | contig 12630 bp, 10 predicted proteins | sample Lox_Sample_35_FD_206713 | JGI IMG/M metagenome (GOLD analysis project Ga0335081, IMG submission 206713) | Soil microbial communities from Loxahatchee National Wildlife Refuge, Florida, United States - Lox_Sample_3.5 | ecosystem: Environmental > Terrestrial > Soil > Wetlands | place: USA...
TGAGATAGTAAACTGTCCCAGGTTAGTGCTGGCCAGCGAATGACTGGATGTCCATGGTAAGGAGAAGGTCTACGGTTCGATTCCGTAACGGGGCTCCAGGTAGAGGCAATGAAATCGAACACTTACGTTCGAGACTATGGAACGGGTTGTGGAACGGGAGACCCGAACCGCGTTATGGTTCCGTCATGGCCATCACCGCCAAAGGTCACATAGAGCACCTCCCCAGCGGATCCTTCCGGGTACACGTCTACGCCGGGACAGACCCGGTAACAGGCAAGGCGCGGCGCCTGAAAGAGACCTGCCCGGACGAAGCTTCCGCGGCCGCGGCCCTCGGCAGGCTGCTGGCCCAGGCCCAAAGCCAGCAGGCACCGGTCAGGGACGCCACCTTCGGCTTGGTCCTCGACAAGTACCTCGAGGTCACCGACCTCGCTGAATCCACCCTGGCCACTCACGAGAGCTACATCCGGCGCGTCATCCGGCCCGTCCTGGGCGGCACCAAGGTCCGCAAGATCGGCCCCGACACCCTCGATGCCCTCAACGCACACCTCAAGCGCTGCTCCCGGATATGCGCGCGCCTGCCGAAAACCGAGCACTACGCTGACGGCGAGCACGCCTGCGACGCGCGCTGCGGGCCGCTACGCGATCACCGCACCGCCCGCCCGCATGCGTGCGACGAACGATGCGCGCCGCACCGGTGCAAGCCGCTGAAGGCCTCCTCCCGGGTCAAGGTCTTGTCGATCATCTCGGCTGCCCTGGCCCTCGCCAAGCGTTATAAGCGGGTCGACAGCAACGTCGCCGAAGATGTCACTATGCCCAATGTCGGCCGCCGCGAGCCGGACCCGCCGACACCCGGGCAGGCCGCCAGGCTGCTCAACCTTGTCTGGGCGCAAGACGAGGAGTTCGGCCTCTACTTGTGGGCAGCCTTCACCACCGGCGCCCGCCGCGGGGAGCTGCTCGGCCTGCGGGAGAACCGGTTCGACTTCGACAGCCAGGAAGTCAGGCTCTCTGCGAACTACATCGTCAAACGCGGCAAGCGGATCGACAAGCCTCCCAAGGACGGCGAAGGCCGCCGCGTGTCCCTCGACCCGCTCACGTGCGAGCTATTCCGCGATGCAGCCCAGCACCGGCGTGCCGCCAGGGCCGAGCTCGGCGTCGAGGTGCCCGAGGACGCCTACATGTTCTCCCCCGATCCGGTAGGGAGGGAGCCGTGGAATCCGGACACTATGACGCATCGGTACCGGCGCTACGCCGACCGGGTGGGTATCCGCAGCTCGCTCAAGGAGCTAAGGCACTACTCGGCTACGCAGCTGCTCCACGCGGGTGTCGACCTGAACACCGTCGCTGCCCGCCTCGGCCACGCAGAAGGTTCAACGACCCTGAAGTTTTACGCCCAGTTCGTCCGCCTGGCCGACCAGCACGCCGCCACCGTCATCCCGTCCCAGCTGGACACGCTGCGCAGGAAACAGCGGCTCACCGAGCTGCTCGGCGGCCGCGAGGTACCCGGCGGCCCGGAGGGCCTCAAGGAGCTGGCAGCCGTGCTGGCTCCGCAAACTGGGATTGACCAGGAAACGGCACTGGCCTGGCTTGCCGAGTCTGCGGTCGCGGCCGGACCCGGCCGTGACGGTGACTGACCGATGCCACTGCTTCGAGGTTGGTCCCTGGCTTTGGCAGAGGAGACAGGGTCCACATAGCTGTCGAGATACCAGTGTGCCAGTTGTTGTCTGCCGAGTTTCGTATGAGGTCCGCGGCTGTCCGGACTCTCCGGCGCTCGATTACGCGCCGCGGAAACGCCCGATTCTGCCGAAATGAGGGCGTATGAGATCTCTGCGCGGCTGCGGGCGCTCCAGCTTGACCCCTTGGCCGCGCGGCAGGAAGACCCGGGCAGCTGCGAGGAAGGACCCAGAAGAACACTCAGCCCAGCCCGGCGGCGCGCGTAGTCACCGGGCCAGATTCGTACGCCCTCTTGACAGTGGTGGCCCTTATGGGTGCCGATGAGCGGATTAGTAGCGTCACGCAACCGATCTCTCTGACATGCTACGTCAGGTGAGGTATTCGTTGACACCGGCGAGGCTACAGGTGCGCAGGCAAGACGAATACGCAAACTATATTGGCGGACTGGTAAGAGACATTGCGCGATGTCGAGGTTGACCCCGAAACCTTTAAAGCGTTTGCTTGAAGAGAATGGGCCTGTCGGGCCACATCCTCCAAGGCGCCGTGCGCTTGGACAGTTATTGCTTCACAGCCAGTGCGAACGACTAGCTTGGGCACGGTCGGCCATCTTCCGCGGCAATTGTTCATCTGCCGCCGACGGCACCGGCTCCTTCTTGGCGCCGCCTGGGCTCGGTCAGACAAACGCTTTGGTCATCAGGAGTTGCGCGGTTGAAGTTACAGTCCTCGATCGTTATAACGTCGCTGATGGACTGGAGGCGGTCTATGGCCCAAGCTGTCAGTTATTATCATTGTCTGGACTGACGTGGGGTGGTGCGATGGGGGACGAGGACCGGATTGGCTTGGCGGAGTTCCTGACTGACCTGCGTTCAGAGCTGGGTGAGGCTCAGTCCCGAGCGGCCGGTGATTCGCTGAAGCTGGGCGTCGAGGAGATCACCTTGACGTTGGAGGTGGCGTACACGCTGACCAAGGGCGGTGAGGCGTCCGGCGGTGTAAGGGCGAAGTTCTGGGTGTTGGCTTCCGCCGAGGCTGGCATCAAGGGAAGCCTGTCCTCGCAGGAGGGCCGCACGCAGCAGCTGACGTTGACGCTGAAGCCGCGGGTGGAACAGGTGGTCATCGATCAGCAGGGACAGCAGACCACGGTCACCAGGGGCGTGGACGTCGAGGGGAGCATCGCCGTGGGAGAAGAGCAGCCAGCCCTGCCATCGCCTGGCAGATCCTGACCTCAGGGCCAGTAAGGACAGGATCCGGCGGTGATGGATCATCCGGTACGGCCCCGGGTAGCCGAGATCATCGTGACCCGCGAGGGGAAGGAAGCGACACGAGCCAGCGGCTATCTGGTCGCGAAGGGCTGGGTGCTCACTGCCTGCCACGTGGTACAGGATGCAGCCGCGATCGGCGTGTGGCTTGGCGCACCGCCGGAACTCACCCCGGATGCGGGTTCGGGTGTCGATCCCGGGCGAGTACTGGCGGTTCCGGCTGCGGATCTGGCGCTGCTGCCCATCGGTGGGCATGCAGGCGATGCGCTGGCCGAGCCGGCGCTGTTTGGGCGGCTGGATCGCGATCCCGGGCCGCCGGTGCCGGTAGCGGCAGCGGGCTGCCCGCGGTTCAAGCTGCGCGCGGCTTCCGGCAGGCCAGGCGTGCTGCTGCGTGACCTGGATTACGCCATCGGCAGCAAGTGTTCCGTTTGCTGGTTATGGGTGGCGCCCCTGTCCGTTACCGGCGCGTCTTAGGCAAAGGCCGAGGCCGGGACCGGGAGCGGGTTGGCCGGCACGAGCGTGGCCACCGAGACGTGCGGCCAGGACAGGCCGGCGAAGTTCAGCAAGACCTGCTGTGAGTACTGGATCTGGGTCGCGTTGACCTGGATCTGGCGCGGCGCCGTGATGGCGACCGGCGGGTTCACCAGGAACTCGGGAACGGGCTGCCCGCCGGCGCCGGTCTCCGCCGGGATGATCAGCGGCGGCTGGCCCGGTTCGAAGATGGGCACCGCGATGGTGAACTGGACGGTCTCGATCCAGAAGATCGCCTGCATCGACACGGCATCGGCGTTCGGCCCCAGGAAGGCGATGTTGTCCGTGCCGCCGCCGAACAGCGGGGTAGCCGCTTCGGTCGAGATGACGATGGTGGTGGTGGACGTGATGGTCTGCCCCGCGATGTGGTTGCGCAGGAGGGTGTTGGGGTCGGTCAGCATGGCCTGCGTAATGGTGCCGGCCGCGAGGAAGGACGTCAGGTCCTGCGGGATGCGGGCGGTGTTGTTGTTGGTCGCGGTCTGGCTGGGGAACGTGATCTGCTTGTTGGGCGGCTCGATCGCGAACGGGGTGATGGCCACGGGCGCTATGGTGGGCGGTCCGGCGGCGGGGGGGAACGACGTTCCCTGGGCCTCGATCGTCGTGCCGTGGGGAATCGACGCCATGCGCACGACGGTGGCCCCCTCCTCCGGCTGGGTGGTCGCCGGAAGGTTCATCCAGATCCCCGGCTCGACGTGGATGCCGACCGGCTGGCTCGGGATGGTGACGTCCTGGATCATCTGCAGGTAGGGAACGCCGTTGATGTGGATGTCCGGTTGCTCCTCGCCCCGGTTGGGGACATCGCCGAGACTCGGCTGGAACGACAGGGTCTCCAGGGTGAGGTTGAGTTCGAGCAGGTTATCGCTTCCGGTGACTGGTGTGGGCAGGGGGGTTGGCGTGCCCGTGTTGGGCCGGAAGATGGTGTTGAAGCCGCTGCCCTGGAACGTGCCGGTGAAGGCGGCCAGCGCACCCAGGGGGGGCACCGCCGAGACGAGATCCCTGGTGGTGGTGAGGCTCGATACCTCGCCGAACCTGAAACCGCTGGGCTGCAAGAGGGCTGGCTGAATATTGATGTTGCTCATCGGCTCTCCTCCGATTCGAATTGGATAAGTCAGTACGCGAATTGTTGTTGCAAAAAGCACCGCTAAACCTGTAAATGTGGCAGGCAGACTCCAGACTGCCGGTGAACACACTTGGCGCCGACTCCCGGACACCTGGCGATCCCTCACCCTGACTAGCGACGCCGCCTGCGCTATTTGCGCCGAGTGCCCCATTTTGGTCTCCGTATCGGATCATAATTCGGGTAGTTTACAAAGCGTTGAGAAAGCTGCATGTCGCGGACGCTAGGGGATGAGGGTGAATACATAACCGTAGTTGGACGGGACGGTGACCGTCATCGGGTCGCCCGTCGCACCTTTCAGATCCAGCGGTGCCGGGCGGTCCGCGGCGTCGATCTGCTCGCGGAAGGTGGCTGCTGCCGGGAACGGGATGGTCATGGCCTGCGGCGCGTCCGAGAAGTTAAGGAAAACCAGGGCGATGTCGTTTCCGGCGGACCTGCGGTAGCCGATGATGCCGGAGGAGGTCTGGGAGGACTGGTTGTAGTAGAAGGAGTCCCGGCCGCGCAGCGCAGGATGCTGTGCGCGCAGCGTGCCGAGGATCCGGTGCAGGCGGACCAACGGTGAGCCTTCTATGTCGTAGAAATACTCCCAGTGCGCGTCGCGGCGGATGTGGACGCGCAGGTCCCCGTCGGCGGCCAGGACGTAGTTCTCGCTGAACTCCTGGCCCTGCCACAGCATCGGGATACCGGAGGCGGTGTACTGAGCGATGATGAACGGCTGGATCTTGTACCAGCGCCCGCGGTCGGCCAGCGGGTCATAGGGATCCTGCTGGTTGCCGGTGAGGAACGCGATCAGGTGGCTGTGGTCGTGGCTGTTGACGTACTGGAACGGCGCGACCGGCATGTCGACCGGCTGCCCCGCGATGTCATGGACGGTCTTGGTTCTCGGGTAGCCGCTGAAGTCGGCGTCCAGCAGGTGGGCGAAGCTGTCGTCGACGTAGCCGTGCTGGACCATGTCCTCGGCCTTGCCGAGCAGGCCGTCCTGCCAGGTCGCGGAGGAGTAGGTGGTGCGCAGGATCTCCTGCGGGCGGTTCAGCGCCTCGGGGACCTGGATGACCCGGCTGTACTCGCCCGGCCTGGTGCCATCGCTGGGGGTGAAGCGGGGCAGTTGCAGCGACTGGCCGTAGACGTCGAAGGCGAAGCTGGCGTATTTGACCCCGGTCGGCCCGTCGTACAGGTCGGTGACCTCGTCGTAACGGAAGCCGTCGACGTGATACTCCTCCAGCATGTAGCTGGTGACCGTGTGCACGTAGTCGCGAGCGAACTGCTGACTGTAGTCCACGACCGGCCCGAAGGGCCCCTGGCCGCCGATCATCGGGCTCGGCACTCCGGCGTCGAGGTAGACCTGGTAGTAGGGAAAGGTGGGGTCGACGTGCTGGAAGACGACGTCCAAGATCACCGCCACCCCTTCGGAGTGGCAGCTGTCGACCAGGCGCTTGAGGCCGGCCGGCCCGCCCGACCGCTGATTGGGCGCGAAGTAATGCAGCGGCCCGTATCCCCAGTCGAAGTCCAGCTTCAGGCTGGTGGCCGGCATCAGCTCCAGGCAGGTCACGCCCAGGCTCTTCAGGTACGGCAGCCGGTCCACGACGCCCTGGAATGTGCTGTTGAATTCCTCGACGTGCATCTCGTAGACCACAAGATCCACAAGTTCGGGAACCTTCCAGCCGCCGTCGTGCCACTGGAAGGCCGGAACGGATGCGGGCGTGTCGAACGCCGACAGCTGGCCGACTTCGTCCGTCGCACGGGCGAATGGGTCGGTAAACCATAGCGTGAGAAGGGCCCGTGATCCGGCCGCGACCCGGTATAGCTGATACCGGTAAAGGTAACGGCCGGCCTGGCCAAAGCTGGTGCCCGGCTGCGGTTGTATTGTGACGTCCGCTGACCACAACCCATTTGGCCCGCCCACGGGCTGAAGGTCAAAGCGTTGGGGCTGAATGCCCGGCGTGAACCGGTCCGCGCTATGGATGATGAGCACCTGGACCTCGAAACCGGGCCCGATACCGGGAAGGTACAAGCCGAACCGTACCGGAACGCCGACTGCCGTCGGGTCTGAGGCGAAAGCCCCAACCTCGGCCAGGTCAATCATCCTGGAGTCCCCCCTTGATGATGCTCATATGGATGAATACGCCCGCATTCTTAGAAGAAAGCAGACTAGGCTTGCCGAAGCATCGACTGGCGACGGCTCTGCCCCAGTAGCAGTGTTATTAGGGTCGGCGTGATCACGGCGAGCTGATTTCATGGGTTATCCCGTCCGAGGTCTGCGCCTGATTTCACACTGGGCAAGCGGCGTCTTTGTGCCCGCCAGGCCGAGCCGCTCCTCGATGATCGCCAGCAGCTCAAGGATGCCCGCAAAGTCCTGTCGGCTGCTGGTTCCCGGCTCTGTCAGGCTGCCCTCGTAACGGCCATCGCCCGTCGTGGTGATATCAAGCAAGAGCCGCATGATCAGCCTGTCGTAGGTCTGGCCAGAGGATTGCCGCTTGCCTGGGCACGTACACAACAACGCATGTTACGGATGTACCTGCCTGGCCGGCCTCCGGGATTTCCCTGGGTTTTTCCCTAAGCCGGATTCCCTGGGTTCTCGCGGTCTCGGATCCGGGTGGTGAGCTGATGGTGGCTGCGGATGCCGAGTTTGGAGGCCCGCACCCCGGATAGGCCGCCTCGGTGACGCAGGTCCAGGCCATACATCAGGCCTTGGGCATAGGGAGCTCCGTGGCGCCTCACGGCGGCTGTCCGTGTGGTGTATCTGGGCACTGTCTTTTGGCCTCCGTTCAGGGGAGACACCTTGTGCCGGAGGACTGAGCGATGCTTCCCACTGATTCGGCTACGCATGGTTACCACGTGGATAACGGCGTGGACCGGGGTTGGCGCTATAGGTGTGCTGCGCGGGTATTCGTGGGCCGCGTACCGGAACTCGAGGCGCTAGCGGTCGCGCTGGCCGCGGCGCGGGCGGGAGAGCCGCAGGTAGTAATGGTCCAGGGGGAGGCAGGCATCGGCAAGTCTACCCTCGTGTTGGAGTTCCTTGGTCGCGAGCAAGGACTGCCGGCCGTCGTAGCCAGCGGTGACACAGCCGAGGCGGTGCTGCCTTATGGAGTGGTTCAGCAGCTGGCGGCCGAAGCAGCCGCGGCATCGCCTGGCATTCTGGCAGGCCTGGAGCTGCTATCTGATGGCCCGGATCCGGGCGCCGATCCGCTCGCGGTCGGAGTAGAGCTGCGTATGCTGATCTCCTCGCTGGGCAAACAGGCGGCCGCGGTAATAGTCGAGGACCTACAGTGGGCTGACCCGCCATCGGCGAGAGCGCTGCTGTTCGCCTGCAGGCGGCTGGGCGGAGACCGGATTCTGGTGGTCCTGACATGCCGGCCGGAGGCGACGTCGCAGCTCGGTGAGGGGTGGGCCCGATTTGTCGGCGGCGACCGCCGCGCATCTATACTGACGCTCAGGGGTCTTGATGCCGGGGAGCTGGGCATGCTGTGCCGACGGCTCGGCCGCGCGGAAATTTCGAAGCGGACGGCAGGGCGGCTGGCTGACCATACCGGCGGTAACCCGCTGCTTGCCCGGGCGCTACTCGACGAACTGTCGGATGATGAGCTGAGGGCTCCGGGGGAATCCTTCCGCGCGCCAAGGTCGCTGGTCGGCCTCATCGTGCCGCGGCTTGCCGGGCTGTCGCGGCCAGCGCGTGACTTGGTGGTGGCAGCGTCGGTGCTCGGTGACCAGGCCGCCCTGGCTGATGCGGCCACGATAGCCGGCACGGCCGAGCCGACGGCCGCGCTCAATGAGGCGGAGCGGGCAGGTTTGCTCTTCGAGCGGGGCACCCCCTCAGACCGGCGTGTCTCGTTCGGGCATCCGCTGATCCGCCAGGCCGTCTATCACGATCTTGGGGCCGAGCGGCGCAGGCAGCTGCATCTTCGCGCGACGGCAATCGTGGGAGGCCGTGAGGCGCTGGCCCACCGGGTCGCCGCGGCCGAAGGCCCGGACCTGGAGTTGGCCGGCGATCTGTGCGGCGCGGCCACTGTGGCGGCAGATGCGGACAACTTGCTCCTGGCGGCCAGGTACCTGCAGCAGGCAGCGGCGGTCACCGAGCCTGGACCAGACCGGGACGAGCGCGCGCTGTCGGCCTTCGAGCTCCTGGTGCGGACGGCGGACGTGGCCACCGCCCGTGCGGTTAGGCCCGCAATCGAGCAGCTGCCTGCCAGCGCCCGCCGGGATACTACGCTGGGCCTACTCGCGCTGCTCGCGGCGTGTCCAGCGGATGCGGAGGCCCTTCTGCGTGCCGGGTGGGACGCCCACGACCCGACACACGAGGCTAACGCAGGCGGGGAGGCCGCTCTCGGGCTTGGCATGCTGCTCAAGATGTGCGGAGCGCACGCCGAGGCCACTGTGTGGCTGGATCGGGCGCTGGGCTATGGTACCGGTAGCGAGCCGTGGTACGACGCCGCACGGTGCATCCGGTCATTTGCCTTCCTGCTAGGCGGTGACGTCAGCCGCGCACTCGGCCTGTTCAGCGACCTGCCCGCATGGCCGGCGATGGTGCCTGCCACCCGGACCGACGCACTTGCCTTCCGTGGCATCGCCCGGCTGTGGGCCGGAGACCTCCAAGGTGCGGCGGGAGACCTCGAACTGGCGGTAGACCGGATCAGCGCGGGGGTGCATGCCCGGTTTCCCTGCCGAGCGCCGGCGTTTCTCGCCGAGACCGAATTCAGGCTGGGACGGTGGGATGACGCACAGGCGCACGCCGAGCTGGCCGTGGCCCTGGCCTGCGATGCTGACCGCGGCTACGACCTGGCCGTGGTGCACAGCGCAGCTGTCCCGGTCGCCGCCTGCCGCGGGGACTGGGCCGCCGCAGACGGCCATGCGCAGGCCGCCGAGCAGGCGGCGCGCACGTTCGGCGGCTTCGCCGCGATCCTGGCTGCCTCGGCGCGCGGCCTGTTGGGCCTGGCCAGAGACGACCCGGGCGAGGCACTTCGAGGCGCGGCGCTGGCGCTGGCCGTCCCACAGATCGACAGCTACGACCCGGCCGCGTTCTGGTGGCGCCCGGCGCTGGTCTGGGCTCTCATCCGCACCGGTGATCTGGGCCAGGCGGAGATAACCCTCACTGCTATCGAGTCGGGGGCGGGCCGCCGCAGCGAGAGTGTAGCAATGACGCAGGCCGCGTGGCTGCGCGGCTCGCTGGCCATGGCGCACGGCGACCTTGACCAGGCCGACGAAGTGCTGCAGACCGCCCGCGGTGCCCGCCGCGGGCAGCCACTGCCGTTCCACCACGGCCTGCTGGACCTCCAGCACAGCCGATGCCTGCGCCTACTGCACCGGCACGGAGCCGCTGCCGATGCGGCGAGTGCCGCTCATGATGCCTTCAGCGTCTTGGGGGCGCGTCCCTTCGTGCGGGCCAGCGAAGCCGAACGCACAGAAGCCGACTTGCGGCCACGGCCTAGCGGCGACCGCAGCCCGCCGGGGCTCACCGGGCAGGAACTGCGGGTAGCGCGGCTAGTGGCGTCTGGGCTGTCCAACCGCGAGGTCGCCGCCCACCTGTACGTGAGCCCCAAAACCGTCGAGTACCACCTCGCTCACGCCTTCACCAAGCTCGGCGTCCGCAGCCGTACGCAGCTCACCACCCGGATCCGAGACCGCGAGAACCCAGGGAACTTGGCCTAGGGAAACCCAGGGAATCCCGGAGGCCGGCCAGGCAGGTACATCCGTAACATGCGTTGGTGCGGACATGGCCGGGCAAGACACACAGTACGTCGCGCTCGTAAGCGAAACGGCATTTTACTCACATGCAGCGATGAGGTGCGGGATCGAGTTGTTAGCTGACAAGATCCTTGGTGAGTCAGATGGTCAGGTCGTCATCCGTACGGCCGCTGAGCCGGGCCGTACTCGTCGAACAGGCCCACGGTGATGGCCCGCGTGGCGATGTCCGGGTCGCGGGCCAGTTGCCCGGCCGCGATCGGTGCCGCGCGCCCCGCCGCTGGGAACGGCCCGGCCACCGCGACCTGGTGAACCAGCGGAATGCCGCGGCGCCGGAATCCGGCATAGCCGGACTCCCGCACGACCCAACCTAACCAGTGACGTCGGCACTGTACGTGGCGATCAGGCTCGCGTCGTCCGGCTCCGCATGATCGGCCAGATACCTCCGCGCCTTGGCCTCGCGGTCACTTGCCCACCTGGTGAGAGACCGGACGGCCGACTCGGGATTTCCCTGGTCGACGGGCTGGACGGCGATGCCGGGAATGCCCATAGCGCAACGCTGGCGTACGCAGAGCGACGTACCCTGGTGCTGCTGACCTCGGCGACCAGGCGTGACCGCGGTCAGCCCGGGCGCAGCGGGCAGTGACGCCGGCACCCGTGAGGTTAGGCTGAGGCAGTGAGCAACCTGGACCGGTCTCCCGCCGAGCTCATGTGCGGACCGGGTCAGGATGCTCCGGCCGGGCCTGTCGTGCTGCCGTGCCGGGACGTGCCGCTCGGCGGTCCGCGGGCGATGACGGTGCGGCGCAGCCTGCCGCAACGGGCGCGGTCGCTCATCGGGGCGTGGTGCTTCGTGGACCACTACGGGCCCGGCGACGTGTCCCTGACCGGCGGGATGGCGGTGCCCGGCCACCCGCACACCGGGCTGCAGACCGCCTCCTGGCTGTTCACCGGCGAGGTCGAGCACCGCGACACGGCCGGCACCCACGCGCTGGTCCGCCCCGGGCAGCTGAACCTCATGACCGCCGGCTCCGGCATCGCCCACTCGGAGTACTCCACGCCGGCGACCACGGTGCTGCACGGCGCGCAGCTGTGGATCGCGCTACCCGGACCGGACCGGTTCGCCGCTCCCAGGTTCGCGCACTATGAGCCGCCGGTCACCGACGTCGACGGAGCGAAGGTCCTGGTCTTCCTCGGCAGCCTGTTCGGGCAGACGTCGCCGGTGCCGTCCTATTCGGCTCTCGCCGGGGCAGAGGTGACCCTGGCGGCCGGGCATTGGCTTGACGTCAGGCTCGACGCGGGCCACGAGCACGGATTCCTGTGCGACACCGGCAGCCTGGCCGTGGGCGGCGCCGTGGCCCAGCCGGGTGAGATCGTGTTCCAGCCCGCGGGCGCCTCGGCGATCACGCTCCAGCCGAGCCCGTCGGAGCCCACGCGCGTCCTCGTCCTCGGAGGTAAGCCGTTCGGTGAGCAGATCGTCATGTGGTGGAACTTCATCGGCCGCAGCCACGAGGAAGTAGCCGCCTTCCGCGAGCAATGGCAGCACCAGCGCGCCGACCGGACGCCCCGCGCTCGGGGGCGTTACGGCGCGTTCCCGGACGTGTGGGAGCACACGCTTGCCGCACCCGAACTGCCCAACGTCCGCCTGCGTTCCCGCGGCTGAGGGGACGCCGCCTGTCCCGAGCCCACGCGCCACCGGCGACCGGATTCGGCAGATCTCCTGTCCCGGCCCCCGTACATGATGAGATGTCCGGAGCGAGCGGGCCTGTGTGACGCTGTACCGGTGAATCGACCCGGGGCTGGATACCACGCTCGGCTCCGGACCCTCACGAGCTTGACGCAATATATCCGCCGTTCGGCGCGGTTACGGGGTCTCGGCCGGTTAGACCGTCACCAGCGCATAATCGGCTGATCTGCGTTCTTGCGGACCGGCTGGCAATCAAGGCGCCACAGATGTGTGATCCGGAGTTGCGATCTGCTGGCCGAATCTAAAAATCGTTTCTCGGCTGGTCCAGGACCGGCTCGCCACCGGGCTGCGGGCATGCCAGCGCTGGCTGCGGTGCGCCGGCACGGGGACAGATGAGCCTTTCGGCCCGGTAAGCAGGGAGGAATTCCCCTGTCTGGCGGCTCAGGGTGCGAGGAGTATCGCAGCTGTGGCAAGGGGACAGCTCCGCGTTTATCTCGGCGCAGCGCCCGGTGTCGGGAAGACCTATGCGATGCTCGCCGAAGGCCAGCGGCGCAGGTCACGCGACACCGACGTGGTCGTCGCGCTCCTTGAGGATCACGGCCGCCGGCTGACTGCGGCAATGGCCGGGGGACTGGAGCTGGTGCCGCGGCGCTCGATGAGCTACCGCGGTGCGGCCTTCACCGAGATGGACCTGG
>Ga0335081_10014775_pt1 | contig 12630 bp, 14 predicted proteins | sample Lox_Sample_35_FD_206713 | JGI IMG/M metagenome (GOLD analysis project Ga0335081, IMG submission 206713) | Soil microbial communities from Loxahatchee National Wildlife Refuge, Florida, United States - Lox_Sample_3.5 | ecosystem: Environmental > Terrestrial > Soil > Wetlands | place: USA...
CCGCGGATTGCTGAAGATCCGTTGGAATATTCGCCCGCGCTGCATTCCTCTGATTTGTGATTTGGTTATCACGCTGGCGAGCTCATAGACTGCTCTAAGGTTCAACGGCTCAAAGCCTCTACGATCGCTCTCGTGTCTGATGTTCCAGTGAGTTTGAGGAATACCTCTTCGAGCGATGAGCCGGGCGTTCCCGCCTTGGATTTCAGATCCGCCACCGTTCCCTCTGCCTGAATCTGGCCGTTATACATGATTACGATTCGGTCGCAGATTGCATCAGCGATCTCAAGCACATGTGTGCTGAAGACGGTGGGTACGCCGTCATCTCTCAAATGGTGGATTAGGTCTTTGACAATGCGTGCACTTCTTGGATCAAGAGCGTTTAGTGGTTCGTCAAGGATTAGGATTCTTGGGCGGTGGAGCAGGCCCGCGATTATTGCGAGTTTCTGTTTCATGCCCTGCGAGTAACCCTGGATTAACTCGTTTTCTCTACCCTCTAGGTCGAGGGCTCTCAGGAATTCTGAGATCCTTTCCCTTCTCAAGTTAGGTTCAAGGCCATGCACGGTCGCTACGAAGTCTAGGTATTCAGTCCCGCTGAGAAACTCGTAAAGCCTAGGGCTTTCAGGCACAAACCCAACGATCCTCTTCACAGAGATTGCGTCCGCTGCCACACTGATACCTTGAACGTTCACGTTCCCCGAATCTGGCTTGAGAATTCCTACGATGATCTTCATCAACGTGGACTTTCCGGATCCGTTTGGACCGAGTAGGCCGAGAATCTGGTTGCTCTCGACTTGAAAGCTAACGCCCTTAACCGCCATATTTGCTCCGAAACTCTTCACAACGTTTTCGACTTGAAGTGCATTGGAAACCAATCGTCTAGCTCCTGTCTCGTCTTATTTTTGATGCGAACCGAAAGAGCTTAGAACGCCTATGAAAAACCTGACGCTCACCGTGTGAGCTGGTTATGGGAAAGAACGACGGGTCAGACTCGGATTCGAAGCCAGTATGCAACATTGCTCTGTGCGGAAAGGAGGCAGATTGGAAGGTTGACCTCTTTAGCCGTTCAGAATATTACTGCACTAGGCACAAGCCGGGAGTCCCAGAGCAGTTCATGGTTAGACTCAGGACTGAGAACGCTCAACCAATGCCTCCCGTCACCTAGCCCAGAATTCTTCCTCTGTCAAAAGGAACATCAGCCAAGCGAATCTTGCTTTGAACCTGATAGTTTCTCCAGAAAGATATCTATCTCATCTGGCGTGTTATAGAAATGCGGCGACACTCGCAGTGAATCGACTCGAGGTGCTATCACGACATGTTCGTTCAAGAGTTCTCTGGCCACTGATCCCGCACCTTCGAGTCTGAAATTCACTATTCCACTCCTTCTGTCCTTATCTAATGGTGACGTCACTTCCTCGCCGATCTTCTTCAAACCGTCGACTAGGTGTTCGTTGAGTCTCTCGATTAAGGGCCACCTTTCTTCGGGTGGATATTTGATGGTGAACTCCAGTGCTGCCTTCGCTCCTTCTACGCTGATGACCGACCATGTTCCCCACTCGAATCGAGTTGCGTCCTTAGCTGGCTGTGTCTTACTCAAGTCGAAATGTCGCCCGAAGACTTCTCGGCCTCCGCGAACTCTTGCTATGACGGAGTCAGAGACTCCATGCCAACCAACAATTGATGGTTGAATTTCGTCTAAGAGGTCGTGTTTAACGTAAAGGTATGCGACCCCGTGTGGGCCCATCAACCACTTGTATGTCCCAGAGGCGAGAATATCGGCGCCAAGTCTTCCAACATCAACTGGCATGACACCTAGAGCATGAAAAACATCCACAAGCATCAGAGCACCATGCCTGTGAGCAATCTCAGCAACTTCAGGTATCCTTTCCCTTCCGCCTTTCATCCATGAGACATAGTCAATTGAGGTGACAACCGTGTTGTCGTCAATGGAGCGTTCATAATCGTCGAATTGAACGATTCCCTCCTTCTCCTTCAGGACTCTGACTTCATCCACCAATCCCTTTTGCTTCAAAGCATGCCAAACGTAGACGTTCGTTGGAAAGTTCAGCTCACTCACAACCACATTCTTCTGTGAACCGAACTCGAGGGAGCTAGCAATCGCGCCTAGTCCTGAAGAGACATTGGGTATGCATGCGACTTCGTCAAGGTTAGCACCGATTAGTTGAGCAAAGAGTTCGCGGGATCGAACTATGTCTAACAGCCAGGACTCCCACTTCTCCCCATAGTCTCTCCACTCGTCAAGGAAGGATTGCATGGCGGAGTGGACACTGATCGGTGGTGGACCAGCCCCAGCATTGTCCAAGTAAACAGTATTCTTGATGAGAGGGATTTGCTCTCTAACTTCGGCGACGTTCACGACTAGCACCGTGTTAGGGTTCCACTGATCGCTGGTTAAAGGTCTTAAAGGTCTGCAAGAAAAGAAAAAGGAGTGTAGAGGCTTTCGTCTCTACGCTGAGTTATTGGAATTTGATGGTTGCTTCTCCGAGGGGGCAGTCTTCGGTTGGGATGGTTCCTGTCCTGTGTTCGTCGTAGATGTTGTTTGTGTCTGCGTTGTTTTAGTGCGGCCTCTGGTTAGTGCGACGAGTATTCCTCCCACGATTAGGAGGACCGCTATTACTATGCCTGCTACGGTGAGGTAGAGTACTGTGGGGTCGGTTCTCCATGTTGCGATGACGTTCTTGGGTTTGTCCATGACAACGCTTGCTGTTTGGCTGCCAGACTGAAGGTCTCCTTGCCATCCGTTGAAGACTATGTTGACGCCGTAGGTTGAACTTACTGGTGTTGATGCATAGATCTGTGCTGTACTGCCCGCGTCATACCATCCGGTCCCGTACGCGGATCCTTGGTCAGTTTGCACGTTCAGGTAGTATTGTTGGTTGTATTGGGCGGTTACGGTGTGTGGAGCGTTCATCGTAACCTGCAAGGTGGGTGAAGGTTGAGTGTTTTGTCCATCAATTGACCAGCTTTGGAAGGTCAGTCTACTTGAACTGTCGCCGATAGTTTGGCCACCGCTCTGCAGGGTCGCCGTATCCCCAGAATTATACCACCCTGCTCCCTGAGGAACGGGTGCATTTTGGGGTTGAGCGTTCACAGTGAGAAGGTATTGCAGTTGATAGACGGCAGTGACTTTCATAGCACTATTCACAGTCACCGAACCACTACTACCTACCCCCGAGTAGTCACCTGACCAGTGTGAGAACACGTATCGAGTATCCGGCGACACTTGAACCGTCGTTTGTGTCACCGAGAATGACGCCGAATTTCCGGACGTGAAAGATCCGCCTCCAGTGACTGTTCCAAGGTTGGATGGATCGGTTGCGACTGTTAGCGTGTAGCTTGTGGGCGAATAATAGTTGGAGTAATAATTGGAGTAGTATGGATATCCATAGTAGTTGCTGTAATAATACGGGTAGCCGTAATAGTAATAGTACGAATAGCAATCATACGGGTAGTAGTTGTAGTAGTAAGGATAGTAAGTGTAATTGTAGTTTCCATAGTAGTTACAGTACCACGATGGGGTCCTTCTTGCCGCGACCTGCGGTTGCGCGCTTACGACGACGAGTGCGATGCTAACTAAGAGTAGTGCGATTGTGAGTTTTGGAAGGTATTCTCTCGCCAATTTCATCACCTAACACGCGAACTCGTCCATATTTGTGGTTTGCTGACGATTCATCCCCGACAACGCGTAGTTACAAGTGTAGCCGTGTGCCTCAATTGCTTTTAAGTACTCCGTGAAGGTCAGTTAGAGGCAGTGAATCGTATGGTCGTCAAGGCATTCGTGCTCGTCCAGGCTCAACTGGGGCGCTCTCGTTCGGTAGCAAGAGCGATCGAGAAGGTCAAGGGTGTGAAAATGGTCTTTGCGGTAACCGGCGTCTACGATGTCATCGCATATTTGGAAATGCATGATATGACAACTCTATCCGAGCTAGTGATCAAGAGGATTCAATCGGTCAAGGGCGTAGAGCGGACTCACACGGCAATTGTTGTGTGAGTTACTCGACGCCTTCTTTTCCCTTCGGTTCAGAAGGATTCTCCGTGCAAATTCCATTGCATTGATGAATACTTGGGGAGAAGATCTTGCAGAGCGTTTTCCTCATCCTTTGAGAGTGCGCCGGAAGTCAATTTCGCACAGGTTCTTGACGTGAATGATTCTACCAAATGGGATCTGAGTTTTTTTGCATCGACATTTCCGTCAAGCTCTTTCACTATCGTTGTAACAGGTTTCCATTGGCTTCGAACGAAACGGGTTTGAAACATATGCCTACTTGGCGCCAATGCTTCTTCCAATAGGCGTGTGTTGGTTGAGATCAGGATTGATGCGTGCCATAAGGTGTAACGAGCTCCTAGTGCAGCAGCGGCTCCCGATATCTTCTTGCCGTTGACAAGAATTGAGTTTGGAGGAGAGAACGAGCACTCAAGATCCAAGTCATCGAGCGAATCTAAAATGAGTTGAGCATTCATTTGGTAGAGTCTGGCTAGGCTCAGGCCGTGTGTTGGCTTGGTTATGATAGTGAGGTTTAGGGTTCCTTCATCGTGGAATACTGCTCCTCCACCAGTGAATCGTCGTGCTACCTGAACCCTCCTGGATTCACACAGATCCAAGTCAACTTCTAACTCGGCGTCTTGGAAGCGTCCTAGCACGACCGCCGGCACGTTGGTCCAGAACCTGACTGTCGGAACAAACTCCCCGGATTCTGTTTTACGAGCGAGTGCTTCTTCTAATGCAAGGTTCTTGTATGCAGAATCATAGCTTAAGTCAAGATATCTCCATAGAAGATCGTCGTCATTGATGTTCACCACTGACGGCATCTTGCCTTGACTCTCTTCGGAATGAATGGTTTCAACGAATGCTTCCTCAGTTGGGCGCCAAGTTTGGGCATTAATCCTATTGCGTCAGTTCCCTGTTTGCAGACCGCGACTTGCGTGGTTAAATTGGAGGACTCGACGGATATGATGTCTCTTGTTAGGGAAGCTCTGCTTATGGCAGATTCGAGTTGTTGCTTGAAGCAATCTGTGACTATTATTCGGTCAAGTCCAATTCCAAACCAGTCTGAAAATCGATTCATCTGAACATCAGACAACCAACCCTCAATGGTTTCCGATTTCTTTTGGGTAATTCGAACTGACACTTTCAGACCCGTAACGAAGCAATAGTCCTCAGCTATGCCACTGCATGTGATTGGTTTTCCATCGGCCAACTGCGCTCGTAGTGCTATTAGAGGAATCCTGACGATCATGGGTCGAGGAGATTCAGTTCCCAGATCCAACTGCAAATTTTCGGGTGATGAGCCAATGACCATAGCCTGATAGACTCCTTGGTTCTCGATGGTGCTGAAATGTGTAAAGGCAGGTCCGAATCTGCTTTTTACCAACGAGTGTAGAATCTCTGCGTCCTCGCCGTCTATTTCAACCCGTGTCCAACCTTTATCGGTAATGTCCGCAACTTTAGCGGTCGCGGAAAGGTCGCTTTTGAGTTCATATAAAGCCTTGTTCATGTTTGAGACAAAGAAGGGAGCTGTTAGGGGACCGGGCTTTTCTAGTATGGTTACCTGCATTGTGGTCAGCGTGGCTTATCGGCTCAGTTCAGCCTCCAGCTTGTCAATCTTTGACTCGAGCACAGAGATCATGCCCGCGTTCTCCGAGCTGTCAAGCTGGTTTCCACACTTTGAACATTTGAAGGATGACTCCATAGCATCTTCAAACGTTACACGCACTTCGCTGTCTGTTTTGCAGATGAAAAAGTTGTGACTGCGTTCGAAGTCGAGCCTCTGTTTCAACTTGTCAAGGGCTCGTTTTTTGCGGCTGCGTATGAATGCGTCCAGTTGGTCGGGCTGGAGGCGCCAGTAGAAGATGAACCATCCAGTCTTTTCGTCTCTGACGCGAGTGCAGGATACGAGGCCGTGATCGTACAGTTTGTAGAGCACTTTTCTTACTGTGTTTAGGCGGATGGTGCAATCGTTGGCTATTATCTCATCAGTTCCTTCGCCAAGTTTCTTTAGACTCTTTACTACCGTGATAGCTTCTTCGCCACCGAATAAATTTGCGATCTTAATGAGTTCTTCGTCTAACACTGACAAGCGCTTGCACCACTATTCCATTCTTCCTTACTATTCTACTTCACATTAACTCTTCGATGCTGCGTGTTCTTCGAGTTGTCACGGTAAGCAACTCTTTTATACAATCCGAATCGGTCTTAGTTTTCGCGGTCTAAAGAAAATGAAAGAAACCGTTGCGACCTTAGGTTTTTTGCTGTTCTTCTTGGGGTCGATGATGGACATCGCAGGCTCAACATCGGTTACCCAAGGTGGGACGCCCGCCGCAACGTACTTCAAGGTCGGCGTAATCGAACTCATCGGGACCGCGATATTCTTTGTCGGAATATACCTTATCGTAAAGACTCGTTGAGTAAGCGCTGAAGGCTTTTCAAGGGGCTACAGGATGCGAGTTTATGTCCTCCGTATTGGTCACAGAATACCTAGGGACGAACGTATCACGACACACGTCTGTCTGACCGCCCGGGCCTTGGGCGCACAGGGAGTTTTCATCTCAAACGTTCGTGATTCACAGCTCATAGAGACGATCGACGCAGTCACTGGGCGATTTGGAGGGCAATTCCATGTTGAAGCAGGGAGACCGTGGCGTACAACGTTGACTGAATGGAAGCGTGAAGGCGGGAAGGTTGTGCACTTGACGGCTTATGGTATGTCCTTGCCTAGAGTAATTGATCAAATTCGCACTTCAAGTGAGGACAAACTCGTTGTCGTTGGCGCAGAGAAGGTTCCGGGAGAAATGTATGAGTTGGCTGATTGGAACGTGGCAGTAACCAGTCAGCCGATCAGTGAAGTGAGTGCCCTAGCCGTATTCCTCGACTGGCTGTACGAACACAAACGGTTGGAAGATCAGTTTCCAAACGCGAAAATCCGAATTATACCAACCGAGCACGGGAAGACGGTCGCCGCTACTTAGCCAAGTCGTTTTCCGATTTGCCTCTAATCTTTACGATGTCGCCAAGCGTAACTTCCGTTGGCGCCGTGCTCTTAGGAATCTCCGATTCTTTTAGCGGTACTAGCAATTTGACTTTCAATTCATGCTCCAGCAATCTGCAGAGACGAGTGTTCGGAGCCACTTTCCCCGTCTCAATCTTCTGAATGACCGAGAGTTTCTCTTTCACTCGGTTCGCGAGTTCATCTTGTGAAAGTCCCAATTTCATGCGACGTTTTCTGATGATTTCAGGGAAGTTGTCGGCGACTTCTAACTCGCCCATATCCTTGGGAAATTCGGCAGATTTGCGCGGTGGCGCCCGGCGGATTCGAACCGGAGCCACAGGGCCGGTTGTGATGATTTGGGAACGAGGAACTGCTGGTGTCTCATCTTGGTACGGTTCGCCTAGTGCTTGGCATTTGCGGCAGACAAGCATCCTTGCGCCTTCGACAACGACTTTGAAGGGTTGTCCGTCTATTTGACGACCGCAAATGTCGCAATTCAAAGCGCCATTCTTCCTACATCGAACTGCGGTAAGTGGAAGCTTAAATTGGTTTCTTGAATGGTGTTCAATTGGTCAAGTATGGATGTCCCTACCCTCACACAGCGTCGGAAACTAATCGGCATAGGAAATTACCAATTTGGACAAGGCGTGGGTCAGGTATTATTCAAGTCAGTGCGGATCGAATGTTCAAGGAAAACTGGACGGATCAGGCACGTGTATGTGAGTGATCAATTGATCGCGACGCTCAGGCCGAAGGATGGCTACTTGGCCTTAACAACTCATGGCGCGAGTATAGTCCTCTCAAAAGTCGCCAAACCTCCCAACATTGTCTCTGTCGAGACCGATGTCTCGGAAGCAATTCGAGCAGGTGGGGATGTATTCGCGAAGCATGTCATCCGTGCCGACCCAGAGTTAAGGCCCGCGGATGAAGTAATAGTTACGGATGAATCTGGAGTCTTATTGGGAGTTGGGCGAGCCGTACTAAGCGGAGTTGAGATGATGGATTTCAAGAGAGGCGTAGCCGTTAAGCTCCGTAGAGGTATCGGTGAGGACTCATAAGGCTACTCATTTCACAAATAGTTTGAAGTTTGATGTAACCTCCCGAAATTTTTTATTGTATGCGGCGACTCAGGGTCTCGAGGTTGATTATTCTTGGCGTACAAGGCCATGAAAGCCGCCAGAGGAAGACCGGGCGGCCGTGATGCAATGCGTATGATGCAGAAGATGGGCATGAAAGTTGATGAGGTTGGTAAGGTGTCTCAAGTAATAATCAAGACAGACACGAAGGATATTGTGATTGAAGAACCGAGCGTGACCATGGTTACTGTACAGGGACAAACCATGTACCAAATAGCCGGGGGCCAAGTTACGGAAGCGACACCAGCACCACAAGCGACAGGCTCTCCGTCCCTAAGCGATGCGGACGTTCAATTGGTTGCGCAGCAAACTGGAAAGTCGATAGAGGATTCGAGAAAAGCTCTGATTGATGCGGGTGGCGATTTAGCGAAAGCCATCTTGACCCTCAAAGGGCAATCGCCCGCCCCATCTAGTTGACGGTCAACTTACCAGTATTGTAGGTTTGCCGGCTTCTTCCTTAGCCATTCTGCCCTTAATTCTCTTCAGTCGGAAGAAATCTTCCCGTTCTGCCTCTTCCAAGTGCATCTCAATATACCGTATCGTAGCGAGCATGCGTGGGATAATCACATACTCAAGCGAGTTAACTCGTCGCTTTGTTGACGCGATAGCCTCGGCTAGTCTCTTGACCGCGGCTTCAGCGCTCGAAAGTTCAGCGATCGCTTTGATCGCCTCAGTCATCTTCATCGTGGCTTGGTCGAGTTGGATTGATGTGTCGTAGGGGTTGTAGGGATATTCGGTGAGCGGTTTCACGTCCACTTGAATGTAGGGAATGGTTACTCCGATGATATTCCTCGCTTTCGTCGCGATCGAGTATCGGTCTTCAACTCCGATCGATGTTTGTTCCAGTTTCATGTATCCTAGAGCCATTTGAGCTTCGATGAATTCTTCGTATGCTTCGGCTAACTGTTTCTGGGCTTTCGCGCGAAGATTTGATATTTCTCGGACGAACTGAAAGAATTCGAGCATAAGTGCGTCGAGTTTTTCTCTTAATAGGTCGCGGCCTCTCTCTGCTATCTTCCTTCTCTTTCGTAGCGTGAGTAACTCCATTCGAGTCGGGTGTATGCCTGAGATTAGTTCGGGCATCTATGCCGCCGAACCGGTCTTGTATTTCGGATGGAATTGCTTGATTGTTGCAGGGTCGATTCGTTTGAGTTCGCTTTCAGGAAGTGCTGAGAGTAGGTCCCATCCGAGGTCTAAGGTCTTCTCGATGTCTCTGTTTTCGTATTCGCTTTGTCCAATGAATCGTCTTTCGAAATCGTCTGCGAATTTGAGGTAGATCTTGTCCCGAGCCGACAGAGCTTCTTCTCCGACCACGGCGACTAGGTCGCGGAACGCTCGGCCCTCCGCATAAGCGTAGTAGAGTTGGTCGGAGACCTCTCTATGGTCCTGCCTCGTTCTCTCTTTTCCGATTCCTTCGCGCATCAGGCGGGATAGTGAGGGTGATACGTCGATCGGTGGGTAGATACCTTTCCGGTGCAATCCTCTATCAACAATCAATTGGCCCTCGGTGATGTAGCCCGTCAGGTTCGGGATTGGGTGGGTGATATCGTCGTGAGGCATAGTCAGGATTGGCATCTGTGTAATCGACCCCTTCGCGTCTCGTATTCTGCCGGCGCGTTCGTAGATGGTAGATAGGTCCGTATACAGGTATCCTGGGTAGCCTCTCCTTCCGGGCACTTCCTCTCTTGCGGCTGATATCTCTCTTAACGCTTCGGCGTAATTGGTCATGTCAGTTAGAATGACGAGGACGTGCATGTCGAGTTTGAAGGCGAAATATTCCGCTGCTGTCAACGCCATTCGTGGTGTGAGGATTCTCTCAATGGCCGGATCGTCTGCCAGGTTGACGAACATTGTTACGTGTTCGAATGCGCCTTGTTTCTCGAAGTCTTCCCTGAAGAATCGGGCCTCGTCGGCGGTAATCCCGATTGCTGCGAAGACTGTGGAGAACGGTTCACTGGTTCCTCGCACTCTAGCTTGGCGAGCAACTTGCGCTGCAACGCGGTTGTGGGGTAGGCCTGCTCCTGAAAAGAGTGGCAGTTTTTGGCCCCTTACCAACGTGTTCATTCCATCAATTGCAGAGATGCCGGTTTGAATGAATTCTCGTGGATAGGTTCGTGCGTAAGGGTTGATTGGGGCTCCGTGCACGTCCCAATAGTCTTCCGGAATAATGCGGGGCCCACCATCGATTGGGTTGCCACTACCATCAAGAATCCTTCCGAGAAGGTCGGCTGAGACTGGAAGTTTTACGGTCTCACCCATGAAGCGGACGTTGGTTGATGAGACGTCTAGACCGGAGGTTCCTTCGAAGACCTGTATGACCGCCATGTCACTTCTGATCTCTAGAACCTGTCCACGTCGTTCTTGCCCGTTAGGTGTTCGAACTCTAACCAGCTCACCGAAACCCACTCCCTTTACGTTCTGAACGAACAGTAGGGGACCTGAGATTTGGTTGACTGTCGAATATTCACGAACTACAACAGACATTCCACACACTTCACTTGGCGATCTCAACCATTTCCTTGCTTAGGGTCTGGAACTGTTCGTCGATTCTAGTGGACAGTTCCTTCGCGTACGTAGCAAAGATTTCTGATGGTTGGATTTTTGCGCGTGCGATTTCGTCCTTGGATGGTAAGTCTAGTGCTCTTTGCAGGGGGACGCCTTTCTCGGTCGCGGTTCTCATGTTCTCATAGAACTTCATGATCAGCGACATCAGCAATGCTGTTTTTTGTGGTGAACAGTAACTGTCGACTGGATGGAGAGCGCTTTGTATGAGGAAATCTTCCTTGATCATTCTCGCTGCCTCGAGCACCACTCTCTGACTTTCGGATAATGCGTCTGGGCCGACTAGCATGACGATCTCGCGTAACTCCTCATCTCTCTGCAGCAACGCCATTCCTTCCTTTCGCAACCCAGACCATTCTGGACCAATTTGTGACTGGTAGTATCCTTCCAAGGATTCTAGGTAGAGCGAGTAGCTGGTGAGCCAATCTATGGCCGGGAAGTGTCTGCGTTCGGCTAGTGGCTTGCTCAACGCCCAGAAGACTTTCACTATTCGAAGCGTGTTCTGCGTGACCGGCTCTGAAAAGTCTCCGCCGGATGGGGAGACTGCGCCAACGATTGATACGGATCCTAGTTTGTTCTCTTCACGTCCGATAACCTTCACGCGTCCAGATCGCTCGTAGATTTGAGCCAATCTTGACGCTAAGTAAGCTGGGTATCCTTCCTCTCCGGGCATCTCTTCCAATCTCCCTGATACTTCGCGCAGGGCTTCGGCCCATCGAGACGTTGAATCCGCCATCAAAGCTACGTCGTACCCCATGTCTCGAAAATACTCGGCCAATGTTACCCCAGTGTACATACTCGCTTCTCTTGCTGCAATAGGCATGTTCGATGTGTTTGCGACAAGAATCGTTCGCTCCATTAGCGGTTGTCCGGAGCGAGGGTCCTTAAGTTCGGGAAATGTCTCGAGAACTTCAGTCATCTCATTTCCCCGCTCCCCACAGCCGACGTAAACGATCACGTCTGCGTCAGCCCACTTAGCAAGTTGGTGCTGCGTAATCGTCTTCCCGGTTCCGAAGTCGCCGGGTATGGCGGCGGTGCCGCCCTTCGCGATTGGGAAGAAGAAGTCGACTATGCGTTGACCTGTGATTAGCGGTGTGTCTGACGGTACTTTCTCTTGGGCTGGTCTTGGAATTCGCACCGGCCATGTGTGAATTAGGTACAGTTTGGTTGTCGCTTTACCGGTATCAACTTCGGCGATCGGATCCTCAAGAGTATATTCGCCCGCCGAAACGATGGACTTGAGGATGCCGCTAACGTCGGGTGGAACCATGATACGGTGCTTCACGAGAACTGTTTCAGGCACTTCGCCAAGTACGTCTCCTCCCGTGACTTTGTCGCCCTTCTTGAGTTGTGGAGTGAATTTCCATTTCTTCTTTCTATCCAGCGCGGGGGCGGTTACGCCTCTCCGGATGAATGCGCCCGCCCTGTCCAATAGTACGGGGAGTGGGCGTTGGGTTCCGTCGAAGAATTGATTCACTAACCCAGGGCCGAGTTCAACTGAGAGTGGTTTCCCCGTCCGCTCCACTGCCTCTCCAGGTTTGATTCCAGTAGTTTCTTCGTAAACCTGAATCGTAGCCCTGTCTGCCTCTACTCGAATAACTTCACCGATTAGCCCAGCGGCGCCAACTTTGACTAGTTCATACATGCTAGCGCCAAGCATGTTGGAGGCCACAACGACTGGCCCGGCGACCCTTTCAATTCTCCCGGGTTTAAATTCCGACAACGTACTTTCCTCGTGATCGCTAAAGCGACGGTGCCATACGGAAGGTGCTTACTTATTGCTTTCGTTAAACCAAATTGCTGAGAAATGTGTTGAGGCCGAGAATCAGAATCAGAGTTCTATTGGTCTCTAGATTGAATCGCGTTTGATTTATTTTGTCAAGTGTCTGCCTTCATCCAGGATTTGTTTGTCGTCGATCCAGACGCTG
>Ga0335081_10014776_pt1 | contig 12630 bp, 11 predicted proteins | sample Lox_Sample_35_FD_206713 | JGI IMG/M metagenome (GOLD analysis project Ga0335081, IMG submission 206713) | Soil microbial communities from Loxahatchee National Wildlife Refuge, Florida, United States - Lox_Sample_3.5 | ecosystem: Environmental > Terrestrial > Soil > Wetlands | place: USA...
AGAAGTCACACGTTTTGCCGGCATTGATTCGCAAGTTTCATCTTGCGAAGCTCTTGTCCGAAGGAAAACTCGATGCGCTTCGCAAAGATGCGATGAGACGATCGATTGGTTTCGGACTGAACATTGACGCCACCACACCGGCAGCCACGATGGAAGAAATACTTGCATCAATTGGAGTAACGGGGAAAGAAGTCAGGCTGTGGGGGAGCGGACAACCGTACCGAGAATTCCTCCACGTGGACGATCTTGCCGAGGCGTGCGTTTATCTGATGGAGCGGTACGATGCGAAGGACGTGGGTGAATTTGTCAACATAGGATTCGGGAGCGACGTTACGATCCAGGAGGTGGCTTCACTGGTCCGGTCGGTCGTTGGGTATTCAGGTACCATTGCGTTCGACACGACGAAACCCGACGGTACCCCACGCAAACTACTGGACAGTTCAAGGATCAATCGACTTGGATGGCGACCAAAAATCTCCCTCCTGGATGGAATAACAAGGGAGTATGCGTGGTATTTGGAGAACTGAGTTATAAGGCTGCATTTCTAACCCACCGTCTTCCTAAATACTTCAAGAGTCTGTTCGGCAGTTCTCTGCGAGGAAAATAGTTTGGCTCGCTGAAGCCCTTTCTCTCTTAATGTCGCGTGAATTGTTCCGTCCCGGAGGACTTTTTCCATCTCCAAAGCCAACCGTGCGTAGTCAGTCGGCTCAACGAGTATGGCTGCATCGCCCACCACTTCGGGCAACGATGAGGTGTTTGATGTTATGACGGGCACTCCACACGCCATAGCTTCCAGCGGTGGGAACCCAAATCCTTCGTACAAGGAAGGAAACACAAATAACCTGGCAAGCGAGTACAGCGCCGGCATATGTTCATCTGCGACGTACCCGATGAATGCAACATCGGTCTGGACTCCGAGGCTCTTTATCTCATCAACAATAGTATCGGTGTACCAACCTTTTCCTCCGGCAATGACGAGCTTGTATTTGCGACGCAATTCGTCCGGCATTCCGGCATAGGACCGAGCCAGGCCAATAGCATTTTTTCTCGGTTCGATGGTACCAACAGAGAGAATAAACTCTTTCGGCAACGAATACTTCTGTTGCACTTCGGAACGTTCTCTGCCGTCGAGAATGGGCTTATATCGATCATCAAGACTCAAATGGATGACGTAGACGTTCTTTTCCGGAGGCAGTGAGAAAAATCGCAACAAGTCGCGCTTTGTGGATTCCGAACTTGCAAGGATACTATCGGCTACGCGAACCGCGTTGGATACAAAAAAGCGTTGCCACAGCCTCATCTTCGGCGTAAATGTGTTTGGAAGAGCGAATCCGATAAGATCGTGGATTGCGGCGATATACGTAACGGTGTGACCGCAGTTGAAAATAATCTTCCATCGTGAGGGAAGCGGAATACGTCCTGCGACGTCCGCAAAGCGAGGTAGAAAGGGAAGCGTGAAGCTGGGACTGAAAAAGAGATCTATGCGGTGTTCGGCTAAATACTGCGGCAATGAGACATTATCCCACCAGCGCTTCGCGATCATACTCTTGGATGCCTGGATCAATTCCTGGCGCAGATTTGGAAATTTCAAACCGGGAAAGGACTCAGGAAGGAAGAGTACATATTCGTTGATGGTGTCCTGCGCCAACAAGGCACGGACAACCCTCTCTGCATATTTGCCGACACCGGCACGCTCGTTGGTGATCGTTCTGCCATCAATGGCTATTCGCATACTCTATGAATGTATAATGAAGATAAATGGGAGCTGGACGCTTGGGGAAACAGTTCACGCTTGAATATCATTGTCGTTAGCCACCGCCATGTCGATGCCCGTATACTGCGGCCATCACTGCAGCATAGTTGTTCTCGTTGTGGTATTGAGAATACTTCTTCCTCATCGAGTCGAGCCTTCGTCTGACGTCGGTCCGCCTAGCAATCGAAATCAGAAAAGAGATCAAGTTGGGATCGTTCCAATTCACGATCAATTCCGATAAGTTGTTCCTGCCCAGCTCATATGCCATCCACGTATCAGCGGTTACAAGCGGTATTTTGCCGGCGACCACGCATTCGATAAATATGCCGGACGTCTCTTCACGATAGTAACGAGGCTGGTACGGCAGCAAGACTATATCCGTCGCGAGGAGCTGTTGCGTGTAGCGGGACGGAGGCAAGGTATCGTCAATCAACCTCGAACGTATTCCATTTGGCAGGCCGAAAAGCGAAGAAGACTTAGCGGCGACGATTGTTATCTGTTTTGCGTGGGGACCTGTTAGGGTCATGAGTTTTTTCATGACTTCCCACCCCTTGGCGTCGCGTGGGGGTCCGGCCCACCAACATACCGTGGCCGACGAGCGTTTGTGATGAGCGGTCTTCTTGGGACCAACAGTGTGAGGAACCGGTACAACATCGACCGGCAGCCTGAAGAATCCGGACAGTGAGTCCTTGAGGATTTCGCTATCGGTCAGGAGCACAAGATTATCCTTCAGGAGTCTTCGAAGCAGCCAGACTTGTGTGCGATACAAAAGTCTATAGCGAGGAAGAGAACCTGGGCTGTGGCGAAAGAGAAGCCAGAGGTATAGGTCTGCTTGAGAGACAGATCGAAGACTCAGGAAGATGGAAGCGAGCTGATACGGGTTGAACCTTTCGACAAACAGTATCCTGTCTCCTCGGGTGGACGCGGCGATGTCGATGAGATTCGATGTGATTGAACGACTGAACTGGATGATGTCGATGAACAGAGGGATGAGGGTGAATTTTCTGAATCCTGGTGACTCAAGGGCACCAACGTCCAGACACTGCAGCCAATCCTCGGGAATGTCCGTGAAGGATTCCGAAATAGGATAAAGTGTGACATGGTTCCATCCGGCTCTGTGTGCGGCTCTTCCAACGGCCTGGTGGTATGTCAGCATATGGCCTTTTCCGCCCCATAAAAATGGAATCAATGAAATGAGTGTGGGTGTTCCGGTGCGTTGCCTATTCCCCTTATTCATTGGTGGCTCGACCCGACCTATTAATTTCCATTGTAAGCCATTCTATCGTTTTCGCGAGCCCAACGTCCAGTGGTGTAAATGACAAATTCGGGATAAGTTTTTTCAGTGCATCGATGTTTAGGCATTTTGATTTCGCTCCGACATACTGGCTTGTGTCGAACGAGACGGACTGAAAATCATAGCCTACGTTACGGCAGATAATCTCTGCGAACCGTCTAATGGTAAATTCCTCGCCGGCTCCGATGTTCATGACGGTGTTTTCGAGCGGACCCGCGATCGTCAGTAAAATTGAAACAAAGTCATCGACGAACACCAATTCCCTTTTTTGATATCCATCACCCCACAGCACCACCGGCTCCCCGAAGAACTTTCCCCGAATAATCTTTCGCATGAGATCGAAGATGAAATGCATTTGGCGGCCGTCGAGATGGTAACCTGGTCCGAAGAGGGTTGAGGGGACGATGGTCAAATGGCGAAGTCCGAACTGCTTCTGGAGTGCATTCTGTCCAATGCACAGCATTCTCTTCGTCATCGCGTACGCGTAGAGACTGTCAATGGGGGTGCCGAGGAGATAGTTGTCTTCTTTCAATTCGAGTCGAGGGTCATACGAGCAGCTGGTTCCCATGCTAATCAGTTTAGCCTGGGGTTGATGTCGTTGCCACCAGGTAAGGACGCTCGTATTAATTTGTTGATTGATGACCCATTGTTCCCCCGGGTGGTACAAACAGAAATCGCCCGCCTGCGTCCACGCGGCAAGATGAAAGATCTGATCATACTTGCGTTTATTGAAGGCGAGAAGCGAATCAGGACGAGTTAAATCGCAGTTTTTCGAGTTGAGTCTTACCACTGAGTGTCCGGATTGCTCCAGCCGCTTGCATAACGCTGTGCCAAGAAAACCAGTTGCGCCTGTCACTATGATTTCCATCGTCAGATGTCCTCCGGATCTACCGGAAAATAGAATTGCACGCCTCGATCCAGCAGATGTTGATTATTGGAAAGAATTTCCTTTTTGAAGTTCCATGCCAACACATAGTAGACGTCGGGTGGCGTGGGGAGTTCTTTTTCGATCATGATCGGGATATGCATGCCGGGAGAGTATAATCCGCGGCGCAGTTCATTCTTCTCCACCAAATACTGAATCAATTCCGTTCCGACGCCGAAGTAATTCAGCAATGTGTTGCCCTTGACGGGGGCACCCATTCCATAGACACGTTTTCCTTGTTCTTTGCTCTGGCGTAGGAAGGCGAGATTCTTCGTTTTCATCGATTGAATGCGGCCTGCAAACGACGTATAAGTGGCAAACGCATTGCTTTGTTCTGAAGCTTCAGCTTGTCGCATTGCCAAAAGCCGTTCTGATGGTTGGCGTTTACCGCGTAGGGAAACGAAACCGATCATGGAACCGCCGTGAATGGGGGCAAGATAGGCGTCGAACATGGAAAGCCCGTGTCGATTGAGGAGTACTTCGATGGTTAGAAGATTGTAGTACAACAAATGTTCGTGATAGATCTGATCAAATGCAGAATTTTCAACAATCCGTTTCATATAGAGGAACTGAACGATGAACACGCCGTCATCGCGCAGCACTTCACGAATTCCATCCGCGACCGAATGGAGTTCTTCGAGATGAAAAAACACGCCTGCGGCGTTAACCAAGTTGAACTTTCTGTCCAGGGCTCGTGCAAGTTCCAGGTTGAAAAATGCATCGATCGTGGGAATTCCTGCTTCATTGGCGATTTTGGCAGTAGTTTTGGATGACTCAACGCCGAGGACATCGTATCCCAACGCTTTGAAATGCTTCAACTGGGTCCCGTCGTTCGATCCGATATCAAGAACGTTTTTGTTGGTGAGCGTTTGAGCGAAGCGGCTATCTGCCTCACCTGCTATGTGCCGGAAATGTTCGCTCAGAGACTTTGTCACGCCGGAAAGATACGTATGGTCACTGAACATGACTTCCTTCGGGACTGTGTAATCGAGTTGCGCCGTACAGCAATCGTGGCAATAAACGAGTCGAAGAGGATAGAATGGTTCTTTCCCAATTTCCTCGGGCTTCAAGAAATTATTACACCAAGGTTGGAGACCCAGGTCGATTGCCAATTCGAGGTTTGTTGAATCGCAGACTCTGCACTTCATACGAGCGTATCAACCTCTCTTGTAACGTGAATTCTCAGAACGCCAAATGAGTATCCGTGGATGAGGATTTCGACGAACACTGCAATACATGCAGCAGCAACGAGTCCGTATTTGGGAATGAGGAGAATATTCAATGCAACACTCGTGACGGCGCCCAAGAGAGATGCTACAACAAATTGTGTGTCCAATCCCACGGCGGCCAAGCCCCAAGCATAAATCTGACCGACAAATACAACAAGTCTCCCAATGACAAGAATCTGGAAGATGGTGACACCTTCTGCGAAGGCTGATCCTAAGAGGACTCGGTAGACGAATGGCGCGGACAGAAAGAGCAGTGCGGTGAGGGGGATCCCGATGGCCAGAAAGACCACCATGAGCCTGGCCTGTTGGCTCCACATAATATGCAGCCCCCGTTCCTTCCAAATGACCAAGCGTGCGAGCAGAAGGCTATTGATGCTGTTGAAGAGTAGCTCGACACCTGCTGCCATGAGAAACGCCGATCGAAATATTCCCGCCTGCCGCGCACCCAGGAGACCTGCAACGAGAGGGATTTGAAACGTACTGTAGAAGAAAACGATGATTGCGAGTGCCCAGTAACGCCAGGACTCCCGCAGTATGCCCAAAATTTGATCACGCGAAGGTTTGCCGATTGGCCAGGATCCATAGAGCTTTCGATACACTGTCCAGGAACCAACAGCCGTAATTACTCCCACGCCTGAGATGACCAGCAGGTCGGCGCCCAGGAACATGCCACGGTGAAAAAAAAGAAAATAGAAGGCGGCGGTAAGGATTGCTCCTCCGGTCACGATGGCGTTCTGAATTGGAAGGCGCTCCAGACCTTGAAAGACGAATGCGATAGCCATTGCGCTTGTCACAATCAATGGAGCACTTACCAGCCAGGCAAAGCGCTGGGATGTGGGGACAAAAAGCAATATGGCCGAGATCCAGGCGATGAGGAGCATGAACGCTGCAGTCAACCTTACGTAGGTGATGCTGGAAGCAAGCGAGTTGCTTCGGGTCTGGTCGGCAGCGATTCGGCGCACGGCGATGGTATCAAAACCACCGTTGTAAACAAGAGCAACTTGTTGGACGGTTGCCTGAATAAGGGCGGAAGTCCCAAGGTAAGTCGGCCCGAGACAGCGAGCGGCGTACGCAGTCCCAAAGAACGCAAATCCTCTGGAAGTAACATTGAGAACAAGGAGTGCTGCAGCATCCTGCACCAATTTGGACTTGCGCACCTTCTGGAACAATCCCGGCAGAAGCAGGTTATGGGTTTCGTTCTCTGCCACTTTGGAAATTGCGAAGTTTATGAGGAGAAAATGACGCTGACGCCTGGAGCATTTATCCCTATGTTCAGGAAGTACTTGTCGGGTAAAGCCGCTTTGAGTTGATTGTGTTTTTCAGGAGGTGCTACGAGCAAGAAGAAACCACCGCCACCGGCTCCTGTCAACTTACCGCCCCAGGCTCCATTCTCGAGAGCCGTTTTGTAGAGTTCGTCGATGTGACCATTCGAGATTCCGGCGTCGAGGCCTTTTTTGGCGTTCCACGCTTCGTGAAGGAGAGACCCAAATTCAGCAGGTGTACCGCTTCCTGTCAGCATGTGCCATCCTAAGTCGACCATTTTTCGCATCTTGAGCAGCAAAGCTTTGTTCTGGTCCGTCTTTCTTACCTGCGCTGACGCAATGTCCGCTGCTTTTCTCGTGATTCCGGTGAATACCAGCAGGAAGTGTCGTTCGAACTCGGAACGTCGATCGGCGGAGAGATGGGCAGGGTGGACGAGGATGTCGTCTTCCCTTCGAAACTCAATGAGGTTCAGCCCTCCGAATGCAGATGACACCTGATCCTGGCATCCGACACTTTCTTTTAGCACCTGCCGTTCTACATGGATTGCTTCGTATGCAAGCGCCATCCGGTCGGGGGATTCTCCCTTGAAGCTGTGTAATGCCTGGAGAAGTGAAACGGTGAATGCTGACGAAGATCCCAGTCCGGTGAATGCGGGCAAATCCGCAACATTATGAAGTTCAATATCCCTTTCAAGTCCACAGATTCGGAGACAGGCCTTGTACACCTTGTGTTCGATTTCCTCCACGCGCTTTACCAACTCCACTTTGCGATACGATACACGGACGGAATAATCAAAAAGATGACTTTGAAAGGGGCTTGCAGTCACGTACGAGTACTTGTCGATGGCAGTCGCCAGAACGGCACCACCCTCATTCAGGAAATGTTCTGGATAGTCCGTCCCTCCACCAAAGAAGCTGATGCGAACGGGGGCGCGTGAAATAACCATCGTCGTTAAACGTTTGAATACACGGAATTGCGAATAATTGTGAAACCCTTGATAAGCTCCGCGATGCCGCGCTTGACTGACCATTCAGGCTTGAAACCTGTCGCAGCCAATCGCGCGTTCGAGACTATGTAATCGCGCTTATCGGGGTCTTCGCCGATCGGCGCCTCGAGGAACGTGAACGCCGGAAGCTGTTTCTTGATTTCCTCGCACAGTTCGAGCTTTGAGAAGTTTGCGTCGTCGAGTCCGACATTATACGGCTTGCCTCTCATGGTATCGAAGGAGGACAATCCATGCAGGAAAACACGCGCAACGTCTCTGATATGGATATAATTCCGTTTGAAATGACCCTCGAAAATAACGACGGCACGGTCTGTAACTGCCCGATAGACGAAATCGTTCACGAGAAGATCAAGGCGCATCCGGGGGGACATTCCAAAAACCGTGGCAAGACGGAAGCTGATTGAATTCTCTCGCTGCAGGATTGTTTCTTCAGCTCTCACCTTCGTTACCCCATATAAAGATATTGGACGCAGAGGGGTTTCCTCCGTGCAGAATTTCCCTTTTTCGCCGACGCCGTATCCACTGTTCGTCGTTGGAAAAATAACACGTTGATCCTTGCTCAAGTGTCGACAAAACATTTTTATCGCATCCTCGTTGGTGGTCTGGGCGGCAACGCGGTCTCGATTACACAGGGGAGCCCCGACAAGGGCAGCAAGCGGGATAATGACGTCGCATTTGGTAAGCAGCGGTTTCACAGCCGTCTCGTTACGGGAATCGCCCCGGACTACCTGGAATTTGTCGTATCGGCAACATTCCAGGAGGCTCGATTGGCGAAACACAAAATTGTCCAGTACAGTCACTTCGTGGCCTTCTGCCAGCAGCGTTGGTGTGATGACGGAACCCAGGTAACCTGCTCCACCCGTAATGAGAATCTTCATCTGCATACCTCCGTTAAAGCAAAAATTGATCGTTGGTCCATTTCGCCTGGCGTCTCGGATTCTTCTCAGCGTGTCCGTGCGGTGGTGGAACTCCCGCTCATTCCGTGAATCTGTTGAAGTCTCGAGAATTCTTCAGAGAGCACCTGCTCGGCTTGGGCATACGATTCGCTCGTTCCGATATCCCAAAAGACCCCTCCTTGTTTCATCGCATAGAGTCCGTTTCTCATGAGGCCTGGAAATACTTCACGCTCGAGCGAAACGGCGCGTCCTTGCGGAATCTTATCAACGACTTCACGGTCGAACAAATAAACGCCGGCATTGATCCAACCGACGCTTCGTGCCGCTGATTTTTCGCGAAAGGCCGTTACTCTGTCTGTAGAGTCGGTTTCCACTATGCCGAATCGAGATGCGTCGTTGACGTAAGTCAGCAGGATGGTTGCTTTCGAGTCGTGTTGCGAATGAAACGCGGATAGTTCATGAACAATGAATCGGCAAAACGAATCCCCGTTGAGGACTAGGAGCGATTGGGACTGGAAACGATTTAAAGCATTCCTCAAAGAGCCGCCGGTTCCCATGGGGAATGGATCACGAACACAAGCGAGTTCGAGGCCGAATCGAGAGCCGTCACCCACATGGGATTCAATGAGCTCACCCATATGTCCAGTTGCAAGGATGACCCGGCGAATTCCTTGATTTCGAAGCATCATCAGTAACCATTCCAGGAATGCCCTTCCTGCGACGACTGCAAGCGCCTTGGGTCGGTCTTGGACGGTGTCCTTCAGTCTGGTTCCTGCGCCACCCACCAAGAGAACCGCTTCAGTGATATTTGCGACTTGAGCGGGCTGTTTCAAAACATTCAAGGAATTTGTTGCAATGGAAGTTAACTGTTTTCCTCAACGATACGTTTGGCTTCGCGTAAGTCAATGGCCGTCTTAACCACAATTCCGCGGATTTCACCCAGGTGACGCGATTGTTCCTCGCCGTATCCCGTTCGCACAAGAATAGCCTTGGCGCCTAGTTCACGAGCAGGCATTACATCCGTCAGCTTGTCGCCAATTAAGAACGATCGTTTGAGATCAATCCCGAGCTCTCGAGAGGCTGTCACGAATAAGCGTGAGTTCGGCTTACGGCACGAGCAAGCATCGTCGGTGCTGTGTGGACAAAAATAGATGCCATCCAATCGTGCCCCGCGTTCTGCCAGAACTGCTTGCAATTTTTGATGAACCGCTTCGACAGCGCTCGTCGGGAAATAGCCACGCCCGACCCCTGCCTGATTGGTGACCAGTACAACCATCCAGTTGTGGGAATTCCAATACGCTATAGTTTCGGCCGCACCTGGCAGCAATTCAATTTGGCTGGGGTCGCTCAGGTAATTTACTTCTCTGTTGATTGTCCCGTCGCGGTCGAGAAAAATCGCCCGCCTCGAGCTCGTTTGCTCATCCATGGAATTCGGGATCCCGCCTGCAAAAGGCAAAGACAATCGTTGAACCTTGTCCCATCATATCTATCTAGAACAGTGTTTCAAGGTTAGTTCGAATTTTATCTGCAGCTGAGACCGTTCGGTCCATAATTTCTTGAAAAGATCCACGGCAAAGAAATTTACGAAAGAGTCAGTCGAATAGCCACCACGACTTCATCTGACGAGTATGCTGTGGGCTTGCTTCTTGCAGTTCCAGTTGAATCTCTTCGGCTTCGTATGCGTGCGACTTTGACTATTCCTGGTGTGGGATGATTGAAATGTTGTCACGATGAGCCACGCGCTCCAAATAGTCCGTAACAAACAGTCCCTCGCCATTGTGGTGAATCACTTTGATTTCGTAGCCATAAAACTCTAAATTGACTCAAAGAAATGGCTTCCTCGTTCCAGAGATGTTTTTCACTCGTCCTGTATCCACATGGCTTTGATCGCGATCGATGCCCGAAAGTACTTCGACTTCGGAATCGGCACATATGTGCAACAGCTTGTCAAGTCCCTTGCCGCTCTGGACGACCGGAATGAGTATTTGCTCTATGTCGACAGCCAGGACGCGAACAACGTTGCTTTGCCGTCGGGATGGAACATGGAAACAGTCGACTACCGCAAGTACTCTGTTGGAGAAATCGTGCAGTTCGGAAACAAGGTGAGAAGGAGGGGTGTCCAGGTGTTTCACGAACCACACTATACCCTTCCAGCTGGCCTCAAACGCCTGGCACTCGTAACAATCCATGACATCATTCATCTACGATTCCCACAATACTTCAACGTTGCTCAACGAGCGTATTCGTACTCGATGATCTGGCACGCATTGCGATCTTCGCAAAGCGTGACGACGGATTCTGAGTTTACAAAACAGGATATTTTGCAAACCTTTCGGATTCCCGAAAACAAAGTTAACGTCATACCGCTCGGCGTGGGCGACCAATTTCGTGAACTGGATGATGGGGTTCAACTTGATGATTTCAGGAGCAAGCACCGGATCGAGAGACCGTATATTCTCTACGTTGGAAACGTAAAACCGCACAAAGGAATAGCAATCCTGCTTGAAGCATTCAAGAGCATTCGCGGGACAATGGATGTTGATCTCGTTCTTGTAGGTGGATCCATGCAACAAGACGGATCGCTTCTCACGCGAGCAAGGGAGTACGGCATTCTTGGTCATATCCACTCTCTGGGTCGAGTACCTGATGACGAGCTTCTGCTCGCCTACAACGCAGCTGAGGTCCTGGTGATGCCTTCATACTATGAGGGGTTTGGTTTGCCTGCGTTGGAAGCGATGGCTTGCGGCACTCCTGTCATCGTCACAAATGCTGCTTCCCTCCCGGAGGTCGTCGGAAATGCAGCTCTGATCGTTACAGCGGGTAACCCGTCCGAGCTTGCGGCCGCAATGCAAGCAGTCTTAATGGAATCGACAACGCGACACGATCTCATTCGGAAGGGAAAAGATCATGTTCGAAGCTATACCTGGGCACGTACGGCCAGGGAGACACTGGTTTTGTACAACACGATTGCTGATAGATAAATGAAAGGTCGCTCATCCATTCTCCGAATCGGGATTTTTGGCGGAACCTTCGATCCTCCGCACATTGGACATTTGATCATTGCGGAACAGGCTTGTCAGCAGCTGCACTTGAACAGAGTTCTGTTCGTACCCGCATATTTGCCACCGCACAAGAAGCACGGCACATCAGCAACTGCCCAGCATCGATATTTCATGGTGAAGAGGGCTATTGAGCATTCACCGAGATTTGAAGTCACGTCGTTGGAGCTTCGCAGAAGGGGGGTTTCCTACACGATCGATACGCTCAAGCAATTGCAGAGGATGTACACAAACGCGAGATTCTATCTGGTAGTAGGAGGCGACAATTTCTCCGGTTTCAGAACGTGGAAGTCAGTCCGCGAAATACTGAAACTAGCGACGATTGTTGTCTACAAGAGGAAAACACCCCTGGGGTCAAGGAAGAAGAAATACGCAAGCGACGTTGTGTATTTAGATGGAGCGACACTTGATGTATCGTCGACAATAATTCGAAATCGCGTCCACAACGGCCAATCCATACGCTTCCTTGTGCCTCATGCGGTAGAGAAGTACATTTATAGGCACGGGTTGTACCGATGAACCCCCGACAGCCAATCGTACATTGACGTACCATGGAAACGACAATAGACATAGACGAGATTTTTCGAGTTGTCCGGAACGAACATTATGATCCATTTACGGTCCTCGGGCTTCACTTGATCGAGCGGGGAAAGAGGAAACAAGTGGTAATCAGAGCGTTTCTCCCGGAGTCGAAAAGCGCTGCGGTCCTGGAGCTCGGTGCGGATGGGAAGCCGAAGGGTGCTGAGATTCCCATGGTGAAAATCATGGAAGAAGGGTTCTATGAAGTCGTTTTCCCCAATCGAAACCAGGCTTTCCCTTACAAGCTCAAGAAAACAACCCAGACCGACGGGGAAGAAATATTCTACGATTCCTATTCGTTTCTTCCGACCCTCACGGATTTCGATCTCCACCTTTTCGGCAACGGTGATCACCACAGGATCTACGAAAAACTCGGTGCCCATTATGCAGAAATCAACGGCATCGGTGGCGTCCAATTCGCTGTCTGGGCACCAACGGCGAAAAGTGTGAGTGTCATCGGCGATTTCAACTTCTGGAACCCACGATGGCATGCAATGCGGGTGCTGGGTTCATCGGGGGTGTGGGAGATCTTTATTCCAGGAATCGCAGAAGGCGTGAACTATAAGTTCTACGTGAGAACGCAGAACGGCGAAGTGCTGGACAAAACGGATCCTTATGCTACTGAG
>Ga0335081_10014778_pt1 | contig 12629 bp, 13 predicted proteins | sample Lox_Sample_35_FD_206713 | JGI IMG/M metagenome (GOLD analysis project Ga0335081, IMG submission 206713) | Soil microbial communities from Loxahatchee National Wildlife Refuge, Florida, United States - Lox_Sample_3.5 | ecosystem: Environmental > Terrestrial > Soil > Wetlands | place: USA...
AAGGCGATGAGAAGCTCCGGCCCAACGGCGGAGCGGATCGCGCTCACAATTTCCGCCGGAAAGCGCACGCGGGCGCCCATTTCGTCGCCACCGTACCCATCGGTGCGCCGATTCGTTTCGGCCCATAAGAATTGATCGAGCAGATAGCCGTGGCAGGCATGCACCTCGACACCGCACGCCCCCAGCTGTTGCGCGGCGCGAGCGCCCTTCACGAAAGCCGCCTGAATCGCCTGCATTTCTGCCAACGTGGCGGCGCGCCCGTTGGGCTTGCCGGCATGGGCCAAACCCGAGGGACTCAGCGTCGGATATTGCGCGTAGGGGCCGTCGCCGCCTTCTTTGCGGATGGCTCCTTCGTGCCACAACTGCAACAGCATGCGGCCTCCGGCGCCGTTGACGGCGTTGAAGCAGCGGGCCCAAGCCTCCATAGTGGCTTCGGTAATGCGGCAAAAAACGGGAGTCTGCGTGGCAGACGGGTGATCCACAGCGCAGGACTCTGTGATGATGAGACCGACGCCGCCTTCCACGCGCGCGCGATAGTAATCCGCCAGACGCGGCTGCGGCACGCCCTCGTCACACCACATGCGCTGCATTCCAGGCATCACGATGCGATTCGGTAACGTAATCCCTTTGATGGTGAACGGCGCGAACAAAGGCGAGGGATCGTTCTGCATGCTGATGAATTCTATCATCTCGGTGTCGAGCAGAGTCTTGGAGCTCGGCGCTGTTGCAGGCGCTGATCGCTGGCACGCCGCGCCTCCCGGTGGAAGTATTTCAAGCCAGAATCAGAGCGGCTCCGATTCTGAGCTTTCTTCTTCTTCCTGGCGGGACGCAATAGGAGCTGGGGGCGCCTCAGCCACGGGTTCCAACCCGTATACCACTTCAGGCCGCTGTCGGTCGTCAACACGCCTATATCTGTCAAACTGAGCTAAGAATTGGTTGACGCTTGCAAACTCGCCTTGAGTGACCGCCCCACGGGCTTCTACAGCGGATTTTGTGGCGCTCAAAATTCCGTCCGCATAGGTACCGCCCGTCAGGCGGGCTATGATTCCTTTCCACTCATCCAAATCGGAGGCCACAATCGAAAGCGTTTCCGCCGAGCCGACCCGACTCGCCTGCCGAAGAGCCTTTACTGCGTTGTCAAGGGCCTGGTGCGAGGCGCTTGCGACGTCTGTTTCAAACTCGCGAAACCAATACGCGTAGAAATACCAGAATCCCGACTGAACGAGCGTTAGATCTTCACAAAGGCCGAGAAGTTGAGAAAGCTCGGTGCTGAACGTCAAAAACCGGACCATGCCGATAATCCCGCGATCCAGCCTCGTGAGTTGATCGTCTCTTCTGCCGAACGCCAGCACAACGCGGTCGGGATGACCAAAGCTCTTCTCTACAGCTCGAATGTCGATAGGGTCGGAGAAATCTCCATACCAGAACCCGTCCAAGAAATCCAGGAATTGGTTGAGGTCTCTGTCAGACTTGAAGCGCTCGTAAATAAGCGAGAAACGCTCGAACGCCCCCGCCGCCTGCACTGACTCCGCAGACCGCAGTTCTACTGTCCTTCCGAGGTGCAGACGCAACAGCCATGGAATCGCGACGGGATAGCAGCTTTCGTAGTAATTCCGAACCGCATCGTTACCCAGAATCGGCGACAGGAGGCCGCTGTATTCTACCGGATTGGAAACGTACCCGCATAACCAGGCGACAAGGAGCAGGCTGGCGTCGCCCAGCCAGCGGTCCATTTGACGCCTGAATTTAATCTCCGATGGCTCCGGCACGGATCGCAGGCGATGATCACGCAGGAGCGTCAACAGTTCTTCGAGTGGCCGGGTCTCTACCGCCCGAGCGACAGCGGCGTGCGCATCACTCGATATGAGTGTCCGGACGAGGAATCTTAAGTTCGCCGCGCGAAGCTCTTCCGCAAGTCCGGCGCTCATTTCAGCAACTCCGTCACAAAATCGATAGCAGCGAGAAACTGTGTCGGCTTGCAAATGCTGGTGTGACGCGCGTCCCGGACGGCGGTCGGATAAGGATCGCCTGGGAACGGCAGGTTGCTAACTACATTCTCATACTCGGCGATGACAACGCGGTTCGGGAGCAGAGCTCTGCCTCCTTGACTCACCGCGGCGAGCGTTCGCTCCTCAAGAACTTTGAGCATCACGGAATCGGCCGAAAGCTCGTTGAGCAGCGGAATTCCAACCTTGGCTGCATCTCCAAGCGCCCTGGTGATTTTGTTTCCGCCCAGCAGTTCCGACAAACTGTCCACGATCAATCCTCCCCGATGGGCAGGGGCAAAAAGAAGGTAGCGGATCTTCGCTAACCAATCGCGCTTTGAGTCGTGCGCTCGAAGCAAAGCCCAGCGGCTCACCACAGCTCCAAGTGAGTGAGCAACAACTACGCAGCGCTGATATGCTGGCGAGTCTGATCGAACGCCGCTAAGCAGAGACTTGGGGTCCGTGAGTAGTTCATCCATCAGCTCGAAAAGAAAGGCCGACGACGCGAGTGCGTTCGAGCGCAGGCCGTCGTAGCCAAAGAAAACCAGATCGCTGGATTCGAACCCCACATCTTTGAGCGCACGGCCCTCAAATCCACTCCAGGTCTCGAGCGCGTCTCCGGCAAAGCCGTGTACGAATATGACGCACTTTGTGGGGTCTGATCGATTGGCGATGATTTTAGTTCGGCGGTCCCGGAGAGACGAAACTGAAAAATGGTATGGAGAAACGTCCAGACCGAGGGTCGACATAGCATGTATCCTACCCTATGCTGAAAGCCACGCGCGATCAGCGCTTCCGCCTCCTCAGTCCCGATCCCGAATCTGTTACTCATTCGCCATCCCACTCCTCCGCCGGTCATGATAGATTCGACTCATGTTTCGTATGAGGCTTTTCGCCGCCTTGCTGCTGTGTGTCTCTCTAGCAGCGCAAGAGCCGGATTCGCGCGCGGCGCAGTTGCGGACGCTGATCGCTAGCACGGCGCGCCTCCCGGTGGAAGAAGTCCCGCTCGCGGCGCGGATGGCGAATGCATCGTCACTCGGCATTGTGTCTTCGATCGCTGCCGATCGGAGCGGCGTCATCTATATCCTGCAGCGGGGCGATCAGGCCGATCCCGTGATCGCGGTCGATCACGAAGGGCGCGTGCTGCGCTCCTGGGGCAAGGGCATGTTCACGGTTCCACACAGCATTCGGATCGACCCCGAAGGCAACGTCTGGACCGTCGATGCCGGGAGCTCCGTGGTGTTGAAGTTCTCGCCCGAGGGCAAGAAGCTGGCGGAAATCTCGGTCGGTGAAGTCGCGGTGGGATCGGCGTGCGCGTTTCCGACTCTGTGCGGCACTACCGATATCGCGTTCGCGCCGGGCGGGCGGCTCTTCCTCTCGGATGGTTACGGGAACGCGCGCATCCTGGAATACACCACAGACGGCAAGCGCGTGAAGGTGTGGGGCAGCGCGGGAAGCGGGCCGGGGCAATTCAAGATTCCGCACGGGATCGCTACCGACGGCAAGGTGGTGTTCGTCGCCGACCGTGAGAATGCGCGCGTCCAACGGTTCGATCTGGATGGACGCTATTTGGGCGAATGGACGCACTTGGGCCGGCCGTTCGCATTGAAGCTCGAGTCCGGAGCGCTGTGGGTCAACGTGATGACTCTCGAACCCGGAGGGCGCGGCTCGGCAACACGGCCATCGCCGTGGATCTGGAAAGTCGATCCGGCGACCGGCAAGGTCCTGGGGCAGGCTGAATCGACGGGACCTCATGCCATCGACGTCAGCGCGACGGGGGAGTTGTTCGCCACCGGATGCTGCGGCGGGTCGAACCCCAACGGCTTCTCCTGGTTCCGGCGGACGCGCTGAACGCCTGTGCGGGTCCTGGTGCTCGGCGCGACGGGGTTTCTCGGTCCGGCGATCATGGAGCGCCTGGTGGGGTGCGGTCACGAGGTTACGCTGTTTCACCGCGGCGGAACTGCAATCCGCGGCGACCGCAATCATCTGGATCGAAGCACCGGTGAATTTCGGCGTCTGCGGCCGGACGTAGTCGTCGATGTGCTTGGGTTCACCGAGCGGCAGGCGCAGGGTCTCGTGGAAGCATTCCGCGGCTTGGCAGGCCGGCTGGTGGTGCTCAGCAGCGGCGATGTGTATCGGGCGAACGACATCCTATTTCGACGCGCAGAGGGACCGATTGAGCCCACACCGCTTTCGGAGTCTTCTCCTTTGCGCGACCGCCTGTTTCCTTATCGCGGCATGCCGGTTCCGGCAGCGTATGGGATCTCATGGGATGAATACGACAAAATACTCGTGGAGCGAGTGGTGATGAGCGATAGCCGATTGCCGGCCACGGTCCTACGCCTGCCTATGGTTTATGGACCCGGCGACTACCAGGGGCGAAAGCGCCGCTTTGCTGCGTACCTGAAGCGCATGGACGATGGCCGCGGTGCGATTCTGCTCGACCGGCTCACGGCGGAGTGGAAGGCTCCGTGGGGGTTCACGGAAAACGTGGCCGAGGCGGTACGGCTGGCGGTGGAACACGATCGGGCGGCGGGCAAGATCTATAACGTTTGCGAACTTGGCCGTCCCGATATGGCGACTTGGGTACGCGAGGTGGCCGCGGCGGCCGGGTGGGCGGGGCGAATCGTCGCGGTGGACGAAGCTTGCCCGCCGCCCAACCTGCCGCGCCAGTTGAATCTGGCGCAACACCTGGATATGGACTCGACGAAGATCCGAAACGAGCTGGGGTATCGCGAGATCGTGAGCCGGAAAGAAGCGATCGAGCGAACGGTGGCTTGGGACCGCGGCCATGCGCCCGAGGAAACGGATCCTGCGCAGTACGATTACGCCGCCGAAGATGCGATTCTGGGCCGCTCGATTTGATAATATCTGTGCCATGCGCGGTGCGGTCGTTCTCAGTGCTTTGGCCATAGCTGTAATTTCGGCGGCCGGTCAGTCCGCGCATCCGGACCTAAGCGGCGTCTGGCAAGTTCTCAACACGGCCGCTTGGGATCTCGAAGACCACTCCGGGAAACTGGGCGTTCCGCCGGGACAAGGTGTTGTCGAGGGGAACGAGATTCCGTACCAGCCATGGGCCGCGGCGAAGAAGCTGGAGAACGCGGCGCACCGATCGACCGCCGATCCGACGGAGGCGAATTGTTTCCTGCCGGGCGTGCCGCGCGCCACGTACATGCCATTTCCGTTCGAGATCGTGCAGACGCCGCAACGGATCGCGATTTCCTACGAGTTTGCCCACGCGCTGCGTACCATTCCTATAGACGGAAGCCCGCACCCCGAGGGGCTGCCCGATGCGTGGATGGGGGATTCGCGAGGACATTGGGACGGCAAGACGCTGGTAGTGGACGTGAAGAATTTCAACGACGCGACCTGGTTCGACGGCGCGGGCAATTTTCATAGCGATGCGCTGCACGTGGTGGAGCGCTACGCGCTGACCGATCCGGACCACATCGCCTACGAGGCGACCATCGAGGACCCCAAAGTATTCACGCGGCCGTGGAAGATCCGCATGCCACTTTACCGGCGCGTGGATCCGAACGTGAAGCTGTTGGAATATGAATGTGTCTATTACCTGCAGGAGGAGAGATTTAAGAATGCTCCGTTCAAGCGGTAGTGCGGCAGACGCCGGTCACGGCCCGTTCCGGGATCGGTTTGTGTCGTCTGCCAGGATCGCAGGCCACTGGAAAGCGATGGCCTGCGCCACAGTGGGCTTCGCGTGCGCGATCACGGCCTTTGCCCAGCAGCAGCCCGACATTCAGGGCATCTACACGCGCAATGGGGTGGTGGGGCTGGAAGCGAATCCGCCGGTGAATCCGATCGATCCAAGCGACCGCAATCCGCTCTCGGTTTCGAATCGCGGGGATGGGTTGGGGCCATATCCGAAGGTGTTTGGCGAGGGCGGCACGGTTCTGCGCGGCGGGCAGCGCCGGCAGCAGCGGCGCGTGGGGATCGTCGATCCGGAGGACAAGAAACTGCCGTGGCGGCCGGAGCAGGACGCCAAGCGGCGCGACTTTCTTCTGCACATGAATCCGCCGATTGATCTCGGGCACGTGGAACTGAATGCGCGCTGCGCGCTCCCCGGCCTGTTTCAGGGCGAAGACGGCAACAACCCGTATCAATTCCTCCAGCGTCCGGGCGAGGTGGTGATCCTGTACGATTACAACCACACCAGCCGCATCATCCACCTGGATGGGCGGCCGCACCTGGGGAAAAACATCCGGTTGTTTATGGGAGACTCGCTGGGACATTGGGAAGGCAATACGCTGATCGTGGACACCACGAACTTCAACGGCAGAACGGCGTATTCGCGCGAGATTCCGTATTTGAGCGACCAGCTACACACGACCGAGCGCTTCACGGCCGCCGACGCCAATACGATCGACTACGAGGTGACGATCGACGATCCGGTTCTCTTTACGAAGCCTTGGAAAGTGGCGGGATACTTCAGCCGCGCGCCGAAAGAGACGGAGTCGCTCGAATTCGCGTGCGCCGAGGGCAGCCAGACCCTGGTGAATATTTTCGGAAAGCCGCCGGAGAGGTGAGGATCATGCGGAAATTATTCTATTTTGCAGTTGCGGTGAGCGGCCTGCTATGTGCTGCTCGACCGGCCTTCGCGCACCACGCGTTCGCCGCCGAATTCGACGTCGATAAGCCGGTGAAGGTCAAGGGCACCATCACCAAAGTGGAATGGGTGAATCCGCATGCCTGGCTCTACGTCGATGTGAAGGGCGAGGATGGCACGGTGGTGAACTGGCACTTCGAGCTGGGACCGCCCAACGCGCTGATCCGGCTGGGTTGGAAGAAGGATGCGATCCCGACGGGAGTAGAAGTGGAGATTACCGGGTATCGCGCCAAGAGCGGGGAGCCGGTGGGGAACGGGCGATCGATCAAGCTGCCGGATGGGCGCGAGCTGTTCTCGGGCGGATCGGGGCCGGGGGAAGGGGCGACTCCCAAATAGGAGCTACAATCACGAGTTGCGCCGCCCGGAAGCCCGGCGGCATGGCAGAAGCCCTGACCCCACGTTAGCGGGACAGGTGGTTTTCTAACAGGTCCTTGTTGTTTTCCATGCACCAGTATTCCATCAGCTCTTCGCCGGGCTTCATACGGGTGAAGATGCGCCGGTTCTGAATCGGCTTGGTATAGATCTTCGAATCTTCCCACGTGACATCGTAGGCGATGTGCTGCGCGTCGATGTAGCGCATGTGTTCCACCACGTGGAGCGCGTCGCTCGAGGGATGCTCGGCGGTATCGATCCAGGTCTTGCCGTTGAACCCGATGGAATCGATGACCAGCGTGTCACCCTCCCACTTGCCGACGGAGTGGCCCATCCAGGTAGGTTCGAGATTCTTGGGGTGATCGCGGCCGTCGGTAAAGACAACGTGAAAGATGTTATTCGACTCCCACAGAATGGCGAGCCGTTCCGGGGTCTGCACGAACTCGACCGGATATTCGGTTCCCGAGGCGCGCGTGTAGCCCCAAGGCAGACAGTGAGCGGAATAATCGAAGCGATGCTCGACGTCTTTCCAGAGCTCGAGCCCGAGCGGCGTATACGCCAACTCTCCCGACCCCTCCTGTTTGCATCCCTGGCTGAGAGAGCCGCAACTGGTGCTGCTCTTGGTGACATCGCCGACGCGCGGGTGATCCCACACGCCGTTGAAATCGGGCTTGCCGTTGGCGAGGCGCGGAATGGAGTCGGAGCCGGCGTAGGCTGCCAGTGACGAAGCGGCCAGCGCCGCAGCAATCCAAAAACCAGGACGAATCTTCATTGGAGAACCTTCATTTCCCTTCCCTCTGTTCGCGGGCGCGGGCGCCTGAGAGGAAGTGAATCATGTCGTAATTGTCTTCGTGGCACGCGTACTCGTACATCTGTTCTTCGGGGTCGATCTTGTTCCAGGGAATCCGGGCGGTCCACGGCCGCGACCACGTGGTTGGGTCTTCGACCGTGAATTCGTAGTTGAGCGAAGTCGCGTCCACGCGGATGAATCGCTCGGTAATCCTGAACGTGGCCGGATTGGCGCCCTGGAAGATCACGCCGTCATCGGTTCGGAAATTGGTGGTTTCGACTACTAGCATGTCGCCTTCCCAATGTCCGCGCGAATCGCCCAGCCACTGGTGGAGGTTCTTGCTCAGGTGCGGGCGGCCATCTACCGGAATCACACGCGCGCTGTGGATCATTTCGGGCGCGATCACCACGTATCCGGGGCTCTGGAAGATCTGGAAATCGTTGTTGTAGATAGTAGGCAAGTAGGGCGGCGAATCGGTGCGGATGATGCACTGCACGGGCAGCGACATATCGGAAAAATCGGCGGGCAGGCCGGCATTGAAGCGCGCGTTGGCAGCGGCGCGATCGGCGCGGGTTTTTCGGCGCTCGGGTGAAAGCGGCACCAGTGCCGGGATGTGGCCATCGGGCGGATCGACAATGAGCGAAGTGCGGTGGTCGGAGGTGATTTTCAGGCGGCGCGAATCCATCCAGTGCTCGTTGTAGGCGCGGTTCACGTCGGCTTCAGGACCACCGTCGCGGCGATCGCGGCTCAGATCGTTGGCAAGATCCGACTGAAAATCGACCGCTTCTTCATCGGTGAGCACATCTTTCGCGGAGACGCCGCCGGGCCGCTGGAGCGGAGTGCTGGTGGCGTCGTTCCAGACGCCTTGCAGATCGGGATCGCCCCAGGGCGTGCGGAAGACCGGCGGCTTTTTGCCCGCGTCCGCTTTCGCCGCAACGGTTTTCTTGGCGGGCGTGGGCGTCTGCGCCGCAGCTGAGAGTGCGGCCACGACGATGATGCTTGCCAGCCGACTCATCGGACGCCTCCTTCCGGCGCTGCCTGGAATCCCGGTTTGCGGAAACGCCCATACAGCAGCTCTTCGGTGAAGGGCACGCATTTGAATTCCAGCAACTGCGCGTTTGGCTCCATGCGGCGGTATAAGGGGAAGCGGATTTTCCACGGCCGGGTGTAGACCTTCGGGTCCTCGATGGTGGCTTCGTACATCAGGTGATAGGGGCTGGCGGGCGTGTAGCGCTCCACCACGTGCAGCGCGTCGCTATGGAAATCGCCGGCGCGGTCGAACCATGTCTCTTCGCGAAAACCGGTCACGTCCACCACCAGGGTGTCGCCTTCCCAGCGGCCGCGCGACCAGCCCATCCAGGAAGGCGCGGGCGCTTCCTGCTTCCAGTTCATGCGGACGATGCGAGTGGCGGTGGTGAACTCGTAGGCCATCAGAATATACGGGCTGGAACCTTGCACGATGCGGAACGGAAACGGCATGTAGGTGGCGCGCGGAACGCCGGGCATGTAGCACTTGAATTCGGGGTCGCCGAGGGCGTGCCACTTTTCGTCGCTCGAGACATCGGCGGTGATGCGGTTTTTGAAGTTGTCTTTCTTCTTTTGGAGGGCCCACGGCTGGTACGGGATTTCGCCGCCTTCGACGATGCTTTGCCCGGCGGGTTCGGCGTCATAGGCACCCAGCAGTTCGGCGTGCGGGCCGGCTTGGGCCTCGTGGTCGGCGAGGTCCCAATTGGCGGTGACGAAGGATTGCCAGAGGCCGTTCAGATCGGGATGGCCGTCGGCCATGTGGGGTGGCTTGTACGCGGGAAAGCCGCCGCCGGCCGGGGGTTGTTGGGCGGGCGCGGGCAGCGCGGCTAGCAGGACTAGCGCAATCGATGCGGCACTAAACCGGTTGTGCATGGAATCCCGGATTCCGATTGCCCAACAGTATACACCGTTGGTGGGGCAGCCCTTCCGGGCTGCCGCCGGGCTTCTGCCCGTTCGCGCCGCCGGCCTTCCGGCCGGCGCGCTCAGCAGAAACCATTGCTCCCAAACGTCGCGCTCGCCACGAAATTACTTCGGGAATGCCCGGCCGTACTGAATCGCCACGTCTACCGGCGCCCCCAGCGCCTGCGCCGCGTGCAGACCGAAGTAGGGATCGCGCAGGAACTCCCGAGCCAGCAGCACCAGGTCGCTGCTTCCCGCGCGCACGATGGTGTCGGCCTGCTGCGCAGTTGTGATCAAACCCACCGCCGCCGTCAAAATTCCAGCCTCGCGCCGGATGCGCTCCGCAAACGGCACTTGGTATCCGGGCGCGAACGGAATCGAAAGCGTAGGAACACTTCCGCCCGAGGAGCAATCGATCAAATCCACGCCGAGCGGTTTCACGCAACGCGCCAGCTCCACCGATTCCTCGATCGTCCAACCTCCCTCCACCCAATCGGAACAGGAGATGCGCAAGAACAACGGCAGATTCTCGGGCCATACCGTGCGCACGGCTGCGGCCACTTCCCGCACGATGCGGATGCGATTCTCAGACGAGCCGCCGTAGTCGTCCTTGCGGAAATTACTCAGGGGCGAGAGGAACTCGTGCAGCAGGTAACCGTGCGCCCCGTGGATCTCTACCACTTGAAAACCGGCTTCGAGCGCCCGTTGCGCAGCCGCGCGAAATGCGTCGGCAACCGCGCAAATCTCCTCCCGCGAAAGTTCGCGCGGCGGTGGATCCTCCATGCGGAACGGCACCGGGCTGGGCGCATCCGGTTGCCAGCCGCCTTCACTCACCGGAATTTGTCCGCCGCCTTCCCACGGGCGGCGCGTACTGGCTTTTCGGCCGGCATGCGCCAGTTGAATGCCCGGGGCCGATCCGTGCTCTTTGAGGAACGCCGCGATGCGCGCTAGCGGCGCAATGTGCTCGTCCTTCCAGATGCCGAGATCGGCCGGCGAAATCCGCGCCCGGGCTGCGACCGCTGTAGCTTCCGTGAACACCAGCGCCGCGCCCCCAATGGCGCGGCTGCCCAGGTGAACCAAGTGCCAGTCGGTCGCGAACCCGTCTTCGCAGGAATACTGGCACATCGGCGAGACGCCGATGCGATTGCGCAGGGTCAAGCCGCGAATCGTGAGCGGCGTGAACAAGCCGCCGCCACTCGGGTGGTTACTTGGCATCCAGCCAACGTACCACTTACATGAGAGGCAGCGAATGCTCCGGCGCCGGCTCTTCCTCGCGCAGATGGGCGAGGCTCTCCAACACCCGGTTAAGCGACGAGATACGTTGCGCCTGCCGCTGCTCCAGCAACCGCAGGGCGTCGGTGTGGCGATCGAGGCGCGTGAGGACGCTGCCCAGTTGCGGCTGCAAGTCGCGGACGATCTGGTCGATTCCCGAAACCCGCTCCTCTACCGCCGAGATGCGCGATTCGAGGTTGGCACCCGTCAGCAGCCCCACCCCTCGCGATGTTTCCTCGTGAATCTGGCGCAGGGCCTGTTGTTCCTCCGCCAGTTGTTCCAACCGCTGGTCAATGGCGCTGCTCTTCCCGAGAGTCTCCTCAATGCCATGGATGCGTTCCTCCAACACGGTGGCCACCACTTGCACCTGGTCGCCGGTGTGTTGGTAAATGTCCTCCAAAACGCTGGTCAGCACGGCGGTGAATCCGCTGGCCAGCTTCTCCGCGATGGGCGCAATCATCACTCCGGCCAAGCGGTGATCGCCGTTGCCATTGCCGTTTCGATGGCCGTTGCCATTACCGTTGTGCTGGCCGTTGTTCGCTTGGGCGGCCAGCGCTTCGGCTTTTTCCACAAGCGCGCGAGCCTCCATCTCGCGGCCTTCGTGCAACAGCCGCGCGGCTTCTTCCACCACCTCCCGCGTCTCCGGCCTTAGATCCAATCGTTGAAGCGCGATCACGGTTTCGGGCAGACTCAGTTCTGTCATGTTCTGGAACATCTCCTATGATTTATGTTCTCGGGGGGAGTTGATTCAGTGTACGCCTTCGGTCATCGTCCCACAATCAGATTTTCCTGAGGTGAAACGCGCGGCGATTTCCCGCACACTTCCAGCGCCCGAACGCTTCCGGCGAAAACGTTCCTCAGCCTCTCTGTTTTTGTGTCCGTCTACGGCAGAAACGCGGGCTTTGTGAACTGCGCGTAAACCCACATCCCGGCCGTGGCCATGAGCAGCACGCCGGACGTGGCTCCCAGAATTTTGGTGTAAGGCGTCAGACGCGCCAGGCGCGTCCGGACCTGTTCCTGTTCCTTCTCCAGGTTGGAGGCGGCGGGATTCAGAAAGAGCTGATCGTCTTCCTTCATCGAAATGAGCGAGCGGTAGATCAGCAGAGCTACGAGCAGGGCCGTGACCACACCCCAGAGGATTAGCGTTACTGTCGCAGGCGCTATACCAGACATGACACTCCCTCCTGGCCCGCATTCTACCCCCTCCATCGGCCAAGCGGAAGCGGCGTGACCGGGATCACGCCGCCAGCGCGTTCTCCAGATCTTCGACGAGGTCTTCCGCTTCTTCCACACCCACGGATAATCGAACCAGCGTGTCCGAGATGCCCAGCGCCGCGCGCTGCTCCGCAGGCACCGAGGCGTGCGTCATGATGGCCGGATGCTCGATCAGGCTCTCGACACCTCCCAGGCTTTCCGCCAAAGCGAAGAGTTTGCAGTGCTCCAGAAAACGCCGCGTGCTCGCCAGATCGCCCTTCAGAATCGCCGTGATCATACCGCCGAAGGCGCGCATCTGTTGCTTCGCCAGCGCGTGCTGCGGGTGCGAAGGCAAGCCCGGATACAGCACTCTTTCCACACGCGGATGCCGCTCCAGGCGCTGCGCAATCTCCAAGGCATTCTCGGAGTGCCGCTGCATTCTCAAATGCAGCGTCTTCAGGCCGCGCGT
>Ga0335081_10014779_pt1 | contig 12629 bp, 11 predicted proteins | sample Lox_Sample_35_FD_206713 | JGI IMG/M metagenome (GOLD analysis project Ga0335081, IMG submission 206713) | Soil microbial communities from Loxahatchee National Wildlife Refuge, Florida, United States - Lox_Sample_3.5 | ecosystem: Environmental > Terrestrial > Soil > Wetlands | place: USA...
CACCTGCGGGATGGCGGCCGCCTCGTCCGGCGGGAGCTCGTACAGGTCCTTGTCCACCGGCTCCGGCGGCTCGATCTTGTTCTTGATCCCGTCCAGGCCTGCCATCAGCATCGCGGCGAACGCGAGGTACGGGTTGCAGGACGGGTCGGGCACCCGGAACTCGACCCGCTTGGCCTTCGGGTTGGTGCCTGTAATCGGGATCCGGGCGCAGGCCGAGCGGTTGCGCTGCGAGTAGACCAGGTTGACCGGGGCCTCGAAGCCGGGCACCAGGCGGTGGTAGGAATTCGCCGTCGGGTTGGTGAATGCCAGCAGCGCGGGCGCGTGCTTGAGCAGCCCGCCGATGTAGTACCGGCCGGTGTCGGACAGCCCCGCGTAGCCGACCTCGTCGTAGAACAGGGGCGAGCCGTCCTTCCAGATCGACTGGTGACAGTGCATTCCGTTGCCGTTGTCACCGAACAGCGGCTTGGGCATGAACGTCACGGTCTTGCCCGCCGCCCGGGCGGTGTTCTTGATGACGTACTTGTAGAGCATCAGCTTGTCCGCCATCGACAGCAGCGGGCTGAACCTGATGTCGATCTCCGCCTGCCCGGCCGTGCCCACCTCGTGGTGCTGCATCTCGACCTCGACGCCGCACGCGATCAGGTTGCGGACCATCTCCGAGCGCAGGTCGGTGTAGTGGTCCATTGGCGGCACCGGGAAGTAACCGCCCTTGTACCTGGGCTTGTAGGCAAGGTTGTGGCCTTCCTCGTCCTTGCCGGTGTTCCATGCGCCCTCGAGGGAATCGATGTGGTAGTAGCCCTCGTTCGCGGAGGTCGAGAAGCGGGCCGAGTCGAAGATGTAGAACTCCGCCTCGGGGCCGAAGAACGCCGTGTCGCCGATGCCCGTGCCGCGCAGGTAGTCCTCGGCCTTGCGGGCGACGTTCCGCGGGTCCCTGGTGTAGGGCGCGCCGGTCAGCGGGTCGTGCACGAAGAAGGTGAGGTTCAGGGTCCGGTGCGTCCGGAACGGGTCGAGCACCGCGGTGGACGGGTCGGGCAGCAACTGCATGTCGGATTCGTGGATCTGCTGGAAACCGCGGATAGACGAGCCGTCGAACATGAGGCCGTCGGTGAAGACACCCTCACCGAACGACGTGGCCGGCACGGTGAAGTGCTGCATCGTTCCGGGCAGGTCGCAGAACCTGACGTCGATGAACTCCACGTTTTCCTCTGCGATGAAGCGGAGGATCTCCTCGGCACTGCTGAACATCAACCCCTCCTGGGTCTCCAGGGCACGCTTTCGGTTCTCAAGACACGCGAGTAGGACGTTAGCCGCCGGCAATTTCCGTGCCGTGTCTGGTGTGTTTCACAGATGTTACGCGCTGGCGGCCGAGGTCAGGGCTCCTATTATGACCCGTTGCTGGTCACCTGGCCCAGAACGGATACCGTGGTGTGGTGGCCAAGAAACCCCGTAACCGGCGCGGTGCGGGCCCGGCCCCGGCGAGCCCGGCTCCGGCTGGCTCCCCAGCGAGCACCGCGCAGCTGACCGCCCCGCCAGCCGCGGGCAAGGCGTATTACCCGGGCCAGGGGTTCGGCCTGCCCGAGCATGGCCCGGGAAGCGTGGCATCCATGCCCCGCCGGCTGCTGGCGCTGCTCATCGACTGGCTGCTCAGCATGCTCATCGCGTACTGGCTGACCCACTCGCAGTTCTGGACCATCGCCGTCTTCGCGGTGGAGGTCTACGTGCTCACCGCGACGACGGGATTCACCGTCGGGAAGCGGCTGGTGGGCATCAGGACGATACGGACCGGCGGCGGCCTGGTCGGATTCTGGTGGGCCCTGGTCCGGACGGCGATCCTGCTTACCGTGGTCCCGCCGCTGCTGACCGACCGCGACCTGCGCGGCCTGCACGACCGCGCGTCGGACACCATCGTCATCCGGGTGTAGGCCGCGCCCTTCCTGCCGTTCCGGCTCAGCGAGCCTTCGGCCTGGGCATCTTGGGCTGCCTGACGTTCTTGGGGATAGGCCCCTTCGGTGCCTGCAGGGAGGGCTGCAGGGCCTTGAGCCGGTGGTTGATGTCGCTGACCGCGGCCGGCTTGAGATTGCGTGGCAGCCGCATGACCTTGCGCTGCAGCTTGCTGACCGGGATCTGCCCCTCGCCGTTCCCCACCTGGAACTCGAAGATCGGCACCTCGTAGGCCACCCGGGCGACCCGCTTCTTCTCCGTCGCCAGCAGGCTGGCCAGCCCGTTGGGCGAGCCCTCGCCGACCAGGATGACGCCGGGCCGTCCCACGGCCCGGTGCACCACGTCCATGTTCCTGTTGGCGCCGACCGCCGGGGTCACCGTCCAGTTGCCGCGCATGTTCTGCAGCACGGCGGCCGCCGCGCCCCGCTGCCCCTCGATGGCCGCGTACTGCGCGGACTGCGCGTACCGGCCGAACAAGATCAACGCCACCAGCACGCCGAGCAGCACGCCCAAGGGGATGAGGAACGCGGCCAGCCCGGTGAGCAGCCCGACGACCACCAGGATCACCAGGACGCCGAGGCCGCTGCCGACGATGATCGGTATCGCCTTCGGGTCGGACTTGCGTATCAGCCCGGCCACCATGCGCATCTGCTTAAGCCGCCCGGCATTCGCCAGGTCCTCGGCGGTCTCCCTCGTCGGAGCCGGGTCAGCGGCCCCAGCCTTCCTTGACATGCGTGCCATGCTCCGCAGCATACGGTTAAGCCGCCCCGGACAGAAACCGCCGGGCTTCGGTCAATTCCGCGCTACCCGAAACCAGCCCGGTTACCCGCGGATCCGGCAGGCCGCGCAGATTCGCCGGTTGCCATGACCACCCGGGCGTTTATGGTGAGAGAAACGCCCGGGTAGACCGGGCGGTGCCGTCTGCCTCACAGGGAAGATGCCATGAGACTGCGGCCGCGCCGGCGGAACCTTGTCGTGTGGAGTTCGACCGCGGCCCCGGCAGGCTGGTCCCGGGCCGGGCCGCGCCGCACCGGCGCGCGGCGCGCACGGCTCAGCCGGATTCGCTGGTGGCTCCGTACCGGTGCGCTGCTCACGATCCTCGGCGTGCTGCGGCTCGCCCGCACGGTGCGGGCCGGCTGGGAGCCGGTTTGTCTCTTGGCCGGTTTCCTGATCGCGGTGACCGGTTTCGTGCTTCCCGCGGGTGGCGGCATCTTCATGCTCGGCGTCCTGGTCCTCATCGTCACCCTGCTGAAGGGGATAAACGCGCAGTAGCGCCGACGCGGCCCAACCGTTCGGCACTTCGTCAGGTACGGCCGGCCCGCTGCTCGATGGCCTGGGCATACAGCCGCCCGGCCCGGTAGGAGGAGCGCACCAGCGGACCGGACATCACGCCGGCGAACCCGAGTCCCTCCGCCTCCTCGCGCAGTTCCACGAACTCCTCCGGCTTGACCCAGCGTTCCACCGGGTGGTGCCGCGGCGTCGGCCGGAGGTACTGGGTAATGGTCAGCAGGTCGCAGCCGATCGCGCGCAGGTCCTGCATGGCCGCGGTGACCTCGTGCCGCTCCTCGCCCAGGCCGAGGATCAGGTTGGACTTGGTAACCAGGCCGGCGTCGCGGGCCGCCCGCAGCACGTCGAGCGAGCGCGAGTACCGGAAGCCGGGCCTGATCCGCCGGAAGATCCGCGGCACGGTCTCGATGTTGTGCGCGAGGACTTCCGGCCGGGCGCTGAAGACCTCTGCCAGCCGGTCTGGTTCGGCGTTGAAATCGGGGATGAGCAGTTCCACGCCGCAGCCCGGGATGGCGGCGTGGATCTCGCGGCAGACCTGCGCGTACAGCCACGCGCCGCCGTCGGTCAGGTCGTCACGCGCGACACCGGTCACGGTTGCGTACTTCAGGCCCATGGCGGCGACGGACTCCGCGACCCGGCGCGGCTCGCCCGTGTCGAGCGGCAATGGCTTGCCGGTGTCGATCTGGCAGAAGTCACACCGCCGGGTGCACCGGTCGCCGCCGATGAGGAAGGTCGCCTCGCGGTCCTCCCAGCATTCGAAGATGTTCGGGCAGCCGGCCTCCTCGCAGACCGTGTGCAAGCCCTCGCTCCGGACCAGCGATTTCAGTTCCGTGTACGAAGGTCCGGTGCGCAGCCTGGTCTTGATCCATGGCGGCTTCCGTTCGATCGGGACCTGGCTGTTGCGGGCCTCGAGGCGGAGCATGCGCCGGCCTTCGGGTGCGAGTACCACGCCTCCAGGGTATGTCGCCGCGGGCGCAGGGACGCAAGGCGCACAGCATGATTGTGAGCACGCCGTCCGGCCTGCCGGGGGCAGGATCCTCCTCTAACGGGGGCCCAGCGGGACGCCGGCTGCCTCCAGCCGCGGGCCGGCCAGCACGCCGGCCTCGTAGACGTGCCGCCAGGCACGGTACCCGAGGACGTCGGCGAGGTGGCGTTTCATCACCGGCGTCACCTGGGCCACCGTGATGTCGCGGCCGGTCTCGGCGGACAGCGTGGTCGTCCCGGCGTCCCGGATGCCGCACGGGACGATGCGGTCGTACCAGGACAGATCGCAGTTGGCGTTCAGCGCGAACCCGTGCATGGTGACACCCCGGGCCACCCGGGCGCCGATCGCGCCGACCTTGCGGTCCGGCAGGTTCTCGTCGGCGGGCACCCAGGTGCCGCTGCGGCCCGCCACGCGGCCGGTGCTGACGCCGAATTCCGCGCACGTCCGGATCATGGCCTCTTCCAGCGCGCGCACGTAGGCGACCACGTCCAGCGCCTCGTGAAGCTTGATGATCGGGTATCCGGTCAGCTGCCCTGGACCGTGCCAGGTGATCTTGCCGCCGCGATCCACGTCGATGACGGGCGCTCCCGGATCGCCGAACGGCCGGTCGGACACGGCCGTCCGCTTGCCGGCCGTGTAAACCGGTTCGTGCTCGAGCAGCAGGCAGCTGTCCGGAACCTCGTCTGCCACGCGCCGGGCGTGCACGCGCCGTTGCAGGTCCCAGCCCTCGCGGTACTCCACGGGAACGGCGCCGAACTCAAGGTAAACAAGCTCGCTCACTTTCCCCAGCTTACGTCCGGCCGGGTCAAGGGCAGGCCGGTCCGCACGCCACGATCAGCGAGCGTCCGGCCGGCTGGCGCACAATGAGGAAGTGATAGACAAGGCCGCATTGCGCCGGATGAGCCAGGATGAACGCCGCGAGCTGGCCGGGCTTCTCGCTGAGCTGGACAAGGCTGCCACCCCGGCCGGGCCCGATCCGTACCGGATCGACCCGGATGTCCCCGACTGGGCTCAGGTCGGCAACTGGGGCCGGAATTGCGCCGGCCAGTCCCTGAGCAGCACGCCGCTGGCCGGCAGTGGCCTCGATGAGGCCTTGCCGCGCAGCCGGGCCGAACGCCGGGCCGCCGGGAAAGCACGTCAGCCGGCCTGAGCGGTTCCTGGCGCAGAATGATTATGTGATCACTGAGGCTGAACTACGCCGGCTGACCCCGGACGAGCGGCGTCAGCTGGCCCGCACCCTGGCCGCCATCGACCTGCCGCACCCGCTGATCGATCCCAGGCTCCGCCGCCGCAGGCGGTTCGGCCTGCTGTTCATGACCGCGTGCTGCCTCGGCCTGGCCGCCTGGATCGCGGTCCTCGTCCTGACCCTGCCCGAGCGCTACACCTCGCATTACTGGCCCGCCGTCTGGATCGGGCTCGACATCGCCGAACTGGCCGCCTTCGCCGCGACCGCCTGGGCCGCCTGGCACCAGCGCCAGGTCCTCATCTTCCTCATGGTCGTCACCGGCACGCTGCTGGTCTGCGACGCGTGGTTCGACCTCGCGCTCGCCTACGGCTCCCGCGGCTTCCTGATGAGCCTCCTGTCCGCTCTGTTCGTCGAGCTGCCGCTGGCCGTGCTGCTGTTCACCAGCGCCAGGCGGCTGGTCCGGGTCACCATCGCGACGATGATGCAGCTGAGCGGGATCGAGGGGCCCGCGCCGCCGCTGTGGCGGATCCCGCTGTTCGCGGACGGCCTGGAGGAGGCGCTGCCCGCTCGCCTCAGGCCGCGGAGCGCGCAGGCCCGAGCGCACGTCGCGTCCGATGTCACAGCCGCCGAAGGCTCCTCGTCTTAAGGGATCAGACGATTTCCAAGGATCGGGCGATCACGAGGGGAGAAACGTGGACACGAGCCAGTACGCCCAGTACCGCCCGCTGATGTTCTCGATCGCCTACCGGATGACCGGCAGCGTCAGCGATGCCGAGGACATCGTGCAGGAGGCCTTCCTGCGAGCCGGCCAGAACGGCAAGAACGGCGGCGGTGATACCCGGGTTGAGTCGCCCAAGGCATACCTGGCCACCATCACCACCCGGCTGGCCATCGACCACCTGCGCTCGGCCCGCGTCCGCCGCGAGTCCTACGTGGGTACCTGGCTGCCCGAGCCGCTCGTCGCGGACAGCGAGCCTGACCCGGCCGAACTCGCCGTGACCTCCGACTCGCTGTCGATGGCGTTCCTGGTGCTGCTGGAGAGCCTGGCTCCGGCCGAACGGGCGGTGTTCCTGCTCCGCGAAGTGTTCGGCTACGACTACAGCGAGATCGCCGGCATCACCGGCAAGACCGAGGCCGCATGCCGGCAGACCTTCACCCGGGCTCGCCGCCACATCGACGAGGGACGGCCGCGGTTCGAGACGTCCCGGGCCGAGGGCGACGAGCTCACCGCCCTGTTCCTGGACGTGGCGGACGGCGGCGACATGACCAGCCTGCTTGAGCGGCTGGCGCCCGACGTGCTGTTCTACGGGGACAGCGGCGGCAAGGACGAGGCGACGTTCATCGCTCCTCTCTACGGCCGCGAGCAGGTGGGCGGGCTGATCCGCATGCAGGTCCAGCGGACCCTGAAGCTGGGTGCCGAACTGTCGTCGGCCTGGGTGAACGGGCAGCCGGGCGTGCTGGCCCGTGACGCCGACGGGGGCCTGATCGCGGTCATCGCGTTCGACGTGCTCGACGGTCAGATCCAGGCCATCCGGGTGGTAGCCAACCCCGAGAAGCTGGGTCATATCGGCCCGGTCTCGCGCACCTGGCACCTGCGCTGGAGCGAACGGGACGAGGAGAGCTGACGTGTCACCCCCGAGCGAGGCCGTGCCGCCGGAAGACGCTGTGCAGCCCCAAGACCACTGGGAGTTCCGGCCGCTGATGTTCTCGATCGCGTACCGGATGACCGGGAGCATCAGCGACGCCGAGGACATCGTCCAGGAGGCCTTCCTGCGGCTGACCCGCGTGCTCAGGAACGGCGCCACCATCGACTCGCCCAAGGCTTACCTGGCCACGGCCACGACCCGGCTGGCCATCAGCCATCTGCGGTCCGCCCGGGTGCGGCGGGAATCCTATGTGGGCTCCTGGCTGCCCGAGCCGCTCGTCGGCGACGCTCCAGGCGGTCTAAGGGCCGGGCCTGATCCGGCCGAGCGGGCCGAGATGTCCGACTCGCTGTCGATGGCGTTCCTGGTGCTGCTGGAGAGCCTGACACCGACCGAACGGGCGGTGTTCCTGCTGCACGAAGTGTTCGGCTACGACTACAAGGAGATCGCCGGCATCACCGGCAAGTCCGAGACGAACTGCCGTCAGATCCTGGCCCGGGCCCGGCATCACGTCGACGACGGCAAGCCGCGCTTCGACGCCACCCGCGAGCAGCGCGACGAGGTGGCCCGCCGGTTCTTCGCCGCCACCGAAGGCGGCGATATGGCCGCCCTGATGGAACTGCTCGCGCCGGACGTGGTCATGGTGGGCGACGGCGGCGGCAAAGCCTGGGCACTGGCCCAGCCGATATCGGGGGCCGAACGGGTGGCCAAGCTCCTGCTCGGCCTGCAGCGAAGGGCGCCGAAGATGGGCGTCCACGTCGAGCTCGCACGGGTCAACGGCCAGCCCGGCGCCATCAGCTACGACGCGGAGGATCGCGTCGTCAACGTCTTCACCCTCGATATCGCCGACGGCCTGGTGCAGGCGGTCAGGTCCATCGTCAACCCCGACAAGCTGCACCACCTGGGACCGGTCTCGGATGTGGCGCTGCGGGGGGTGCCAGGGGGGTCGTCCCCCCGTGGCTAGCACTGCGGGCACCGCGGGACTTAACCTGTCGGCCATGGCCACCGACTTCACCGAGGAAACCGCGGCCGACGCGGTCGTCGACAGCTTCGCGAAGACGCCGGACCCGCGACTGCGCGAGCTGCTGAGCAGCCTGGTCAGGCACCTGCACGCGTTCGTCAGGGAAACCGAGCCCACCATCGCCGAATGGGAACGGGCGATCGACTTCCTCACCGTGACCGGTCACAAGTGCGATGACGAGCGGCAGGAATTCATCCTGCTCTCCGACGTGCTCGGCATCTCCATGCTGGTGGAGACGATCAACAACAGGGTGACTGGCCAGGGGGGTCTGGGGGGAGGGTCCCCCCAGAAAAAGACTGCAACGGAATCCACCGTGCTCGGCCCGTTCCACATGATCGAATCTCCCCGCCGGGAACTCGGCGAGTCCATCGACTTCGTCGGGACGGGCATGCCGTGCGTGGTCCGCGGCCGGGTACTCTCGGCCGACGGCACCCCGCTCCCAGGGGCCGAGCTCGACGTCTGGCAGGCCAACGACCAGGGCTTCTACGACGTCCAGCAGCCCGGCGTGCAGCCCAGGGCCAACGGCCGTGGCCTGTTCACCGCGGATGCGGACGGGGCGTTCTGGTTCCGCACGATCGTGCCGAGCCACTACCCTATCCCCACCGACGGCCCGGTCGGCCAGCTGCTGCTCGCCACCGAACGGCACCCATACCGCCCGGCGCACATCCACTTCATCGTCACCGCCCCCGGACACCGGGCGCTGACCACGCACATCTTCGTGGCGGGCAGCCCGTACATCGAATCGGACGCGGTCTTCGCGGTGAAGAAGAGCCTGGTCAAAGAGTTCACCCAGGTGGATGACCCCGAGCAGGCGGCCAGGTACGGCCTGGACGGACCGTTCTGCCTGGCTAACTTCGACATCATCCTGCTCCCGGCGCCCGGGTGAACGCACACCGGCAATGATTGGGGACCCTCTCGGCGGGGGCCGCCTGGCTGCGTGACCGGCGGACCACCGAGTACCGCCGTGACCGCCGCAGTTTCGCCGTCGGCGTGGCCACCGGGGGAGCGGTCGCCGTCCTCGGCGTCGCCATCGCCGCTATGCTGTCAACCGGCTTTGCCACCCACAGCGGAACGGCCCTGCGATGACCCAAGACGGTCCGACCTACGCACCTTCGCCGTCCTCGGCGGACCGGCGGCCGGTAGGTGAATGGCTCGCCCTGGCCTTCGGCCGGGATGCCGTCCAGGTGCCGGGCGCCGCCGACGGCGGGCCATCGCCCGCCACCGGGACGCTGCTGCCGCCCCCGGTTCAGCTCTTCATGCTCAGCTTCCTGATGCTCTTCGTCGAGCTGGCGCTCATCAGGTGGTCCGGCGCGCTGGTCGTCTACCTGTCGTACTTCTCCAACTTCGTCCTGCTCGGCAGCTTCCTCGGCATCGGCATCGGGTTCCTGCGGGCCCGGGCCCGGGTGAACCTGTTCCCCTATGCGCCAGTGGCCCTGGCCCTGCTGATCCTTTACGTCCGGGTGTTCCCGGTCGAGGTCGTCCGGACCGGGAACACCGGGATCATCTTCTTCGGCTACGGCACGTTCCACGCCAGCGGGCCGCCCACCTGGATCACGCTGCCCATTGTGTTCCTCGCCGTCGCCGCCGTCATGGCCATGATCGGCGAGGGGGTCGCCCGGACGTTCATCCGGTTCCGCCCGCTGGACGCCTACCGGCTCGACATCGCCGGCAGCATCGTGGGCATCGCGGCCTTCTCGCTGCTCTCGTTCCTCGACGCCAAGCCGGCCGTGTGGGCGCTCATCGTGGCGCTGGCCATGCTGCTGATCTACGGCAGGCGGGCGGGCCTGCTCCAGGTGGCCGCGGTCGTCGCCATCGTGCTGCTGCTCTGGTCGGAGTCGCTGTCATCCAGCGACATCTGGTCACCGTACTACCGCATCTCGGTGGTGCCGGCCCACGGGGATCAGTACTCCGTCAGCGTCAACGGGATCCCGCACCAGAACATCATCCCGGCCCATGAGCTGCAGAAGGTCTACTCCCAGCCGTACCTGGACGCCCCCGCGAACCCGCTGAACAACGTCCTGATCGTGGGTGCCGGTACCGGTGATGACGTGGCGAACGCCCTGCTGCACGGCGCCAAGCACATCGACGCGGTGGAGATCGATCCCCAGCTCTACCAGATTGGCAGGCGGCTGAACCCAGACCATCCCTACTCCGATCCCCGGGTCACCGTGCACATCAACGACGGCCGGGCCTTCCTGGAGCTGACGCACGCGAAGTACGACATGATCCTGTTCGCGCTGCCCGACTCGCTGACCCTGGTGGCCGGGCAGTCCTCGCTCCGGCTGGAGAGCTACCTGTTCACGCTCCAGGCGGTGCAGGCGGCGAAGGCGCACCTGAACCCGGGCGACGGGATGTTCGCCATGTACAACTACTACCGCACGCCCTGGCTCCGCGACCGGCTGGCCAACACGGTCGAGGCCGCCTTCGGGACCACCCCATGCGTGAACAACGAGGGCTTCTCGATGGCGATGATCTCGGACACCATCGACCCGTCCGCCATGCACTGCGGGACCGTCTGGCACCGCCCGGCCGATGTCGTGCCGCCCGCCACCGACGACCATCCGTTCGTCTACCTGCAGGGCAACTCGATCCCCTGGCTGTACCGGATCACTCTCGCCCTGATCCTGCTGGCGTCGCTCCTGCTGGTGCGTCCGGCCGCGGGCGCGCTCCGCAGGATGGGCGGCTTCGTCGACCTGTTCTTCATGGGCGCGGCGTTCATGCTGCTCGAGACCAAGAACATCGTGCAGTTCGCGCTGCTGTTCGGCACCACCTGGTTCGTCAACGCGCTGGTGACGGCGGGTGTCCTGGTCGCGGTGTTCGCCGCGGTGGAGGTGTCGCGGCGGGTGGTCGTCCGCCGGCCGGCCCTGCTGTACATCGCCTTGCTCGCGGCGCTGATCGTGGCCTGGGCGATCCCGCCGTCCTCGCTGCTGTCCCTGTCCCCGCTGCCCCGCTTCTTCGTCGCGGTGATCATCGCCTTCGCGCCGATCTTCCTCGCCAACATGGTCTTTGCCCAGCGTTTCCGCGGCACCGCCGACTCGGGCACGGCCTTCGGGGCCAACCTGCTCGGCGCGATGCTCGGCGGGGTCCTCGAGTACGCCTCGCTGATCGTCGGGTACCGCTGGCTGCTCGTCTTCGTAGCGGTCCTCTACGGGCTGGCGTTCCTCACCGGCTGGCGGCACGTGCGGGCCGCGGGACCCGCCGCCACGCGGATACCGCAGCCCATGAGCCGCGCCTAGCTGCCCAGTTCGGCGGCGAGGGCGTCGGGCAGGGCGGGGGAGCGGAACTCGTAGCCGGCCTGCTGCAGGCGCCGGGGCAGGACCCGGGCACTGGTCAGCAGCTCGACCGAGGCCTGGCCGACGGCCAGGCGCAGGGCCGGGGCGGGCGCCCGGCTGGTCCTGATCTCTGCCTTGTACCTGGCCGTCCAGCGACGGTCCGCAACCCCGGCACCGGCCAGGTGCACGCAGCCGCCGAGCCCGGCCAGGGCGGACGAGCCCGGCGCCCCGGATGCGAACAGCCCGGCGTCGGCCGTGCGCGGATCCCAGCGGACCTCATCGGCAGCCCGCGGCGTGCGGCGGACGAGCCTGATCACCTCGTGGCCGTCGGCGCGCAGGCTGGCCACCAGAGCGATACCGATGAGCCCGGACGAGCCGGTGACCGCGACCTTCACCGTGACCAGGGCTCAGAGGCCGAGTTCGGCCTCGAAGGCCCCCTCCTCTAGCCGGTTCTTCACCGTGGCGAGGAACCGGGCGGCGTCCGCGCCGTCGACCAGCCGGTGGTCGTAGGTCAGCGCGAGGAACACCATCGAGCGCACCGCGATCACCTCGCCGAGGGCGGGGTCCTCGACCACCACGGGGCGCTTGACGACCGTGCCGGTGCCCAGGATCGCCACCTGCGGCTGGTTGATGATCGGCGTGTCGAACAGCGCCCCGCGGCTGCCCGTGTTGGTCAGCGTGAACGTCCCGCCGGCCAGTTCGTCCGGCGCGACCTGGCCGGACCTGGCCCGGCTGGCCAGGTCGCTGATCTTGCGCGCCAGGCCGCCGATGTTCAGGTCGCCCGCAGTGTGGATCACCGGCACCATCAGCCCGCGCTCGGTGTCGACCGCCATGCCGAGGTGCTCGGCGTCGTGGTAGGTGACCTGGTCCCCGTCGATCACCGCGTTGAGCTTCGGGTGTACCTTCAGCGCCTCGACGGCGGCGAGCGCGAAGAACGGCAGGAAACTCAGCTTGACGCCCTCGCGGGCCTCGAAGTCCTGCCTGGCCGCATCACGCAGCCGCGCGATGGCCGTCACGTCGGCTTCGACCACGGTGGTGAGCTGGGCAGAAACACGCAACGACTCGACCATGCGCTGGGCGATGACCTGGCGCGGCCTGGACATCCGCTGAGTCGTGCCGCGCAGTGAGGAAGGCGCCACGGCCGGGCGCGGAGCCGGAGTCGGCTGCGCCGCAGGGGCCTGCTGCGGCATCTGAGTCACCTGGGGCTGAGTGGCCTGCGGAGCCTGAGCCTGGGCGGCGGGCTGGGCCGGCTGAGCAGGTTGCGGGGGTTGCGCGGCGCGCTGGGCGCGGGCGG
>Ga0335081_10014780_pt1 | contig 12629 bp, 10 predicted proteins | sample Lox_Sample_35_FD_206713 | JGI IMG/M metagenome (GOLD analysis project Ga0335081, IMG submission 206713) | Soil microbial communities from Loxahatchee National Wildlife Refuge, Florida, United States - Lox_Sample_3.5 | ecosystem: Environmental > Terrestrial > Soil > Wetlands | place: USA...
CGCGACCCGCAGGTGCTCCTGATCGACGAACCGTTCGCCGGACTGACCGCGAGGGAAACGGCGGCTTTCTCGGATCTCATCTGCGAGTTGCGCGATGACGGGCGCGCCGTCCTGCTGGTCGACCACAACGTCAAAAGCGTCGCCCGGCTGGTCGATCGCGTGATCGCGATGTATGTCGGCGAGCGCATCGCCGAAGGGACCGCCGACGAAGTGATGCGCAACGATACGGTGCGGCGCGTCTATCTCGGAGGCAGCATCGAAACCGCGGCGCGTCCGGAATCCTCCTTCCGCGACGCCGCCAGCCCGTTTCTCGCGGTCGACGGCGTCAGCGTCCATTACGGCAAGGCGCAGGCGCTCGAAGACGTCTCGATTCACGTCCATGCCGGCGAATTCGTCTCCGTGGTCGGCCTCAACGGCGCGGGCAAGACTACTTTATTCAATACCATTTCCGGCTTGCTGCCCTATTCGGGCGACATCCGCCGCGAAGGCTCTTCGCTGCGCGCCCATACCGCGGCGACGATTGCGAGGAACGGCATCGTGCAATGCCCCGAGGGCCGCGAGCTCTTCACCGATATGACGGTGCGGGAGAATCTCGACCTCGGCGGCCAGCATTTGCCGCGCGCCGAGGGCGCCGACCAGATCGGCTGGTTGTTCGACCTGTTTCCGATCCTGCGTCACCGCCAGACGCAGGCGGCCGGCACCCTGTCGGGTGGCGAGCAGCAGATGCTGACCATCGCGCGCGCGCTGATGATGAAGCCGAAGCTTCTCATTCTCGACGAACCAACGCTGGGTCTGGCGCCGGTCATTCTCGAGCAACTGTCCCAGGCTCTGCACCGTTTACGGCAGACCACGGCCATTACCGTATTGCTCGGAGAGCAGAACGTGACCTTTGCGTTGCCGCACTCGGACCGCGTCTATGTGCTCGAACATGCACGCATCGTCTGGGAGGGCGAGCCCGCGCGCTTCGCCGCCGAGATGGGAACCGGATATTTGTAGTCTGCCACAATTTTGCGTCAGGCCGGCGGGGCGAAATGGAACCTTTTGAAGGGGTCGCAGGTTTGCAGGTCGGCTAATCGACCCTCACCAGGGTTCCGTATGCGGACAGCAGCGCGAACCATGTCCGGCGATCCCCTCTTCATATTCGCCCAGCGGATCTGCGCCAACCGGAGTGCCAAGGCGGGTCGGCGCCTGTCCGCGAGCTTCTTGGGTCTCGCAGTTTTCTTGGGTCTCGCGGTTTTCTTGCTCGCGGCCGGCTCAGCCGGAACGGCCGGCTCAGCCGGAACGGCTGCCACTATTCCGTTGCCGCGCGAGCGGCCCGCGACCGTTTCGGTCGACCAATCACCCACGCCGGAAACCAACGTCGGACCCTCGCCGTGCCAGTTGCGCCTGGCCGAACTTGCCGTCTTCGCGCCGTCGCCGCCAATCACGGGGCCCGGCGAATGCGCGGCGACCGACGTCGTCAAGGTAAAAGCATTGCTGTTGCCGGGCGGACATCGGGTCGCCTTCGCGCAACCGGCAACGCTGCGCTGTCCGATGGCGGACGCCGTGGCGCGATGGGTCACCAATGACGTGGCGCCGGCGATCGCTGCTCTCGGCAGGTCGCTGCGCAGCATCGAAAATATCGATTCCTACGATTGCCGGCCGCGCAATGGCATCGCGGGTGCGCAACTCAGCGAACACGGCCGCGCCAACGCCCTCGATGTGCGCTCATTCAAGCTGGCGAATGGTGTCGTTCTGGCGCTCAACGATGCCGGCGTCGCCAAGCCGTTGCGCGAGAAATTGCGCGACAGCGCCTGCGCGCGGTTTTCGACGGTGCTGGGCAACGGCGCCGATGCCTATCACGATACCCACGTCCATATCGATCTGATGGAGCGGGGCAACCACTATAAGATGTGTCAGTGGGAGGTGCTCGATTCGGCCGAAACGGCAGCGCTCGTGGCCAGGAAAGTCGCCGCGGCAGCGGCCGCGCGCCTCGCGGCGCAGACGCGCGCCGCGGACGGCGTTCCGCGCCACCCGGTCGTTGCAACGGATGCAACCGGTGTTGCGCGGCATGGCGCGTCGCGCCCGGCCGGGGAGGGCACGACACGAACGCGTCTCGCGCTTTCGGTGGCGGCGTCCTCGGCCGTATCAGCTCTGGCTTATGCCGAAGAGCAGACCGTGACGGTCGGGCCCTGGACGATTGCGACCTCGTACAAAGGCGACAAGTTCGACAATTGCTCGATGAGCCGCTCCGCGGCCGGCCTCGAGGTGACGTTTCTGCGCGGCCGGGACGGCCTGCTGCTGGTTCTTGATTCGCAGAAATGGAAACTCGATCGCGGCAAGGCCTATGCGGTGCGCCTGGTCGCGGGTTCGCGGTCGGTCGAAGCGAAGGCGCTGGCCGAACCCAAGGCCGTAACCATCGCGCTGGGAGACCGGGTGCTCAATGAAAGTTTACGCGCGGCCGACGTCCTGGAAGTCAGAGGAGAAGGAGCGACGTTGCGGGTGCCGCTGGACGCGAGCAGGGCGGCGCTCGAGCGTCTCGAAACGTGCTTCGACAAGAGCAGCACGAGCGGGATCGAGACAAACCCGTTCGTAGCCCCTAGTCGCAAGCCATAGGGGCCCTGCCGGCATGGCTCGCTGCAGGTCCGCGGCGCAGTCGGGCAGGGTCGAGCGCCATTCGATCGCGGTCGGCGCCGCGGTGTCGATCAGCCGTCGCGCCACGCGCCGGCGATGGTGGCTTAAAAGCCCATCGCCGCGGCGACGATTTAAGGCCCCCGATTAATGTCGTCGCGGCTTGTGCCGGCGATCGTGACACTGATTGTTGACCGCGTCCCTCCCGAGCTCAGCATAGTCCTGATTGGTGCAACCCCCTGAATGGACGCGCCAAGCGTTGTAGTCATGTTGATGGTTGTGGTCGAAGTTGTTCCAGCAGGCATTACCGCCTTCCCAGACCTCCTGGCCATTGCCGGTACTCGCACCCTCACGAATGCGGCGGATATCATTGTCGACACCTTCGGCGAGGCACACGCGAAGATCGCCGCACGTCAGATACCGATGGCATGACCAAGCAGACTGGGTTTGCAGCAGTGCGAACAAGGCGATCGACACTGCGATCAACACGCGCATTAACGCCTCCCTCTTGGACTCGGGTGATTGAGGGCTGTGTTTAACACAGGCACTGCTAGAGGTTGCGGGCTGCGGCCTTTTTCCCCGCTATTCTGCCAGCGCCGAGCGCGGCAACTCATTAACCGCGATCGCGCGTCGCCCCTTGCGGCCGCGCTGCGTTTCTAGTTTGCGTTGCGGCGGGGAAATTCCATGTCTCTGCCGACAATCCGCGGGATCAGCGCCGCCGATCAGCACGCGCTGATCGCGCTCATGCGCGAGCTTCTCGCCGCGCCCGCGACGTCGACGTCGCCCGCCGCGCCGACTGGCTCAAGCAGGGGCTGGAGGGCCGCACCCTTGACCACATACCGGTGCCGTTCGCCAATGACGCCGGGCCGCTCGTGCCCGCCGGCGCCGGCGGATTCGTCGACGCGTGAACGCGCCGGCGTTCCGTTGTCACGTAAATAGCCCAGGCGCGCTCGCGCCGGGAATGGTGTCGATGCCCGAGAAGGAAACGCTCAAGGAGCACGTCGATATCGAAGATCTGCTCCGCTGGGCGTATCTCGATGAATTACCGAAGCGGCAGCTCTCCTCGGCCGAGGAGATCTGGAACGGCATCGCCGAATACGGCCAGCGCGGCGGCATCGATATCGGCCAGGGCGCGGCGCAGCGCTACCCGCATTTCGGCCTGCCGCATTCGGACGCGCTGGCGATCGAGCGCGCGCCGCGTATGCGTTCGGCCACGACCAGCCCCGCGGGCCCTTCGCTGGTTAAGCGTTGGCTTTTCGAATAGAATAAACCCAAGCTGGAAATCGAGCGCGGCCGGCCCTGGCAAGAGTTGCCGGTGGTTCGGCGCTGCGCTCCCCGAAGGGCGGAGATCAAGATGGCTGCGATCAACATCAATGGGCGCGATCACGCCGTGGACGTTGCCGATGACATGCCGCTGCTGTGGTTCATCCGCGATCACCTGCAAATGACCGGCACGAAGTTCGGCTGCGGCGCGGGCTTGTGCGGCGCCTGCACGGTCCACGTTGACGGCCAGCCGGTGCGCGCCTGCCAGACGCAGGTGCGCGATGCCGCCGGCCGGACGATCACGACAATCGAGGGGGTCGCCGGACGCGTCGCCCAGGCTGTGCAGGCGGCGTGGCAGAAACTCGACGTGGTGCAGTGCGGCTACTGCCAGTCGGGTCAGATCATGTCGGCCATCGGCCTGTTGGCGCAGAACGCCCGGCCGACGGACGCGGATATTGACCAGGCCATGTACGGCAATGTGTGCCGCTGCGCCACCTATGTGCGTATCCGCGCGGCAATTCACGTCGCCGCAAAAGCGCTGGCGTGAGGGAGGGCCGAGCCATGTGGACCCATTCCGTACACTCGCCCCGCCGCAACGCCTCGCGCCGGTCATTCTTGCGAGGCTCAGCCGCAGTCGCCGGCGGCCTCGTCATCGGAACTTATGTCGATTTTGGATGGCGCGGAGCGTTGGCGGCGACGCCGCAGGATCCGCCGGCGCCGAACGCCTTCATCCGGATCGCGCCGGACAACACCGTGACTGTGCTGATCAAGCACCTGGACAAGGGCCAGGGCGTAGCGACCGGCCTCACGACGATTGTTGCCGACGAGGTCGATGCCGATTGGGCGCAGATGCGCGCGGAATTCGCGCCGGCGAATGCCGCGCTCTACAACAACCTGCTGTTCGGCCCGGTCCAGGCGACCGGCGGCTCGAGCTCGGTCGCGAACTCCTTCGACCAGCTGCGCAAGGCCGCGGCCGCCGCTCGCGCGATGATCGCCGCCGCCGCCGCGCAAGAATGGAACGTTCCGGCGAGCGAGATCACGATCGCCAAGGGCGTCGTTGCGCATGCGGCCTCGGGCAAGCAGGCGAGTTTCGGCGCGCTGGCCGACAAGGCCGCCGGCATGCCGGTTCCGGGCGAGGTCAGGCTCAAGGATCCCAGCGATTGGATCTATATCGGCAAGCATGTGCCGCGGATCGATTCCGTCGCCAAGACGACCGGAACGGCCCAATACGCCTTGGACATCAGACGCCCGGGCATGTTGACAGCCGTTGTCGCCCGCGCGCCCCGTTTCGGCGGCGTGGTGAAATCGTTCGACGCGAGCGCCAAACGGGCGGTCAATGGCGTCGTCGAGGTGGTGTCGATCGGCTCCGGTGTCGCGGTGCTTGCGCGCGACACCTGGTCGGCGATCAAGGGCCGCGAAGCGCTCAAGGTCGAGTGGGACGACACCAAGGCGGAGGTGCGCTCGAGCGATACGATGCTGGCGGATTACCGCAAGCTTGCCTCATCTCCCGGCCTGCCGGCGGTTCGCCGCGGTGACGCCGAGGCGGCGCTCAAAGGCGCCGCGAAGGTGATCGAGGCCGAGTTCACCTTTCCGTATCTCGCCCATGCGCCGATGGAGCCGCTCAACGGAACCATCGAGGTCAAGGATGACGGCAGCGTCGAGTTGTGGGCGGGCTCGCAGTTCCAGACCGTCGAGCAGGCAACGGTTGCCGCGGTCTTCGGTCTCAAGCCGGCGCAGGTCAAGATCAACACGGTGTGGGCCGGAGGCTCGTTCGGACGGCGCGCGACGCCAAATGCCGACTACATGCTCGAGATGGCGTTGATCGCTAAGGCGACCGGCGGCAAGGCGCCCGTCCACCTGGTATGGACGCGCGAGGACGACATCCGCGGCGGCCGCTATCGGCCGATGGTGCTCCACAAAGTCCGCGCCGGCCTCGACGCATCCGGCCGGATCGTAGGCTGGGAGCATCGCATCGTGGCGCAGTCGTTTGTCGTCGGCACCGCCTTCGAGGCAAGGCTCGTGAAGAACGGCGTCGACTATCTTGCGGTCGAGGGCGCCGCCGACCTGCCGTACCAGATCGATAATCTGGCGGTCGACTGGCATCATGCGTCCTCGCCGGTCACCACGCTGTGGTGGCGCTCGGTCGGTCACACGCACACCGCCCAGGTGGTGGAGGTGATGATCGATACGCTCGCGCACGAGGCCGGGCGCGACCCGGTCGAGTTCCGCCTGTCGATGCTCGCCAATCATCCACGCCATGTCGCCGTCCTCAAGCTCGCGGCCGAGCAGGGCGGCTGGGGCGAAAAGCTGCCGCCGGGACGCGGCCGCGGCATTGCGGTGCATGAGAGCTTCCGCAGCTTCGTCGCCATGGTGGCCGACGTGACCGCCAAGGACGGAGCGATCGCGGTCGATCGCGTCGTCGCCGCCGTCGATTGCGGCGTTGCGGTCAATCCCGACGTGATCCGCGCCCAGGTCGAAGGCGGCATCGGCTACGCGCTCGGCGCGGCGCTGCGAAACAAGATCACGCTGACCGACGGCGTGGTCGATCAGGCGAATTTCGACAGCTACGAGCCGCTGCGGATCTCCGACATGCCGGCCGTGGAGGTGCACATTATCGGTTCGAGCGCGCCGCCGACCGGCATCGGCGAGCCCGGCGTGCCGCCCGTCGGTCCGGCGGTGTCGAACGCGATCTTTGCCGCGACCGGAAAGCGGCTGCGCTCGCTGCCTTGGGACTTCTCCACGCTCAAGGGAGTCTAGAGGGCGGAATGTGACTTGCCGGGCGCGCTCCAACCGCCTCGCTGCGGTTGGGCAGACCGGTCCTGTGAGTCGCCGGCCCTGGAAATCGTTCGTCGTTAGAAATCATTCGTTGCAGGAAGAGAGAGCCATGAGTGACAGCCATGAGCGATAGCATCATGTTTCACGACGGCAATCGGCGGCTGCAAGACCGCTTCGACAGCCGCCGGATTTCCGATCGTGTGGAGGAGAAGCTCACCCGCACGCAGTTCACCGCAGATGACAAGGCGTTCATCGAGAGCTTGCCGTATTTCTTCCTGGCGACGGCGGATGCGCAGGGCCGGCCGGATTGCTCCTACAAGGGCGGGATGCCGGGATTCGTGCGCGTCACCGGACCCTCCGAGCTTGCGTTTCCCGACTATGACGGGAACGGCATGTTCAAGAGCCTCGGCAATGTCCTGGTCAATCGCAACGTCGGCATCCTGTTCATCGCCATGCATGGCAAGCCGCAGCGCCTTCGCGTCAACGGCGAAGCGACGGTGCGCGACGATGATCCGCTCCTCGCCGAGACGGTCGGCGCGCAACTTATCGTCCGCGTCGCCGCACGGGCGATCTTTCCGAACTGTCCGCGCTACATCCCGAAGATGGAGTTGATCGAGCCGTCGATCTACGCGCCGCGACCCGGCTGCGAAGCACCCGAACCGGCGTGGAAGGATTTTGCCGATTTCAAGGGCTACGTGCACCCGCGGCAGCCGACCCACAAGGGCTGAGGCCAGGCAGGCGCAATCACCCTTCGCCGATCTCGCGCAAGATTTCGTCGGTGTGTTCGCCGAGCCGCGGCGAGGGGCGCTCGGCCGCCATCGGCGCGCCGTCGAGCATGATCGGGCTGCGCACGCCGGGGATTTTGCCGCCCGCGGCGGCGGCGCTCGGCGGATCGATGCGCATGCTGCGATGGATCACCTGCGGATCGGAAAAGACCTGCTCGAGATCGTTGATCGGTCCGGCAGGCACGCCGGCGGCTTCGAGTTTTTGCAGGAGCTCGTCGCGCGACATGCGGGCGCTGAGCGCGCAGACGCGCTCGACCAGCTCGGCGCGGTGCGCGAGCCGGCCCGCATTGTCCTTGTAGGCGGGCTCGGCGGCGAGCTCCGGCGCGCCCAGCGCGCCGCACAGCTTGACGAACTGATTGTCGTTGCCGGAGGCGATGATGACGTGGCCGTCCGAGACCGGGAAGACCTGATAGGGCGTGATGTTCGGATGCGCGTTGCCCATGCGGTGCGGGACCTTCCCGGAAACCAGATAGTTGAGCGCCTGATTGGCGAGAACGCCGACGGTCGAATCGACGAGCGCGCAATCGACGTAGCCGCCGCGGCCGGTTTTGTCCCGCCGCGCCAGCGCCGCGAGGATCCCGATCACCGCATAGACGCCGGTGAACAGGTCGGAGACCGGAACGCCGACACGCAGCGGCTCGTCGTCCGGATTGCCGGTCAAATCCATGATGCCGCCGATCCCCTGCGCCATCAGGTCGTAGCCGGCACGCGACGCGTAGGGGCCGTCCTGGCCGAAGCCGGTCACCGAGCAATAGACGAGGCGCGGGTTGACGCGCGCGAGGCTCGCATAGTCGAGGCCGAACTTGGCGAGCGTGCCGACCTTGAAGTTCTCCACCAGCGCGTCGGAGCGTGCGGCAAGTTTTTTCACGATACGCTTGCCGTCCTCGCTGTCGAAATCGAGCTCGATCGAGCGCTTGCCGCGGTTGGTGCCGTGAAAGTAGGCCGCGCCCAAATGGCCGCCGGCGGCGGCGGGCACGAAGGGCGGGCCCCAGCCGCGCGTATCGTCGCCGGCGCCCTTGCGCTCGACCTTGATCACGTCGGCGCCGAGGTCGGCCAAGATCTGTCCGGCCCACGGGCCGGCGAGGATGCGGGCAAGCTCGAGCACGCGCAGACCGGCCAACGGACCCGGCATCGATGCTTTCCTCAACGCTCCGCCGCGGTCTCCCCCGCGGCCGGCGTTAACTGACAAAGCGGCGCGGGTTTGTCCATGGGCCCGGTCGATGGCCGATATAGCGCGTGCTTGTCTTTGCCGCGCCCGATCACTAGCTATTTTTCGCCGGGCTGATGGAAGATGCGGTGAATACCTCGTTCTTCAGCGAGATGCTGCAAAGCATCGCCGACCGCAGCCGCGCCCTGATCCGGCGCGAGCGACGCGAGCCTTCACGCGCCCGCTCCGCCAGCCTGGTCGAGCTGTGCGAGGATCTCCTCTCCGGCCGCGGCGAAGCGTCCGGCGTGGCGCTGGCGAACGAGATCCTCGGCGAGTATGCGCAGATGACCATCGGTCCGCGCATCGCCTTCTTCGAGGCGCTGGCGACTACCTTCGGCCATGATCGCGGCCGCATCGACGCCGCGATCACGGCCTGGCGCGACCAGCCGTCGGCGGCGAATGCGTCCGAGCTGCACCTTGCCGCCGAGCCGCGCCGGCTCGAGCTGTTCCGCCGGCTCAACCTCGCGCCCGGCGGCACCGCCGCGCTGGTGCACATGCGCGAGCAGCTCTTCGACGCCATGGCGCATCGCGACGATCTCGGCGTCATCGACGGCGATTTCACGCATCTGTTTTCGTCCTGGTTCAATCGGGGGTTTCTGGTGCTACGACGCATCGATTGGTCGACGCCGGCGGCGATCCTGGAAAAGATCATCCGCTACGAGGCCGTGCACGAGATTCGCGACTGGGATGATTTGCGCCGGCGCATCGACCTGCCCGATCGGCGCTGCTACGCCTTCTTTCATCCGGCGCTGGTCGACGAGCCGCTCATTTTTGTCGAGGTGGCGCTCACCCGCGAGATTCCCACCGCGATCGCCCCGATCCTCTCCGACAAGCGCGAGCTGGTCGATCCGGAGCGGGCGACCACGGCGGTGTTCTATTCGATCACCAATTGCCAGCGCGGCCTCACCGGCGTGAGCTTCGGGCATTTCCTCATCAAGCAGGTGGTGGAGGAAGTCTCGCGCGAGATGCCGCGCATCGGCGCCTTCGTCACGCTGTCGCCGGCGCCGAATTTCGCCCAATGGCTCAAGCGCGAGCGCGCCAATGCGGGCTCGCTCGCCCTCGGCGAGGAGGATCGCATCGCGCTGGCCGCGCTCGAAGCGCCCGACTGGTGGCGCCGACCGGATGTGGCCGACACGGTGCGCGAGCCGCTCTTGCAGGCCGCCGCCTGGTATTTCCTGCGCGCGCGCAACGGCCGCGGGGCATTGGTCGACGCGGTCGCCCGCTTTCATCTCGGCAACGGCGCGCGGCTGGAACGGCTCGACTTCATCGCCGACACCTCCGAGCGGGCGCTGGCGCAGTCGCACGGCCTGATGGTGAATTACCGCTACGATCTCGACTACATCGAGGAGAACCACGAGGCCTATGCGCAACGGCGCGCCGTCGTCGCCGCCGGCGCGGTGACCCGGCTGCTGCGCGCGCCGGCGCGCGAAGTGGTCTCGATCTCCGGGTGAATTCCTTCATCCTGAGGTGCCCGCGCGCGGCGCTCGCAATGACACCGCGGAAAGGGCGCGCTACGAGCGCCCGTACACTGGCACGATCGCGCCGCGGGTGACGCGGTTCTCCGGCGAGGCCAGGAACAGGATCGTGGCGGCGACTTCCTCGACCTTCGGCCACAGGCTGAAATCGGCCTTCGGCATCGCCTGCCGGTTGCTCGGCGTATCCATGATCGAGGGCGCGACCGCATTGACCAGAATGCCGGACTTCGCCACCTCCTCGGCCAGCGCCGCGGTCAGCGCCGCGACCGCGGCCTTGCTCGCCGCATAGGCGGTCGTGCCGGCGCCGCTTCGCCATTCGAGCGCCGGGCGCGCGGCGACGTTGACGATGCGGCCGCCGCTGCCGGCCATCGCCCGGACGGCGGCGCGGCAGCACAGCAGGCAGCTCACGAGGTTCATGTCGATCTGCTGGCGCAGCGTTGCGGCGCTCGCTTCGGCGAGCGGCCCGGCGGCGAAACCGCCGGCGAGATGGATCGAGGCCCAGAGCGGCGCGATCCCCTCGTAGAGCCGGGTGACCGGCGCTTCGTCGGTGAGGCTGCCGGTGACGATGAGCGTGACCTGCTTGTGCGCGCGCAGAGGAAAGCGTTCCGCCTCCGCCTGATCCATGCACGGCACATGGCAGAGCGCGCCGGCCTCGACCAGCGCGCTGACCACGGCGGTTCCGAGCGCGCCGGCCCCGCCGGTGACGACGACGTGGCGATCGCGGAACTCCGACATGCTGGCGTTCTCCCGCCCCCATCATCGCCGATCCCGGAGCGGTGGCAAGGCCGCGATTTTCCTTCTGCGCGCAAGCCTTCTTCGCGCAAGCCTTCTTCGCACGAGCCTTCTTCGCGCGAGCCTTCTTCGCGCAAGCCTTCTTCGCGCAAGCCTTCTTCGCACCGGCCGCGGCATCGGATTTGCTATCCTGCGCGCTGAGGGAGGATCAGTGGCCGACTTCGATCTCGCCATCATCGGCGGCGGCATCAATGGCGCCGGCATCGCCCGCGATGCCGCCGGGCGCGGCCTCAAGGTCTTGCTCGTCGAGCAGAACGATCTTGCCTCCGGCGCGTCGTCGGCCTCTTCGAAGCTGATGGACGGCGCCCTGCCGGGTCTCGCGTTCGGGGCGCTGCGGCGCATGCGCGCCTTAATCACCGAGCGGGAGGTGCTGTTGCGGGCAGCGCCGCATCTCGTTCGACCGCTGCGGCTCGTATTGCCGCTCAACGCCGCGCGGCGGTCTTCGCTCCTCACCCGGCTCGGCCTCGCGATCCACGACCGTATCGGCCGGCGCGAAATACTGCCGCGGATGCGGATGCTCGACCTCCTCAGCGACGAAGCCGGCCTGCCGCTGCGGATCGCGTTCCACCAGGCCTACGAATACGCCGACTGCATCGGCGACGACGCGCGCCTCACCATCGCCAATGCGGTCGACGCCGCCGAGCGCGGTGCGGTCGTTCGCACGCGCACGCGCTGCGTCCGCGCCGAGCGCGGCGAGGAGTGGCGCCTCGTCCTCAACGCCCGCGGCCAGCGCGAGGTGGTCGGCGCGCGCGTCCTCATCAACGCCGCCGGCGCCTGGGCGGAAAGCCTGGTCGAGACGGTGCTGCGGGGAAAGCCGCGCGGGCTGCTGCGGCCGGTCAAGGGCAGCCATATCGTCGTGCCGCGCCTCTACGATCACGACCGCGCCTACATCCTGCCGACGCGCGACCGCCGGGCGGTGTTCGCCGTTCCGTTCGAGCGCGACTTCACGCTGATCGGCACGACCGCAACGGCCTTTTCCGGCGATCCCGGCGCGGCGCTGCCGACGCTCGAGGAGGTCGACTATTTGTGCGAGGCGGCGAACGACTATTTCCGCGCGCCGCTGCTTGCCGCCGATATGGCGTGGTCGTTCGCCGGCGTGTGCGCGCGCTATGCGGCGCGCCCGGGCAGGCCGCCGGAGCCCGGGCGCGACTATGCGCTCGTCCTCGACAAGCGCCACGGCGAAGCGCCGCTCCTGACCGTCTATGGCGGGACCCTCGCCATGTACCGCCGCATCGCCGAGGAAGCGCTCGCTGACCTGGCGCATTTCTTCCCGCGCTCGCGGCCGTGGACCGCGCAGGTGTCGCTGCCCGGCGGCGACTTCGCCCATGACGGCATGCCGGCGCTGATCGAGGCGACCCAGCAGCGCTGGCCGTTCCTCACCGCCGAGCACGCGCGCCGGCTCACCCGCGCCTATGGGACGCGCGTCGAGCAGATCCTCCAGCGCGCCGCGCGGCTCGACGATCTCGGCCTGCGCTTTGGCGCCGACCTCACCGCCGCCGAGGTGCGATATCTGATGAGCAAGGAATGGGCGCAGACCGCCGACGACGTGCTCTGGCGCCGCTCGAAGCTTGGCTTGCGCATCACCGAGGCGCAACGCGCCGTCCTCGACCGCTTCATGGCGCAGGGGAGCGGGTAGGGGGAGAATGCTCAATGCCAGCCTAACCCGCCTGGGTATCGCCTCGGTCTACGCACGGTGGGGTCCAAAGGCGACGCAACGGCGTG
>Ga0335081_10014782_pt1 | contig 12628 bp, 12 predicted proteins | sample Lox_Sample_35_FD_206713 | JGI IMG/M metagenome (GOLD analysis project Ga0335081, IMG submission 206713) | Soil microbial communities from Loxahatchee National Wildlife Refuge, Florida, United States - Lox_Sample_3.5 | ecosystem: Environmental > Terrestrial > Soil > Wetlands | place: USA...
TGGAGTTGCATATCGAGCAATGCCAGTCGGCAGACGAGATTATCGCGCGCGGCTTTGCGGAAGAAACGGTGCACCGGGTTTTGCGAATGGTGCGAATCGCCGAGTTCAAACGCAAACAGGCCGCTCCTGGTCTGAAAGTCACATCGCGCGCGTTCGGCACTGGCTGGCGAATGCCAATCGTACGGCAGGAATAGGACCGCATGAAACTTTCGATCATCGGGTTGGGAAAACTGGGCGCGCCCATGGCGGCGGTGATGGCTCACAAAGGACACAGCGTCCTGGGAGTGGATATCGTTCCCACTTACGTGGCTGCGATTCAGCAGGGCCGGGCGCCCGTCGAAGAGCCGGGGCTTGCGGAAATGATCCAGGCGAACCGCTCGCGGCTCTCCGCAACTACGGATTGCGAAGAGGCGGTCCTGGCTACGGACGCCACCTTTATCATCGTGCCTACGCCTTCCGGGTCCGATGGCATGTTTTCGCTGCGCTACGTCCTCAGCGTCGCGGAGAAGATCGGTTCGGCGCTCCGGCGCAAGAATGGTTGGCATCTGGTCGTGCTCTCCAGCACCGTCATGCCAGGTTCTACGGGCGGGCAACTTCTGCCGCTGCTCGAGGAGCTTTCCGGAAAGCGCTGCGGCGAGGATTTCGGTCTTTGCTACAACCCCGAGTTTATTGCCTTGGGCAGCGTGATTCGCGACATGTTGAATCCGGACATGATTCTGATCGGCGAATCCGACACACGTTCGGGTGATCTGCTGGAGAGCCTTTATCAACGGGTGTGTGAGAGCAATCCACGGATTCAACGCATGAATTACGTCAATGCCGAGCTGACCAAACTTTCCGTCAACACGTTTGTGACCACCAAAATCTCCTACGCCAACATGCTGGCCCAGGTTTGCGAGACCTTGCCGGGCGCGGACGTGGACGTGGTCACATCGGCAATCGGCTGTGACACCCGCATTGGGCAGAAGTATCTGAAAGGCGCCATGGGGTATGGCGGGCCGTGTTTCCCGCGTGACAATGTCGCATTTTCTGCTTTGGCGCGGGCCAATGGCGTTCCCGCGCTTTTGGCTGAGGCGACCGACCAGATGAACCGCCGCCAGGTCCCCCGCTTGACGGATTGGATTCTTTCGCGGCTGCCGTCAGGCGGGACTGTGGGGATCCTCGGCCTCGCCTATAAACCGGACACGGACGTAATCGAGGAATCTCAGGGATTGGGGTTGACGAAGTGTTTGCTCGCGGCTCAGGCGGCCGTGGTGGTTTTCGATCCGGCAGCCATGGCGAATGCTCGGCAGCAATTGTCCGGCAACGTAAACTTCGCCCCCACTGCCAGCGAGTGCGCGCGCGCCGCGGACATCCTGGTCATCACCACCCCATGGCGCCAGTTTGCAAATCTCTCCGCCACGGATTTGAAACCGGGTTTGCGGAAGCCTTTCGTGTTGGACTGCTGGCGCATTCTCGATCCAGCGAAGTTCGGGAATATGGCGGACCTCCACACCATCGGATCCGGCCCAGGTATCGATCGCGAGAGCGAGATGGTCGCGCGAGCTACCATGACCCAGGCCGACGGACGCTAGCTGTCTCCGAAAGGGCCGGATCGAAGCTCCTTCGACGAGTAAAATAGGTGTACCGGGCACAGGCTGCCGTTCCCGCCGAGTGCGCATCGTCGGGCCCTTAGCTCAGCGGTTAGAGCAGCGGACTCATAATCCGTTGGTCGAAGGTTCAAATCCTTCAGGGCCCACCAAATTCAACTGGTTGGCGCCACCTCCCGACGCCACATGGCGAGTCTTCAGCAGATATCTAGCGCCTGAAGCTGGAGGTCGCTCAGCATGTGCCGATCCACGGGCAGCCTGGGCCCAACGATCAGTTCGCACGGATGGCCGGCCGCCACCCGGATTAAGTAGTTGCGGGCGTGGTATCCGGTTCCCAGACCTCCAAGGTCTGCGCTTGCCAACATGAGAATGATCCGCGCTCTTACCCACTTCGGTAGTGAGGAGTTTCTTGTAAACAAAAGGCAACTGTAGCGTGCTTACCACCGGCGGCCTGCGCGCGCCGGCCCGCCAGGTGGATGTTTCGTACAATGAAGTAGAAATCCATCAACTCATGTCCCAACCAACCACTTGGAGAGCCCTCGGCTTCCGGAAGCAACGCTCCTGGGCCGTGCCCGCCGTCAGGATGGCGAATCTCGGATGATTTCTTTCGCACTCTGCGCGCTGGCGTTCGCGGTCACCTTCTGGGCGGGCAGGCGCTCGCTGGGCAAAGGCTTGGTCGCGCTCCTGTTTTTCGGGTATCTCTACGGTATCATCCGGGCCAACCTGCTCTCATCAGTCACCTACTTTGTTTTCGATCTGGGCGTAATCGGCCTCTACCTGTCGCAATTTGCCTTCCCCTCGTCTGGCAAGGTCACGGAGGCTGCCGGGACTGTGAAGTTCTGGGTTCTCTTACTGATTCTGTGGCCGCTGATAGTCGTTTTCATGCCGTATCAGCCTTTGCTGGTTTCTCTGGTGGGCCTGCGGGACACAACCTTCTTCATTCCGATGCTCATACTGGGCACCCGTTTGCGCGAGAAAGATCTGACCGAGCTCGGCTATGGAATGATCGGTCTGAACCTGATCGCGGTTTCGTTTGCAGCGGCCGAGTATTTTCTTGGCTTACCCCGGTTCTATCCTCGCAATGCTGTAACTCAGATCATTTATGCAAGCTTTAGCGCGGGAGATTTCTATCGGATTCCGGCGACTTTTATCAACGCCCATGCCTACGGTGGCACCATGGCGGACTCGTTGCCTTTTCTGCTGGCTCTCTGGAATAGATCGCAGAAACGAATCGTCCGTTGGCTGACCATACTGTGCATGGCGGTCGCGCTTCTGGGCGTGCTGATGTCCGCGGCGCGATTGTGTTTCTTGATGGCTGCGGTGGTAATCGTCGCGGCGCTCTTTACCATCCGCATGAGCATCGGCCGGCGGATCATTTTCCTGCTGATTATCGCAGGAATGGGCGTTGTCACGATGGGCAATGAGCGCTTGCAGCGTTTCAAGGCGTTAGGCGATACCGATTTTGTCACCAACCGAGTTGCTGGCAGCGTCAATCGTGGTTTTTGGGAGATTCTGGCCGAGCATCCCATGGGCAACGGCTTGGGCGGTGGCGGAACCAGCATCCCGGCCTTCCTCGAGGGTGGAATCCGAAACCCGATCGCAATTGAGAACGAGTATGCGCGGATCCTGGCCGAGCAAGGAATTGTCGGTCTGGTGTCCTGGCTTGGTTTCATCGTGTGGTTTCTCACGCGCGCTCCTGTTGCCTTTCGAAAGGGTTCGTGGGATACGGGCCGGAGAACAGGGTGGTGCCTTTCCGCGTTCTCTGTGTGCACCGCCTGGATCGGCATCGGTTTGTTCAGTTCCATACCCGGGACCGTCATGATGCTCCTGCTGATGGGTTGGACTGCCGTGCCGGTAGCGGCCGAACTCCGCACTTTGCGCGGCCAGCGGCCCGTTCCTGCCTTCGGATACGGAAACGCGTCGGCTCCCTCCATGACTTAGTCCGGTTTTGGCCGATCCGCAGCAGTGCCGATCGACGTGACTACGCGCCAATTGCTGAGCGCTGCCGTACTATGTTCCGCGCTGCTTGGTACTACTCTCCAACCTCCGCCCCATCAGTGCTCCTTTGCGGAATCAGTGAATTGTACTGGCTTCCGTGGCGTAGAAGGTCCCAGTACGATTGCGGCGAAACAATGATAGTCACATCCGATTTGCGTGCCGAATACCAGAGCGCGCCGCTATGTACTGTTTATCCCTGAGTGAGTTGGTGATCCGTGTTGACTTTCAAGAGATTAGCCGGCCGGGACTAACCAATAAGGTTAGGCATATTGAATGATTGACCCACTTACCCCTCCATGCTAATTTTCGCCATGGAGGATTTGACATGCGTAAGTTTTTCAACGTTATGCTGGGCGCCGCGCTGCTTTCGACGGCCGCGTTCGCTCAATCTGACGCAACCGACGTTTACCCCGGCCATAACCACCCGTCCGATGCTTTCATGGTGCGTTATGCCGCGAACCTCGGCGCTGGCCAGTCGGTCATCAATTTGACCAACGCTGGTTCCAACGGCGGGTACGAACCCGATGGCAACATCTGCGCGAACGTGTACGTGTTCGCGGAAGATCAACAGCTCATCGCTTGCTGCTCTTGCGAGCTGACCCCGAACCACCTGCAGACCCTTTCAGTCCAGAGTGATCTGATCAGCAACACGCTGACTCCTGGCGTGCCGATCGGCGTCACGATTGGCCTGTTGGCGACCGAAAAGCCTTCCGGCGGCACCTGCGACGCTGCCCATCCGGGTGGTGGTACGAACATGAACGGCTATGGCGAGTGGGATATCGACACCGCCCCTGGCCTCCGCGCTTGGGGAACCACCCTGCATGCTGCTCCGGGTGGTGGTTTTGCTCTGACCGAGACCGAGTTCTCTCAGGCCGGTTTGGATCACAGCGAACTGTACCGTATGACCAGCCTCTGCAACTTCATCGAAGCAGATGGCAGCGGCTACGGTATCTGCGGTTCCTGCAGAGTTGGAGCCCAGGGCGCTGCGAAGAACTAACTTCAGTAGCTAACAGTTAGTCTAACCTTACTCGGGTAATCGGATGATCCTCCGGTTACCCGAGTAATTCTTTTTTGCCGCATATCTGAACCTTCCTCACCTTGCAACTCTCCAACTAACTACGATCTTAGCAGGCTGATGAAAAGCCCAAGAACCGCTTGGTAACGCGCGCGGCTCTGAAACGCGGCATCGAGTTCACAGGCAGTTATGCCCGGCCGATCACATCGGTGATGACCGAGCCGCGACGGTTAGTACCTAGGTCGTCAAACTCGTGTCGCCGCTGGCAGAATATTTTTTAGGTAAGTGGGTTTCAAGCAATGTTGACAGCCACTTGGCTGCACTCCGAAAATAACATCAACTTCCCACTTACTAAGTCGCGCCCGCTCTTCTCCGCGACCGGTCAACGCGTCAGCGCGGGATTTCCTCTGCCACCTCGGCGCTCGAATTCGAGCTGCGGTGACGCTCGTCAACCAGCCGAGACGCTGTTCCTTTTCGTTTCTCGGCGCCCCGGCGCCTCGGCCGTGAATTTCCTCTTTGGTTCCGGCTCCACCGGGTTAGGGAGCGCAGGTTTGGTGGGCTTTTTCAGCAGCCTGCCAGCTTAGCCAGCAGCAACAGGGACATTCCTGGCGGGTCGGAGATCGTAACGGGACCATGCTAACCCCTGCTGCCGTGGCTTCAGTAAAGCCCTCCGAAAGTTCAAGATTCACTCAATAAAGAAGGCCAACAAATACTAGAGCAAAGCCCATTTCCGTACTGTTATTACAGGGCATCTGCGTCCGTTTCTTGTTGATGTTCAAGGACATCGGCGGCAATTAGCCAGTAAGGCTAGGCGCATTGAATAATTGACCCACTAACACCAGCAATGCTAATTTTCGCCATGGAGGATTTGACATGCGTAAGTTTTTTAACATCATGCTGGGCGCCGCGCTGCTCTCGACGGCTGCGTTCGCTCAATCTGACGCCACTGACGTTTACCCTGGCCATAACCACCCGTCCGATGCTTTCCAGGTGCGTTATGCCGCGAACCTCGGCGCTGGCCAGTCGGTCATCAATTTGACCAACGCTGGTTCCAACGGCGGGTACGAACCCTCGGGCAACATCTGCGCGAACGTGTATGTGTTCGCGGAAGATCAACAGCTCATCGCTTGCTGCGCTTGCGAGCTGACCCCGAACCACCTGCAGACCCTTTCGGTCCAGAGTGATCTGATCAGCAACACGCTGACTCCTGGCGTGCCGATCGGCGTCACGGTTGCCCTGTTGGCGACCGAAGTGCCTTACAACAGTACCTGCGACGCTGCCCATCCGGGTGGTGGTACGAACATGAACGGCTATGGCGAGTGGGATATCGACACCGCTCCTGGCCTTCGCGCTTGGGGAACCACCCTGCATGCTGCTCCGAATGGTGGTTTTGCCGTGACCGAGACCGAGTTCTCTCAGGCCGGTTTGGATCACACTGAACTGTACCGTATGACCAGCCTCTGCAACTTCATCGAAGCAGATGGCAGCGGCTACGGTATCTGCGGTTCCTGCAGAGTCGGAGCCCAGGGCGCTGCGAAGAACTAACTTCGTAGCTAACAGTTAGTCTAACCTTACTCGGGTAATCGGACTAATACTCCGGTCACCCGAGTAACTTTTTTTGGGGCCTATCTTATTCTTCTTCTCCCTGCCTTATACGACTCCGGCAAAGACAATACATCCGAATCATCCTCTAGCGGAGTGACCCGATGGTTGCGATAGCACTCCCGATTCGTGCGCTCTACGCGTTGTGATCGTTGCCACGTGGGGTCGGGCCTCCGCCCGCCGCCGGGCTTTCCGGTAACGGACCCGTTCCGGGCTGCCCGGCCGGTCACGCGGAAGCGCGGCCGCAGCCCGGAAGGGCTGGCACGCCTTGATGCGACCGAAGCGAGACGTTATCTCATGAGCGGCACCTTCTACGCGTTTGGGCAGTTCCCGCGCTCCCGCTCCAGTGGCGGAACTGCCTTAAGAATTCCACAACTTGACTTCCGCCCTGGAACTTGATAAACAAAAGCGAGATTTGGTGGTCTGGGTCGAGGTAATCGCGCCGCAATGCTTCGCCCAATCCTGGAGGGATCAAGAGTGACGTCTCGGTTCTGCGTGTTGGTTGCGGGACTTGGCTTGCTTGCCACGGCTGGGCCGGTTTGGGCGCATCATTCTTTCGAGGCCGAGTACGACGCCAAGAAGTCCGTGGAAGTAAAAGGGACCGTCACCAAGATGGAATGGATGAATCCCCACGCCCGCTTCTACGTCGACGTCAAAGACGAAAGCGGCAAGGTGACCAACTGGAACTTTGAACTCGGCAGCCCGAACGTCCTGAAACGCCAGGGCTGGTCGAGGGATTCGTTGAAGGTCGGGGACGTGGTCACGGTGGAAGCTTATCTCGCCAAGGACGGCTCGAACCTCGCGAACGCCCGCAGGGTTACACTGGCGGATGGCCGCAAGGTGTTTAACGGATCTGCTGGGGAGGGGTCTCCTCAACAATAGAAGAGTTCGATTCGGATCAACATTCCGAATCCGGAGACATACCACATGAAAGCTAAGTTGGGTCTTACCATTGCGGTTCTGGGTTTGGCAGTGATCCCGGTTCTCGCACACCATTCGTTTTCCGCGGAGTTCGACCCGAAGAAACCGGTCACGCTGAAGGGCACGGTGACCAAGATCGACTGGATGAACCCCCATATCTGGGTGTATCTCGACGCCAAGAACGAAGCCGGCATCGTGGAGCACTGGCAATGCGAGGGAAGCCCGCCCAATACGCTCACCCGTCAAGGTTGGAGCAAGAATGCCCTGAAGGCTGGCGACGATGTCACCATCGAAGGCTTCCGCTCCAAGGATGGGACGAACACCTGCAATTCCCGCTCGGTGACGCTCCCCGATGGACGCAAGGTGTTCTCCGGCTCGCCCGATGATGGCGGCCCTGGCGCCAAGAAACAAGAGTCACAGTAAAGGATCGACCATGCAAATCCGTTGGAATGGCCGCATCGTGACGGCAGCGGCCGGGTTAGCGGTAGTGTCGCTGCTGGCGGCAGCCGCGTGGGCTCAGGGGCGCGGCGAGCGCGTCCCGAAACCGCCCGACGGCCCCGCCCCTACCCTGAACGGCAAGCCGGACTTCAGCGGGCTGTGGCAGCGGCCCTATGTCCCCGATATGAGTGTGACCTCGCCGGACGGCAAGACCCAGGTAGCCGACGCTTCGTTGCCCGACGACCCAAAGCTGAAGGGCCACAAACTCCTGCCGTTTACGGATTGGGGCAAGAAGCTGTGGGAGGCGTACGATCCCGCGAATGGCGACTACACCGGCGGTTGCTTGCCTTTCGGTCTCATGCGATCCATGAACTCACCCGACCCCATCCAGATCATGCAGAGCAACTCGTATCTCTCGTTGCTGTATGAGCAGAACACTTGGTTCAAAGTGATTCCGATCGATGGGCGCAAGCACCGTGACATTGTGGCTACCTGGTTCGGCGACTCGGTTGGCCGCTGGGACGGCGACACATTAGTGGTCGACAGCGTCAACTTCAATGGCAAAACGCGGCTCGATACGATCGGCCACCCGCACAGCGACCAGGTTCACTACATCGAACGGTTCCGGCGAACCGACCTCGGCCACATCGCCTACGAAGTGACCGTCGACGACCCGAAAACCTTTACGCATCCGTGGAAGAACACCCGCGTCTTCACGTTGCGGCCGGACTGGGAAATCATGGAGTACTCCTGCGAAGAGAACAACAAAGATTTCCTGGAAGGTCACATCAAGGGCGGAATCAACCCGACGCAACAGTAGCCGCCAAAGAACCGCGACCGTGAGGGAGCGGGGGGCTCTACGCCAACGCCTTCCACAGTAGCCATGCCACGCCGGCGGCCCACCCCGCCGCGGCTTGATATTCCTGATTCCGTAGATACAGCCGCCATCGAAACCCGCCCGCCTTCCCGCGCGGAACTGGCGTGAGGCGCGGCCAAAGCTGCGGAACTGCGGAAAAATAAGATTCGTAATCCGGGAACAGCTTCCTGAGGTGCTGCTCTTCGATCTGGATCACAGGCAGATACACCACCAGGAAAACCAGCGCGAACAGGATTCCCAGCCCCAGGCTGCGCGACCCGATCGCCAAGCCCGCGGCCACCAGGAGAGTGCCGATATAGAGGGGATTGCGAGTGTATGCGTATGGCCCGCGGACGGCCAGTTCCTCGTTCTTCGCCAGGCAGCCGGCGGCCCATGCGCGCAGCGCCAAGCCGGCGAGAGAGATCGGCAGCCCCATGGCCAGCCACTGCACCGTGGGCCGCGAGAACCAGGCAAACGCCCCCACCATCACAAAGCCGCAGGGGACGCGCAACCTGGCGACGATATCCGCGTAGCGCTTCGGAAACGCCGGCATCAGGTGAGGCAATCTGCGGCGCGGCGGCGTTCGCCCAACACAGTGCGGAGCGCTTCGAAAACTTCGCCGGGGGAAATGGCAGCCATGCTCTCCGCGACCGAGGTGCTGCGCTCGTACGTAGTCATGGCGCCGGGGCTGCGCAGGATGCGCATGGAGTCCCCATAAGGGCCATTCCGGGCCGGGTCGGTTGGGCCGAAGATCGCCACGCCCGGTTTTCCCAAAGCGGCGGCCAGGTGCAGCGGCCCACTATCCACGCCCACCGCCGCAGCCGCGCGGCGCGTCGCATGGATCAGGCCCGGGATGCCGGAGCCATGCGGCAGCGCTTCCGGAACCTCGGCCAACTCGGGCAGGGCCGAGGGGGGGCCGTCAAGGACCAGGGGAATCCCGCATTCCCGGCGAACCAGCGCCGCTAAGGCCCGGTAGTGTTCGATGGGCCACTGCTTGCCCTTCCAACCGGCCAAGGGGGACGCCAGGACGAATTCCGGGGGCAAGTCGCCTTCCGGCCGCCCCGCCGGCAGTGGGAAGGCACGGACGGCGCTGGCAGCGCCCGCAGAGGCCGCCAAATCCAGGTGCCGGTCTACGATATGGGTCGAACGGCTCTCCGTCTTGTCCGAGTAAAACAGCGCGGCCGTGCGTTCGCGAAGCTGGCTTTGGTGGTAGCCGAAAAGGCGCCCTGGACGAGCTGCCGACGCCACCAGCGCCGACTTGATCAGCCCCTGGAAATCCACTGCAAAATCATAGTGATGCGCGCGCAGGCCCCGCCAATTCTCCAGCCACCCCGCGGGCCCGTCGCGCCGAAACAGCAGCAACTCGTCCAGAAACGGGTTGTCTTCGAGCAGTGGCGCCCACCTGGGCTCGACCGCCCAAGTCAGGCGGCAGCCCGGGAAGCTGTGTTTGAGAGAGGCTACCGCGGGCAACGTGTGGATGATGTCGCCCATGGCGCCCAGCCGGACCACCAGGATACGGCCGTTAGCGGGTTTGGCTGCGCTGAACATCGCCGATCAGTTGGTCGGTATGCGCCCCGTCGGTGGTCTCCAATCGCACCACGTCCGCGGGCTGGCACTGGTCGATAAGTCGATTAAGATCTTCATGATCCGCAGTTAAGACGTAGTCTACCACGCGCAGCCCAGCCACCAGTTCGGCCCGCGCCGCCAAGGATAGAATCTCGCACGCCTTGGCCTCGACGATGACGGCCACGGGGTGTCCACCGGAGCGTTTGCGAATCTCCTCCAACTCGCGGACATGCTCCACGCGAAGGACGTCGAAGTAGCCGGTTACCAGCGTAACGGGGCGGGGCAGGCGATCTGGCGTCACGATCTTGCTTCGTGAGTCCACGCGGGCGCGGATTCCTCCCACAACTGCAGAGCGGCAGCCGTAACGCTGTCGGTAGTGACCCGCGTCATGCAACGGTGGTCAATGGGGCATTCGCGCCGCAAGCAGGGGCTACACTCGGCGTGCGCGCGGACCACACTTGCCAGCGGGCCGGTGGGACCCGTGGTGGTATCGTCGGTTGCCCCAAACACCGCCACGGTTGGGACACCGAGGGCGGACGCGACGTGCATGGCGCCTGAGTCATTCGTCAGAAATAGGCGGCAGGCCGCTGCCAGTTCGATAAACTGGCCCAAACTGGTTTCGCCCGCCAGGTTCCTCACGGAGACACCGGCTTTCTCGATGTGGTCGGCCACCTGCTGGCAGAGAGCCCGCTCGCTAGCCGATCCGAACACCACGGCGGATCGTGACAGCCGGGCCGCGCTCTCGGCGAAGCGCTCCGGCAACCAGCGTTTGGCGTTCCCGTACGCCGCGCCAGGACTGATGCCGATAATCGATCCGCCGATCCCCAACGCCGCCAGGTGGCGCAAGCCGCTCTCACGAGCCGCCTCGATGCCATCCAGACGGATCGCGGTGGTGGGCGGGTGGTGCTCCAGCAATCCAGCCCGCCGCAGCAGTTCCAGATAATAGAAGCGCTCATGGCGCGGGATATCGCCTGGCTCCGGAACAGCGATGGATTGGGTAAGCAGCCACCCCCGTCCGTCGCGGCCATAGCCAATGCGCTCGGGAATTCCGGCAATCCAGGCCATTACCGCGGCGTCGAACGCGTTTTGCAGCAGAATGGCGCATTCGAAACGCTCGGCTCGCAGCGTCTTCGCAAACGCGATTCTTGCCGCCAGGCTGTGTGGCGCATCGTAAACGATCACTTGATCGATGGCCTGTTCCCGCGCGTACAGATCTGCCACCCACGGCCGGGCAACTACGGCCAAATGTGCATGTGGAAAGATTTCACCGATGGTGCGGATGGCGGGGAGGGACATGACCGCGTCGCCCAGCCAGTTGGTGGCGCGGACCATGATTCGCGAGACGGAAGACGGATTCAGACCCACCGCTTCCGAGCATAGCAGCCACGCTTGGCCGCCGGGAGCAGGAAGGCTATTTCTTCAAGTAGACGCCCAGCATCCCGCGTGCTTCCCACTCAGCTGCGGAGCGCCAGGGGACGCCCCCGTCCTGCGGTTTGAAAAAACAGATATTGTCGTCACCGTAGCGAGCGCGCAGCGCCGTGAGCCATTCTGCATCGCTCAAATCGGTCATGGTTTCCGGCGGATATCGCAAATTGCCCAACCACTTCATACCAGTCCCTTTTCTAGCTTATTCGACAGGCCGGGCCATGTGCTTTCCGCATGCCGCGGCCAACATCGATAACTCTTCCGTTTTCAATGGCATGGCAGCCTTTGCGGGGCCGGGCACGCCCTCGTAACCGGGCCTTCCGTTTATACAGTTCGACAGAACCGCGGAAACAGATTAGAAGCGGCGCGACGTTGCGTAGACGCTCTGAGGACCCCAGCACAGACACCACCCCCCGGAGCTTCCCGGGAAGCAAACCGAATCGCCGCGGCTACTGGGCCGCAACGTGCCTTCAGTCTCTATCTAATTGGATGCGTAGCACAGTTCTGGAGGTACCGGAGGCGGTCTAACGGCGGTTTGGTTGACTGCAAGCGCGCGCGCGGGATCAGATGCCGGCGAATTGCTTCAAAGTCGCCTGAATCTCGGATTCCAGGGCCTCGGTATCCTTGTTTTGTGGAATCGTGCGCAACGTTTCGACGGCCGTCCGGCACATCAGGATGAACCGGTCCTGGCGATCCATCCCCATGGGGCTGAACAGATCGGCTTCCTGATACATAAGCTTCGCCATGCCGAACAGGAACGTTTCGCGTGGAATACGAACCTCGGCGGTTTGGAATGCCGCCTGTGCTTTACCTGGGTCGCCGGGGGTGCCCACCGCTTCCGACACGGCCCGCACCACTCCCCGCTGCAACATCGCCGTCAGCAGCGAATCGCGGTCGGCATCGGTGAGCCAGGTGCCGTTGGCCAATTTCGCAAGGGCTTCGGGAGGCGCGGCCGATCCGGGCGGGAAGCCAAACGCCAGCAGTACCTGGGCATTCTGATCGCTCTGTGCCATGTTGTAGGTGGCCTGGGCGAACTCGAGCGCCGTGGTCGCCGCCAAACTCCGCAGATTGCTGGCCTGCTTGCGAAATGGCAGGGCATTGGCCGGGTTTGCGTGGCTGCCGGCTTCATACGCCTCGGCCATCGCCGTGTAGCCTTGCGTCATGCCCGCCGAGACAACGGCTTGCCACGTACGCGCGGGCGCCGCAAACTCGCTATCC
>Ga0335081_10014783_pt1 | contig 12628 bp, 13 predicted proteins | sample Lox_Sample_35_FD_206713 | JGI IMG/M metagenome (GOLD analysis project Ga0335081, IMG submission 206713) | Soil microbial communities from Loxahatchee National Wildlife Refuge, Florida, United States - Lox_Sample_3.5 | ecosystem: Environmental > Terrestrial > Soil > Wetlands | place: USA...
GCACTGCTGCTGGGGGTTATAATACCGCAGCAGTGCCCTGTCAGTCATATAGACGCCTTCTGGTCAGTTTCAATACCCAGGCTCCTGCAAATCAGCAAGGTAGCCACAAACCCCCTTCTGTTCAGCGGACGTGATCACGAGCGAAATGACAGTGGCTTCAACCATTATCTCAGTCAATTGTTGACACTTTTGGTATTGTTGGCATTCATTTTTTTTTTTTTGTGTTTTCACATAGCCTGGAGTTATTTAGTCTGCTCTTTGCTCGTGATGAATATTTGCGACGAAGGTACTTCTTCTTCGAATTGAAAGCTACGAAATTGGACGTCTAAATACACAAATAAACCACATGCTTTAACCAAATCGGGAAGCCCCATCCTTTACCAGCCCCCCTTCATTTCGGATATTCAATATCGGATAATCCATATCGCGTAGTTCATACCGAGTAGTTCATAACCGTTCCATTTCCCGCATGGTGGCGCCGTAATTCGACAGCTCGTAGCACGTTAGAGAGGGACGGAGCTATTTTCAGAGAATTTGCATTGCATGTTGCATCAATTTTCATCAGCTCTTTTCTCTCCTTCCAATTCAATGTTGGAATATGCGGTGATCATGTGATTTAAATAGCGAACTATAGCGGAGGATGGTGCACATGGCGGCTGGGGGTTATAATACAGCCGCTGCCCACCTTCGGAGGATTTCTAGTCAATCCCAGGCTCCTGCACACTGCAAGGTAGCCACAAACCCCCTCCTGTTCATATCCTGTGATCAGATTGCCAGGTGAAACGACATCAATCTGCATACCAGTTCCAATCACTCAACTATCCTTGGCTGATGTTATTGATACTCCTTTCTTTCTCGCCCGCTCTAGTACTACTATGATCCAAAAACCAGGTTTCTTGCCTCTCTTGCAACCTCCTCACTTGATCAGCAATCCATGAATTATATCCATCACCGCAGCAGTTACACGCACAAAACTACATCCGTGGCAAAGAATCAGACGAAATTAAAGCCATCCATAGTCAGAGAAAAGAAAAGGCGTCAGGCAAGTGTCTTATCCTGAAGGAACAATTCATGGTTGGCATAGAGGAGCTTCTCGGGGCATTGGAAAAGGTAGGGAAAGCAACCTTGATAAAGAAGGCTACAAGAGGGAAGAAGTAAAAGGCGGCTTCCGCTGGTGATGTGAAGCACACCCGGCCAATGAAGACATTGTTCTTGATCGGCCTGACAATGAAATTCTTCCTCAGCCACGTATCGATCGGATTTGGAGGAAAGCATCTCATCGCAACGGCCACAAATACAAGGAGAGCTTGTATTATTCTGGTTTCAATTGAATTCGACCTGTTGGTTGGTGATCAGCCAACTATTACCCCCCCCCTCCCCCCCAACCACCCCAATCATTACGGACCTACCTACCCTACTCTGCAGATTTTTTCGGATAGCTTCCTTAGCGATATATGAGAAGCCACCGAATATACGTTCCGACCACACCAAACAGTTCCTGGACCCTTTAGCACAGTAGTTCAAACAAATCCAACTTTTCAAGTCTATTTCTACTCTAAAAACCTAGTAAACTTATAGAACATAATCCTCCTTTGATTCTGCGAATTGTTTCCGATCTTTCAGTATTGCGTCGTGATTCATCCTTTCTGGCCCCAATAGGACCACGATTAGAAGAAATATGTACGTAGATCCCATGAATATGGCAATTATCAGATAATGTCGCAGAGTGGAATTGTTACCCATGACTTTCCCATAATCATATCGTGGAGCTCCATCCGCAGCGGTCGGTAGAGGGAATCTTTCCCCGATCGTGGATTCGATCGTACTAGAAGCGGAGGACACGAGGTTTCCAAGCTGATATGTCGTTCCAATGACGAAGGCTCGAAGGTGTTCGGGAGATAGTTCCAGCAGATGAATCGGTACCACCCCCCATATACCCTGGACCATCCTAAAAGTTAAATTTGATATCTCGAAAACTCAGGACCATTGCTCCCAAAATGCGGCTGCCATGATTGCTTCATTTCGTATCAAGACATAAGGTGGAATGAGGGCTCCTCCAATTATGCAGCAAAGGATTATGGTCAGACGTCTTCCCAGGAGGCTGCTGACGTAGCCCATAGTGATGCAGCCGAATATCTGACCGAGAGCTGCGCATACCTGAGTTTGAGTGACCTGTATCTTCGAAAATTGAAGCTGCGAGTTGAGGAAAGTGGGATAGAGGTCGAGACTGCCATGGGACAGGAAATTGGTGGCGCTGCAGAAGAGGATGAGGTAGACTAGAATTAACCTGTACTCCTTGAGCGAGGGCCCAATAGCTCGAATGAACGTTTGCGTGGCGGTTTCGCTGCTTTCGGCGACATTTCGGACTCTGTGGGCATGCTTGAAAGCTTCGGTCTCTGGGAGCAGTGCTCGAAAGGTAGCAATTAAAACAGCGGGACCGGCGGCGAACCAGAAGAGCGCCCGCCAACCATGTGTAGACCCCTCAAATGCCAAATTGAAAATGGTAGCCAGTAGAAAGCCGACTCCATAACCACAAAGGAAGAGCCCCGACAGAACTCCTCGGGAGTCCAATGGGGCATCTTCAATCGCCGTCGCTGAAGCAGTGCCGACGATTCCTCCCATGAAGAAGCCGAAGAGGCAGCGGACTGCGATAAATTGGGAATATGTTTGAACAAACCCGGTCCCCAGTTCGACTACGCTATATAGGAGAATATTGACCACCAGCGGCCATTTTCGACCAAACCGATCGGCAGCGATCCCGAACATTGTCGCTCCAATTGGTCGAAACATAAGAGTACATGTTATCCCTAGCAAAGCCTTTAAGAACCAACCACGGGATGAGTATCATTACCCCAAGAAATGTCCGTTGTGGACCTTTGGAGTGTGGAAGCGATTTGTGTCAAGGTTACGCTCACAGTAAAAAAATCGAAGCTGTCCCAAGTCCAGGCCAACTGCCAGATTAGCTTCTTTTTGACAGATGGGGATTTACGAAGCCGGCTAAATATAGGAGCCAATTCGTTCGAGTCATGTCTCGTATATGCGAAAAGGGATTGGGAGGGACAATTAGCGGAGGTGTCAAGGTTACGATTCTCTGGGATAAGTAGACCCATGTTGTTCTCCAGTTCATAACCGGAGGTGGCCGATGTTTTAAGGAGGACTCTCTTATCATGTCTGGGAAGTAAGAGTTCCCTTTGGGGGTTCACAATGTGAGTGTGATTGGCTTCGGCAGATTAATTTTAAGCTAAAGGGCGGTGGCGGCCGCTTTGAGAATTCGTCATGTGATGAATATCCTGCATGACGATTTCGAGGCGCTGAGGACGGTGGGCTGTCCAAAGCCGCCGATTTTCATCGCGTATGCGTTCCGAAACGTTCCAGGTTTGAGAATACCCCCCTTCATGTAGAGCGTGGTCCACATTTCAAACTTCAATAGCAATGGCGCATGGATCGCCCCTTCTCGGCCCCTGACCGCATTTCAGCTTTGCTCCCTCCATCACGCGTTGACTGGAGCCATTGGTACCCGGACAGACGAAGGGACATATGGAGATCTCGGAATCATCCATTTCCAAGGAATCAGGGCGCTTATAGATTGTGAGTGGGGTTGAATTACACACATTCGCAGCGTGTCGTATGTCGGGGACCTGAAATAAGGTTCAATCACCTGAAATTTATCTTCCATAATGTGGAAACATAATTGAAGCCCATCTTTTTTTATCCTGTTTCCCTCACACTCCTTTCACTGGCGACATTTCAACGAATGGAGGGCGCGACGAACGACGCAAATGAGCCGACTGCCTCGGACAATCACGACCGTGTCGACGATGCTAACATTGAACCACCAAAAATTGTCTCCCCCGACCACGAAAGGGCTTCTCTTGTTGAATCTCTCGGAAATGTCTCCCAAACACCGCCCATGCCCCATTCCATCGGCCTCAAACCGTTTGTGTCCATGTTTTTGCTTCTGAGTGCCTCCGCTTTATCTGCAGCCGGACAGCATTTCTTCTACTCTTATGTCAACGGCAAAAACGTGGAAAGTTTTCGCATCCCTCAGGATTGGGTGATCCGAGTCGGTACTGGGTTTGCCTTTCTGTTCCATATAATCCTTGTTCCTGCCGTCGCTACAGCATACGCACATCGGTTTTGGTATTCCGCGACCCAGCGGGCCTTGACCGTCCGCACAATCGACGGCTTGTTCATGCTTGCAGGGAACCCGTTCGAGCTTTTCAACCTCGAACTAATATCCAACGCCAAAATGCTGTGCGTCTTTGCCCTTGTTGGGTATCTCATTCCGCTTGCTAGTATTTTATCTCCTGGAGCTCTCACAGGTTCTTCCCTCGTCCAGCTTGAGCTAACTTCAAAACTAGTTGCGAACACGCTCACGACATCCAACATCACTGCACACGTACCAACAGTCGCCAGCTGGAATGGTGACGTTGGCTTTGTGGAGTTTGGAAGCGCCAACAGTTATATCGGCCCCTCCAATCAACTCATGCGAATCGCAACCCGGGTCCTTACTACCGGAGAAGTTCTCACCTTTCCATCACCATGTGGCGCGAACTGCACCTACAATGTGACCCTCACAGGGCCTGCGTATCGGTGCCTTGAATACGATCCTTCTTTACCCCTCCCAAATCTCACCATCCCTGGTTACCCATTTGACACGTATGATCCGAATTCTTTCCCATATTATTCCGTCGAAATAGTGGGAAATCAAACGGGAGACGGATTATGGGTTCTTTATGGCCCGAACGCCACAATCCATTGCACACTCTGGAACGCAACATATAATAGCAACATCAACTTTACGAATAATATTGCCCGAATTTCCAGCACAGTCGAGTTGTCTTCTCCTCTAAATGCCACAAATATCACATCCGAGACGTCGACATACGCGCTCTTTTCTGGTCCCCAAAATACCTCGGGGATTTTAGACGAATGGCAAGCAGTCAATTCGTACACGGTACAGAAAGCAATTTCTTCACTCCTACAAGGTTATATATATGTCGCCGGTGTAGCCGGAGGATTTGTAACCAAGGATACGAAGATTGGCGTCGCAAATTTTGTTGACATCTCAGCGACCAATCATCTGACTTTCCAGGGGAACACATCAGACCTCCTTGAAAGCCTCTTAATGAATACGACTCTAAGTATCACAAATTTCCTCTCCCGTGCGGCACTCCCGGTCTTTTTCCAACAGAATGTCTCTCAACCCGCCACATACACGCAAGTCCCCGCATTTGTAACCACCTATCCGGCTCAGTACGTTTACAATCGCCTTCCGCTTTGGGGTTCCTACGGCCTCGCGCTTGGTCTCGCTACAATATGTTCTGTTTCTGGGGGATTGATGGCCTGGAGAAATGGAATGGTGGGGTATCTGGGTTTTTCACAAGTGCTGAAAACGACTCGAAATCCGACTCTGGACAAGTTATGCAGCCGGACGGTGATGGCCGGTGTTGAGATTGCTCCAGGAGACCTAAAGCATACTCGATTGAAATACGGTGTTTTGCCTGGCGATGAACCTCGCATGGCCTTCGGAACCGAAGATGAGATCATCTCTATCCGGACAGGAACGTGAGGCATTTACGAAGGATAGACGTCGGAATTACATAACTTTCTCAATTTTCAACCACTCATGCTCCCCCGAACTCCATAATCTGAACCATCATTTCCCTCGTTCTCGAGCTATGCGATCATACCTTCCTGGTATATTAACCGCCGGAATTAACTAGCTGGATCATTGCTTCTTGATCCCCATTCCCCATTGGGAAATTTGCTCCACCGAATCGACACGGCGTCTCCCCCCCAAAAGAGACACGGCGGGGCAGCAACACATTTCCATACAGTCGATCTCCAGACAGAATGTAATCGAGGCGTTGAAGGATGCTGGCGGCCATATCACAACGACGGATGTTGATAAGAGGACGCCGATGCATTGTGCTGCGCGGAAGGGACACGAGGCATTGAAAGAAGCCGGCGTCTATGTGATAGTGCAATTGGATGGACGCCGATGCGTTGGGCTACAGAGAAGGGACACGACAATGCAACAAAGGCGTTGAGAGGCGAACTGGCATACCATGAGAGGATGCGGCTCCTTTTTCCGGAACGTTTTGAAATTCAACAGATGGCTTTGTATCGCTTGAGCCTTTTTCGGGCCAAGGAATGGGTTTGTGGTTTAGCATTTACCCCATGTTATCGAGGTGGCGAGACATCAATACAGTGAATCCGAAACTCCTTATGCTCGTCGATGGTTAGACATTATTATCGTCCATCAAAAGATCGATACTATCAACATCAAATGTAATTCGTCGACGGTATTGCAGTGGAACCTCACTTACTGCAAGTTGTCCGCGTTTACGCGCGATTGGAGTTTGTTCATGGATCATAACTTTGCCCGACGGCATTACCTGTTCGGAATAAGCTTTATAGCTTATTGGCTTCTCGAAAAATTGGTAAGCAACTTCGTTGGACCCAAAGGTTGGCCGTGCTAGAACCTTCGTAATTTAAGTGGAGGACTCTGAGATGCATATTATGTGCTGACTCCTCCAACTTAAAATGTAGCTTGTGTTTATATCCTACTTGTTACATGACACTCCTCCGCTTTCATCGTAGCAATATGTTCCCACAGGACACTCCTGATAAACCCACCCATTTTCACCGCATTGTTCGAATCCGTATATATCATAACATGCCTCGTCGTTTAGTTGACTCGTGGAGCACTGGCCGAGAATATCACCGGTTTGGGCGGCCAAGGCACTTCCGATCACACAACACAGAGAGAGGAATGTTGCGCGCATATCAATGGGGCCGTTTCTTTCGGTTGGTCGTTCGGACGCTCGTGTTCAGGGAGAAGTTTAAAATAGGTGGGAGACGAGTGGTTGACCTACATCTCACTGCCCAATTTATATCTTACTGCGGACATAACTCAACGTTTGGGTCGCCAACTGGGATATTTTTATTTCGTATATGGGGTGCGCCAAGGCGGAGGTATCCCAATTTGACGACATCGTAGTCCAATGCGAGAACATTTGTGTGCTACGTCTCATCGATAATGACAAAACGTTTAGTTTCAAGGAAGCTTAGTTCCGAGCAATTTATTCTCATTTGCCATGCCAAAATTACCGTAACGGACCGGTGAATTAACGACCGTGTTAACTGGCTATATTAAACCGGCACAAACCTTTGATCCCGCGGGTCAACCGCCCAAGTTACACTATATACGGCTCATGTCCCGTGTCACTTGCCCCATGTGAATGTATCATCTGATTGCCGCCTTAGATAATACGTCAATGAGGACAGTTCATACCTACGTGCATCGTCTCATCTGAACTATTTGACGCGCCTCACGTTTTAGGTTGATACTTCTTCCGTCTCGGTCGGACGAATGTGCCAACTGCATCAGACATAATGCGGGGGCTACTGGGTAATCAGAGATATCAATGCCACAAATGTGGATACAACTCCTTGATGTGAAACCGTCTCGGTTCCACCAATCTCAAGTTTCGATTGTTTGAGACTTCAAGGGGGCGGGATGGGGAAAGGCTGGCATTGTCCGGCAGCATGGATCGAGGAACATTGAATGTTTCGACGGTTGTTAGACGCACTATAGCCTGGGGTCACGAGTCGGGTACCGGTGCCAGGATAATCGCTATCATGTGGGAGGGCTTATGATGTAACAACATGCCAAAACGTGAAACCAAATCCCACCTGAATTTATCATTTTGTAAACGCTCGGAGGAATTTTTCTGACATCCTCGCCGCTGAAGCAATTGCGCAGCCATGGCGTTATTTAATTCAAGGAAGAGCGATCATGAGAGCATCCTTCGCATCTCTGGATGACACGTGATAAATTAGACTGCAATGTAGCATCCGCTGGACTAGATCGTTTCATGTTTGGCAGACCGTGTCACAACCGGAAGTCCTCAATGATGGCACTATTCACATGTGTCAGAGCGGTGTGTACGATCTTTAACCACTAGACCTGCAAAGCAGATATAGATACGACACGAATCGTTCGATGGCGATTTGTGAATCGAACGGTTTCTAAATCTCTGACTTCCGCACGTGCGGTGAAGTCAACGATAATCCAGGAAGGAATCATGCCCCGTTCTTGACGAAAACCTAAAAAAAGAAATTATCAGAGTTATGGAGTCGGCAACAGCATATGCATTAGTACTAAAACAAAATTCTACCGCGAAGTCAGTATCGGGTCTGGAAATAACATCGATTTCCATTATGACGATTATCCCCCACTTTCAATTCCAATCGCGGAAAGATCGCATGACCAAACGTTTGAGTTGAATGCCCGTGGCTGGGTTTGGCGAAACCCGTTCGTAAGGACAGCAATCGCTGTGAATCATTTGAGTATTTCAACAACAGTGAAACCAGTTCGGCCCTACATCGTAGGACCGGGACCCAGATCTATCGGTTTAGACCGACGACCTATCGATTGAGCGTGACATAAGGTTAAAAGCACCACAACGCATGACATGTCGTGCTACATTGAAGGCACAAGTCGTTTTATATGATTATAATTAAATATGAACACAAGATGAAATATGTACCGGTTTTCAATTGGGATCTCATGAGAACCTGAATTTCACTAATTCAACACAAATTGGATTGCCGGCCCAGCTCAATTCGCAGGACGATAAATCATCCGGCCCGCTGAAAGGACAAAACTGGAATGATACACGATACATATGCCTCGCCGAGTAAGGATGCCTTCCGCTCGTCACGAGGGGACTACGTGATCCATTCTCGCCAATCGAGGCCTAGGGGCTAGATACCCCTGCCCAAAGTGCGTTGTCGTTGTGTCGTCTCGGTGCCTATGTCACCCACGTTCCTGTTTCAAAAAACGACGATATCCGACTTGAAGAAAACCGCCAAGACTGTGGCTCTTACCCTCAATTATTAACGGCTTATGGGCAGTGTGCGGTATATCCAACCCAGATGTACTGCCCTCAGCCTCGTCGGTTCGGTTCCTGGTGGCATTGGAATGGCCGAATCCAAGACAAACCAATGCACCATTTGCATCAAGCAGCGCGCCGCATCGCTGACCCATTCATTACAAGCCAAGCCGTCCTTCAGCGACCAGCCGATTGACCGAAGCCAAGACGTGAGGGCGGATGACGCTATGCCGGCGGACATGGCATTGCATGTTCGGATCAAATGGAAAGCGAGAAGTGGGAGCATAGGAAGAGCAGAGGCGGAGGAGGCGGAGGAGGGCCGGGAACACCAGGCAGACGCTCTTCTATGCGTGAGTGACGGACGACGAGGCGACACGGACAAATGGCCGACGTAAATTATTGGCTGGCGGCCAACTCGAGGCAATAAAAAAAAATGCCAAAATAGTCTTCATTCAGACTCTGTTTGAGGACCACGAAACACGGCTTTATGCTGAAACCGCTCCTGGCCGTAACAATTATTTTCATTCTTTTCTACGACGAATGGCCTCTCGCCACAGCGTTTCGAAAGCGACGTGTCCTCGTGGGCCACATGAAATAACCGGCGGCACGCCAATCCGATCCCCCCCCGCCTGACGACTGTCCCACAATGAGCGACTCCCTGACCGCGGGCGATCTCATTGGGCTGCTGTTACGCATTGCGGCCGCAGGTTCAACCATCCACCGCTGGCGTGACTGTAGTATGCACCCTGCCGTGGGCCCTTGCCTCTTTCCTTTATCACTACCGATCCGTCTCCCAAGCCGGCTTGTCGGCGTACCAATTCGTCTTCTCAGCCATCGTTCGGGTGCTCTGGAGGCTATCAAGTGATCGCCAGGTCATCGCTTTAGAGGGCTGGCTTTCCCACCTCGTCGTTTCAAAGCTCCTCGAGTCTCGCCGAGACGACGGGTACCAATACCTTGAACCCGTTTATGATGAACGTTTTACCGCATATTGGGTGGTGAGGGATCCGAAACCAATCGGAAAACACAAAGTTTTGGTTTGTTTGTCTCTGATATTCGTAACTAACCGTTGGTTTGTTCTCTCATATTCATTACTAACGGCTGCTTTGGTTTCACGGTACTATACATCAACTTGGTGTTCCTCTGACAATAGGCGGAGGGTTCGCAATCGGAAATGTCAAAATGTTCTTCCCGACGTTACTTGACCTCCATGAAAAGGTCCGCTCGGTCGTTCCGCTTTCGATCCTTTTCCTCGAATACAGCCGTGCTCCCGCCGCCAAATATCCTGTCCAACTGGAAGAAGCCGTCTCCGCATATCGTTATCTCATTGAAAGCCTGAAAGTCGATTCATCCGATATAATTCTCGGCGGCGATTCGGCAGGAGGGCATTTGGCATTGCAGTTGCTTCAACATATTCAAACTCCGCATCCGTTTTCACGCCGTGTCCCTGATGCTCGTCCCCTTCCCCGCCCCTCAAAATGCATCTTCATCTCGCCCTGGTTGGCATTGAAGCAAACAGCCCCATCTTTTGTTTCAAACGAACTCTATGACGCAATCCCATCAAGTTTATTGCGGCGATGGGCAGCCCAGTGGGCTGATAATCATGAAGACCAATGGACCAATCCGCTCGATTTTGACACTGATTGGGGTGATATCGTGCCGCCCAGTCTCGTAATTTCTGGTCAACAAGAGCTCTTGATCGATGACATCAAGAAATTTTGCTCTCAGTTGAAACAGGTGCCTTCCATTATTACCCTATTGACTCTCAGAGCGGCTGCCTGCTGGTGGAAGACCATCGACATGGAAAGTCTCACGACTGGTGGTGGGCCGACTACGTCATGTATGGACTGTTTGATTACACCCGAGGGTTTGCATGTAATGAAACAATCAAGGCATTTATAGTTGGAAACATGTAGCAGCGAAATTATTCAGTATTCTACGCATGTGTAGGCGCAACTTATTCAGAAAGAAGTTCCAACGCGTGCGAGCACCGTAGCCGATGCTGACGTACTGTGGGAATATATGCCAATCACCTGATTTGAATAGCGAAGCATAGCGCAGTGCGGAGCGCATGGCGGCTAATCCGTCGCAAGCGCTCCCATCGTTGGGTGCTTTGTCGGGGCCATGGAATGTGCCACGAAATTTCAAACAACCGGTAAAGCGTATTGGAAGCAATTTAACTGTATTCATGGTACTTGTCGTTGCGGAATTCCATATCTTTATTACAACCAGAACGCTGCGCCTACCCGCGAATCGAACTGACCCCGTGTCCGCGACAAACTCACCGCGCTATGGCTGTGCTCCCAACCACTTTATATCCATTCTCATTCTCTGACATTAGGCACTCTTCCTCAAGATGTGATGAGACACACACCTGTTAACATCCTCACCTTCCCTCGCTTAAAGATGCCGTTCGTTCGGTCGTTCGCGGCCGCGATCCGAACTCGAGGCTTTCCCAACCCTGGAGAGTTTTCGTCGGTTTGCCAATATTTTCTCACGCTTCTCAAAATAACGGGAAGCTAACCGGTGCTGACCCAGTGACTGGGATACCAACCCAATATTCTTATATAAATTTGCAGTACGAACATTGTGGGCTCTGCCAGCGGGAAATTCCTTGCTAATCAGCAGGACCCTGGCGAAACAGCTTAGCGCTTTTCGAACATGGCCTAGCCTCTGATACGTGATCCCCAAATTCTCCAGAGCTTCTGTCTTCATGTGACCGTTACCGAATGATCGTTCATTAATTCGAACCGCCTGTTGGAAATAATCTTCAGCCTCGGATAACATGTTTTGTTCGAGGTATATGATGCCAATGTTGTTGGCTACGTCAGCCAACCTCATCTGGCCCAGCCCCAGACTGCTAGAATAAACCTTGAAGGCCGACTTCAACAACGTCAAGGCGGGGTTGTATTCGGATAGTACTCGATATACAAGGGCAATGTTATTCATTGCGTCCGCCGTCTGCACCGCTTCATTTCCAAATAGCTGTTGTGTAGTCTGCAGAACACTTTCATACGCAACCAGAGCATCGTTGTACGAACCGGCCGAATAGTATGTCTTTGCAATACTTCCGAGCATGTGGATTGACTTTGCATGCTCGCGACCCCAAATGGATTGGCTAAGGTCGAACGCGCGCTGGAAATTGCGTTTCGCTTCACCGTAATCGCCAGTCCTGTAACATACTTCTCCCAGCAGCTCAGTGGTTTCTACCAGTCGAACGTCTGAGTTAGGCTTCCGTTCTTCTATTTCCAAGCATTCCTGAAAATGAATGCGAGCTTTTCCATCCTTCCCATCTGACGCATAAGCAAGTCCGAGACCCTTGTGTGCGTCTGCCATGCTTAAACTGTCAATCTCGGTGGAGCGCATAATTTGCAGGGAGTCTCGGAAATGTGTTACTGCGCAACCAAATCTCTTGGACTGAAGGGCTTGAATTGCCATGTTATAATGTACTTCCCATTTTGAAGGTGTGGGATCGAGTGCTCTGTCTGGAACATTCTGGACGCTGTCCGGTGTGGTCATTTCCAGTTCTGATTGATTCCTTTCAGTCAAGCAATGATCACCCGCGATTTTGTCGTGACTCGCAAATAAACGCTGGCCCTCCGCTTGCCGGGATAGCATGCTGCCTGCGAGCTGCGTTGCCAAGGCGTCTTTGTTTTTTTGCGCTTTGGAGGCTCTTTCATGGCGCAACATAATCCGATGAGCGGTAGTCTCCTGGGAAAGGGAAGCCT
>Ga0335081_10014784_pt1 | contig 12628 bp, 8 predicted proteins | sample Lox_Sample_35_FD_206713 | JGI IMG/M metagenome (GOLD analysis project Ga0335081, IMG submission 206713) | Soil microbial communities from Loxahatchee National Wildlife Refuge, Florida, United States - Lox_Sample_3.5 | ecosystem: Environmental > Terrestrial > Soil > Wetlands | place: USA: Florida...
GCCGCGACCCGCAGGCGTTGATCCTTCGGCGCCAGGGCGATGGCCCTCTCGAGCAGCGGGACTGCGTCCGCGCAGCGGTTCTGCCCCGCGTAGAGCGCTGCGAGCGCGGCGTAGGGCTCGACCTCCGCAGGAGCCCTGGCCTGAGCGGCGCGATAGGCCTCCACCGCCTCTTCCAGGCTCGAGCTGCGCTCGAAGGCGCGCCCGAGCTCGAGCTCGTAGCTGGCATTCCTGGGTTCGAGCTCCACGGCCTTGTGCAGCTGCTCGATGGCCTGCGGGACCTCTCCCTTTGCGAGCAGGGCCTTGCCGAACCAGAAGCGGATCTCCGGCGAGCCGATCTCAAGGTTGCTCGCGGCGAGGAGATCCGAGACAGCTGCGTCGTTCTCGCCGAGGTCCACCTCGACCGCGCCAAGCCTGCCGCGGGCTGCTCCGTCCCGCGGGTCGAGGGCGACCGCCGCCTTGAGCGCCTTTTCGGCACCGGTCAGGTCGCGGGCCTTCCACAAGAGCTCGCCGTAGGCGGTCTGGGCGGCCACGAGGCGAGGCTCGAGCCGGATCGCCAGCTCAAGTTCGACGCGTGCAGCAGAGGCGTTCCCGCGCGCGAGCGCAACGCGCGCGAGCCCGAGGTGCGCCTCGGCATGAGCCGGGGCGACCGAGAGCGCGCGCCGGTAAGCCCCCTCTGCCCCCGCGAGATCGGCTTTCGCCAGAAGCAGGTCCGCCACCCCCGTCAGCGCCTCGGACTCCAGGGGAGCTTTCTTGGCGGCAAGGCGCAGCTGCTTCTCGGCCTCGTCGAGCTCGCCACGCGCGAGCTTGGCCCGTCCAAGCGCGACCAGGGGTTCCCAGGCCTCAGGGGCCCTGGCCAAGGACTGCTCCCACAGCTTTTCCCCCTCTGGATGCTTCCCCCCCTGATAGACGGCCAGCCCCTTGGCGAAGAGCAAGAGCGGATCGCCGGGTGATCTTTCGATCGCGCCCTCGAGCAACGTCAGCGCGTCGAGCATGCGGCCCTCCGCGACGAGGGCGCGTGCCTGGGCGCACGCAATGCGCGGCTCGCTCAGGGCCAGCGCGAGGACAGGCGCGAGTGCAGCCGAAGCCTTCTCCGGGGCGTTTCGGTCGAGTTCGAAAGCGGAAAGAGCCAAGCGGGCCTCGACGTCCCGCGGGGCCTCGCGCGTCGCTTCTTCGAGTTCGTGCTCGGCGGCAAGAAGAGCCTGCTCCACGTCCTTTCCGAGCTGCCGCACGAGCGCCTGGCCGAGCACGGTGCGAGCTTGCGAGCGCTCAGCCGGACCGGCCTGACCTTGCGCCGCCGGAGCGAGAACCCGTCGCGCCTGCTCCTCGGCGCGGCCAACCGCACCCGAGGCGAGGTCGAGCCGAGCCAGCTCGACCGCTGACGCGAGGTGGCGTGGATTGTTCGAGAGTGCCGCCTCGAAAAGCCTTTTCGCACCGACGACGTCGCCGCGCTGCTCGGCCACGAGTCCCAGCGAATGGCTGGCGCGCGCCGCCCCGGGGTGCGAAAGCCGGCCGTACAGCCCCGCCGCCTGCGTCAGATCGCGCCGGGCGAGCGCGGCGTCCCCGAGCACGAAAAGCGCGTCGTCGTCGCGCGCGCCCTTCGCGATGTAGCGCCGCAATGTCTCCGCCGGCACGTCGGCGGCGCCATCGCGGACGAGGAGCGAGGCCGACAGCAGGGCCTTCGCCGCCTCCGGATCCTCCGTGCCCCGGCTCGCGAGCTCTGGAAGGAAGGTCTGTGCCCGTGCCCAGGCCTCGCCCCCGCCGCCATGCCGCCGGACAAGCAGGCTAGCCACGTAGGCGTAGACCGCCTTTGCTTCTCGGTCGGACGATCGGAGCCGAAGCGCATTGTCGGCGAGGTCGAGCGCATCCTTGACGGCGGCGAAATCGTCGTCGGCGAGCCGTCCGCGCGCCTCGGCCAGGAGCCGGGAACCGAGCCGATGCGCACCGGTCTGCCCGACCGCAAACCGAAAGAAGACGCCATACGAGGTGAGTCCAGCACCAAGGCACACCGCCAGGACGATCGCAAGTGCGCCGCCAGGGAGGAGCCATTTGTGGCTGAGCTTGGACTTGACCTGTGCCCACCCAAGCGATGCAGGGAGCACTCTCTTGCGAACCTTCTTCTCCTTTGCGGAACCGCCTGCCCCCACTGCGATCGGTGCACTACCCCGCGTCGGAGCCTGGGTCAGCCGGCGCAGTGTGTCCTCGAAAGCTGGCACCGCGCCAAAGCCTCCGAAGGTGGCCCCGTCGTCGGACGAGATCTCCTCGTTGCCGAGAAGCTCACCCTTGCCGAGCATCTCGACCACCTCGGCTTCGGTAAAGGGGCCGAAGACCCTGCCTGACCGGCGCCGCACCTTGTACAGAGCGCGGTTCGCGGTGGCGGCGGGCGACGCTGCGGGTTCCTCTGGCCCGCTCGCGAAGCCGGCCTCGTCGAACAGCGCCTCGAGCTCTTCCGCCTCTTTCGGTCCAAGCGATCCCAGCCCGCTGGGCAGCTCCGAGCTGGGCACTTCGGCAGCCCGATCGGATGCTTCCGGCGGGCGAGCGAACGGGTCCATCCCTCCGGGGCCGCCAAGAGCAAGGGCTTCCCCCGCCACCTGCTCGTGGTTGGGCGACGGAGCGAACGGATCCGCAGGGAGGGGAACCGAAACAGCGTCGCCGGTGGCGGCATCGAAGGGGAAAGGATCCACTTGGCCGAGCACTGGCGGCCGCTCGTCCAGGACCACTTCGCCGTAGCCGAGTGGCGTGCTGGCGAGGGGAGGGTCGGGGTCGTGCTTTGCCTGCGCCGAGGGAGGGAGCGGCGGTGGGGCCGCCGTCGAGATGGGCCCGCCATCGGGTGCAGTTGCTGGCCCAGGCGGAGCCTGGGCCGTCGCATCCACGGTGCGTGCTTGCGACTGCGGGGAGGGCGACGGTTCTTCGGCATCGGGGAAGACCGCCTCGAAGCGGGCGGTCATCCCTGGCGCAGGCGATGAAGGAGAGGGCACCCCGCCCGAAAGAGGGGGCGGCGGCAACCGAACGTTGGCAGTCTTTGCCGCGTTTGCGGGCCCCGCAGGCGCGGTCGGTCTGGGCAAAGGAACAGCGGAACCGGCAGCAGCCTGTTTAGGCTTAACTGGAAAGGTGCCTCGACACTTCGGGCATCGCACACTGAGCCCCCCGGCCGGTACTCTGCGCTCATCGATATCGTACTCAGCGTGACAAGCAGGGCAGGTGACGCGCAAGGCAAAAACCTCAAGTGTTATCGAAGCCTACCATCTACCTCTTGGGCGCATCAAGGTTCTGCCTGAACTGCTCCCATGCTATAGGGTTGGGCACTCTCGGAGCACCTACAGCAAACGCCCCGCATGTCCGAAGTAGACCTACTCATCCTGGGCGCGGGCCTCGCCGGCCTGTCGGCGGCGCTGCACGCAGCGGTGCCCTACCGCCTCATCGAGAAGAGCGATCGGGAGGGTGGCTTGTGCAAGACGAACTGCCGCGAAAGCTACCGATTCGACGCGACCGGGCACTGGCTCCACCTGCGCACCCCTGACATGCGCCGATTGGCGGAAGAGCTGTTGCCCGGGGGCTTTCTCGCGGTGGCACGCAAGGCAGGCATCTGGTCCCATCGGCGCTTCACGCGGTACCCGTATCAGGTGAACACACACGAGCTTCCGGCCAAGATCGTGGCCGAGAACGTGCTCGGGTTCATCGAAGCCCACTATGGCGAGGGGGGCCGGGCACTGCGCGAGCGAGAGCCGCGAAACTTCGCGGAGTTCATCCTCCGCCACCTCGGCGAGGGCTTCGCCGCGAATTTCATGTTTCCCTACAACGAGAAGCTTTGGACGGTCCATCCTCGCGAGATGAGCACGGAGTGGATGGGCCGGTTCGTGCCCAAGCCGACGGTGGAACAGGTGGTGCGGGGGGCACTCGGGCTGGAGGGGGATGGCACCGGCTACAACGCAACCTTCCTTTACCCTCAACAGGGGGGCATCGAAACCTTCGCGCGTGCGCTCGCCGCCCGCCTCCCCCGACGGGCGGAATGTGGAGTACATCCCATCGCCATCGACCCCGTCCAGAAGGTGGTCACCCTATCAACGGGGGAGGCAGTGCGCTATCGACGCCTCATCGCGACCATCCCGTTGCCGGAGCTGGTGCGCCTGTGCTGGGATGCGCCGCGGCCAGTCCTCGAGGCTGCCGCGCAGCTGCGCGCCACCACGGTAACCTACGTGAACGTCGGGGCAAAAGACGTGGGCGCCCCGCCGTTTCACTGGGTCTACCTGCCGGAGGCGCACTACCCGCCCTATCGGGTGGGGTCGGCCTCGGCAGCGGTGCCCTCGCTCGCGCCGCCTGGCTTTCGCAGCTTCTATGTGGAATTCAGCGCGCGGGGGCCGCTCGATGCGGCGACGGTCGAGCGCCAGGCGATCGAAGTCCTCATCGACCTCGGGTTCGTCGGCAGCCCCGAGGACGTCATGTTCGCCGAGACCCGTTTCATCCCCCACGCCTACGTCATCTACGACGATCGGTATGGTCCCGCGAAGCAGACCATCGCCACCTGGCTCAGGTCACATGACATTCTGCTTGCAGGCCGGTACGGCCGATGGGAGTACTCGTCCATGGAGGATGCCCTGCTCGCGGGCCGCGAGTGCGTGGCGGAAACCCAAGATTGAGGTTTCGGGAAACAGCCGGTCTCTATTCTGGTCTCGAGCGCCGGACTAAAGTCCACGGTTCGCCTCGCCCGCGCCCCGAGCGGGGCACCTTCCGCACGCGGCCTACATGAAGATGCCCTTGCCAAGACTCTCCGTCGTCATTCCCGTCTACAACGAGGAGTCGATCGTCCGCGAGGCTTGCCTCGATCTGATGGCCCGGCTCGACGAGCGCAACTGGGACTACGAGCTCGTCATCTCCGAGAACGGGTCAAGGGACGGGACCATCGACATCCTGCGTCGCTTGTCGAACGAGACACCGCGCCTGCGCTACATTCACTCGGACGAGCCGAACTACGGCCTCGCGCTTCAGCGCGGCATCCTCGAGGCGAGGGGGTTCTACGTGGTGGCGGACGAGATCGACCTGTGCGACGTAGGCTTCTACGATCGAGCGCTCGCCATTCTCGAGCAGACCGGCGCCGACATGGTGGTGGGATCGAAGCGCGCTCCGGGCTCGCGAGATCACCGTCCGGCGTACCGACGCGCCGCGACCGCCGTGCACAACACCCTGCTCCGGCTGGCGCTCGGCTTCAAGGGCACCGACACGCACGGGGTGAAAGCCTTTCTGCGCGAGAGCATCGCGCCCACCGCCGCGCGCTGCGTGGTGGACAAGGACGTGTTCGCGAGCGAGCTCGTCTTGAGGGCAGGTCTCGAGGGCAAGCAGGTAATGGAGATCCCGGTCGCCCTCGAGGAGAAGCGCCCCCCCTCGATCGCGCTCCTGCGGCGCGTTCCAAACGTGCTGCGGCAGGTGGCAAAGCTGATCTGGGTCTTGCGCGTGAAAGCGCCGCCGCCAGCCAAGGATGCGACCGCCTCCCAGCACGACCGAGGTACCGCCGCGTGACCTGTCGCGGGAAAGTCACCCGAGCATTGATGGCGAGCAGCCACAACGGATGACATGCTGGCCTCGCTATCCATCGACCTCGATTCACTCCAACATTACCATCGGATTCATGGCCTGGCCGAACCTGCAGAGGACGGCGATCCGGTCTACGGCAAGGCGCTCGAGCGTTTCGGCGAGCTATGTGACCGGCTCGGGGTGCGCGGCACCGTCTTCTGCGTGGGCCAGAACCTCTGTCACGCCGCGGCAGCAGCCGCGGTGCGCGGACTGTCAGAGGCTGGACATGAGATCGCGAACCACAGCTTCTCGCACGACTACGCGCTCGCCCGGCGACCGCCGCCCCGCATCGCAGCCGAACTGCGAGGCGGTGCCGAGGCCATCGCCCGGGCGACCGGGCGCTGGCCACTGGGCTTTCGGGCGCCTGGCTACACGCTTTCGGCGGATCTTCTCGATGTGCTGGTGGCAGATGGCTACCGCTACGATTCATCGGCGTTTCCAGCCCTCCCCTACTACCTCGGCAAGGCAGCGGTCGTCTCTCTGCTCGCCGTATCCGGGAGGCCCTCCAAGGCGGTACTCGGCTCCCCACGCGTGCTCTTCGCCCCGCGACGCCCGTATCAGCCCCGGCGGGGAAAGCCGTATGCGCCGGGCGCCGGCACGAACGCGCTCCCGATCCTGGAGCTGCCGGTGGCGACCGGCCTCTTCGGCTTCCCGCTCATCGGGACCTTCGTGGGTAGCTTTCCGCACCGGGCGTTGCGAGCCCTGTGCCTGGGAACGGCGCGCCTGCCCCTCTTCGATCTCGAGCTTCATGGCCTGGACCTCCTCGAGGCATGCGATGCCTCGCCCGCGCTCGCGGCGCGGCAGCGTGACCTCGCCATCCCTGCCAGGAGGAAGATCGCGCGCATCGAGGCCTTCGTGCGCAGTCTATCCGAGCGCGAATGGGTGACTCTCGCGATGGCCGCGGAGCGACTGCGCAAGGGCATCGGGGCCACGAGCGAGGACTCGGAGGCACCTGCAGCGCCGCCGGGAACCGGCTGAGCGCTTCCCTTCGCGCACGCACCCCGTGATAAGCGTCACGCCATGACCGTCGGCAAGGCCCTGCGGAATCGACTGACCGCCCTCACCTTCGAGCTCGGGGGTCCTGGCGCGCGCGAGCGCTTGGCGAAGCTGACGCCGCCGCGCAACGAGTATGGCGTTGACCCCTACGGGTTTGACCTCGACTACGCGGTGGCGGTCATGGCGCCATTTCTCTGGCTCTACCGGAGGTACTTCAGGGTCGAGGTGATCGGGATCGAAAGGGTTCCGGCGGAGGGTCGTGTCCTGTTCGTTGCCAACCACTCCGGGCAGCTGCCTTTCGACGCCGCCATGCTGGGGATCTCCCTGCTGATCGAGATGGACCCGCCCCGGTTCGGGCGGGCGCTCGTCGAGAAGTGGGTCCCCACGCTCCCCTTCGTGTCGACCTTCTACGCACGGCTGGGCCAGGTGGTGGGCACCCCCGAGAACTGTCGTCGGCTTCTCGCCGCCGAGGAAGCGCTCCTCGTCTTTCCGGAGGGGGTGCGCGGACTCAACAAGCCTTTCAGGGAACGCTACAAGCTACAGGATTTCGGATTGGGGTTCATGCGGCTCGCGCTCGAGGCCGATGCCCCCGTCGTGCCCGTCGGCATCGTCGGCGCGGAGGAGCAGGCCCCTGCCCTGGCAAACCTGCGATCGCTGGCCCGCCTCGTCTCGATGCCGGCTCTGCCCATCACGATCACGCCGTTCGCCCTCCCGCTGCCGACGCGCTACCGCTTCCATTTCGGCGACCCGATGCGCTTCGCGGGCTCGCCCGACGACGACGACTCGGTGCTGGAGGAGAAGGTGCGCGCGCTCAAGGACTCGATCAAGAAATTGCTCGACGGCGGCTTGCGCACCCGCAGGCACATCTTCTGGTGAAGGCCATGCTCGCGTCCGCCCTGGCCCAGGCGCCAGTCAGCTTCCCTGGCATGCCGCGCACCGTCGCCATCACCGGCATCGCGGGCAACCTCGGCAGGGCGCTCGCTCGCCTTCTTCACACGGAGACCCAACTCACCGGCATTGACCGCCGCCCATTCCACGAGCGGCCGAAGGACATCGAGCACTACCAGCTCGACCTGCGCAAGCGGAAGGTGGACGCCGTGTTCCGGCGTCACCACATCGAGGCGCTCATCCACCTCGGGATCGTGCGCGATCCGCGCATGCCATTCTCCGAGGCACATAGCTTCAACATCCTCGGCACCCACAAGATCCTGGACCTGTGCGCACAGCACGGGGTGAAGAAGGTGGTGGTGCTCTCCTCGGCCAACGTCTACGGGCCCTTGCCCGAGAACTCGAACTTCCTCACCGAGGAGATGCCGCTCATGGCGGCGGACCGCAACTCCAGCATTCGCGACCTCATCGAGCTGGACATGTACGCGCAGTCGTTCCTCTGGAAACGACCGGAGGTCGAGACCGTCATCCTGCGACCGGTACACATCGTCGGACCAACCATCCGTAACGTCCCTTCCAGGTACCTGCGCCTGGAGCGGCCCATCACGGTCCTCGGCTTCGATCCGATGATCCAGCTCATCCACGTCGACGATGCGTGTCGTGCCCTGGCGCTCGCCCTTCGGCCGGGAATCCGTGGCATCTACAACGTGACGGGTCCGGGGGAGGTTCCGCTGTCGATGGCGCTGGGGGAGCTCGGGCATCGGCCAGTGCCGGTGCCGCACTTCCTCGTGCGCGCGCTGGTGAAGCGTGCCTTCGCCGCCCGGCTCACCAGCTTTCCTCCCGAGGAGGTAGACCACATCCAGTATCTGTGCGCCGTGGACGGGTCGCGGGCAGCCCACGATCTCGGTCACGTGCCGCGCTACTCGTTGCGTGAGACCATTCGGAGCGTCCTGCCAGATTCGAGTTGAAGAGCAGGCGCGATCGAACTCGCCGGCGAGAAGGCGTGGAGCTGCTGCAACCCGGTCCGGAGCCGTTAGAAAGCTGGCTCTCATGCCCGACCGCCTCGTGCGCGGGCTCCTGCCGTCGCGGGGCCTTCGCGTTGTCCACGTTCGCGTGACCGAAACCGCCCAGGCCGCCCGCGCCTTGCACGGGCTCTATCCAACGAGCGCTCACCTCTTCGCTCAGTCGCTGGCCGGGGGCTTGCTGGTGAGCACACTCCACAAGGAGCGCTCGCGGGTGAATCTCCAGCTCGAGTGCGACGGTCCCGCACGGGGCCTGTTCGTCGACGCCAGACCCGATGGAACCGTGCGCGGCTACATCCGCGCCCCGCACGTGCACTTTCCGGGCGATCCCACGGCTGGAGCGCGAGCCGCCCTGGGCGGGTCCGGATTCCTTTCCATCATGCACGATCTCGGAGACGGCAACTTCTACCGGGGTCAGGTCGAGCTCAGGGCTCTCGATGTGCCCGCCGATCTCGGCCGCTATTTCGCGGAAAGTGAACAGATCGCCACCGCCGTGGACATCGCGGTCGTGCCCAATGAGGGAGAGCCGCTGGGGGAGGTCTCGGGGCTCATCGTCCAGCGCCTGCCCGGGGGCGACGAGGTGGCGCTCGAGACGGCAAGAGCGCAACTCGCCACGGGGATCCTTTGGTCGGCGGGGTCAGGCGCCCGCGGGGCCATCGCGTCGATCGCGGGGGATGATTTCGAGCTGCTCGCGGAACTCGAGGTGGCCTATCGATGCGGATGCAGCGTCGAGCGCGCGCGGGCAGCGGTGTCGGCGCTGGGACGCGGGGGCATTCTCGACGTTCTCGCGAAGGAGGGCGAAGCCACCGTCACCTGCGAGTTCTGCCACCGGCGCTACCTGGTGACCGAGAGCGAGCTTCGCGCGATGGTGCACCGCTTCGGGTCTGACGACGACTTCAGTTGACGCTCTCCAACCCGTGCTAAAGAGATGTCCCGCCATCCGTCATGCGCGAGGACCCGGTTGTGGAGAAATCCAGCGGCGTGGTCTTGCGAGAACGAGCAGCGGCTCCTTCGACAGTAATCCCAGGAGGATGCGGAGCTTTTGCCACGGCACGCCCTCTCATATCAGCCCCCCTCGTCAAGACGCCTGAGGTGGCATCCGCAACTGGCTCGACGCGGATGCGGGGACCGCACGAGCGGCCACCGGGGCTTCGCGACCCGGCGAGCCGTTCCTGCGAGAGGTTCTCCGCAATACGACCGACGCGGCAGCACCGGGGCGGCACGATGCCCCGTCCGAACCAGCTGCGCTCGACGCCCTCGCCGGATTGTCCGCCGAGGGTGAAACCAGTCCCCGTGGCTTCACCACGCCGGACCGGGTGCGCGCGCAAACCGACCTGTCTCGGGTGGTGGCAGAAGTTGCCGTCACCGGGGGACAGCCCCTGAAAGATTGTCTGGAGGTAGCCATTCCCGCGCGAGACGAAAAGCGACGAGTCCGGGATCCCGGCAAGCGCAGCTCGGTTGGCCGCTCGGGGGGAGCATTCTCGGCGCACCGCGGCCTCCGGTCACGGCGCGGCCCCCCAAGGCAAGCGGAGCAGCCGCTCGGGGTCGGGGTGGGCGATCCTTTCGCGATCATGCGCCTCAACGTTCCGGTGCGCCCTGTCCGCAAGAGGGGCCAAGGGGTGCGCGAGATCGGGTGGGCGCAGTTCGGAGACCTGGCCCGCCAGCTGGCAGAGCACATCGGCCGCGAGTTCCGGCCCGATGTGATTCTCGGCGTCGCGAACGGCGGCGTGTTCCTGGGCGGTGCTCTGGCGTCCCGGCTCCGGGCCGAATTCTACTCCATTCGGATCGAGAGGCTGGCCAAGGGGCCCATCGCCGAACCCTTGTCGGCGGCACTTGCCAAGAAGCGCGTCCTGGTGGTGGACGACGTCACCGATTCGGGAGCGACGCTCGCTGCCGCGCGGGCCGCGGTGCGCAAGACACGCGCGCGAGAGATACGGACCGCGACGCTGGTGGCGCGGCCCGGCGGTCGTCAGCCCAACTTCAAGGCCCTCGAGACCGACGACCTCGTCGTCTTTGGATGGGACTACCAGCTGGGTGGCGGTCTTCCCGGAGCAAGCGACCCGGGCGAAACAGGCGTCTGATGGCGAAACCCGCGCATCCGCGCTCGCCCCAGGCTCGTGCCCCCACTCGCGCGGCCCCGACAAGCCTCGCGGGCTACCCTCGCCGGGGGAGTCTGAGTCATCGAGTTCGGCAACGCTCGCACGCCGCACCGCCTCCTCTTTTGGCGGCAGGCGTGCAGCGTCCTGCGCCTTGCGTGCATGCTTCTTCGCCCATATTCCGATGCGGGACACCTCCATCGGACCGCCGCCTTGACGGCAAGGTGCTCCGCCCAGGCGGCAAGTCTGGCACTTCCTGGACGCCGAAGTTCCAGGGTGATGTCGCATGAAGCGCGTTGTTCTCGGAACCGCCGGCCACATTGACCATGGCAAGACCGCGCTGGTGAAGGCGCTCACCGGCATCGACACCGATCGCTTGCGCGAGGAGAAGCGGCGCGGCATCACGATCGAGCTCGGGTTTGCGCACCTCGCGCTGCCGGACGGTTCGGTGGCAGGGGTCGTGGACGTTCCAGGACATGAGCGCTTCGTGCGCGCGATGGCGGCCGGTGCGGGCGGCATCGATCTCGTCCTGCTGGTGGTGGCGGCGGATGAGGGCGTCATGCCGCAAACGCGCGAGCACATCGACATCTGCCAGCTTCTGGGCGTGCCGCGCGGCCTGGTGGCCCTCACCAAGGCCGATCTCATCCCCGAGCTGGGACAGGACTGGCCGAGCCTGCTGGAACAGGACGTCCGGTCCGCGATGGCTGGGACCTTCCTCGAGGGTGCCCCTATTGTACCCGTGTCCTCGCGGACCGGCGCCGGCCTCCCTGCGCTCTTGGAGGCCCTCGCCTCGGCAGCGCAGGCGGTGCCGGAGCGCCCCACCGACGGCCCGCTCTTCCTCCCCATCGACCGGGCCTTCTCCCTGAAGGGATTCGGCACGATCGTGACGGGGACTTTGCTGTCGGGCGCGGTGGCGGCCGAGGAAGAGGTGGCCCTCTCGCCGCCAGCCCCGGGACAGGAGAAGCTCCGCGTCCGCTCGGTGCAGATCTACGGAAAGACGGTCCCGCGCGCGCTTGCCGGTCAGCGCACAGCGGTGAATCTTCCCGGCATCGAGGCGCGATCCATCTCGCGGGGGCAGGTGCTCGTGCATCCCGGGGTGATCCCGGTGAGCCGCTCGATCGACGCGGAGGTCGTCTTGCTGGCACCGGTTCCGAAGCCGATGCGACACCGCGCGCGTGTCCTCCTGCACATCGGCACCGCGCAGGTCCCGGCTTCGGTCGCACTTCTCGACCGCGGCGAGATGGTGCCAGGAGCCGGTGCGCTCTGCCAGCTGTTCCTCGCCCATCCGGCTGCGGCATTGCCCGGCCAGCGCTTCATCCTGCGGGGCTTCGCCAACCTGGAGGGGCGCGGAAGAACCATCGCCGGAGGACGGGTCCTCGCGCTCGCGGCGCACCGGCGCAGGCGCGGCCGAGCTGCAGACCGAGAGCAGCTGGCAGCGCTCGGGAGCGGCCACCCCGACCTGCGGACCAAGGCGATCCTGGCGCTCGCAGGCCCGGCCGGCCTGCCCTTGAGCGCGCTCTGTGGCCGCACCGGCCTCGCCCACAGGGAACTCAAGGGCGCCCTGGAGCGGCTTGGCGCCAAGGGCGGCGCGCTCCTGTTCGATCGCGAACGCCGCGCCTACGTGGATGGCGACGTCGCGCGGCGGCTCGCCGGGCGGCTCGTCGACGCGGTGCAGGCCTTCCATGCGTCCAAGCCGCTCGCCACCGGAATCTCGCGCGAGGAGCTGCGGCGAAAGCTTCCCGCGGTGACAGATCCGCGACTGTACGCGCGGCTCCTCGGTCAGCTTGCCGAGAGAGGCGACCTCGTTGCCGAAGGCGACCTCGTGCGAGTCTCCTCGCATCGCGCCGCCAGCGGCGCTGGCGGCCGCGCGCTCAAGGTCGAGGTCGCTTCGGCGCTCGTGCGCGCTGGGCTCACCCCGCATTGGCTCGCGGACCTGCCGGCGGCGGTCCAGGCCGAACCCGCCGAGGTGAGCGCGGTGCTGAAGTTGCTCGTGGCCGAGGGACGTGCCGTGCGGGTGTCGGCCGATCTGTACTTTGACGCCGCCGCCATCGGGAGCTTGCG
>Ga0335081_10014785_pt1 | contig 12627 bp, 9 predicted proteins | sample Lox_Sample_35_FD_206713 | JGI IMG/M metagenome (GOLD analysis project Ga0335081, IMG submission 206713) | Soil microbial communities from Loxahatchee National Wildlife Refuge, Florida, United States - Lox_Sample_3.5 | ecosystem: Environmental > Terrestrial > Soil > Wetlands | place: USA: Florida...
TGTACCTGTCGTCGTTCGCTTACGTGTTGCTACACGCGCTGCGGCGGCTGGCGCTGGCCAACACCGCCTGGGCGCATGCCCAGGTGAACACGATTCGCTTGCGGCTGCTGAAAATCGCCGCCGAGGTACGCCTCAGCGCCCGCCGCATCTGCCTGCGTTATCCTCGGGCCTATCCCTGGAAGGTGCTGTTCGCCACCGTCTGGTCCGCTTTGCGCTGCTGAGACGGCGACTCGAACCCGCTGAAACTTACCCTTCCCACGTCGTTGGCAACCCACGCACGCTCCAAAATCACGCCCGCAGACCGCAGCCTTCGTCGCCTCCGCCAACTCCCCAGAATCCCGGCTACCGCGCTCTTCAAAACCGCTCTGTAAGCCCGAATTCCAACCCGCTGGCTGAGTTGTCGGCTATGTCGTGAGAAATTCGGGCTAGAACGCTTCCGGTTTTGGTGGGTACTGGTAGAGCCGCCCCTTCCACTTCGCTCCGGGCAGGCTTTCAGCGCCGCGCTAAGGCTGCCCTCTGATTTTGGCTGTGCATTCCGCTGCAGCCCGGCAGCAGAATGCCAAACCTATTCTCTGGCAATGCGCCGAACCCGAGCCGAAAGGCTGGCTCTTCCTGGATACCGCAGGGTCGAAGATTCACCGTAAGGAACGACAATTCTGAAACTGCTCTAATTCGTCAATCCGGCGGAGAAGAGGTTCAGCGCAGGCGTATTTCCGCGCGGCAGAAACACGACATTGCCGGAGGAAACCACATACATGAAGCCGGCGGGCGTGCCCGACAGCACCGCTCGGCCCGTGGAACTAACCTGGTAGGTGGCGGAGTAGTTCTGAGTTCCTGTGCCCGAAGGACCGCTGGTATTTGCCTTGCCGATCAGATTGCCATTTCCGTCGGCGAACAGATATCCAACCGAATCGACGATGGCCGATTGGGCCGGGGCGGTCGTTCCGCCCAGATACGTCCCAATGATCGACAGGTTGTTGTACGGCGCTCCGCTCTGAGGCTGCAACATGCCGAAAGCCACCGATGTGTCCTGGCCGAGAATGAAGGCCTGGTCCGGACTGACAAGATACAGGATCGGCGGAGTGCCGCCAAAGCCACTTAGTACGGTCCGGCCACTCGCCGCCACGGTGTAGGTACCTTGCGAAGTATGCTGCTGGGAGATCGTGCCTCCCCGGTTCTCATCCAGGCTGAAGTTGCCGCTGCCGGTGCCATTCCAATTCGCCAATCCCAGTACAACGTCAGCGACAGGATGGCCGTTGTTGGGCGCAAGCGCCGACGTCGCCAGGATGCTGGCTCCCTGCAAGGAGGAGTTGGTGAACCCGCTGCCTTGTTGCGGAAGGATGGTGCCAAGGGTGAGAGGTGTGTGCGAGCTGAGGGGATCGGTGCCGACGATGAGCACCTCGCCTTGGGGGTTTACGATGTAGTACGCATAATCGGCGGCAACGCCACTCTGAAAGTGAAGGCTGGCAGTGCCGCGCTCCGTACGGGAACTCACCGCCAGAAACTGCCCGCTCAGCGTCTCCATCGTAGTAAGGGTCCCGTTGTCATTCATATCTTCGCTGCCGGAGACCGCGCCGCCCGTCGCGAACGTCAGGGCCCCGGCGCTGGCAAAGCGGTCTTGCTGGTAGTCGCTGCCCAAGGTGCCGATGGCGTAATTGCCCGCCGGCGGATAGAACGCGGTAGCCGTCTGCAGGAGCAGAATGCCGGAGCCCCGTGGGTTGGGATCGGCATCGTCCCAGATAATCTGGCTTTGGCCGTGTGCCGCCAGAGCGATATGAAAGTTCAACGTGCCCAGAGATCCAGCAGTCAGCGACATGGTTCCGACACCGACGCCGGAGATGGAATAGGTTCCGGTGAACGGCAAGTCTATTACCGGCGCGGCACCGCTGTTCAGATCCAAGACTCCGGCGGTGATGTTCCCATGGCCGTCAGCGACAATGTCCCCGGCCATCACAAAGGGCGCGCCGTTCTGATATCCATTCAAACCGAAGACATAGCGCCCGCTGAGAGCGCTGTTCGTCACTGACGCGTGAACCGTGATTTGCAACTGTGCCGTGGCGTCCTCCCGGATTGCGTCGGTCGCCTCCACGGTGAAATTCGAAGCCCCGCCGGACTGGGGCGTGCCGGAGATGACTCCGCTGCTGCTGTTCAGAGTCAGTCCACTGGGCAGCGAACCGGAAGCGATGCTCCAGGTGTAAGGCGGCACACCGCCCATCACACCTAGTGTCGCCCGATAAGGAACGGTCTGCGTGCCGCCGGGCAGTTGCGTCGTGGTGATCATGAGCCGTCCGTTACTGACGGCGAGGCTCAATGGCGCCGACGCCGTATTGCTGGAGCTGTCGGCGGCCTGCACGGTGAAGGAGAATAAGCCGCTGGTGGTGGGTGTGCCGGAGATCGCGCCGCTCGTAGCAAGGGTCAGGCCCGGCGGCAAACTGCCGTTGGTGATGCTCCAGGTGTACGGCGGCAAGCCTCCGCTGGCCGCCAACTGCGCCGAATACGACTGGCCCTCGCTGCCTTCAGGCAGCGACGTGGTGGTGATGGTTACCGGCGGCGCCATGAAGCCGAATACGTCGACAATCAGTTGCGTGCTGTTGGGGGCATAGGCCAGAAACGTGCCATTGCTGGTGTAAGCAGGCACGATTGCCAGATTGTTCGTCACTGCCCCATCCACGGCATTCAGAGTTGAGACGTTGGGCGGCGGCTGCCCGTGCGCCCACAATGTCAGGTATCCCAGTTCGGGGTGCGGTATGACCGTGGCATTGGCAATATAGGCCTGCGCCGCAGCGGGAACGTGACACGCACTGCTCTCCATTTGCACGGTCTTCTGGCCCTGAAAATAATTGGGCCGCGTGTCCAGTGCCCGGCAAGGTGGAGTGGAGGGATACAGCAACAACTGGCCTGCTGCTCCCGGCGGGGCGAAGTAGCCGTTGGCGTCGATGACCAGGTCGATGTCATCGGTGGAGAACACGGAAATCTGGCCGCTGTGTGCACCTGTACCGCTCTGCACCAGTGCCGCATCAGCGGTTATGGCTCCGGTGGGAGCGTTGATAGTGGCGGTCATGGGCATCGGCATCAGGCCCCCCTGCCAGGCCACCATGTAATCCAGGTACCCAGTCCGCGGGATGGCGGCGAAGTTCAGCGAAAACACTTGTGCGCCGGATGACGGAATGCACCCGCCGGTCCCAGCTATGGTGAAATTCACCATCTGGTTTGCATGAATGTACTGGCCGCCGCGGGTATCCAGTACCCGACATGGGGCCTTGGGATAATAAGCTAACGCCGAGTCGTTCGAGCCGGGAGCAACGAAGTAGCCGTTGAAATCGAGGATGAGGTCGGTGGTGTTCGTGGAATACACGCTGAGGTTGCCATCCGCCCCAGCGGGAACGATGGCCGCTACCGTCTTAATGCGACCGTCATAAGAGTTCAAGGTGGCGACAGTAGGCCTTGGCTGCTCGCCGGCCGGGTATACGGTCAGGAAATCAAGCGGCTGGTGGGGAACGACGGCGACATTGAACGAATATGCCTGCGCGGCTGGGAGGTCTGGGCAGACCTGCTGCGGTATTTGTACCGTCAACGTCTGGCCGCCCATCAGCGGGACACCGCCATTGCGCGTGTCCAGTAGCCGGCAGGGCGTGATCGGGACGTACTGCAACGCGGTCTGGGTATACGCGCTAGGGAGAACTGCTAGCGAGATTAGGAACAGCAATAAGGAATGTCGGCTCTTTCGCATGCTCCACTCCTGCGTAACCGGAAATCCTTGGCGCTGGTATTCCAAGGCCGCTATAGCGATTGGGTAGGCGCAACACACCCTCATCCCACCCGATTGGACTTAGGTGATAACCGAAGATACACCGCGGTACTCACAGCAGCCAATAGGTAAACATGCCTAGCTATTTGCTAGGTTCCTAGAAAGATACGTCGATTCTTTAGTGGGCACTATAGTGGCGATAACAATGTAGAAGGAAGGCCTACTCCAGTTGGAAGCGGGAGAAGAGAAGGCGGGAACGCCAAAGGCGCGTCGATAACTGGCAAGCTGCTGTTACGCGCCAAGGTGCGCCAAAGTTGCGATTTATGCTTGCCGTCACTGATTCCTTCACCAATCCGCAGTACCTTACGGGCAACCTACAGGGAAGCTCGCGGCATGGAATGACGGGTTGACCTCGCCAATCCTGCGGGCCTTGGAGTTAATTATGAGCAGTCCTAAGACCGACCCAGGCTCTCGTTTCGAACCTAAGTCCGAAAAGGAAAGCATCTGCTTGTGTTGCTTTTCGACGGTACGCGCTGACAGATACACCCCACTCGCGGTGGCGCAGGAGATTCACTCAGATTTGTGCCTGATGGGAGACCGCTCCCCTCTGACGCTCCAGAGAAGCAATTACTGATCGCAATCCGAAAAAGCCCCGCCGAGCGTTCCATGCGCACTGGCGCAAACGCGAGGCGGGGCCGTTTTACAGACTCTCCAGCACCGCCTTCAGATACTTCCAGAAGCCTTCCACCGAGGGGATCTCGACGCGTTCGTTCGGGCTGTGCGGGTCCACGATGGTAGGGCCGAACGACGCCATCTGCATGCCGGGATACTTCTCGCCGATGACGCCGCACTCCAGGCCGGCGTGCATGGCAATCAATTTTGCGGGATGACCGAAGACTTTTTCATGCACGCGCTGCAGCGTTTCCACGATCTGGCTGTGCGGTTCCGGCTTCCAGCCGGGATAACCGCCCGAGTGCTCAACGTCGAAGCCGGCGAGCTGGAAGACGGTCGCGACCATCTGCGCCGCCGTCAGCTTGCTTGCCGCGATGGCGCTGCGCTGGCTGGTAACAAACTCGACGATATCGTCCTTGGTCGAGATAATTGCCAGGTTGGTGGAGTTCTGCACCAGGCCGGGTACATCCGGGCTCATGGCGAGCACGCCATGAGGCACGATGACCAGCAGCGCGGCCACGCGGTTGGCGTCGGCCGCGTCGATTACCTTGGCTGCGCGCTCCACCTTGTCCACGCTGATCTGGAGGTCGGGATCGAAGGCGCCGAGGTCGGCTTTGTAATCGGCCTCAAGCTTCTTCACGGTGTCACGCAACTCGCGCTCGCGCGTGGCATCGAGCACGACCACTGCCGATGCCTCTCGCGGGATTGCGTTCTGCGCGCTTCCGCCATTGACGCTCGCCACTTGCGCGCCCAACCACAATCCTCGCTGCAGCACGCCGCCCAGAATGCGCAGCGCATTGCCGCGTCCCTGATGAATATCCACGCCCGAATGCCCGCCCTTCAGGCCGAACACTTTGATTCGCCAGCCGCTGTCGCCGGTTGCGGCTCGCAGCGTGACCTTGCGGCGCGCGGTGGTCTTGATTCCGCCGGCGCAGCCGATGCAGATCGTGTCCTTCTCTTCATTGTCGAGGTTGAGGAAATAGTGCGAGTGCAGCAGACCGGGCGGGAACTCAGCCGCGCCGGTCAGGCCGGTTTCTTCATCGATGGTGAAGACCAATTCCAGCGGCCCGTGCGCAATGTCGGTGCTCTCCATCACCGCCAGCGACGCGGCGACGCCCACGCCGTTGTCGGCGCCCAGGGTCGTGCCTTCGGCTTTCAGCCAATCGCCGTCGCGCTTCACCCGGATGGGATCGGTATCGAAATTATGCGGCGTGCCTTCGTTCTTCTCGCAGACCATATCGAGATGGCCTTGCAGCAGAGTCATGGGCGCGGCTTCGCGTCCAGGGTGCGCCGGCTTGCGAATGACCGTGTTGCCGACATTATCGTGAACGGCTTCCAGCCCGCGCCGCTTGGCGACCGAAAGAACATAGTCGCGGGCTGCGGCTTCCTTGGTCGAAGCGCGTGGAATGGCCGCCAATGCGGCAAAGTGTTTCCAAACTTCCTTCGGTTCAAGCTGAGCGAGTGCGGGTGTCATAGCAGCTCCAGAAGTGCGTATCCATCCTATCGCGCGATAGCCATCGTGACGAGTTTTGGCTCCTTCCCATTCCTGCACTGATCGCAAAATTTTCTCCCATATCACTGCGGTGAAGATTCCATTGCGGTAACCTCACGGAGAATTACTTCTCTTTGTGGTAGGGACGAAGCGGTCACGGTTTGGCCCTTGGCAATCGTGATCGCCCCGTAAGTTTGCCCCTTGATGCCTGCGGTTAACGCCGGCGCTCATCCAAGACCCTCCATCTTCGCTGCCCGCAAGCCGGCAGTTTCAACGATCAACACGGTTTGACGGCCGGCGCTCGCTCCCATGCGGCTTTCCGCTTAGTGGATGCCGGAGAGCGGGTGCGCATCTTTCGCCCGGAGGGTCTGGTTGCAATGAGGAGAATGCATTTCGGAGGTATCGCTGAAAAACTGGCAGCAGCTTCGCTGCTGCTCGCGGCGGCGGCAATTTGCTCCCTGGGACAGACCCTCATCACCAACATTGCCACTCAAAGTTATCCCACGGCGGTAGCGCTGAACCCGGCCACAAACAAGATCTATGTGGCCAATCAAGCGAGCAACAGCGTAACCGTGATCGACGGCGCGACCCACAAGACCACGACGGTCCTGACCGGCGCCGGCCCCAACGCTGTGGCAATCAATGCGGTGACCAACAAAATCTATGTCGCCAACCTCAGCGGTGCGAGCGTCACCGTCATCGATGGGGCCACCAATAAGACCTCGACTGTCGGTACCGGCGTCGGCCCCCTCGCTATCGCCGTGAATAGCGTCAGCAACAAAATTTATGTCGCGAATTACAACTCGCAATCGGTCACGATGATCGACGGCGCCAACAATGGCGCAACCGACATAAATGTGGGCACGCGCCCATATGCGATTGCCGTCAACAGTGCAAACAACAGGATCGTCGTTGCAAATTCGGGCAGCGGGGACGTTTCCGTGATCGATGGCACGACCAACACCGTCAAAACGGTTACCGTGGGGGCAGACCCGCGGGCGATTGCCATTAACCCGGTGACCAACCGCATTTACGTTGCGAACTGGCAATCCGGCAGCGTTTCGGTGATCAACGGCGCGACGGACTCGGTCACCAACATCACCGTGAATCCACAGCCGGTCGCGGTGGCCGTCGATCCGGTGCGCAATAAGATCCTGGTAGCCGGCAGCGGAACGAACTCGGCGACCATCATCGATGGCGCCACACTTGCAACCACCGCGATCAAGGCCGGCGGCTCTCCGGTCGCGATCGATGTCAATCCCATCACCGCCAAGGCCTACTTCGCGAACTATATCTATGACGGCACGGTCACCATGGTCGACGAAGTCAGCGGGGCAACCGCCACCAGCGCTGTGCTCGGCACATATGCCAACGCCGTCGCCATCGACCCGCTGCATAACCTTATGTACGTGACCAGGCCATTCGACAATTCTGTTTCCGTGCTCGCGGGCGCGGCCGCGGACCCGCTGCAGTTTGTACCGGTCACTCCCTGCCGCATTGCCGATACGCGCAACACGCCAGGCCCATTTGGCGGGCCGTACCTGTCTGGCGGGACCACACGTAGCTTCGCCGTGCCGCAAAGCGCCTGCGGCATTCCTGAGACCGCGTCCGCTTACGCGCTGAACGTGAGCGTCGTACCGCACGCGAAAAGCCTGGGGTATCTGACGATCTGGCCGACGGGAGAAGCGCAACCTGTGATTTCCACGCTCAACACGCCCGATCGCCGGGTGAAGTCCAACGCGGCCATTGTTTATGCGGGCGCGGGCGGCGCGGTCAGCGTGTACGTCAGCGATTCCACCGACGTGATCCTCGACATTAACGGCTACTTCCGAACCCCGGCATCACAGACGCTACAGTTCTATCCTGTGTCTCCGTGCCGGGTTGTGGATACGCGCAAGGGCTCGACGCAGCCGCAGGGGCTGGGGTCGCCCTCCTTCGCGGCAATGGAGACGCGAAAACTACCGGTGCTGTCGAAGAGTCCGTGCCTGCAAGGTCTGCCCAGGAAGCCGCAGGCATACTCGTTCAACTTCGCGGTGGTACCAACTCCAGCCGGTCAGCCGTTGAACTACCTGACTGCGTGGCCCAGCAACGAATTGCTGCCGCTGGTCGCCACGCTCACCAATCCGACGGCAACGATTGTTGCCAACGCCGCGATCGTTCCGGCCGATCCCGTGAATGGCGACATCAGCGTCTTCACCTACAACAGCACCGACGTGATCATCGACGTCAATGGCTATTTCGCCGTGCCGGGTACGGATGGGCTGTCGTTGTATCCGTTGGAGCCGTGTCGCGTCCTCGATACGCGTACGTCCGGTGGCGCGTTCACTTACGTGCGCAAGCCGCCAGTGAATGTGGCCGGAAGCTCGTGCGGCATTCCCGCCAACGCCCAGGCGTATGTCTTCAACGCGACCGCGATTCCCGTGGGGGCACTGGGATATCTGACCTTGTGGCCCGACCCCGATCTTCCCATGCCGGGCGTTGCGACCCTGAACGCGACCGACGGTTTCATTGCCTCCAACATGGCGATTATCGGCAATGTTGACGGCAAGACCGACGCCTACGCTTACGGCACAACCTATCTGGTCGTGGACATCGGCAGCTACTTCGCGCCATAGCTGCACGTCCGGTTGACTACAATCGAAGGGTGAAGACTTGGGAGGTCGTGATCATCGGCGGAGGGGTGATTGGGCTGTCGCTGGCATGGCGCTTGCGGCGCAGCGGCGTCAACGTGCTGGTCGTTGAAAAGGGCGAGCCCGCGGGCGAGGCGACCCACGCCGCCGGAGGCATGATCGCCCACTGCGATGCCGGTAATCCGCCGGAGCTGCGCGAGCTGAGTGCGGCCAGTGCGCGCATGTATCCCGCGTTCGTCGACGAGCTGCGGGCCGAGGCGTTCGAGTCTCCCGACCTGCGCTGCGAGGGCACAATCGCTTTCCCGGCCGATGACGAGCAGCCGCGCTGCGAGGGCGCACGGCCGCTGAGCGAAGCTGAGTTGTCGCAGTTGGAACCATTGCTCGCGTGGCGCGGGCCGGCGTACTTGCTGCCCGAGTGCAGCGTCGATCCGCGAAAACTGGGCAGTGCGCTGGAGAAAGCGGCGCGTACCCTGGGTGCCAATGTCGTCAGCGGCTCGGGAGTGCAAGAGGTCGCGGTGCTGGCGGGACGCGCCACCGGAGTGCGTACAGCCAAGGCTTACTATCCGGCGGCAGCGGTGGTGAACTGTGCCGGCGCCTGGGCCGCCGAGATTCAGCCCTTTGGCGTGCCCACGCGTCCGGTGAAGGGACAGATGGTATGCGTTGTGCCGCAAGCCCATCCAAGCAACCGCAGCTTGGAGCCTGCCCCGAGCCTCTCGCAGCGTGGGGCACCCGCTGCGAGGGCAACAAGATGGAGTGAAGCCCGCGCCGGACATCGTGGCCCGCTCATTCGCCACGTGGTGCGCACGCCGGAGGTGTACATCATTCCGCGCAGCGACGGGCGCATGCTGCTGGGCGCGACGGTCGAGGAGGCCGGCTTCGACAAGCGCATCGATCCTGATACCGTGCAGCGCCTGCATCGGGCAGCGAGCGCGGTCGCGCCCGAGATCGGCCGCATGCGCATTCACGATGCCTGGGCGGGATTGCGCCCCGGCTCACCCGATAGTCTGCCGATCCTCGGCGCCACTTCTCTCAAGGGCTACTATGCCGCGACCGGACATTACCGCGACGGCATCCTGCTCGCGCCCGTGACCGCGCTCTTGATGACACAGTTGCTGACCGGAAAGAAACCCGAGCTGGATCTGGAACCGTTCTCGCCGCTGCGGTTTTGCACTTAGCATTTAGGGAAACTCTGAACAGGTTCCTACATGCTAAGAACCAGGGCCGAAGCCCCGCTGATTTATGAGGGTTGGACGCCGGCCTGAAGGCCGGCTCTTCCACCGACCGACTTAATCAGAGCCTCCTTAGCACTTAGCATGTAGCCAAACCGCGACTGGACGCATCTTCCCGTCCTGTCTCCAGTGAGGTGGATGTGCCAAGAACAATCTCGCTAAAGGCTAAGTGCTAAGGAGACTCTGATTAAGCCCCAGTTTTTGAAAGGGCACGGCTTCAGCCGTGCCGGAAGTTCAGCAAAATCAGTGCGGGCTTTAGCCCCTGAGGCCGACCGATCCACTTGTTCAGAGTTTCCCTAAGTACTAAAGTGCCAAGTACTTGCTTTTACTCCTTGGCCTTGGGCGGAAAGTTCTTGAACAGCTTATCGACCGCCTTGTCCAAGGTCTTGATGTTCTTGTTGGTGTTGTCGCTGATGGTGTCGGTGGCGTCACCACGCCACAGCAACTGCTTGTTTTTCGCGTCCGCGATGTCCACCACCAGCGTTCCATACTTGGTGACGTAGGTGTTGTAGGTGACGCTGGACGGCCCTCCCCAGTAACCCCAGCCCCAGTACGGCCCGAAGTTGTAGCCGGTGCCGACCACCTGCTGCTGGTCTTTAATGCTGTTGCTGTAGACCACCCACAGGTCGGGATTGGAGTCGACCTTGGTCAGCCCTTTGGCCTGCAACTGCCCGTCGATGGCGTTCATGATGCGGTCGTTCCAGAAGTTCTTCGCGGGATGCGGGCTCTTCTCCCAGGCGTAGGTGTGATAGTTCGAGAAGTTGGCCTGGCGGTCCCAATCGGTATTGATCTTTTGGGCGAATGCGGCGGTGCAAAGCAAAAGCGTGAAGACAGCAGCGGCGGAAATTCGTCTGTTCATGGTGTCGCTCCGTTGGGTGAATCGCACCGCAAAGATACTATTTCGGCTTCTGCGCGTCCAGAGTTGTTACTGACAACTACAGCCGCTCCGGGAACCATTTCCACTGCGCCGGCGTAAACTCTCCAAGGGATGGCGATGACGGGAATGTCAATTTGCGGGTATCTGTGGGCCGCGTGGCTTGTGGTCTGGCTGCTGTGGGCGCTGCGCAGCAAACAAACGCAACAGCGGGAAAGCGTTTCGTCGCGGCTCTCGTATATGGCGCTCACGTTTGCCGCCTTCTGGGCGATGTTCGGGGGCAACGTTCCGGAAGGCTGGTTGCACACCCGCCTTTTTGCCGCGAACTTATCGACGGACTCGCTGGGCATCGCCATCACCGCTGCCGGGCTCGGCTTTGCGCTCTGGGCGCGAGCGTATCTTGGGCGCAACTGGAGTGGCGCGGTCACCATCAAGGTGGGACACGAACTGGTCCGCAGCGGGCCCTATCGCTGGGTGCGTCATCCCATCTATTCGGGACTGATTCTGGCCATGCTGGGCACGGCCGTGGAGCGCCGCCAGGTGCGCGGCCTGATCGCGGTTGCGCTGTTGTACGCCGGCTTCAAGATTAAAAGCAAAATCGAGGAGCAGGCGATGGCGGCAACCTTCGGTCCGCAGTATGCGGAATACGCCAGCACTACGGGAGCGATCCTGCCCAAGCTGCGCGGCTAGAGCGCTTCCGGTTTCGGTTTGTCCTGGTAGAGCGGCGCTTCAGCGAGCGTGAAGGCAGCAAAGGTATCCGCACGCGACTTACCCGGCATTCAGGGAAGCTCTCTGCATATCTCGCCTCAAAGTGTTCTTTCCGGGCTTGGGCCAAGGCGGCAAGTTGTTTCTCCCTCGCATCAGAACTGGGGGAATCGAAGAATCATCTGGGCGAGGAGAGTTCATGACCCACTACGGAATGCTGCGCGACTACCGCTTCTCCGACGACGTGGACGACATCCGAGGCGCCAACCTTTACGGCGCTGGCCGCGACAAGCTGGGGAAGATTGATGACGTGATTTTCGACCACGCTACCGGGACGATTCAGTATGCCGTGGTCGATACCGGCGGCTGGCTAAGCAGTAAGAAGTTCCTCGTGCCGGCCGATCGCATCCATCCCGATGCAAACAAGAAAGATGAGTTCGCGATAGACGCGACCAGGCAGCAGATTGAGAGCCTGCCGAAGTACAACGAAAATGCGGTAGGCACGGATCCAGCGTGGAACGACTACGACAAGCGCTACCGCACCGCGTGGGAACACGGACCGTTGCTGCAAAAGGAACTCAGCACCCACACCATCACGCCGGAGCCGAGCGACATGCCGGCGGGCACGGGTTCGGGTGTGGACGATCAGGCCTACATGCCGGACCGGATGGCGGGAATCTTCACCTCGACGGATCCCGACGCCAGCAAGCTGCGTATGCGTCCCTCCGGTCTTGCGGCCCGGGCGGAAGACTCACGTCTGCCCGGAGAGTTCGCGCCGGAGGAAAAACCGACGCTGGCCGAGGAAGACGCTGAGGACCGCGCGGCCCGAAACCCGGTGGAGGCGCAACGCGATCACCGGACGGATCCCAACGCGGTTTATGTCTCCGAGCGCCAGCGCAATGCTCGCTGGGCAGCCTTCGAAGAACACCTGCGCCGCAACCGCGTGGACATCACGGCCAGTTGCCGAAGCTGCGGGACCGTAAAAGATAGAGTGGCGTAACGGCGGCGATCACCTTATCGCGGAGGAGTCGCAGCATGGCTTCTCCGCGATTTCTTTTTGTGTCTCGTGCAGTTTTGTTCTTGCTGGTCCTTGAACAGTGTCGTTTTGGTAGAGCTGGCCTCTTAGGCCAGTGTCTCAGGCCTTTATTCTCGCCATCCCCAGCGGCGTTCCGACCGCGACGAGTTCCGCGCTGATAGCCATGAAGGTGGTGCCGATCAACCGCAAAGTTAGTCGGTAAAGACGGGAACTTTTGTTTCTTTGCGGCTGCGCCGGCGAT
>Ga0335081_10014786_pt1 | contig 12627 bp, 9 predicted proteins | sample Lox_Sample_35_FD_206713 | JGI IMG/M metagenome (GOLD analysis project Ga0335081, IMG submission 206713) | Soil microbial communities from Loxahatchee National Wildlife Refuge, Florida, United States - Lox_Sample_3.5 | ecosystem: Environmental > Terrestrial > Soil > Wetlands | place: USA: Florida...
CGCCATCCGCCGGCGCCGGGTGCCGAGGCGGGCGAGCTGGCCGACCATCGCGCGCATGTCGGGCCAGCGCTCCGCCGGCTCGATCGCGAGGCCACGCTCGAGCACGCGGACCAGCCGCGCCGGCGCGCGCGCGTCGGGGGGACGCGGCCGCCGCGTCATCGCCGCGCGGATCTCGGCGACCGTCTTGCCGGCGAACGGCCGCACGCCGAACACCGCCTCCCACACCGACACCGCGAACGCGAACACGTCGGCGCGCGCGTCGACGTCCTTGCCGGCGAGCTGCTCGGGCGCCATGTACGCCGGGGTGCCGAGCGCCACGCCGGTCGCGGTCAGCCGCACGTCGCGCGGATCGCGCGGCGAGCCCGCGGCGTCGCGCTCGCCGGTCGCGCGCGCGATGCCGAAGTCGGTCACCACGACCCGCGTCGCGCGGCGCTCGGCGTCGAGCTCGACCAGCACGTTGTCGGGCTTGAAGTCGCGATGGATGACGCCCGCGGCGTGCGCGGCCGCGAGCCCCTCGCCGGCGCGGGTCGCGAGCCGGACCACCTCGCGCCAGCCGGGCCGGGCGCGTGCGACGTACGACGCGAGCGTCTCGCCGCGCACCAGCTCCATCGCGATGAACACGGCGTCGCCGTCGCGGCCGACGTCGTGCACGGTGATCACCGACGGGTGGCGCACCTTCGCCATCAGCCGCGACTCGCGCACCAGGCGCTCGGTAAGCGCGGCCGCGCCGCCGGCGAGCTCGGGCCGCAGGATCTTGAGCGCGATCGCGCGATCGAGCTCGGCGTCGTACGCGTCGTAGACCTGGCCCATGCCGCCGGCGCCGAGCAGGGCGCGCACGCGATAGCGCCCGACCCGCTCGCCGACCCGCGCGCGCTGGCGCGCCACCGTGGGCGTGCCCATCGCGACCACGGTGGCAGGCGTGGGCGCGGCGCCGTGCACCGCGGCCACCACGATCTCGCGGCACGCGTCGCAGTCGTCGAGGTGCGCCGCGATGCGCTCCGCCTCCTCGGGATCGAGCGCGCGATCCACCATCGCGCCGAGCGTCTCGTCCGTTGGGCAGGGCGTCATATCCATTCCGACCGCGACCGGCGTGGACTCTATTCACGCCCGCGTACGCGTCGCAACGCGAAACCGATCTGCGACTTCGCATCCAGCTCGGCATCTGGGGGGCAACATGTCGAAGTCCCTCATCGCGCTAAGTCTCGTCGCGGCATGCAGCTTCGGCGACAACCGTCTGGCGCCCCACGGAAATGACAACCCCGACGCGCCCGGGTCGCCCGATGCGCGCGCGCATGAAGATGCTCCATCGAGCGAGCACGACGCGCCGGTGCAGCACGACGCCGCGCCGCCGGCGTGCACGCTGGTGCCGCAGAGCGGATGCAGCGGCGCCGATCCGGCGTGCGATCTGACCGCGGCCGACGACGGCACGGTCGGGTGTCGCGCGGTGACCAAGCAGGGCGTGAGCAACAGCCACTGCGCGCTCGATACCGACTGCAAGACCGGCTACACGTGCGTGCACGACGACGCCAACTCCGCGGATGCGCCGTGGTGCGCGCGGTTCTGCGACGTCGACGGCGATTGCACCGGCATCGGCTCGCGCTGCGTCGACCAGCTGGTCGATCACAACGACCACGGCCTCGGCATCTACACCTGCTCGAACTCGTGCGACGTGTACGAGCAGGCGCGCTGCCCGTCCGGCATGGGCTGCCTCGGCTTCACCGACGCCGGCGGCAACTACACCGACTGCGCGTACATGGGCACGACGCCCGACGGCGACGCCTGCACGGCGTCGGACCAGTGCGAGCTCGGCTCGTCGTGCGTGACGGTGGGCGGCGCGAGCACGTGCGCGGCGTACTGCCTGTTCGGCGACGACACCACGTGTGACGGAACCGAGCTCTGCAACGAGTTCGCGACGCCGCTGACGATCAACGGCGTCGAGTACGGCTTCTGCCAGTGAGGTATCTCATGCTCCGCACAACGCTCCTGGGCCTGTCCCTGCTCGCCGCCGCCTCGGCCGACGCGAGCCCGCGCATCGAGCTCGGCGTCGCGCTCGGCGGCCACGACTTCTCGTCGACCAACGAGCTCGGCGCGCCCGACGACGACTCGTTCCCCGGCCCGCAATCGGCGGCGATGATCGGCGCGCGCGTCGCCGTGCCGCTCACCGATCGACTCGCGATCGAGGGCGAGGGCATGATCATCCCGACCGGCGACGACGTGAAGAACGACGACGTCATGGTCTACGGGCTGCGCGCGCACGTCCGCTTCGATCTGCTGACCGGCAAGGTCCGTCCGTTCCTGGTCGCGGGCGCGGGCATGCACATCCTGCGCACCGACTCCGTGCAGATGTACGACGACGTCGATCCGGCGTTTCACACCGGCGGCGGCATCCGCTGGGCTGTGACCGACAGCTGGGACGTCCGGCTCGATGGCCGCTGGCTGATCGTTCCGGATCGCACCAAGAACGGCGCGACCAGCGACTACGAGAGCACGATCGGCGTGACCTACCGGTTCGGTCACGTCGACAAGGTCTACGTCGCGCCGCCGCCACCGCCTCCGCCGGCGCCACCTCCGCCCCCGCCGGTCGTCGCCGCGCCGCCGCCGCCGCCCCCGCCGCCGCCGCCGCCCGCGCCGGTGATCGAGGCGCTCGCCGGCATCGGCTTCGAGCTCGACTCGGCCAAGATCGACAAGGCGTCCGAGCCGATCCTCGAGCGCGCCTACGATCTCCTCGAGAAGCAGCCGAAGATCGAGATCGAGATCTCCGGCCACACCTCGTCGGAGGGCGATCCGGATCGCAACATGAAGCTGTCGCTCGCGCGCGCCGAGGCGGTGAAGGACTATCTGGTGAAGCGCGGCATCGCGGCCGAGCGGATCCAGACGGTCGGTCACGGCTCCGACGATCCGATCGGCGACAACACGACCGACGAGGGCCGGCGCAAGAACCGGCGGATCGAGTTCCGCATCATGCCGCCGAGCGACGCACCGCCGCCGTGAAGGCGGCTCGACAGTGCAAACCGACGCCGCGCGGGTTGCACCCGGTGAGTTGCAGCCAGCTCGCGACAGCGATTCGACTCGCGTAGATCGCCGGGGCACATCGGTTGCAGACCGCGGGCCGCCATGAAGCTACCTGCCCTCGCGCTCGTGCTCGCGGTCACCGGATGTCTCGCGGGTCCCGGTGATGATCCGGCACCGCCCGGCGCCCAGCCGGGCGCCGCCGACGAGGCCGCCGCGCCGTCGCAGGTCCTCGCCGACGATCCGGCGGAGTTCGTGCTGACGCCCGCGGGCTACTACCACGAGGACTGCGTGTTCGACGTCGGCGACGGCGCGACGATCGACGAGGACGGCACGAGCGTGACCTACGCCGACGGCACGACCGATACGCTGCCGGCGTGCACGCACGCGCACTACGCCTCGCTCGAGGATCTGCGCGCGGGGATCCCGGCCGGCGTCGCCGAGCCGACCTACACCGGCTGGGTGTCGGACGAGGGCAAGTGGGCGCCGAGCTGGTGGCACAAGCTGACCGCGACGTGGAGCGTGCCGACCAGCCCGAGCCACTACACCGGCCAGACGATCTTCCTGTGGCCCGGCTTCGAGCCCAACGGCGTGGCGGCGGTCGTGCAGCCGGTCCTGCAGTATGGCCCGTCGACCGCGGGCGGCGGCCAGTACTGGACGATCGCGAGCTGGTACTGCGCGTCGAGCTGCCCGCACGGCACGCTGCGCCGGGTCTCGGTCGGCGACGTCATCGAGGGCACGGTGTCGGGCTCGAGCTGCACCAGCAAGGGCGTGTGCACCTGGGCGATCACGACCAAGGACAAGCACAGCGGCGCGACCAGCACGCTGTCGCGTCGCGACTCGCATCCGATGGCGCTCGCGATCACGACGCTCGAGGTGTGGAACCTGAAGTCGTGCAACGAGCTGCCGAGCTCGGGCGGCGAGTCGTTCGACATCACGGTCGACAACGCCAGCGGCTCGGTCTCGACCTCGGGGTGGGGCAAGTGGAAGGCCTCGAACATGTCGCCGTCGTGCAACTACAGCGAGTCGTCGAGCGACCACGCCCACACGTTCCTGTTCTGGAACTAGCATCGTCGGCTGCGACCGTCGCGCTTCGGGCGCCTCGGGTCATACGTCCGGTGCTCGTTCGTCACGTAGAACGAGCTCCGCAGCCCGCGCGATCCGTCTCAGCATCCGGCGAACCACGAAGCGATGGCCGCCGCTGCCGATCACGAGCGCGCGATAGGCCCGGCCGGCCATCCCGGGAAACGCCGCGCGGGTGCGCGCGCGCAGCACGACTCCGCCGTCGTCGGGTGCGAGATCGAAGCTGAGCGCGTAGCGCGCGAAGCGATGGCGACCGCGCAGCACGACGTGGCGCGGCGCGGTCTGTTCCGCGATCGCAAAGCCGCTCGCTGGCTCGAGGCCCCAGAGCGCCGCGAGCGCGCGCGGCGCGGGACGGGAGAATCCGCCGTGGACGGCTCGCAGCAGCGCGTCCCACGCGCGTTCGGGCGTCGCGGCGATCCGGATCGAGTGGTCGTCGATGTGAGGCAGCATGCCAACGCCTGAGATGCCGGCGAGCGGCGCGGCGATTCAGTCCACGCCGCTCGGCAGCAGCTGGGACAGGCTGACCTCGAGCTGGCTCTGGACCAGCGCCGTCATCCGATCGAGCTCGGTGTGCGACAGCGCGAGCCGCTCGGCGAGCAGCCGGCGAGTCTCGCCGAACACGACATCGCACGCGCGGTGGATCCAGCGCGCGGCGGTCGCGCGATGCACCGCGTACACCGTGCCGATCTCGTCGATCGACAGCGCGTCGACGAAGCTCATCCGGAGCACCGCGCGCAGCCTCGGCTCGAGCACGCCGACCGCGTCGCGCAGCGCGGCGGCAAAGGCCTCGGCGTACTGGCGCTTGACCAGCTCGAGCTCGGGGTTGCCGGTCGAGATCGTCGCGAGCGCGCTGGTCCACTCGTCGTCGTCGACCGGGACCTCGCGCGCGCGCTTCTGCGAGCGCCGCATCATCAGCGCGGTGCGCGCGCCGGCCACGCCGACCCACGCGCGCAGCGGGCCGCGCCCGGCGTAGTGCGCGAGCCGCGGCGTGCCGTCGTCGCCGACCAGCAGGGTCGCGCGCAGCCGCTGCAGCGCATCGTCGACGAACGCCGCGCTGCTGTCGATCGCCTGGATCGCGCCGCGCGCCGCCGACAGCACGTCGCGATCGAAGCACGCGAGCGCCTGGCCGTCGCCGGCGAGGCACGCCGCCGCGAGGTAGAGATCGGCGGGGAACCGGGTCGCCGCCTCGGTCTCGAGCGTCTGCACGTGCGCCGCGAACCGCTCACGATCGAGCTCGACCTCGGGCCACGCGGTCCTGCCTGCCTGCCACGCCGCCGTGATCGCGTCGTCCGCCATGCCAGCTGCGAGTATAGCGTGGTAGAGCAGTGCGCATGACTCGACCGATCCGCCGCGTCGCCGTGCTCGGTGCGGGCGTGATGGGCAGCGGCATCGCCGCCCACTGCGCCAACGCCGGCATGCCCGTGTTGCTGCTCGACCTCAAGACCGAGCTCGTCGCCGGCGCGCTCGACAAGCTCAAGAAGGCCAAGCCAGCCGCGTTCATGCACCCGCGCAACGCGATCCTGGTGTCGATCGGCAACTTCGACGCCGACCTCGCCAGGGTCGCGGACTGCGACCTGATCGTCGAGGCCGTGGTGGAACGCCTCGACATCAAGCGCGCGCTGTTCGGCAAGCTCGAGCAGCTCGCGCCCGAGGCGATCGTGGCGTCGAACACGTCGGGCCTGCGCATCGCCGACATGCTCGAGGGCCGGAGCGAGGCCTTTCGCCGCCAGTTCATGGTCACGCACTTCTTCAACCCGCCGCGCTACATGAAGCTGCTCGAGCTGGTCGCGGGGCCCCAGACCTCGGACGAGGCGAAGGCGCGGGTCACCGCGTGGGGCCAGGAGGTGCTCGGCAAGGGCCTGGTGTGGGCCAAGGACACGCCGAACTTCATCGGCAACCGGATCGGCCTGCACTCGATGATGACCGCGATCCACCTGATGCTCGAGCGCGGCCTCGCGCCCGAGGATCTCGACGCGATCACCGGCATCGCGATGGCGCGGCCCAAGAGCGCGACGTTCCGTACCGCCGACGTGGTCGGGCTCGACACGGTCGGCCACGTCGCCGACAACTGCTACAAGACGCTCACCGCCGACGAGGATCGCGCGGTGTTCCAGGTCCCGGCGTACATCGCGAAGATGATCGCGAACGGCCAGCTCGGCGACAAGACGCGCGGCGGCTTCTACAAGAAGCAGGGCGACGCGCTCGCCACGCTCGATCCCGAGACCGGCGCGTACCGGCCGCGCGCCGGCGATCCGGCGATCGCCAAGACGTGCAAGGACCTGGGCAAGATCGAGGATCCGCGCGAGCGGGTGCGCGCGCTGGTCGCCGCGCCCGGCGCGGTCGGCGAGGTCGCGTGGACGATCCTGTCGCGCTCGCTGGCGTACGCCGCGCGGCGGATCCCGGAGATCACCGACTCGATCGAGGCGGTCGACAACGCGATGAAGTGGGGCTACGGCTGGGAGCTCGGGCCGTTCGAGACCTGGGACGCGCTCGGGGTGGTGCCGACGATCGAGCGGATGAAGCGCGACGGCCTGGCGCTGCCGGCGTGGCTGGCGCGCTGCACCGCGTTCTACGTCGGCGACAAGATCTGGGATCCGACGCGCGGCGATACGGTCGCGCGCGCGATCGATCCGCGCGACGCCACGCTCACCGTGCTGCGCAAGGGCGGCGCGCCGGTGCTCAAGAACGCGGGCGCCGAGGCGTGGGACCTCGGCGACGGCGTGCTCGGGCTGACGTTCAAGACCAAGGCGAACTCGATCGACGGCGACGTCGTGCAGATGCTGCACGACGCGACCGCGCGCGCCGAGACCGACTTCCGCGCGATGGTGCTCGCCAACGAGGGCGAGTTCTTCTGCGTCGGCGCGAACCTGTTCGCGGTGGTGATGGCCGCGATGCAGAAGCAGTGGGACGGCCTGCGCGCGACCGTGCGCGGCATGCAGATGGCGATGCAGCGCCTCAAGTACGCGCGCGTCCCGGTGGTCGCCGCGCCGTTCAACATGACGCTCGGCGGCGGGCTCGAGCTGTGCTTCGCGTGCGACGCGGTGCAGGCCGCGGCCGAGACCTACGCCGGCCAGGTCGAGGTCGGCGTCGGGCTCATCCCGGGCGGCGCCGGCACGCTCAACATGCTGTGGCGCGCGCTCGAGAGCGTGCCCGAGGGCGTCGATCCCGACGTGTACGCGTTCGTCACGCAGGTGTTCAAGAACATCGCGCTCGCCAAGGTCGCGACCTCGGCCGAGGAGGCCAAGGCGCTCGGCTTCTTCCGCCCGAGCGACGGCGTGTCGTTCGATCGCAGCCGCCAGCTGTGGGAGGCCAAGCAGCGCGCGATCGGCCTGGCCGCCGCGGGCTATCACCCGCCGGTGCCGCGCGCGTACAAGCTGCCCGGCGACAGCGGGATCGCGACCCTGCAGATGCTGATCAACACGCTGATGCACGGCAACTACGCGTCGGCGCACGACGCCAAGATCGCCGGCAAGCTCGCGCACGTGCTGTGCGGCGGCGCGGCCGGTGCGGTCCACCCGGTCAGCGAGGACGAGATGCTCGAGCTCGAGCGCGAGGCGTTCCTGTCGCTGTGCGGCGAGCCGCTGAGCCAGGCCCGCATGCAGTACATGCTCCAGCACAACAAGCCGCTGAGGAACTAATGCCCCGACGAGCGAAGCCAGGAGATCTCTCATGACCAAGTCGCAGAGCGACATCATCATCGCCGAAGCTGTTCGCTCCGCGGTCGGCCGCGGCCACAAGGGCATGCTCGCGACGCGGCGGCCCGACGAGCTCGCCACCGACGTGATCCGCGGCCTCGTGGCGCGCGTGCCGCAGGCGCGCGGCAAGATCGACGACGTCGTGCTCGGCTGCGCGATGCCCGAGGGCGAGCAGGGCCTCAACGTCGCGCGGCTGGTCGCGCTGTCGGCCGACCTCGGCATCGAGGTGCCCGGGCAGACGATCAACCGGTTCTGCTCGAGCGGGCTGCAGGCGATCGCGATCGCCGCGGGCTCGATCGCGGTCGGCACGAACGAGGTCGTGATCGCGGGCGGCGTCGAGTCGATGAGCTACGTCCCGATGACCGGCTTCCACCTGTCGGCGTCACCCGAGCTGATGGACAAGCTGCCCGGCGCGAGCACGCCGATGGGGATCACCGCCGAGAACGTCGCGAACCGGTTCGCGATCACCCGCCAGATGCAGGACGAGTTCGCCTACAAGTCGCAGATGAAGGCCAAGGCCGCGCTCGCCGCCGGCCGGTTCAAGGACGAGATCGTCCCGGTGCGCGCGGTCGGCTACGACGGCGATCATCGCGTCTACAAGGACGTCACGGTCGACGAGCTGCCCCGCCCCGACACCACGCTCGACGGCCTGGCCAAGCTGCCGCCGGCGTTCGCGCAGGGCGGCAGCGTCACCGCCGGCAACAGCTCGCCGATCTCCGACGGCGCGGCCGCCGCGCTCGTGACGTCGCGCGCCGCGGCCGAGCGGCTCGGCGTCAAGCCGCTCGGCATCTTCCGCGCGTTCGTCGCGGTCGGCGTCGATCCCGAGATCATGGGCATCGGCCCCGTCCCGGCGGTGCAGAAGCTGCTCGCCAAGACCGGGCTGTCGATCGCCGACATCGATCTGTTCGAGCTCAACGAGGCGTTCGCCTCGCAGTCGGTGTACTGCCAGCGCGAGCTCGGCATCCCGGATGACAGGATCAACGTCAACGGCGGCGCGATCGCGCTCGGCCATCCGCTCGGCTGCACCGGCGCCAAGCTGACCGCGACCGCGCTCTACGAGCTGCGCCGCCGTGGCGGCCGTTACGCGGTCGTCACGATGTGCATCGGCGGCGGGCAAGGCGCGGCCGGCTTGTTCGAGCGCGCCTAGCGAGCGGCCTTGGCGGGGCCTACTTCTTGATCGCGATCTTGCGCGGCTTGGCCTCGACCCGCTTGGCGATGGTCAGGACGAGCACGCCTTGCTCGAGCTTGGCGTCGATGCGCTCGCCGTCGGCGGTATCGGGCAGCGCGAAGCTGCGCGTGAACGAGCCGTACTGGCGCTCGTACAGCGCGTAGTTCTCGCCGTCCTTGCGCTGCTCGGCGTCGCGGTGGCCGCTGACGGTCAGCACGCCGTTGTGCACGGCGACGTCGAGGTTGGCCTCGTCCACGCCGGGGACATCGGCCTTGACCACGAACGAGTCGATGGTCTCCTTGACCTCGAAGGTCGGCGCGAACGCCGAGGCCGGGCGATCCGAAAAGAACGGATCCCATCCGAGAAGCTCGCGAGCGAGCGAGTAGGGACTGCGCGAGAGCGTGCGGCTGGTGCCATTGCTGGTGCGGAGTGACAGGGACATGAGGAATCCTCCTGTGCAGGGAAGAGTTGAGTTTGGGTATCTCCTTCGTAACCACGCCCACCTCCGGTGCCAACGCCTTGACGCGCGCTCGCGCGGTGGTTAATCGGTCAGGTTCCGAGCTCGACGCGCGCGTAACACCGCGGCTTGTCGTCGCCGCCGGCGACGAGACCCGCCGCGCCGAGCCCGCCGTCGTGCTCGTAGAGGCGCAGGCTGGCGCGCACGCGATCGCCCGCGAAGCACGGCTTGCGATACGCGATGTCGACCGCGCGGCTGCGCAGCTTGAGCGGCCGGCCGGCGGCGGCGAGCCGGCGATTGACGGCTTCCAGGAAGAGCCGGATGTAGACCAGCGAGTTGACGTGCTGGTTGGAATCGGTCTGATCGAGCGTGAACACGTACTCGGCAGGATCCGGCGCGAGCTCGTCGATCCAGCGCGCGCCTGGCGGCGCCTCCTGCGCGGTGGCCGGCGCGGGCACGTCGTACAGCGTGTCGGGCAGCTCGGGGTAGCCGGCGGCCGCCAGCCGGGTCACCCGGCGCTGGTCGGGCGGCGCCATCAGCCGGGTGAACGTGTGCTGGCCGGCCAGCGCGAGCGAGCCCGGCTCGCCGCCCTTCGGCGACAGCCTGCCCGCCGCCGCGCGCAGCTCGGCCCACACGTTCATGAACAGCCGGCGATCGGCGTCGCCGCCGCCGTCGCGCGCGAGCACGAAGCCGGCGTGCACCTGACCTGGCCGATCGACCCGGACCTGCTGGTCGTGCGACACCAGCGTGAACCGGGTCAGGATCGGGATCACGCCGGTCGCGAGCGCGTTGCGCGCGCCGGGGTGGGCGACCAGCACGTCGCGCCACAACGCGCCGAGCACCGGCGGCACCGCGAGCGGCAGCACGCGGCCGTGCTGGGTGACATCCTCGTAGCGCAGGGAGTGAGCGGTATCGGTGGACTGCCCGGTCGGGAACGCGGGCATCGGCGGCGCGGGAAACATCGCGCGCATTGTATTCGCGTATGGTGAGGCGTGCCGGTCGCGCTGCCGATCGATGATGTGACACCGCAGATCGTCGCGGCGGTGCGCGAGCGGCGGACCTGCGTGCTGATCGCACCGCCGGGCGCCGGCAAGACCACGCGCGTGCCCGGCGCGCTGCTCGACGCCGGCGCGGTCGATGGCAGCGTGATCGTGCTCCAGCCACGCCGGCTCGCGGCCCGGCTCGCCGCGGCGCGGATCGCGAGCGAGCGCGGCGCGGCGCTCGGCGGCGAGGTCGGCTACCAGGTGCGGTTCGATCGCAAGATCAGCGCGGCGACCCGGATCGAGCTGTGCACCGAGGGCGTCCTGACCCGCCGCTTGCTGTCCGATCGCGAGCTGCGCGGCGTGGGCTGCGTGATCGTCGACGAGTTCCACGAGCGCCACCTCGACGGCGATCTCGCGCTCGCGCTGGTCGAGCGGCTGCGCGCGCGGCGGCCCGAGCTCGCGCTGGTCGTGATGTCGGCGACGCTCGACGCCGAGCCGGTCGCGGCGTTTCTCGGCGGCGCGCCGGTCGTGCGGTCCGAGGGCCGGACGTTCCCGATCGAGATCGAGCACGCCGCGGCCGAGGACGATCGCCCGCTCGGCAAGCAGATCAGCGCGGCGGTGCGGCGCGAGTGCCAGCGCGGGCTCGATGGCGACGTGCTGGTGTTCCTGCCCGGCGCGGGCGAGATCCGGCGCGCCGCCGACGATCTCGCCGACGTCGCGCACACGTTCGACCTCGCGGTGCTGCCGCTGCACGGCGACCTGCCCGCCGAGGAGCAGGACGCCGCGGTGCGGCCGGCGTCGCGCCGCAAGGTGATCCTCGCGACCAACGTCGCCGAGACCTCGGTGACGATCGACGGCGTGACCTGCGTGATCGACAGCGGCCTGGCGCGGATCGCGCGTCACTCGCCGTGGTCGGGCATCCCCAGCCTCGAGGTCGAGCCGGTGTCGCGCGCGAGCTGCATCCAGCGCGCCGGCCGCGCCGGCCGCACCCGGCCCGGCCGGGTCGTGCGGCTGTACACGCGCCACGACTTCGACACGCGGCGCGCGTTCGAGCCGCCCGAGATCGCGCGCGCCGACCTCGCGGGCGCGGCGCTCGAGCTGTACGGCGCGGGGCTGCGCGGCACCGGCGAGCTGCGCTGGTTCGAGCCGCCACCCGCAAAGGCCGCCGAGGCCGCCGACGCCCTGCTGGTCCGGCTCGGCGCGATCACCGGCGGCGCGATCACCGCGCTGGGCACGCGCATGCTGCGCTTTCCGGTGCACCCGCGGGTCGCGCGCGTGCTGTGCGAGGCGGAAGGCCGCGGCGTCGCGCGCGAGGCGTGCGCGATCGCGGCGCTGCTCGGCGCGCGCGAGCTGCGGCTCGAGCGCCGCGGTCCCGCCGCCGCCGCGCGCGTCGCGTCGCGCTCGGATCTGATCGACGACCTCGACGCGCTGATCGCGGCGCGCGCGGGAGGGCTGCGCGCCGATCGGCTGCGCCGCGACGGGCTCGACGTCGCGACCGCGTTCGCGGTCGATCGCGCGGCCCGGCAGCTCGAGCGCATGGTCGACGACCGCGCCGCGCCGCCCCGCGACGACGCTACGCACGCCGGCAGGGGCTTCTCCCCTGGGGCCAGCGCCGCCGAATGGCGGTCCGGGTCGATCGATCGCGCGCTCGAGCTGTGCATCCTGACGGGCTATCCGGATCGCGTCGGCAAGCGGCGCGCGCCGCGCAGCCCGCGCGCCAAGCGCGGAAACGAGATCGACAGGGGAGGCGCTGAAGGCGCCGAGTTCACGTTCGCGGGCGGCGGCGGCGGCACGCTCGCGCCGAGCTCCGGCGTGATCGACGCGCAGCTGATCGTGGCGGTCGACGTCGCCGAGACCGGCGCGCGCGGCACCGCGACCCGGGTCCAGATCCGGCGCGCGAGCGCGATCGAGCCGAGCTGGCTGCTCGACCTCTACCTCGACCGTATCGTCGAGCAAGACGAGCTCGCCTGGAACGCCGCGCGCGAGCGGGTCGAGCGCGTGGTCGCGCTGACCTACGACGGCCTGGCGATCGACGAGCAGCCCGCTGCGCCGGCCCACGGCCCCGCCGCCGCGGCGCTGCTCGCGCGCCAGGCGATCGCGGCCGGGATCGCGCGGTTCGTCGACGAAGACGCGCTCGCGCAGTGGCGCGCCCGGGTCGCCCTCGCCGCCCGGCTCGCGCCCGGCTCGGGGCTGGTCGCGCCGACCGACGACGCGCTCGAGGGCGTGCTCGCC
>Ga0335081_10014787_pt1 | contig 12626 bp, 10 predicted proteins | sample Lox_Sample_35_FD_206713 | JGI IMG/M metagenome (GOLD analysis project Ga0335081, IMG submission 206713) | Soil microbial communities from Loxahatchee National Wildlife Refuge, Florida, United States - Lox_Sample_3.5 | ecosystem: Environmental > Terrestrial > Soil > Wetlands | place: USA...
TCTGATGTTTGAGGAAGATCAAGGCGCCGCGGTAGAACCGCAGTCCGCCTCCAACCGGGGCGCGATTCTGCGCTATGTATTGCTGGCCGCGGCCGCGCTATACGTCATTGCTTCGCTGTGGCTGCTGTATGACATGCACAACAAGGTCCTCACGCTGCAGCAGCACCAGGCGGCGCTGGAGGTCACGCAGGACGAGTTGGGCAAGCGCCTGCATGCCACGTCGTCCGAGTTCCGCCAGGCGCTGACCTCCGAGGTCGGCCTGACCAAGCAGCAGATGGAGCAGCGCGCCGCGCAACTGGAGCAGGCACAGAAAGCCTCGGCCTCCAAGCTTTCGGCGCAGCAGACGGCGCAGGGCCAGCAGATCGCCGCCGTCAACAGCGAAGTCGGCACCGTGAAGAGCGACGTCGGCTCAGCGCGCACCGACATCCAAAAGACGCAGAGCGACCTGGCAGCCACTAATCAGAAGCTGGAGAAGACCATCGGCGACCTCGGCCTGCAGAGCGGGCTGGTCGCGCACAATGCCTCCGAGCTGGAGATGCTGAAGCGTAAAGGCGAGCGCAATTACTACGACTTCACCCTGCAGAAGAACGCGCGCACGCCGGTCTCGACCGTCAGCCTGATGCTGAAGAAGGTCGATCCCAAGAAGAGCAAGTTCACGCTCAACGTGATCGCCGACGACAAGACCATCGAGAAGAAAGACCGCACCCTGAACGAGCCGCTGCAGTTCTACACCGGGCGCGATCACATGCTGTACGAGGTGGTGGTGTTCACTGCCAACAAGAACAGCATCAGCGGCTATCTGTCGACGCCGAAGAGTGCGCCCACGCCAGTCACGCCGTAGGCCAATTTGACGCAAAGCTGAGGCCGGCGCCCGCCGGCTTCAACTCTCGTTCCGCCCTGTATTCACGCGGCTTCCGCAGCTCTCCTCAGCTCTGCCCATCGCGACCAAAACGCCGCTAGCGCATCTAATCAGCAGAGGTTAGAAAACGTATGAGGCTGTCATGGTGGAAGCTTTCCGCAAGTTTCTTCCTGGCAGCGATTCTGTCTGCGCCCGCTTGGGGCGCAACTCCAGCGCTGCCGGGTACGATCAATTACGTGGAAGGGCAGGCCGCGATCGGCAATCAATCGCTGAACGCTAAGTCAGTCGGCTCAACCACCCTGGAAGCCGGGCAGACCCTGACCACTCAGAACGGCAAAGCTGAGATCCTGCTCACGCCGGGCGTCTTTTTCCGGCTCGGCGACAACAGCGCGGCCACGCTCGTCTCGCCCAACCTGACCAACACCGAGATTGCACTGTCGCAGGGACAGGCGCTGGTGGAAGTCGACGACATTTACAAAGACAACCTGCTGCGCGTGCAGGAGAACGGCTCCGCAACGCAGCTGCTGAAGGCCGGCATCTACGGCTTCGACGCGACCAACGGCAATGTTCGCGTGATCAAGGGCGAAGCGCTAGTGCAGGACGGCGACCGCGAAGTCAAGGTCAAGGGCGGACATGAGCTCGCGCTCAACCGCGCCAACCTGAAGACCGCCAAGTTCGATAAGGATCAGTACGAGTCTACCGACCTGTACCGCTTCAGCAATCTGCGCTCGCAGTATTTGGCGGAGGCCAACGTTGACGCCGCCGGACTCTATTGGCCGGGCGGGCCTGGCTGGTATGGAGCCGGCTGGTACTGGGACCCTGGCTTTTGGGATTACACTTGGCTGCCCGGAGCCGGCGTCTTCTACAGCCCATTCGGCTGGGGCTTCTACTCGCCGCTGTGGCTCGGCTACTACGGCGGCTACTACGGCCCGTATCGGGGCTACGGTTTCTACGGAGCAGCGCGGCCGTATCATCCCGGGTACCATACTCCCGGATACGCGGGGCATAGCTACTCGGGATTTAGCGGTCCCTCGCACGCGGTCGCAGCCGCTCCTCACTTTGGCGTGATGGGCGGTGGCTTTCGGGGTGGCGGAGGTTTCCACGGTGGCGGCGGAGGGTTCCACCGCTGATAACTGAGCAGTGACAGCGAAGTGCAGCGTGGAGGCGGGGCTTTCCTTGGCCCCGCTTTTCTTGGCCGCGTGTCGCCTCGCATGGCTCACTCGGCAGGATTCATCGTCAATTCACCGCGCGGCAACGCCAGCGCAACCTGCACTCAGCACAATGCAGCCGGGAATCCACACTCTGCACGCGAAAGGAAATCGCCATGTCAAAGGAAGCTGCGCACCATCACACGCAGGCCGCCGAGCATCATGAGCACGCCGCCAATCACCATCGCGAAGCCGCCCGCCATCACGAGGAAGGCGAACACGAGACGGCAGCCCATCACGCTCACCTGGCCCAGGGCCATCACGCGCACGCGACACATCATGCAGCCGAGGCCGCCAAGCATCACGTTGAAGCCCACGGCGGCGAGTAAGTCGCTCTACGTTTCGCCGGCTGAAGCCGGCTGAATAACGAAAAGAGAAGGGGGCCTTCTCGTCGGCATGACTAAAGTCATGCCCTGTTACAAAGCTAAGACGCGGACTTTCTTGGCAGCCGACTGAAGCCTGGCCCCTTCACCATCGCCGCGGGGCCGCTGTTCCGCTTCATCCTTACGGCACAAAGCTGAATACCGTGCCGTCGTTGCGGCCTCCGCCGGCAGATGTTGTGCCGTAGAACGTCCCATGACTGTCCTGCACCAAACCAGCGTAGGGAGCGGCGCCGTCATCGCAATTGGTCAGTGAGCAGAAATTGTAGAGCGTGGTGAAGGTACCGCTGGGTGACATTTTGAAGATCGTGCCTCCAGCCAGCGGCCCGCCGGCAGCGGTTGTGCCGTAGAAGTTGCCATCGGTCGACAGCAGCAGCGCGCCCAAGGGGGCCGAGCCGTCGTCGCCGTTGAAGATGTGCAGCACGGAGTAAACGCCACTCGCGGTGATCTTGTACACCAGGCCGGCATTGGCGCCGCTGGGAACTCCGCCTGACGACGTGGTGCCGTAGAAGTTGCCGTCGCTGCCCTTGACCATGGCAGCGTAGGGCTGGCATCCGCCGTCGCCCTGTCCGCCGAAGGTGTGCAGCGTGGTCACGCTGCCGCCGGGCGTCGCGCGAAAGACAATGCCGCAGCTGAAGCTCCCGCTGGTGGAGGTGGTGCCGTAGAAATTGCCATCATTGCCCAACACGAGGCCCGCCACCGGACTTGCCGCCCCATCGCCGCCAAAGTCGTACAGCTTGATCGCCTGGCCGAAGGGCGTGACTTCGTAGATGGTGCCGGATCCGTCATTGCCGCCGTGGGTTGCGGTGCCGTACATCAAGCCGCCGCTGCCCCGGGTCAATCCGGCGTACGGAATCGCGCCGATGGGCTGATAGTTCAGGCTCACCAAGATCTTGAACGTCCCGTCGGGCGCGATGCGATAGACCGAACCGAAGCGCCCGATGCCGCCGCGGCTGGTGGTGCCGTACAGGTTGCCGTCGGCAGCCTGGATGATCGTTCCCAGCGGGTCATTGCCGTCATCCAAAACAAACTCGTTGAAGTTGTGCAGCGTGGTGAGCGCGCCGCTGGTGGTGATCTCGAAGACCGTGCCGCTGCGGTTGGCGCCGCCGATCGACGTGGTGCCGTAAAGATTGCCGTTGCGAGCCAGCACCAGAGCGGCCTGTGGTCCGCTGCCGTCGGGTCCGCTGAAGCTGTGCAATGTGGTGAGGGTCTGAGCCGACAGCGCGAGTGGCGCTGTCACCAGGAATAGAAACCAGGTCCAAGCCCGCGGGCTTCGATGCCTGTTGCGCATACTTCCTCCTCGTAGCGTCGCAGCTGGCGCTGCCGCATGAGTTATGCGCGGTCGTCCCCACGCCGTGCGGGGAGAATATAACAGCCGGTCGGCGGCCAGTTGTCGCGGAAATGTCAACAAAACGTCAGAAGTTAGAGCAGGGAATTATGGCAGGGAGCTGAGCCGCGCATCACTGACAAATCGCGACGCCCGGTGCAACCATGATCGTGCGAGATCGTCATGGCCGGCTTTCGTTTTTCCGTTCATCTCAAGCGATCTTCTTCACCGCGCTGGCCGGCCGTGGCTTTGTTTTTTTCTGCGCTCGCCACCAGTAATACAGCGCCACTAAGCCTCCAGCCACGCCCAGAGCAATCAGCGTGTAGAGCAGCGGTTGATAATAGCGTGTCAGCCAGTGCAGGATCTTGTGGCCATAGATATGTCCCAGGTAGGCAAGCAGCGTGTAGCGCACGCCGCGTCCGAGGGCCAACGCCGCCAGAAATTTCTTGCGGGGATATTGCAGCGCTCCGGCTGCCGCCAGCACCGCGACCGCCGGCATGGGAGGGGGAACAATCGCAGCCACCGAGACCGACCAGAATCCGTAGCGGCGGAAGGCGCGCATGACCTGCGCCGCGCGCTTCTTCGACACTCTCTTCTCCAGCGTCTGCTCGCCGCCGCGGAGGCCGAGGCGATAGGTGAGATAGCCGCCGATGATAGCGCCCACGGTAGCCATCAGCGCGTAATACCACCAGGGTTCATGATGGGCAGCGGCCAACAAAATGGTGGCGGCATCCATGCTGCCGGGCACCGGGACCACGGAGTTGTCCAGCAGCCCGAGGGCAATCAGACCCGGACCACCCAGGCGGCGCACCAGGTGCATGATCGTCTTCTTAACCGTTACGACCGCCAGAAGGGGGATGGCCATAGTTCCAGCACTGCGAGGAAGCTCTTCACTAGGTTAGAAGCAGAACAGACGCAAACGAAGCAGGTCAAGAGAGAATTCCAGGCCCTCGAACCCGGTTATTCCTTGGCGCTGCCGAAGGCCACCGGTCCCAGGAAGCGCAGCTCCGGAACTGCCGCGATCAAGCCGATCTCCTGCGAATACCGCAGAAATAGCTTCAGCCCGGCGTGATTTTCGCGATCGAGATAGTAGTGGATGTTGTCGGTGAGATAGCTGCGAATGTCATCCTCGGCGAGGCCGAGCTTCGGCGACCACTCGCGCGCGATGGCCACGATATTCTCCGGCTCGAGCCCATGGTCGCGCGACTGCTGAAACACCTTCTTCAGGCATAGCCCGCGCGGCTGGCGGTTCAGCGCGTCGAGGCGCACCGCCCAGAAGGCGAAGACGAACGCCTGCCCCGTCATCCGGTGCCACAGATGCGCCAGGTCGTAGAGGTGATAACTGGCGTCGTCCGGCACTTGCAGGGCAGCATCACCGATCAGCAGGGCAGCGTCGTGCTCTGTCAGCATCGCGGACAGCTCCGGTGGATGTGGCGTGAGTTGGCGCGGGCCGCCGAAGAACTTCGCGAACAGCACCTGCAGCAGCGCGACCGAAGTGCGCGAGGACGTGTCGGCGGCCACCGTGCGCACGTCTTCAATGGCTTTCCGGCTGACCAGCAGGATGGAGCGCACGCGGTCCTTGGCGGCGATGGCGATGTTGGGCAGGATCACCAGTCCGGGAATCGTCGCGTAGGTGAATGCGGGGATGATGCCGATGTCAGCTTCGTTGGCGGCGATGGCGGCGGCGCAGGCTGAGGGGATGGTGTAGGCGATGTCGAAGTCGCGGCCGGCGTCGCCGTGCTCGAAGTCCCACATCAGCGGAGCGGTGTTCAGGAAAGAGATGGCAGAGATTCGCAGCCGGGACATGAAAGAACGAGTCTAACAAAATGGGGTTGAAGGAGGCCGCGCATAGACGGGTTGGGCTCTTGGCTTTGGCTCCTGGCCTTTGTAACAGTTGTCAGCTATTAGGTTGCGGATCATCGGCTGTCAGCTATCGGCTCTCAGTCGTCAGCAGGCCAGTGCGCTTCACGCACCCACGTGATCCCCGCACTTGCGCCGTTACCGGCGCAGCCTTTACTCTGCGCCACGTCCGGCTCCCAGGCGGACAGGAGTCCGCATGGACGTCGAAGCATCCGTCCGCGCCGAGGATCACGCCCTCGCCCGCAAACTTCAGTGGCTCGCTCTCCTGTTAACGCCGGGCATCGGCGCCGGTCGAGGCCGCAAGCTGGTCGAACGCTTCGGCAGTATCGACCGGCTATTTACGGCTTCGCTCACCGAGCTTGAGGCTGCCGGACTGCCGGCGGCTGCCGCGCAAAGCATCTCGCTGGGCAAGTCGCTGGACCTGGCCAGCACGGAGTACGATCACGCACTCGAGGCAGGCGCATGCATCATTGTTCAAGGTGACGCCGAGTTCCCCCAGCGGCTGCTGGAAATCTATGATCCGCCGCTCGCACTGTACTTGAAGGGCGACATCGAAGTTATTAGCCGGCCAGGACTTGCGGTCGTCGGCACGCGCCATCCCACACCCTACGGCGTAGGCGTTGCCGAGCGCCTGGCCAGCGACCTGGCCGCGCGCGGTCTCGTAATCTTCAGCGGAATGGCGCGCGGCATTGACACCGCAGCGCATCGCGGCGCGCTCAACGCTCATGGCCGCACCGTGGCGGTCTGGGGTACGGGGATTGATGAGGTTTATCCGAAGGAGAACAAAAAAATCGCCGACCAGATTCTCGCCTCCGGCGGTGCAATTCTCTCCGAGTTCCCGCTAGGCACTTTTCCCGCGCCGCAGAACTTTCCCATTCGCAACCGGCTCATCAGCGGCATCTCGGTGGGCGTGCTGGTGATCGAAGCGGGTGAATACAGCGGCACGCGGGTCACCGCCCGCTGTGCGCTGGAGCAGGGCCGCGACGTCTTCGCCGTGCCCGGCAACGTAACCGACAAACTCTCCTGGGGACCTAACACATTGATAAAGCAGGGAGCTGCGCTGGTGGCGACGTGGGAAGACGTGTGGGAAGAGCTGCCCAGCGACGTCAAGCTGGCGCTCACGCCTCGCGAGCCGCCTGAATCGGCGGAGCCTGCTGCGGCATCACTCTTCGACGGGGCGCAGTTGCCACCGGGCGAGAAGCGAGTTCTCGCGCTGTTGAAGGCAGACGAGTCGATCCACATTGATCAGATTGTCGAACGCTTGAGTGGGTATTTGTCATCTGCGGAGATTTTTGAAGCGCTGTTCGAGCTCGAGCTGGCAGGCCGCATCCGGCAAATGCCGGGGAAGTATTTCGTGCGAACGATGTAGGTGCAGGAAAGAACCGCCGTCAGCCATCGGCCGTCGGCTGTGAGCAGGATTAAGGCTCGAATCTCGAGCTAACGGGAATAGAAGGGTGAACTATGCAGGATTTTCGCAACCTGGAAGTCTGGAACAGAGCACACCAGCTGACCCTGGAGGTATATCGGTTAACCGAGAATTTCCCTCGAACGGAGGTGTTCGGCCTTAGCGTCCAGCTCAGGCGGGGAGCGGCATCCATTGCGACCAACCTGGCAGAAGGCTGTGGCCGGGCTCAGGGCGACTTTGGACGATTTGTTCATCGGGAGCGAACAGTATGATTCTCTAGTTAAGCTGGTGTCGGAGATCAAGCGCATGTTGCACGGATTGCTGAAGCGCGTGCAAGGACGGCCCCTTGCGCCTATGGAGCAAGCTGCTGTTCTGTAAGGGTTTACCGAGACCTGACGGCTGACAGCTGACAACTGAATTTCTTCTCCGCCGCACACGCGGCTTTGCCGCCAGCGGGCGGCCCGTGCTAGCTTCAATAACGTAATCTGCAATGATAGAGGTTCCATTGGCAAAAGGTTTAGTCATCGTCGAGTCGCCGGCCAAGGCCAAGACGATCCAAAAATATCTAGGCCCCGGCTATGAGGTGGAAGCCTCGCTGGGCCACATTAAGGACTTGCCCAAGAAGTCTCTGGGCGTCGATCTCGACAACGACTTCGAGACCGAGTACGTCGTCATCCCCGGCAAGGAAAAGGTTGTCGCCAAGCTGAAGAAGCTGGCCAAGACGGCCGACGCCATCTACTTGGCGCCCGACCCGGACCGCGAGGGCGAAGCCATTGCCGCGCACCTGGCCGAAGAGCTCGGTGGCGATCGCGTCGACGGCAAGAAGACAAAGAAAAATCCCATTACCATCCGCCGGGTTACCTTTAACGAGATCACCAAGCGCGCCGTGCAGGAAGCCTTTCAGCATCCCCGCGACATCGACGTGAACTTGGTTGACGCGCAGCAAACGCGCCGCGTCCTCGACCGCTTGGTCGGCTACCAGATCTCGCCGCTGCTGTGGGACAAAGTCCGCCGCGGCCTCTCCGCCGGACGCGTCCAGACCGTCGCCCTGCGCCTGATCGTCGAGCGCGAGCGCGAGATCAAGGCCTTCGTCAAGGAAGAGTACTGGACGATCGACGCGCATCTCCACGGACAGAAGCCGCCGGCCTTTGACGCCCGCTTCCTCGGCATTGGCGATGAGAAGACGCCCATCCCCAACGGTGAAGAGGCCGAAAAGATCAAAGCCGCTCTGGAACACGCTGACTGGACCGTGCGCTCTGTGGAGACGCGCGAGCGCCGCCGCAGTCCCGCGGCGCCATTCACCACCAGCAAGTTCCAGCAGGACGCCTCACGCAAGCTGCGCTTTAGTGTGAAGCGCTCGATGATGATCGCGCAGCGCCTGTACGAAGGCATCGACCTCGGCGAAGAGGGAACTGTCGGCCTCATCACCTACATGCGCACCGACTCGCCGCAGGTGTCCAACGACGCCCTCGCCGAAGTGCGCGAGCTGATCGGCAAGGACTTCGGCCCGCAATTTCTCCCCGAGTCGCCCAATACCTACAAGTCGAAGAAGCAGGCGCAGGAGGCGCACGAGGCGATCCGTCCGACATCGGTCGCGCGCCATCCCGATGCGATCAAGCAATATCTCCAGGAAGACGAGTACAAAGTCTACAAGCTGATTTGGCAGCGCTTCGTTTCCTCGCAGATGAATCCGGCGATCTTCGACCAGACCACCGTCGACATCGACGCCGTCAACAGCGGCATCACCTATCGCTTCCGCGTCACCGGCTCCGTACTGAAGTTCGAAGGCTTCCTCAAGGTTTACGAGGAGTCAAAGGACGCCAAGGACGAAGAAGACGAGGCGCTGAAGCACAAGCTGCCGATGCTGACCGCAGGCCAGAAGCTGACGTTGAAGGGCCTGAAGCCGGAGCAGCACTTCACCGAGCCGCCGCCGCGCTACAACGAGGCCTCGCTGGTGAAGGAGCTGGAAGAGCGCGGCATCGGCCGTCCGTCAACGTACTCGGCCATCATCAGCACCATCCAGGAGCGCCAGTACGTGCAGAAGGTGGGCGGCAAGTTCATCCCCACCGAGATCGGACTCGTCGTCACCGATCTGCTGGTCGAGAACTTCAAGGACATCTTCGATCCGCAGTACACGGCGCGGCTGGAAGAAGAGCTGGACGAGATCGAAGATGGTAAGGAGCGCTGGACCGACGCGCTCGCCGAGTTCTACAAGAAGTTCGAGAAGGAGCTCCATTACGCCGAAAAGCACATGGAGAACGTGAAGCGGATGGAGAAGCCCACCGACGAGAAGTGCGAACGGTGCGGCTCGCCGCTGGTCATCAAGTGGGGCAAGCACGGCTCGTTCTACGCTTGCAGCGCCTACGACAAGAACGATCCCGAAAGCTGCACCTTCACCAAGGAAAATCCCATCGACCTGCCCGACCTCGATTCCGCCGACGTGCAGGAGACGACGCAGGAAGAGTATTGCGAGAACTGCGGCCGGCCCATGGTGCTGAAGCGCGGGCGCTTCGGCCAGTTCATGGCCTGCACCGGATATCCGGACTGCAAGACCACGCGCCGGCTTGATCAGGGCAAGAAGGTCCCAGACATCCCGCTGGATGAGAAATGCCCGCAGTGCGGACGCAATCTGCTGCTCCGCCACGGCCGCTATGGCGAGTTCATCTCCTGTAGCGGGTATCCCGAATGCAAGTGGGTGAAGCAGAACTACATTGGAGTAAAGTGTCCGGAGTGCAAGACCGGCGACCTGGCCGAGAAGAAGGCGCGCCGCGGCAACATCTTCTACGGCTGCTCCAACTATCCCAAGTGCAAGTTCACCTCGGCCTATAAGCCCATTGCCGAAGCCTGTCCGGAGTGCGGCAGCCCGTACCTGCTGGAGAAAAACCTCAAGTCAGGAACGTTCATTGTCTGCCCGAACAATAAGCGAATCGACACCGCCGATGCCGAACAGCCTAAGCGCCGCGGGAAGAAGAAGTCCGAGGATGAAAGCACGGTTAAATGTGATTATTCGCGGGAAGTAAAGCCCGAGGCCGTTGCATAATAGATCAATCGGCAATCCAAATCGCCCGGCCGTTCCGCCGGGCGTTCTCACGAAAAGGGGTGAAACATGGCAGGAAAACTGAAAGAAGCGACCATCCTTGCGCATCTGGTCGTCGATAACGGCGTCAAGGCGGCTGAGTTCTATCGCGATGCCTTTGGCGGCGAGATCGCCGGCATTCACAAGACCCCCGACGGCAAAGTCATGCACGCCGAAGTCATCATCGGCGGCGCGCGCCTGATGCTGGCCGACGAGTTTCCCGGCTTTTGCAGTTCTCCCAAGACCCTCGGCGGCAGCCCGGTGGTGATCAACCTCTACGTCAAGGACGACGTCGACAGCCTGTTCAATCAGGCCGTGGCCGCCGGCGCACAGGTGACCATGCCGCTCTCCAACCAGTTCTGGGGCGACCGCTACGGCCAGATCACTGATCCCTTCGGGCATCGCTGGGCACTGGGCCAGCACGTGGAAGATGTCTCTCCCGCAGAGATGGAGCGCCGCGCCAAGGAAGCCTTCGCCAAGATGGGCGAATGCGCCAAAGCGTAACTTCCTGCAGTCCGATCACACGACCAATCTCGAAGGGCCGTCATCCCGGCGGCTCTTCCCAACTTACTCTGCCTGGAGGATTCATGTCGCAAGCTACCCATCATGATGCCGAACTCATCCTGAAGCTGTACGATCTGCGCCGCGAGCCGGTCATGCGCGAGGCGCGCAACTTCTTTGCCGGCTTCATGCCCGCTTCCAGTGAAGACATGCTGGCTATGTTCTTCGCCTTCGACAAGAAGGAGAATGCCTACCTGCGCCAGGTGCTCAGCTATTGGGAAATGGTCGCGGCTCTCATTAACCACGGAACCATCAACCCTGCGCTTGCGCAGGACACGCTGGGCGAAATGATCTTCGTCTATGCCCGGGTTCAGCCCTACGTGAAGGCTGTGCGCGAGAAGCTGAACTCTCCCGAGTTCATGCAGAACCTGGAGAAGCTGGTCGAAGGCACGGCCGACGGACGCGAGAAGCTGGAGCGTCATAAGCAGCGTATGGCCGAGTTCGCCAAGATGATGCAGGCCCAGGCCGCCAAGCAGGGCAAGTAGCCGGCGGAGCTTTCAGCCCAGCGAACCGGATGCATCCCCCGAAGTTGTCATCCCGAGCGACGTGAGTTGGATCGCTTTACGATCCAACTCACGAGTCGAGGGACCTGCTTTTCCCCGGGGAAGCTCTGGGCCTGGAACTAGGGAATTGGATTTTGCTGTGGAATGGTCCGTGCGAAAGAAGGTACTTTAGCGCTGAGAAAACCTACACTCTCTCCGCCACCACGTGAAACGATAGCGTCGATGCCGTCACCCGGCTGCGCCCGTAATACAGGAACAGCGCGATCCAGAAAATCTGCAGCAGCACAATCACCGGAGCAGTGATGATCTGGGCAAATCCGGCCGCGAGTTCCGGCTCTATCGCCGCACCCGCCGGCATCAGCACCACGAACGCGCCGAGATACAGCACCGAGAAGATCGCCATCAACTGATACACCGAAATTCGCGATGCGCCGCGATGATCGGCGCGCAGCCACTCCGAGCAGGCCCGCCATCCCCAGCTCGCGACCACTGGAATGAGCGCGGCCAACCGATATTGCTGCGCCAGAAACAGCGCCACTCCGGCAATGCCGGAGATCGCAAACACCGCCGCGGTCAGCGCCTGCACCGGAATCAGCGGCTCGCCTTCAAGTCCCGAGGCATACGCGGCTTTCTTGGTCTCGCCGTGAATCACCAGGTTGCGCTTGCGGAACAGCCGCGCGATCGTCGCATTCGCTTCGCGCAGTGGCATGCCGTAGCAGCATCCGAAGCTGAGGCAGGCCAGCCGCCCGATCGATTCGCCGAGGACATACGCGATAGCCGCCGCCGCAAACAGCGGCAGCAACGGCAGCTGACGATGCAGTACGAGCACCGCAACCGGTTGCAGCAGGACGGCCAGCAGCGGCAAGATCGTTGTTGCGACGAACGCCGCGCCCGCCACGGTGAACGTATTGCGCTTGCGCTCGACCAGGCCGGCAATCAGCCGCGAAGACGGCACGCACACGAAGAGCACAAATCCCACCAGCGCCAGGCTCACGATTACCGGCAAGCCCACAGACGCCAGCAGCAGCAACAACATGGCAAAGCCGAAGGTGGTCCCTGTGGCGCTGAAGAAGCCGTAGAAGGTCAGGTTCAGGCCGCGCCACGAGCCGTCCGCCGCCTTTGCCACGGGCACGGCCGCGAGCATCTGCCAGCGCTCGGCGGGCAGCGTGCGCACGCCCCAGGCGATGAGCGCGAACATTCCGATCGCGAGAGCGGCGACGAAGGTGATATTCAGCATAATCTTCACCTCAATTCCGGTTGTGTCAGGGCACGGCTTCACACGCTACTAACAAAGTCCGCGTTCGGGCGCTTTGTATCAGGGCACGGCTTTAGCCGTGCCGACCAGGCCGCTGAAATGTCGTGGGGGGGGGGGGGGGGGGACGATATAGAAAGGCCCCCCCCCAGAGCAAAAGAGAGAGAAGGGGTCGCACCGAGAAAAGGAGCGAAC
>Ga0335081_10014789_pt1 | contig 12625 bp, 5 predicted proteins | sample Lox_Sample_35_FD_206713 | JGI IMG/M metagenome (GOLD analysis project Ga0335081, IMG submission 206713) | Soil microbial communities from Loxahatchee National Wildlife Refuge, Florida, United States - Lox_Sample_3.5 | ecosystem: Environmental > Terrestrial > Soil > Wetlands | place: USA: Florida...
TGTATAACTGATTGGCGTTGAGAGATTGGGCCACGAAAGCGGGGATACCGAGGAGTTCCATCCGAGTTACAACATCCGGCTTTAGAGTATCGATCTGCGCCTTTGTGATGTAAGCCTGATCGATCTGCACGAAACGCGGCAACTTTGTCCCGGTCGTTCCCACATAGGCGATATCCAACAACATTTTCCCCGGTAACTCGTGCTGGATACCGAAGTTGAAGTGTTGCGCGTAAGGGGTTCTCAGGTTCTGCTGCGTGATGGTCAAGACTGGGAATCCTGATGGGGCGAAGGCGTTGGGCCAACTGGCAAAGGGGAATGCATTGAAAAAGTCCGGCAAGAACGGTGGATTGAGCATGGCATTGCCGGGAATATTTCCGATGATCGTTTCGTAGAAAACGCCATAACCCGCGCGCAGAACGGTCTTACCTTGGCCAAAGAGATCCCATGCAAGGCCGACTCGGGGAGCGAAATTATTGTGGTCACCGTTGTAAATTCCGCTCACATTGTTTTGCAAGACAATGCCGGACGCCTCGAGCGCCGAGGTATTGGTCTGGATCGTGGGATCCGTAGGATTCAGGAAAGTTGTATAGTTCTGCGGCCACCATGAACTCAACCGACCATGGGCATCGTGTATCACGGTATTTAGCTCGTATCGGAGTCCGTAATTAAGGGTTAAATTTTTGCTCAGCTTGAAAGTATCCTCGGCAAAGAGCCCGTAACTGCTTGTTCTGAAATCGCGATTGGAATTGCCTTTGAAGATCAAGGCCCCATCCGGAATTCCCAACGCAAAATCGATAAGCGAATTCGGTATATTCACTCCCCCAGGTCCCGCTGTGTTGTCGAGGCCGCTGAAGGTAATTTGGCCGTTGAAGGCGAGGTCGTACAAACGGTTCAGCTGAATGTAGCGGATGTCCCCACCGAATTTAAACGAGTGCCGTGCTGTGGTATGAGAGATATTGTCGATCCATTGAAAGGTGTTGGTAGCTGTACGGTTGGGCTGATCAATTCCGCCGCCCAGGTTCGTCACGGCCGAGCTGCCCGCAACGAATCCACTTGCGAACGAGAGCATTGGGATATTGCCAAGACTCAAGGGAGAGCCAGCAGCGTAGCCGGTATTAAAGCCGTAAGTGGCCGCTTGAGGCCCTTGTTGAGTGATGAGGGATATATTGGAACGATTGAAGCCAAATCGAGCTTCGTTGAGAGTGCGAGGACTGAGGATACGAGTGTAGGAGACGGCAATTAGATCGTTATCTCCTGTTTCGCTTTGACCGTAACCGGCTACGTTGGTTCCGCTTTGGCCTGGAGTAAACGGAAAAAATGTATCGATGCCCGTCCTGCTGAAGCGCGCGGAGAGTGTGTCCGAAACTCCGATATGGTGGTCCACCTTAACAAGGAACTGGTCGGTGGAATCGGTCTGAAGTGGCGAGGAGATGAAGTTGCCAAAAGAACTGTTGAGATTCGGCTGCGGGAATAGCTTAAAGAGCTGAGCGCTGAAGGGATTTACGGCAATGGTGATTGGATTTCCATTTTGATCGGTGAAGGTTCCGGCCCGCTCCGCCGCAGTGGGCACGTTGGTGATCCGCGTAATTCCAGCGGAGCGACGAAATCCCTCGTAATTCAGAAAATAAAAGGTTTTGTTTTTAACAATGGGGCCGCCGAATGTTGCTCCAAATTGATTCAGCCGCAAAGCCGACTTTGCGAAATCGGAATCGTTGAAGAAATTCCGGGCATCGAGCACGTCATTGCGGAAAAACTCGTAGGCAGATCCGTGCAGTTCATTTGTTCCTGATTTCGTAACCAGGTTAACTACCGAGCCAGTGTTCCTGCCGTACTCGGCCGAAAATGTGTTGGTCTGGACTTCGAACTCCTGGATGGAATCGATGGATGGAATCTGAGCCGCAGCGCCACCAAAATAGTCGTTGTTATCGATTCCGTCGACCATGAAATTGTTCGAAGTAGAACGCTGGCCATTTGAGGAATATCCCGAGACCCCACCTTCACCGCCTTGCTGCCCGCCTCCTCCGCCAGAAGACGCGACGCCTGGATTGAGGCGCGCCAGTTGGGCGAAGTCACGGCCGTTAAGGGGCAGATCCTCGACCTTTTGATTGTCTATAATCTCGCCGACCTTTGAACTCTCGGTTTGGGTGAGGGCTGCCTCAGACTGCACCTCGACAGTTTCGGTCCTTGCGCCGACATGCATCACAATCTCAACGTCGCGAACCTGGTCGACGCCGATTTCAATTCGAGGATTGGTAGATACTGCAAACCCTGGAGCTTCCGCCTTGATCTCATAGGTGCCGGTTGGAAGTGCCAGAAGCCTGAATATACCGTTATCGGCGGTTTTGGTCTCTCGCTGGAGGCCGGTAGAGGGACTGGTGACCGTGACTTTCGCTCCGGCGATGTAAGCACCTTTTTCATCACGAATGGTGCCGACCATGCCACCTTGGGTGGTTTGGGCCTGTGAAGACATGACCGAAATCACCGCGATGCCAAGCAAAAATGCGATGTGCTTCCATCCACTCGCCATAAGGCCCCCTAGAATGCCAGTGGTACAAACTGAATCTACTTCTGGTTCAATGTTGAAGACTGGCCTGAGATCTCGTCTTTATAGATCACGCCGTCTTTCATCACGAATTGCACATGCTGCAACGATTGAATGTCGGTTAGTGGATCGACTTGTACGGCGACCATATCAGCAAACATGCCCGGCCGAATCGCCCCAATACGATCGGACCATCCCATCAGGTCGGCCGCGTTTACTGTTCCCGCCTGAAGCGCCTGCACGGGTGTAAGGCCGAGTTGCACCATGGACCAAAATTCTCCTCCGTTGAGTCCGTGAGGATATACACCAGCATCCGTTCCAAGAGCCACCCGAACCCCGGCTTTGAAGGCCTGCGCCACATTTTTCTTGGCGGCGGGGATGATGATTGCTGCCTTCTCCACGACCCAGGGCGGAAGGTGCATTTCGGATTCGTGTTGTTCGAACCAGAACAAAGGAAATGATGTGGGGACAAGGAACGTGTGGTGCCCCTTCATCAACTCAATTCCTTCCTCGTCGATGAAGATACCGTGTTCGATCGAGTCCACGTTTGCCCGTACAGCGTCTTTGATCGCAATCGCAGAATGAGCGTGAGTCGCGACCTTTCGGCCAAGACGGTGCGCTTCCGCGATCAGCACCTGCATCTCCTCCGGACTGTACTGTTCGAGAAGAGGATTATCGCCCTTCGAAAACACCCCGCCAGAAGCGCAAAACTTAATCACATCAGCGCCATACTTGATGGTTTCCCGCACGCGGTGAATTACGGCTTCCTCGCCATCCGCGACTCCCTCCGCCGAATAATGAAATTCGAACGGCAAGAGGTTGTTGTCGCAGTGTCCGCCGGTAATGCCCAGTGGCGGGCCGGAAACTTGCATGCGAGGTCCGATCACATCTCCGTCGTTGACCGCATCGCGCAGCGCAACGTCGGAATATCCCTCCGCGCCCACATTGCGCACTGTCGTGAAACCTGCCATGAGAGTGAGCCTAGCGTTCTTGGCGCCAATGAGTGCAGCCCGCGGAGTGGAAATACCCAACCCTTCGTAACCGCCTCCACCGGCATTCATGGTCAGATGGGTATGGACGTCAATAAAGCCGGGTAGAATCGTGGCGCTTCCGAGATCCACAACCTTTGCGCCGGCAGGCACTGAGGAATTGCCTTGCGATACCGATTCGATCTTATTGCCGCTAATAACGATCACCGGGTGGTCGATCATGCGACCAGCGGCTGAATCGAAAAGCTTTCCCGCACGAATGACGGTTTTGGAACTTTGAGTTGTGGTTTGTGCGCTCGAAATCAGGGCGCATAGGACAAGAGCAAGGATTACCATGATTCTTCCCGTATGAGACTCCACAAGATATTTAAGCGCTGCTAATTTCCAATGTATGCGAGCTGCGACGGCAGATTGAAGGCCCACGATGGTAGAGGCATCTCTGATCAGAATCGGCAACACAGGTTTCCATCACCAAATATTTGGGACTGATCAGGATGGCGTAAAATAACTCCACTTGATATCGCCTGTCAACTCATTTCTCTTGACATATCATATGTATACATGGCGAATGTCACAGTTTGCCCGATGTTTCCTAAGGTGCTCCATGATGTTCTGGCGGTGATCCACTTGGGATCCGGATAAGAGAGGTGCATTTGATTCCGAATGCGGTTTGAGTGGATCACTCAGATTCGGCAATAGGCAGACGCTCTTGCGAGCGCGGGCGAGTCCCTGAAGTTATTTTAGATTTTGTGGACGGAACCACGGTTGCTGAAGGTTATTCTCAAGCAGGAGCCGGGCGGAGTACAAAACGTAACAGAACGACAGATCTTTTCAAGAAATACCATTTGTATACAAACAGCGGAATTTCTACGCAACAAAGACTGGCATAACATATTTTCGCGAGCGGATTTGAGGTATAGCCTGGCTCAGTGCGTTACCACACCGCAACCGGCTTTGGGAAAGCAACAGCGGTAAAGGTTAGCTACGATTCTCTTGCTTCAATTAATGATTTCTTGAGACTGACAGTTGCATTGCTAATGATAGGCGCTGCCCAGAATCCGACACTCAGCACGCACCCAAAGGTCACGTATAAAAAGGCGACGCCAGCGCGCAGGCCGAAGTGGTCGGCAATACGCCCAATTATCAGAGGAACAACGGCGCCGCCCATGATTCCGGTACTCAAAATACCGGCAAATGAGCCGTGGTGCTCGGCTACCGAGTTGAGAGCAAGGGAGACGAGAATCGGCCACATGACGGAAGCAAATAAGCCGACACAGGGAAATGCAACGCGTGATACTTCTGCTGTGCCGAATAACGCAGCCGTGAGACACACCAGGGCTCCCAGACAGGTTCCGATCAGAACATAACGACTGTCGAATAACTTCAGAAGTCCCATACCAATGAAACAGCCGGTCGTCAGCAAACCCCAGAACCACGAGACGGCAGTTGCGCCCGTCGTGTGGGGATCAAATCCGTGGTAGGTCGATAAAAATTTGGACATCCAGTCAGCCGTCCCCTGTTCGCAGCCAACGTAAGCGAAGACCGCGAAGAAAAAAGCCCAGACCAGCGGTTTACGAAACAGGCTCCCGTACATGGACCACGAGCCGGCCGCCTCATCCGCAGTTCGTTCCACTCGCGGAAAGCGGCTCAACGACAACACCGCGACCATTAACAACGTGAAGAGCGCAAAAATCCAATACATGGAGGCCCATGGCAGTGCCGCAGGGGTAAGCCGGCCGAGCACCCGCAAAAGCACGTTGTCGCCTGCTTTCCCGCGGCTGAGGTTCAACACCAAATATGAGTAAAGATAAGGGCTGATGAAGGATGCAATTCCAAAGATCAGCTGGGCAAATGCGGAATTGAACGCGAAGTGTTCCTCGCCGCCAGCCACACGCAGCAGTGGATTGATTGCAGTCTGCAATGTGGCCATTCCCGATCCCATTACGAACAGCGAGACAATTGCCACGTCATAGCTCGGATGAAATGCAAAACTGAGAGATCCGGCTGTGCCCGCCAAAAACGCGGCAATCATCACCGGCTTTTCACCGAACCGTTCGACCAGGAAACCAGCGGGTATGGACATTACGCCGTAAGCGATAAAGAAGGAGAATGGCAATAGCGCCGCTGCCGCCAAACTTACCTTGAAGCTGCTGATGATGTCGGGAACGATCGGACCGAGAATGTTGGTGAGCAGTGACATCACGAAAAATGTCAGAAAAACGATGCTGACCATGTAGCGATTTCTTCGCATGGGTGTGTTTACTCTCGGGTGGTCACCTTGGTTGCCAACTCGAAACGCCCGGGTTCGCGGCCGACTTGCGCCGCAAGCGCCAGCGTGATCATTTGCACTGGCAGAATTTCCACAATCGCAAGAAAGCTTCGATGTACGGCAGACAGTTTACATGCTGCAAATGCCGAGTGCTCTCCTACCAGTTCGGTTCTCCCACCCTGTAAGCGGACATCATCCAGCAAACGCTCATTGAGATCACGGGTGGGGGCGTCACCGGCAAACACCAGCACGAAGATCTCATCGCTGATCATTTCCAGCGGACCATGACGAAAGCTTGCACTGCTCATACCTTCAGCGTGGAAGTGATCAGATTCTTTGACAATCAATGCGCCGGTTCCCACGGTGGCCAGAGATGGTCCGCGCCCGACGAAAAAGAGGTGCCGGGTACGCTCCAGCAATTTCGCCAGGGTTTGGACGTGTTGTTTCCAGCCGGAAAGGTATTCTTGTACCGCTGGGCAATCGCGCTTCAATTGTTCGCGTACGCGGCTCAAATCGCGATCGCAAAACACAGAGGTCACCCACTCCAGTGCCATCAAAGCACATACGTAAGTTTTGCAGGAAACGGAAAACTCGTGCCCGGCAGCCGTCAGGAGGTTTGCGTCGGCGGCTTTCGCAAGCGGACTATCCGCCGTGTTGGTCACTGCCACGATTGGGGAACGGTGATGATTAACTTCCAACAAGCGGATCATCTCCGCGCTTTTGCCCGATTGCGAGACAGCAATGATCAAAGTCTTTGGACCGAATAATTGTTTTGCGTAGTGCACCAGCTCCGCGGTCTCGATCATGATGGCCGTGAGTCCATGATCAATGAGCGCCAGATGGGTGGGATGAAGCGCATGAAACGACGAGCCCATGCCGGTCAGAACCACAGTTCGAAAGCCGCCACGTCGCAATGTTGCTGCTATGGACCGCAAACCCTTGGGAGTGTCCAAAGCGGCAAGAGTATCTGTCAAAGCTCGAGGCTGATCGAGAATGTCGCGAAGATATGCCCCTTCGATGGCAGAGAATTCAGTCAGCATGGCCCACCTGTTGAAAAACGGTGATGCCAAACGCTGCCCGCTCCAATGAGGTTGGCGTTGTCTCCCAAAGATGCGAGAGCTAGTTCCGTCTTATCAAAGGGAACAAAACGGCACGTTGCCACAATGACGCTGCGGATCCCATCCAGAAAAAGCGGTGCGCTCTTCATTACACTGCCGCCAAGAACAATGGCATCGGGAACGAACATCGTGACCAGGTTGGCTAAACCGAGCCCCAGATACCTGGCCTCATGTTGAACCGCTTTGCGCGCCCACTCATCCCCTTGTGCGGCGAGTTCGCAGATCTTTTTCGCGGTCAATTCGTCACGTTGCAGGTAGTCAGGTGGAGCATGGGTTTTCATCCAATTGGCCATCGCCGGGCCGGCGGCAAGAGATTCCCAACAGCCGTGGAAGCCGCACAAACAAAGGGGTCCAGAAGGATCGATGACGTGATGCCCGATTTCCGGGTGAGCTTGATCCACGCCGCGATAAATTTCGCCGTTCAGGAGAACACCGGCACCTATGCCGGTGCCGACAGTCACATAAATCAGACGTGACTTGTCCTTTCCAGATCCCCAGCGCGCTTCTCCTAGCGCTGCCGCATCGGCGTCGTTCTCCATTGCGACCTGGACTTGAAAGCGTTGTTTCAAGTCGCGCACTGGATTTTCGCCTTCCCATGCAGGAAAGAAATTCACATTACCGAATGTGCCGGTCAGAGGGAAAACCGGTCCAGTCGAGCCGATACCGATGCCGGAAATCTCACAAGCTGCGATCCGCGCTGTTTCGCGCAACAACTCTGTGATTCGACCGAGCGCATTTGCATAGCCTCGTTCGGGATCAGTGGGGGTCTCAAGGCGCGATCGCACGCATCCTTCGTCGTCAATCATCCCAACTGCGATTTTCGTTCCGCCGATGTCAACCGCACCAATCATCAGTTTGTTAAAACTACTTGCTCCATTCCACAATTGCCGCGTCAAAAGGGTCGATCTGTATTCTCCAGCTTCGCCCTTCCATTTCTATTGGCTTCGAGCCATCCGCTTGCACTCGGCTCACGTTTCTCACCGGTAGGATTGTCGACACCGTAACGTTCTGCGCCGACGCGCTATGGTTTACGAGGATGACATAGCCGCGATGATCACCTTGCAGTTCGGAAACTTCGACGCTGGGCTGATCGCTTTGGAATGCTGCTTTGATCCCTGCCCAGTCACGAAATGCAGCGTAGATCCTCTGTGTGGGTTCGGGCTGATCGAACACCGCCGGAATCGAAGCGAGATAGTGCTCGAGTGGATAGGCGCTCAATAATGTCTTTCCCTTTCCTAGCGTGTTGGTCACGAGCGCAGGACGACCATCCTGATCAACAGCGATGACTTTCGCTGAGCTCACTTCGATCAAGGTTCCCCAGGATTCAATTGAAGCCGTAGGAACGCTATAGTGCAGAGTGTCGCCAGGTTTAAAGTCGCCGAATGGCTCAACAAACTTCAACGTAACCTCAGAACCAGGAGCTCGATCCACGATGCGTGCTCCGAAAAGTGAAGCCATGCCCGGAATGGCTCCATCGGATGCAACAGACGCGTAGAGAAATCCGCCGCTTTCCACATACTTTCTTGCTTTCTCGTAAAAGTCCGAATGCACATGCGCGAGGAAAGCGTCGCCCGTGCTGGTAATCGGAGATGGCATGAAGAGCATGGGACGTTTCGCCCAATCGCCATATTCGCGTGGGAAATCCGCCTTCAGTCCGGCTTGCCGCGCAAGGATGAAAGCCGTCAGGGCCGAACTCATCAACCATTGGTTTGCATTGCTGAAAGTCGGTTGGCGTTGTCCGGGCATGGCGTCCCCATCTTGCGTGGAAAGGTAGGGAATTGAGGCCGGGCCGGTCAGTCCGAAATGCGAAAAATCGCCGTGCGGTTTCGCCCACTCATCCGGAATCACGATTCCAATTTCTGCAGGGGCGGGTGCAAGCCCGGTAAGATCAAGGCGGCTGACAGTCTGCGAAAATTTCTTGAACTCGCGCGCCAGCGGCTTGTCCTGCCGGTCCCACGTGGTCATGCCCCAACCCGTTTCTTGCGGAGTACGGAGATACGGAACTTTATGGAATTGCTCCGGAGCCGCGTCTGTGTAGCACCATAAGTCAACGCCGATACTACCGGCTCCGAGGCCGGAGTACATTTGCGCGCGATCGTAGGCTGCGACTCTTTCCGGAGAAAATTGCGCGGTCGAAGCTCCCATCTCATGAATCATGACCGGATGGCCAGCACCTTGCGATAAAGCAATCTCAAATGCTGCACCATACGTCCCGCGCGCAGAGAGGAGCGCATCTGGAAACAGATCCGGCGCATACAACGTGAACGGATGTACGCTGAACAAGTCGACGAAAGGAGAAATGTCATCGGCGCGGAATGGTCCGTGGTCGATTTCCTGGCCACTGGTTCCCACGACGATCGGATGCAGCTTGTCATACTTGCGAAGGCCATCGACGATCAGGTGCGTCCAATTGATGGCCATGGCATCCGTCGTCTGGTCTCCCACGATCCAGAATGGCGGCTCATCGGTCAGGTCCCAGGCGACGATGGCGCTTTCATTCGCGTAATGGCGGCCAAACTCTGCCGCAAGATTCGATTCCAGACGCAGCATGTCGGCATCGGCATGAGGATGCCGTCCGAGTCGCCAAGGTACATCCCACCACGCTTCCCCAACTTCACCACCAATGAAAAGGCTGGGATGGAGATAGATCTGGTATTTGTGAGCCAGCGAAACCAGATAATCGAGCTGCTGGAAAGCAGTGGGATTGTAGTCGCCGGGACGCGGCTCAAACCAGGCCCAAAGCATGTCCAGGCGAACGATACTGTAGCCAAGTTCGTGCATCTTGGCGAAGTCGGCTTCGATATCCTTCGGATCCCATTCAGTCGGCCACTCCATCGCAGCTTTTGCTGGAACCCAATGAGCCCCCACCGGCAGAAATCGCTTGCCATTGCGCACAAAGTAAGTGCCGTCGAGATGAACTTGGGGCAACCGCGATGCGGGAGTTTTCGACGATGGTTGAGCAACCTCTGTCTGGGGATCAAGCGAGAGATCCCGCCCTTCCAAAGCCGGTACGAATTGCATCGCGAGCAGCAGCAACACTGCCTGGCTTCGAATGAACGTGCGCCGCAGTGTGTCGAGCATCGAGCCCTCATTTCCCTTTCTGGTCAGAAAGACAGCTTTAGTGCCAACTGCAGCTCCCGCGACGCATGCACCGTGCTGGTGATCGCTCCTGCCAGACTTGGAACGAAACCTGCCGCGGAGGCTGCCGATGAGCCAATTTGATCTACGCCATCGTTGGGGATGCCGAACTCGGGCGTGTTGAACAGATTGAAAGCTTCGAGGCGGAACTGCAGTTTCCAATTCTCTTTAAACGTGAAGTTCTTGAAGAGTGAAGCATCAACATTATAGATTGCGGGGCCACGCAGCGAGCCGCGCCGCGCGTCACCGTAGTCGTGCGCGAAAGTCTGTCCTGGAGCCAGCGGCGGGATCGCATAGGCGGCGGGATTGTACCAGCACTCAATTGTTTGCTTATCGAACGGGCATCCCACGCTTAGAGCGTTGGAGAAATTGTTGGGATTGCCGATCACATCCGGGCGGGGTGCGCCTGAGTCCGTGTTGGTGTAGTCGGTGGAAAGCAGCGGCGTGAATGCTTCGCCGGAATGCATCGCAACAATCCCATTGAGCTGCCAGCCTTCCGTCAGCCAGTGAACTGGCCCGGGACCGTTCAAGAACCTCTGGTTGGGGCCAAAAGGCAGCAGATACGACCACGCGCTCGAGAATTGATGACGGAAATCCGGAGCATTATCGCCGCGCTCGGCGGCCAGATTGTATGTGTCTTGCGGTTCCAGATACTCATTCTCCTCGGTCTGGCCAATGGTGTGTTGCCAAGTATAGGAAGTCAACATACTCCAGTTGCCGGAAAATCTTTTCTCAAACTTTACCTGCAATCCATGGGAGATAGACCACGCTTCGTCGGCGAGGGTGCGAATTTCGCCGATGTTCGAAACCGTTTTGTAATAGAGACGTCCGAATTGTGTGGGCGCACCCGTCAGGCATGAAAGGTCGGTCGGCGTGGGACACGATTCGAAGTTGCTATCGAGGGGCTGCGTGGGCTGATTGCGGTTACTGAGGAACGCGAGCTTGACTCCCCGAGTTCCCACGTATGCGACTTGCAGCGCCATGCTCTTTGAAAGCGCGCGCTCAAGGTTGAGGTTCCATTCTTCAACGTAGGTGGTTCGGTTGTTGAACATCGCCGCGCTGGCGCGTCCCGCGGGATCCGACACAGTCGAATAAACCGGGGTCGGAAAACCAGTGGAGAGGCGCTCAGTCGGCGTCGCGGTAGCTGCCGGGATGTAGCTTTGGCTGAAGATCAGGCCGGTAGGATTGTAGGCTAACTCGGCGTCGTTCTGGTCCGCCTGCACATCATAGAAGATGCCAAACGCACCTCGGAGAACCGTTTTCTCATTCCAAGGACTCCAGGCGAAGCCGATGCGCGGGGCAAAATTGTTGTAATCGGTTTTTACGTTGCCCGAAGCGCTTACACCCGGCATCTGTGGAGAAACAAATTTGCCGGTCGCAAAATCGAAATTGGCCAGACGATTCTCCTGCTCGACCGGCGGAGTGAACAGGTCGTAGCGAAGCCCGAGGTTCAGGGTAAGCTTCTGGTTTACGCGGAAGTCATCCATGAAGTAAGCGCTGGCTTCTGTCCAGCGCATCCCGAACGAACCCTTCTGCCCATCCCGGTACGTCGAATCGGGATAGCCCATTAAGAAACTTGCCAGGGAGCTTCCTCCGGTATCGGTGGTCAGATCAGAAGTGAACAGTTCATTGAAAACAAGGTCGCCGCGCGCGTTTTGGGTCTGGAAAAATCCGTGTAAACGGCGTCGCACGTCAGCTCCGATTTTGAATGAATGCCTTCCGCGTTCGTAGCTAAACGAGTCCATATACTGATAATTGTTCTCGTTCAAAAACTCCGGGAACCAGTCCGTGCTGCCAAGCGAGGTAAGATCCGAGAACTGGATCGAGGGCAAGCCTCCAGTCGCGGTAGCTCTGGTCGGATCGAAAATTCCGGGGATGCCGAATTGCTGTGCCAAGGGCTGACCGGCAAAATTCTGAATTGCCTTCACAACGTAGCGGGAGTAGCCAATCTTGATCTCGTTGATTTTGTTTGACGAGAACGTGTGCACATCGCTGATTCCCGCCGATCTCGCCAGATTAGTGATGTGGCCAGAAAAAACACCTCCGCCGGCTTCTCCGGGAAAGGGATCTGGGGCAAACGCCTGCACGTTGTTATAGCTGAAGGTCAGGGAAAGGCTGTCTTTGCGAGTGAGTTGGTGATCGCCCCGCACATCGAATGAGTCCTGATTGTTGCTGGCCACCGGATTTGACAAATAATTGCCAGCCGCAAGCGAGCGATTGGGTGCCGGGAACAGCTGCACCAAATTAAGAGCGGCCGGATCCAGACAGGCCCCGGCGGTTGCCGACGAACACTTCGGGATAATGTTGCCCGGAACAGGTTTTCGAAGTGTTACCTGGGTTCCATCGCCACACGTGAAAGGAGTGCTCGTGAAAGGATCAAAAATTGTTCCTGTATCAAACGCAGGACCGGAACCATCCGGACAAGGGGTGAAGGTTTGCCCGGTTAACAGATCGCTGAAATCGCCGCCTCGTTCAGATAATGGAGGGACGATCGAAATCAGCGTCTGCGCTTGCCGGATGCGCGTTCCTTGATAGTCGACGAAGAAGAACGTTTTTCCTTTAATGATCA
>Ga0335081_10014791_pt1 | contig 12624 bp, 10 predicted proteins | sample Lox_Sample_35_FD_206713 | JGI IMG/M metagenome (GOLD analysis project Ga0335081, IMG submission 206713) | Soil microbial communities from Loxahatchee National Wildlife Refuge, Florida, United States - Lox_Sample_3.5 | ecosystem: Environmental > Terrestrial > Soil > Wetlands | place: USA...
CTCGCCGCGCTCCTCCGGGCGAGCCGCTGAACCGGAGAATCCGCCGCATTTTCGCGGAGGTCGGCTTGCTGGCAGGGTCCGGATCCGATAGCGTTTCGCCATGGCGGAAGCGAAGCGGATGGTCGCCGGGTTCAACCACAACGTGAAGCACCGCGGCAGGAGCTACCACGTCCAGACCGAGGACTTCGGGCTCGACAACCCGCAGATCGTCACCCACCTCTTCGTGGGCGGCAACATCCTCGCCAGCAAGAAGCTCGGCTACGCAGACATCGCCGAGGCCGAGGACCTCGCGCGGGTCGTCCGCGAGCTCATGGAGGAGCAGCACAAGGACGTCCTGCGGAACCTGGTGAGCGGCGTCTACGAGGAGGCCGAGGAGACCCTCGGCGCGAGGTCGGTCGCCTACCAGCCGGGGGAGCTCACCGACTCGGCCGAGGCCCCGGAGGCCTCGACGGAGGGTGCGCCGGCGCGCGCCACGCCGCCCCCCCTGCCGCTCGCGGCCGCCGCGCGCCCGGGGGCTACGCCGGTGCGGTCCATGACCCCGCTGCCCAAGGAGAGGGAGGGCGCCGAGACCCTGGTCTTCGGGGAGGACCTCTTCAGCGAGCGCAGCCTCGACGAGGTGATCCTCTCCTACCTGGCCGAGGACGCGGAGAAGAAGCCGTGACGTCGCGGCCGGCGGCGGGGACCCGGTGATCCAGCTCTACCACGTGACGAAGCAGTACGCCGGGGAGGCGCCGGCGCTGCGCGACGTCACGCTGCGGGTGGAGAAGGGCGAGTTCGTCTTCGTCACCGGCCCCTCGGGCGCCGGCAAGTCCACCCTCATCCGGCTCATCTTCTGTGCCGAGGCCGCCACGAGCGGGCAGCTCCTCGTCTTCGGCCGCAACCTCGCCAAGGTGCGGCCCTCCCAGGTCCCCTACCTCCGCCGGGCCATCGGGGTGGTCTTCCAGGACTTCAAGCTCCTCCCCGACCGCACCGTCGCCGAGAACGTGGCCTTCCCGCTGGAGGTGCGGGGGCTGTTCCCCAAGGATGTGCGGCGCAAGGTGCAGGGCATGCTGCGCTCGGTCGGCCTCGAGCTCAAGGCCGGCAAGTTCCCGCTCTCGCTCTCGGGCGGCGAGCAGCAGCGGGTGGCGGTGGCGCGGGCCCTGGTGGGCGACCCGGCCCTCCTGCTCGCCGACGAGCCGACCGGTAACCTCGACCCGGAGCGCACCCTCGAGGTGATGGAGCTCCTGCAAGCCGCCAACGCACGCGGGACGACGGTGGTGGTGGCGACCCACGACCGCCAGCTCCTCGAGAGGTACAAGAGGCGCATCCTGGCGCTCGAGCGCGGTCAGCTCGTCAGCGACGGTGCCCAGGTCCGCCAGGCGGGGACGGCGTGAGATCCCCTGAGAACCCTCCGCCCCAGGGGGGCCGGCCATGACCGCGCTCGTGCAGCGGCCGCTCTACTTCTGCCGCCGAGCGCTCGAGGCCATGGCCCGCGGGCCGCGGGTGGCCCTGGTCGCGACCGGCACCATCTTCGTGGCGGTGCTGGTGACGGGCCTGTTCGCGGCGGCGCTCCAGGGCGCGGGCGCGCTGCTCTCGAACTGGGCCGGCGAGGTGCAGATCTCGGTCTACCTCGACCAGGACGCCGACCTGGCGGCGGCGCGGGCGGCGGCCGCCGCGGCCGCCCCCGGGCGCACGGTGGAGGCGGTGAGCGCCGCCGAGGCGTTGCGGCGCTTCCGCACCGCGCTCGGCCCGCAGGGGGCCCTCCTCGACGGGGTGGGGACGGAGGTGCTGCCCCCCTCGGTGGAGGTCCACGCCCCCGGGATCCACCTCCCCGAGGCGCGCGCGCTGGCCGCCCGACTCATGGCCGTGCCCGGTGCGCGCGAGGTCGATTTCGGGAACGCCTGGCTCGAGCGGCTCGAGCGGGCGCTCTCGCGCCTGCGGGTGGTCGGGCTCGCGCTGCTCGGCGCGGTCGCCGCCGGGGCGGCGGTGCTGGTGGCGAACACCCTGCGGCTCGGGGTCCTCGCCCGCCGCGACGAGATCGAGATCATGAAGCTCGTGGGCGCCACCGATGCCTTCGTGGAGACCCCGTTCCTCATCGAGGGTCTCCTGCAGGGCCTCTTCGGGGGCAGCCTGGCGGTCCTGGTCCTCACGCTCGCCGCCGAGCTCGGGCTCCCCCGGCTCACCTCGGCCCTCGGGGTCGCGCTGCCCTTCGGGCGCGACGAGCTGCTCCCGGCCTCGCTGCTCGCGGGGCTGGCCCTCGGCGGGGCCGCGCTCGGGCTCGCCGCCAGCGCGCTGGCCGTCCGCCGCGAGCTCGGGAGGTCGTGAGGTGGCAGGGTTCACGGCGCTCGTCTGCCTGCTCGCGCTCGGTGCGAACCCTCGCGCCCAGCTCGATGCCCTCAAGGCGCGCAAGGCGGCCGAGGAGGCGGCGGCCCAGGCGCTGCTCGCCCGGGAGGGCTCGCTCCTCGCCACCATCGAGGAGGCCGAGCAGGCCTGGCGGGAGGCGGCGGCCGCCGCCCGGCGGGCCGAGGCGGAGCGCGCCGAGGCCGAGAAGCGCCTCGCCCGCGCCCGGACCGAGGAGGCCGAGGCCGAGGCGGAGCTCGCGGCGCTCAAGGCCGAGCTCGGCCCGCGGCTCATCGCCCGGGCGCGCCAGGGGCGCTTCTCCGAGCTCACGCTCATCGCCACGAGCGGCTCCCTCGCCGACCTCGTCAAGCGCCGCTACCTGTGGGAGCGGATCACCGCCCACGACCTCGAGCTCCTCGGGCGGGCGCAGCGGGCGCTCACCGCCTCGCTCGCGGCCCGCGCCGCCCGCGAGTCGGAGGCGGAGCGCTACGCCGCGGCGGCCAAGGAGTCGGTGGCCCGGCGCGACGTCGCCGCCGCCCTGCGCGACGAGCACCGCACCCTGCTCTCGGCCATCCGCAATGCCCGCTCGCTGCACGAGCGCGCCGCCGCCGAGGCGGCCGGGCAGGAGACCAAGCTCGCCGAGTTCGTGGCGGCACTCCCGCCCTCGGCCGCCAGCGCGGAGTACCACGGCAGCTTCGCCGAGCTGCGCGGCAAGCTCCCCTACCCGGTGACCGGCACGGTGGAGGTGGGCTTCGGGCGGGTGGTGAACCCGCTCTTCAACACCGTCACCGTCCAGAAGGGGCTCGACATCCGGGCAGCCGCCGGGGCCGAGGTGCGGGCGGTGGCGCCGGGAAGGGTGGCCCACGCCGGCTGGTTCAAGGGTTACGGGAACCTGGTCATCGTGGACCACGGCGACGGCTACCACACCCTCGTCGCCCACCTCGCCTCGATGAACACGGCCATGGGCGAGGAGGTCGAGGCGGGCTCCTTGCTCGGGACGGTGGGCGACACCGGCTCCTTGAAGGGACCCTACCTGTACTTCGAGATCCGCGAGCGGGGGCACCCGGTCGACCCGCGGGCCTGGCTCAGGCCGTGAGCCTCCCGTTCGCTCGCCCGCCCGGGCTCACGCCCCGCGCCGACCCTCGCATAGGATGGTCCCATGCGCCGTAAACGAATCGCCCTCCTGGTCCTCGTCGGCCTGGCCTTCTTCGCCGGCCTCTCCCTCGACCACGTGGCCCGCGCTGCCCGCCGCGACGCCGGCCAGCCCTACCGCCCGCTCGACGTCTTCGCCGACGTCCTGGCCTTCATCGAGAACGGCTACGTCGAGGACGTGAAGGAGAAGGACCTGGTCTACGGGGCCATCGAGGGGATGGTGGGCCGGCTCGATCCGCACAGCCAGTTCATGAGGCCGGAGGTCTTCCGCTCGCTCAAGGAGGAGACCTCGGGGGAGTTCGACGGGGTGGGCCTCGAGCTCGCCATGAAGGACGACCACCTGGTGGTGGTCTCCCCCATCGCCGACGCGCCCGCCGAGCGCGCCGGCCTGCGGGCGGGCGACCAGATCCTGCGCATCGACGGGGTCGTCACCAAGGACCTGCCCTTCGCCGAGGCGGTGAGGCGCATGAAGGGCCTGGCCGGCAGCAAGGTCACCCTCGAGATCATGCGGGTTGGCTTCGCCTCCCCGCAGTCCTTCACGCTGGTGCGCGACCGGGTGCGCACCCAGAGCGTGGAGTGGCGGGTGCTCGACAAGGACCGCGGGCAGGTGCTCGTGAGGCTCAAGACCTTCCAGGAGCGGACCGATCAGGCGGTGAAGAAGGCGCTCGACGGCGCCCGCGCCGAGCTGGGGGGGGAGATCCGCGGGCTGGTCCTCGACCTGCGCAACGACCCGGGCGGCCTCTTCGACCAGGCGGTCAAGGTGGCCGACCGCTTCCTCTCCGAGGGGATCATCGTCACCACCGAGGGCCGGGACAAGAAGAACGTGGAGGTCGAGCGCGCCCGCGGCAAGGAGACCGAGCCGCCCTATCCCATGATCGTCCTCGTCAACCGGGGGACGGCCAGCGCCAGCGAGATCCTGGCCGGGGCCCTGCAGGACCACGGACGGGCGGTGATCATGGGGACCCAGACCTTCGGCAAGGGGTCGGTGCAGAGCGTCATCGACCTCGAGGACGGCTCGGGGCTGAAGCTCACCGTGGCGCGCTACTACACCCCCAAGCACCGCTCGATCCAGGAGCTCGGGATCACCCCCGACGTGGTGGTGGCGGAAGCGCCGCCCGCGGCCCGGGTCGACGAAGGACCGGGCGAGAAGGACCTCGAGCGCCACTTCCGCAACGGCTCGGACGAGGCCCCGGCGGCCGCCGAGCCGAGCTCCGTCCCGGCCGACGACTACCAGCTGCGCACCGCCCTCGACTACCTGCGGGCCGCCGCCATCTTCAAGGCGGGGGCGCCCGCGGCGGCCCCCACGGCGGCGAAGCGCTGAAGGGGCCTGGCATCACCCGGCCAGGGCGTGCGGGCCCTCTCGCGCCGGGCTCCTCAGGGGTGCGCAGCGCCCGCAGCGCGATCGCCCTTCCCAGGTTGGAGCGCCTGGCGGCGGACACGAGCGAGCTGCGGTCTCACCGACGCCGGGTTCATGGCCATCGGCGCGCGAACCGGCGCCGAACGAGCTTGGCGGGGGTACCGCTCGAGGCTGGCACTTTCACCGGACACCGACCCCGGACGCCCAAAATGGCCGTCCGTCGGAAGTCACGTTCGAGCCTCGAATTTCCTCCTCCCCCTGCGCGACTTCGCGCGTTGTCCCACTGGGAAAGGGAGACCAAGAGCCATGTCCATTGTCGATATTGTCCGCGCCATGCGGGACCCTGCCTACCGTGCCACGCTGACCGAGGAACAGCGAGCCGCGCTCCCTCCACACCCGGCGGGCGCCGTCGATGTGTCCGACACCGAGCTCGCCCTCGTGGTCGGCGGCCTGCCCCGCGTAACCCGGAACAACACCTGCACCATCTCCACCGAGGCCTGTTGCTCGATCGATACCACCTCGCGGCTTAACGGTTGCTAGGGATGAACACCGGCCGAGCGAAGCGGACCGAGCAGCCTTGCGCGGCGGCCGTCCAAACCCGGGCGGATGAACTCGCGTCGTGGTCCGCGCCCCTCGTGGCGGCGGCGGAACGGGAGCTCATCGACGCGGTGGCCGACGTCGTCGCTCCCGCCGTTCTCGAGACCATCGTCGCCAGCCGTCGCCCCCTCCTCGAGGAGGGCCTGCGGCTCGCCTCGATGCGGACGCTCGCGCTCGAGCTGCACATCGCGCGCCTGGAGGGACGTCTGTCGGGCGCCACTCCCGAGGAGCGCTACCGCTCGTTCGTGGAAGGGCTGGCCCTTCCGGCCACCGCCTCCGAGCTGCTGGGCCGGCATCCTGGCCTGGCCCAGCAGCTCGCCGTACAGAGCGAGGCCTGGGTGCGGGGTGGCGTCTGCTTCGCGCAACATGTCGCCGCCGACGCTGGGGCGCTGGCCCACCACTTCGGCCACGGGCGCGATCTCGGCGCGATCGAGGAACTGTCCTTCGGGCTCGGCGACGCCCACTGCGGGGGCCAGACCGTCGCCGTGGTGGGCTTCGCCGACGGCGTGCGGCTCATCTACAAGCCGCGGTCGCTGGCGATCGACGTCGAGATCCAGCGGTTACTCGCGGACCTCGACCGCTGGGATCCAGAGATCGGCTTGCGGCGGATCGAGGTCCTCGACCGCGGCGACCACGGCTGGATGGAGTGGGTGGAGCGGGCACCCTGCTCGGACCGCGCCGCTGCCGCTCGATACTATCGCCGGGTGGGCGGACTGCTAGCCGTGACCTGGCTCCTCCAGGGTACCGACCTCCACGCGGAGAACCTGCTCCCCGCCGGCGAGCACCCCGTGCTGGTCGATCTCGAGGCCTTCTTGCATCCGATCTTCCCCGCCGGCGCAGCGGTGCCGCCCTACGCCGTCCGCGACCTCGCGCGCGCTGCGACGGTCCTCTTCTCCGGGCTCGTCCCCGAGCATCTCCCCGGCGACCCGCGGCTCGACGTGAGTGGACTCGGCACCGATTCAGTGCAGACCACGCCCTACCTCGTTCCCCGCTGGATCGGGCTCGGCACCGACGAGCTGCGACTGGAGCGCCAGCGCGGGTCATTCGTCGGGGGCGAGGCCCTTCCGCGTGGCCAGGGCCGGGCCTGGGTGCCGCAGGAGTTCGCGGCCGAGCTCGTCGATGGTTTCCGCCGTGTCGCCACGGATTTGCTCGAACGTCGCAAGGAGCTTCTGTCACCGGGTGGCTGGTTCGACCGGCTCGCCGAGGTTCAGGTGCGCGTCATCTTGCGCCCAAGCCGGACCTACTACCGACTGCTCGACGAGAGCTTCCATCCCGATCTGCTCGCTGAACCTGCCGCCCGCGATCGCCACTTCGATCGCCTGTCGGCGGTCGTCGAGGCGCTGCCTCATCTCGGCCCGGCGCTCGCGGCGGAGAAGACTGCGCTCCGGCGCGCCGAGATTCCGCGCTTCACGGCGGCGGCGGGAGCGCTCACGCTATCGAGCGGGGATGGCGAACCCGCGGTCGAGGGCGTCCTCGCCGAGCCTCCTCTCGTCCAGGTCCGGCGTCGGTGGGCCGCGGCCGATCGCGCCACCGTCGAACGCGAGGCGTGGCTGCTCGGCGCCGCCTTCGGTCACCCGGTCGAGGTCCCGCGGGATGCGCGGGTCGGGCTCCCCACCTCGGATGCGCTCGCTTTGCGCTGCCGCACTGCAGCCGAAGCCGTGGCCGATCGGATCGCCGCACTCGTCATCCCGGCGGCCGGCCATCCGCTCTGGTACGGCATCGTCGAGAGTTCCGGGAAGCATCGCCTATGCACGCTGGGCGACGACCTCTACGAGGGACTGGCCGGGATCGCCCTGGCGCTCGCGCAGGTCGGCTCGGCCGTGGGCCGCACGGACTTGATCGATCTGGGACGGCGCACCGCGCACTTCGCGGCGGAGGCCAGCCTGGCGGCGTCGCCGCAGGAGCGGGTCGATGCCGCCGGTGCCTTCCAGGGCCTCGGGGGCATCGTTTACGCCGCCGCGCACGTGGCCGCGCTCACGTCCGACGCCGAGCTCGGTGGCCTGACGCGCCAGCTGGGGCTGCGCCTGGTGAGCGATGTCGCGCGCTGCCAGGCCGCCGACGTCGTCGGCGGGGCGGCCGGAGCAGTGCTGGCCCTGCTGTCCTTGCACCAGCTCACCGGCGACCGCCGCGTGCTCGACGGTTCGGTCGCGTGTGGCGAGCGGCTGCTCGCGCTGGCGCGGCCTATGTCTCCGGGGACGACCGCGTGGCCCTCGACCACCTTTCCCGAGATTGCCCCCTTGACCGGCCTCTCACACGGGGCCGCGGGCTGCGCGCTCGCGCTCGCGCGACTCTGGGCGGCATGCGGTGACCAGCGATTCCTCGCGGCCGCCCGTGGCGCCCACGCGTACGAGCGCAGCTGCTTCTCGATCGGCCTCGGCAATTGGCCGGACCACCGAGACAGCGACGATCACCGCGCACGCCGACGCGCTGGCACAACCGTCGCGCAAACGACCTGGTGCCACGGCGCACCCGGTATCGGGTTGGCCCGCCTCGCCTGCCGTGATCTACTCTCGGATCCGGAGATCGATCACGAGATCGGGCTGGCGGTCGCGGCCACCGCTTTGGCCGGGCGGGAGGCGAGCCACGGCCTCTGCCACGGGCGACTCGGCAATGCGACCCTTCTCGCGCGTGCGGGAGAGGTGCTCGCCGATGAAACGCTCGCAAGGACGGCCGCGAGCTTCATCGAATCAGCGCTCGACGAGGCTGCCGCCAGCGGTTGGCGTTGCTCGAATCCAGCCGGCCTCGAGTCCCCTGGGCTGATGACGGGGCTCGCCGGCATCTCGCTCGCGCTCGCCCGGGTCGCCGTTCCGGGCATCCCTGACGTGCTCACGCTCGATCCGCCCGTCTGGCACGGCTCGTGGGCCGAAAGAGCCGCGCGGACGCCTTGACCTGCGCAGGAGTTCGCGCGACGCCGCCAGGATTTCGTGGAAGCAGGGAAGCACCCCGGCGCCGCCGAACTCGAGGGGGGCTGACCCCGGCTGCGTGTCTTTCGAGGCTCGACTCTAGGCAGAGCGCTTGCGGTCCTCGAGCGCGCCGGGGACGATCCTCGGCGGGTGGCAGCATCCTCCTTCGTCTACCATCGCCGAGTTAGGGTGAGGGACAGCCCGTGGAGGAGTCGCCCGCTGCGGTGCGAAGGGCGAGCGTGGTCGGCGCCGCCCCCGTTCCGGCCGACGAGAAGTGGCGGCCGGTCGCCGCGCCCGGTGACCTGGCGCGCTACCGACGAGTTCCAGGAGCTGGCTTGCGGAGGCGGGTGCCCGCCGGAGGCGTGGCCGGGTAGTGTGTCCACGGTCGACGCAAGGCATGGACGGACGAGCGCCTCGCACGAGCGAGTAGGACGGTCACAGCCAGAACAAACCGGCGGCTCCGGCCAGCGCCACCACGGTACCGAGGACGGCGCGCGAGCCCACCTTCTCCCGAAAGAGAACATGGGCCGCTGGCAGAAGCAGCACGGGGGCAAGGCTCATGAGCGTCGCCGCCACGCCGAGGCTGGCATGGGCGATGGCCACGAGCGAGGCCACGACTCCCAGAACCGGGCCCACCACTGCACCGATGGCGGTCAGTCCCAAGGCCGACCAGTCGTCGCTGAAGCTGGCCAGGTGTCCGGGCAGTTCGTTGCGGACGCCAGACCAGACGAGCAGCACCACGGAGCCGGCGACGATGCGGATGAGGTTGGCGGAGACGGGATGGAAGCCGCCTTCCAGGCCGTAGCGCGAGAAGAGGAGACCGACCGCCTGCCCGAGCGCCCCACCGAGCCCGAGGATCACACCTCGACGCAGGTGGGGATGGGACTCTCCGTTGCGACCGGGGCCTACCACCAGGGCGATGCCGCCGATGGTGACCATCATGGCGAGGAGTTTCGGGAGGGAGAGACCCTGGCCGAGGAGGGCCCAGCCCAAGATCGCGCTGAAGAGAGGCGAGGTGGTCATGACCAGCATGGCCAGCTGTGGGCCGATGAGCACGAGGGACTCGAAGAGCACGGCGTCCCCGACCGCGTAACCGATGAGCCCAGAAGCGGCAAGCCAGCCCAACCGTGCTGCGCCGGCGCCAAATGGGAACGGCGTCCCGAAGAGGAACAGGTGAACCAGCGAGAGGACGCCCAGCGCTATCAGCAGCCGCCCTATATTCACGGGCTGAGAACCAATCCTGCGCCCGGCGAGGGTGAAGAAGGCCGCGCTACCGGCCCAGAAGACCGAGGTCGCCAGAGCGGCACCTTCGCCCACGAGCGACATGGCGGTGCTGAGAGGTACCCCAAGAAGGTGACCCGCGCGAGGCCAAAGTGAACGGGTTCCCATTACTACCCTGCTCTTCGAGGGGGGCCCGACGGTGTCGGCGACCCTCTGCACACGCCTCAAGGGCCCTGCAACTCCTGCCTTTAAGGCGCCGCCCCGCAGGCCCTCGTGGTTCTCTGCGACGGCGAGGGGTGGCCGCTTGAAGCGGGCGATGAAGCGCCCGCCCGCCTGATGCTTCGAGTTCCGGTACCCGGCTCGTCAGCCGAGGACCTTCTCGTACACGGTGGCGGCCCGGTCGAGCCGGCCGATGGCCGAGAAGCCGAGCCGCTCCCAGAACAGGCTCGCCTCGGGGTTCCCGTCGAGGACGGCGATGCGCAGCGCGCTGTAGCCCATCTGCAAGAGCTCCGCCTCAAGGACGGCGGTGGTTTCCCGGCCGTACCCCTGGCCCTGGCAAGCCTCGCGGAAGAGCAAGAGGCCGATCTGTGCGGTCCGCGGCTCGGGGTAGTCGAGGTAGAGGTCGAGGAGCCCCACCGCGGGGCGGTCCGGGCGAGGCGCGAGCAGGAAGAGGTGGCGGCGGTCGTCGAACTCGGCGTCCGCCAGCATCTCGGCGGCGGTCTCGGGCCGGGGCGGCTTTCCCTCGGTGAGGGTGTAGTAGCGGGGTGCGCTCTCCAGGCAGGCCTGCAGCTCCCGGGCGTCGGCCGGCGAGGCGCGCCTCGCCGCCAGGCGAGGGCCCGAGAGGGTGAGCGTGAGCGGTTCCTCGCGCCTCGCGCGCCTCATGCCGCCGGTCCCGGGCCGGAAGAGAGCGGCCCCTCGTCGAGCAGGAGCGCCATCGCCCCCTCCTGCGAGAGGTCCTTCACCGCGTAGTCGGGTTCCTCGGCCCGCAGGGCCTCGACGCTGAAGCGGCCGGTCGCCACCGCCAGCACCCGGCACCCCACCGCCCTCGCGGCGCTGATGTCGCGCGGAGTGTCGCCGATGACCAGGGCTTCCTGGGGGGCGAGGGATCGCCCCAGGCGAGCGCTCGCTCGCCCGAGGGCGGCCGCCACGATGAGCTCGCGCGCCTCGCCGTCGGAGCCGAACCCGGAGATGGACCGCGCGCCGTACTCGAAGAAGCGCTCGAGGCCGCCGCGGCCGAGCTTGAGGCGCGCTCCGGGCTCGACGTTGCCGGTGCACAGGCCGAAGAGGGCCCCCCTGGCCGAGAGCGCCCCGAGGAGCGCCTCCACGCCGGGGAGGACCGCGTAGCGCGGTCCGGCGATCTCGTCCCTCAGGATCTCGGCGTAGGTCTCGAGGATGCGGACGGAGAGGGCCCCGTCGAAGGGGAGGCCCACCGCGAGGAGCGCCTCGCGGATGATGAGCCGGTCGCTCATCCCGTCGAGCCTCAGGCCGGCGAGCCAGCGCTCCTCCCGCCTCACCCGGGGCCCGAGGTGGGCCTCGAGCGCCCCCTCCATGGCGCGGCGGCCGGCGCCGGCCGCGTCGACGAGCGTGCCGTCGACGTCGAAGAAGAGGACGGTCGGCCGCAAGGTGGCCACCCCATAGACCGAGGCCGCCCGCGATGCAAGCCTGAGGGGGAGCGGGGGGAGCACCCGCGGGCGCGGGCCCCCGCTATGGCGCGCCGAAGAGGGCCTCCACGAACTCGTGGGGCGCGAAGGGGCGCAGATCGGCCACCTTCTCGCCCACCCCCACGTAGCGCACCGGCAGCTTGAGCTCGTCGCAGATGCCGATGACCACCCCGCCCTTGGCGGTGCCGTCGAGCTTGGCGAGCACGATGCCGGTCACCCCCAAGGCCTCGTGGAACTGGCGCGCCTGGGCAATGGCGTTCTGCCCGTTCGTGGCGTCGAGGACGAGCAGCACCTCGTGCGGCGCGCCGGGGCAGGCCTTGGCGATGACCCGCTTCACCTTCTTCAGCTCCTCCATGAGGGGCGCCTTGGTGTGCAGGCGGCCGGCGGTGTCGCACAGGACCACCTCGGCCACGCCCTCGACCCCCTGCTTCACCGCCTCGAAGCAGACGCTGGCGGGGTCCGAGCCCTCCCGGCCGCGCACGATGGGGGCGCCCGCCCGGCCGGCCCACACCTCGAGCTGCTCCCCGGCGGCGGCCCGGAAGGTGTCGCCCGCGCCGAGGAGCACGCTGTGGCCGGCCCGCTTCACCTGGGCGGCGAGCTTGCCGATGGTGGTGGTCTTGCCGCTGCCGTTCACGCCCACCACCATGACCACGAAGGGCCGCTCGGGCCCGATGGCGAGGCCCCCGCCCGCCTGCCCGTCGAGGGCGAGGATGCGCTCCACGTCCTCGCGCAGGACCGAGCGCAGCTTCTCGGGGTCGGAGAGCTCGTTCTTCTTGGCCCGGGCGCGAGCGCCCTCGAGGAGATGGGTGGCGGTCTGCACCCCGATGTCGGCGGTGAACAGCACCTCCTCCAAGTCGGCCAGCACCTTGTCGTCGACAGCCTTGCCGCCGGTGAAGAGCGCGTTGAGGCGCGCCATGAAGCCGCCGCGCGTCTTCTCGAGCCCGGCGGCGAGCGTGCGCCCGGCCTCGGCCTCGACCCGCCGCCGCTCCTCCTCCAGGGCCCGCTGCCGGGCCTCCTCGGCCTCGCGCTCGAGGCGCGCGGCCTCCTCGCGGGCGCGCGCCTCCGCCTCCTCCCGCTCCAGGCGGCGACGCTCCCTCGCCGCCCGCTCCTCCTCCTTCTTCTTCCGGTACTCCTCCCGGCGCTGCTCCTCGAGCACCTCCTTGGAGAGCGCCGGGGAGGGGGGCGGGGAAGGCGGCGGGGAGGGCTGGGCGCGCTCCCTCTCGGCGGGTCGGGGCGGCGGCGCCTCGGGGAGCACGGGTGGGCGGTGCCGGCGCCGCAGGAGGGCCACCGCCGCCGCCACGAGGAGCAGGACGAGGAGCGCCACGAGGGCCAGGCCGACGGCGTCGTTCGCGGCGAAGGCGAGCTGCGGCGGCAGAAAGGCGAGGGTGGGCTTCACGGATGATCCGGGGAAAGG
>Ga0335081_10014792_pt1 | contig 12624 bp, 14 predicted proteins | sample Lox_Sample_35_FD_206713 | JGI IMG/M metagenome (GOLD analysis project Ga0335081, IMG submission 206713) | Soil microbial communities from Loxahatchee National Wildlife Refuge, Florida, United States - Lox_Sample_3.5 | ecosystem: Environmental > Terrestrial > Soil > Wetlands | place: USA...
GGCGACGACAGTAACTACGAATTCAGACTCTTCCGCACCGTCTCGGCAATGCGCGCCGGCGTCGGCAGCACGATGTCTTCCAGATTGTCGGCGGCCGGCAGCGGGATGTGCGGCGTGGTGATGCGCACCGGCGGGCCATCGAGATCGTAGAAGGCCTCGTCCGCCGCGATCGAGACAATTTCGGCGCCCCAGCCGCACAGCCGCGGATTTTCCTCGACCGTGAACAGCCGGTGCGTCTTGGCGACCGAGCCCAAGATCGTCTGGGTATCGAGCGGCACCAACGAACGCACATCGACAACTTCGGCGTCGATGCCGTGCTCGGCTTTCAGCTTCGCGGCCGCTTCCAGCGCGCGCGGCACCATCAGCGCCAGCGCGATGATGGTGGCGTCCTTGCCGGGGCGTACGATCTTGGCGCTGCCGAGTCTGTCGACGATCTCGCCGTCCGGCACCTCGCCTTTGGTCGCATAGAGCGATTTGTGCTCGAAGAAGATCACCGGATCGGGATCGCGCACCGCCGCCGCCAAGAGGCCGATGACGTCGACCGGCGACGACGGCGCCACCACCTTCAGGCCCGGGATCATCATGCACCAGTTCTCGACGCTCTGCGAATGCTGCGCACCGAAGCGCGAGCCGGCGCCATTGCCGGTGCGCACCACCAGCGGACATTTGGTCTGCCCGTTGGACATATATCGACTCTTGGGGAATTCGTTGGCGATGTAGTCGAAGCAAACGGCGATGAAATCCGAGAACATGATCTCGGCTATCGGCTTCAGGCCGGTCATGGCCGCGCCCATGGCGGCGCCCAAAATCGCCTGCTCGGAGATCGGCGTGTCGCGCACGCGCAGGGGGCCAAACATCTCGAACAGGCCGACAGTTGCCTTGAAAACGCCGCCCGCTTTGGCGACATCCTCCCCGAGGAACACGACGTCCTCGTCGCGCTCCATCTCCTGCGCGATGCCGCGGATGACCGCGTCGCGATAAGTCAGTTCCGCCATGCCCAGCCTCCATCGGCATAGACATCGGTGGTGAGGATATCGACCGGCGGCACCGGCGCTGCCTTGCAGGCCTCGGTCGCGTCATCGACCTCCTTGCGCACGCTGGCGTCGATATCGGCCATGGTCTTGTCGCTGACGCCGAACTGCTTCAGCCGTTCGCGGTAGATCTTGATCGGGTCACGCTGCTTCCAACTGTCCAGGTCGCCCTCGGGCCGATACTTGGCCGGGTCGGCGCGCGAATGGCCGCTGTGGCGATAGGTCATGCACTCGATCAACGACGGACCGCCGCCGGCGCGCGCTTTGGCATAGGCCGCCTGCGCGGTGCGATAAACGATGTCGGCATCGTTGCCGTCGATGACTATACGCTCGAGGCCGTAGGCCGAGGCGCGGTCGGCGGCCGGATGCTCCACCGCGGTGACGTCGGCGATCGGCGTGTATTCCATGTAGAGATTGTTCTCGCAGACGAAGACTACCGGCAGCTTCCACACCGCGGCGAAATTGAGCGCCTCGTGGAAGGCGCCGATATTGGTGGTGCCGTCGCCGAAGAAGCAGACCGACACATCCTTGGCGCCCTTGTACTGCGCGCGCCAGGCGGCGCCGCAGGCGATGGGAAGATGCGCACCGATGATAGCATAGGAGCCCATGACACCGTGCTCTTCGGACGTCAGATGCATGGAGCCGCCCTTGCCGCGCATCAGGCCGTTGTCGCGCTGCATCAGCTCGCCCAGCACCTTCTCGACTGGCACGCCGCGCGCCAGCGTATGGGCATGGCCGCGATAGGTGCAGAACGACAGATCGCCTTTGACCATGGCCTCGGCAAAGCCGGCGGCAATCGCCTCCTGTCCGAGCGACAAATGACTGGTGCCCTTGACCAGGTTTTGCAGGAACAGGTCGTAGGCGCGCTGTTCCGCTTCGCGCAGGCGCACCTGCGAGCGGTAAAGCGCGAGGCGTTTCTGCTCGCCGATATCGTCGTTCAAGCCGGAACCCGCGGGTCCTGCCCGATCCTTCGCTGTAGCCATGGATGATCCCTACAAGATCGTATTGTCGGGCCGGAACTTAGCCCCGATGAACGATAGCTCGCAACTCATTCCAAGGGGCCTTCGACCACCCCTTCGCTGGTGGCCGATTGGCCCCGCTTGCGTTCGCGGTAAAGCAGATAGAGGCCGGAGCCGATGACCATGGCCGCACCGGCCATCGTCCAGCCGGTGGGCACGTGGTCGAACACGAAATAGCCGAAGATCACTACCCAGATGAGCTGCGTATAGACGAAGGGCGAGAGCACCGAGGCCGGCGTCAGCTTGTGGCCCGCGATCAGGCAGAAATGCCCGGCGCTGCCCAACACGCCGGTCGCGAGCAGCATCAGCGCAATCGCCCAGTTTGCCGGTGTCGTCCAGACGAAGGGAATGACCGGCAGCATCACCAGCGCGCCGATGAAGTTGGCATAGAATAGCGAGGTCTGGTTGGAGTCGGTGCGCGCCGTGATGCGCGTGATCACCGCGTAGAGCCCGTAACAGATGGTCGCGGCCAAAGTGAGAGCCGCCGCCGGATGCATGCCGCCGAGACCGGGCCGCGTGATCAGCAGCACACCGGCGAAGCCAAAGCCGATCGCCGACCAGCGTCGCCAGCCGATCCATTCGCCGAGCATCGGGCCCGACGCGATGGCGACAATGAACGGAAAGGTGAAGATGATCGACAGCGCTTCGTCCAGTTGCAGCCAGCGCAGCGCCAGGAAATTGAGCGCCGTAGAGCCGACCAGCAGCACCGAACGCAGGATCTGCAAGTTCAGCCGCTTGGTGCGCAGCAAGCCGGGCTGCGTGAGCGGGTTGGAAACGACCAGCGTCAGCACGAAGGCGCTGGTGTAGCGCGCCCAGGCGATCTCGAGCGAGTCCATTTGCGTGTTGAGATATTTCGCCGTGGTGTCGAGGCAGGCGAACAGCGCCACCGCCCCGCACATCAAGGCGATGCCGGTCAGCCGCTGGCGGCGCTGCAGGGCGAGATCGGTCATCGGTTGGGCCACGCTTATCTCCGTAGCCAAGCTGTGGCAGTCTGGCCAGATCAATCCTCCGGCGCATGACCGGCATGCAGGGCGAAAGTCCAACTATGGCGCAGACGCGCTCGTTCGGCGAAGCGTTCAAAGTCTGGTTCAAGATCGGCTGCCTGTCGTTCGGCGGGCCGGCCGGCCAGATCGCGCTGATGCACAGAATCGTGGTGGACGAGAAGAAGTGGCTGGACGAGCCGCGTTTTCTGCATGCGCTGAACTTCTGCATGCTGCTGCCAGGGCCGGAGGCGACCGAGCTTGCGACGTACGCCGGCTGGCTGCTGCACGGCGTGCGCGGCGGACTGGTCGCCGGGCTGCTGTTCGTGCTGCCCGGCGCCTTCGTGATGCTCGGACTGTCCTTGCTCTATGTGTATGGGCGCGGGCTCGGCTTAGTCGACGGCGCGCTATTCGGCATCAAGGCTGCGGTGCTGGTGATCGTGGTCGAAGCGCTGATCCGCATCGGCCGGCGCGCGCTGAAGAGTCAATTGCTGGTGGCGATAGCCGCGCTCGGCTTCATCGCGATCTTTTTCTTCGCGTTCCCCTTTCCACTAATCGTACTGGCCGCGGCAATCACCGGCTTTCTGGTTGCGCGCCGCGCGCCGCAACAATTGGCGCTGTCCGATGTGGCGCCTGTTATCGTGCCGGCGGGCGCCGGGCGCTGGCGGCACTTTGCCATCGCCGCGGCAATCGGTCTCATCTTGTGGTGGGCGCCAGTCGCGCTTGCCGCATTGCTGCTGGGCAGCGGCCACGTGCTGGTTGCGGTCGGTTTGTTCTTTTCCAAGCTCGCGGTTGTGACCTTCGGCGGCGCTTACGCGGTGCTCGCCTAAATGGCGCAGCAGGCCGTGGAAACGCATGGCTGGCTGAGCGCGCCGGAAATGGTGGACGGCCTTGGACTTGCCGAAACCACCCCGGGGCCGCTGATCCTGGTGACGCAATTCGTCGGCTTTATCGCCGGCTTCCGCGAGGCGGCGCCGCTGTCGCCGCTTGCCGGCGGCTTGCTCGGCGCGGCAATGACCACCTGGGTTACCTTCGTGCCGCCGATCTTGTGGATCTTCGCCGGCGCGCCCTTCATCGAGGAGCTGCGTGGCAACCGGCGTCTCGCCGGCGCTTTGGCGGCGATCACCGCCGCCGTCGTCGGCGTCATCTTGAACCTGTCGGTCTGGTTCGCGCTGCACGTGTTGTACGGCCACGTGCAGGAACAGCATTTCGGCTTGCTGCGCTGGTACGCGTTCGATCCGCTGGCGCTCGATTTGCGTGCTGCGACTTTGGCGGCGATTGCGGCGGTGCTCGCCTTCGGCCTGCATCGCGGCTTGATCGAGGTGGTGGTGATGATGGCGGCGCTCGGCGCCATCACGCCGTACCTGCTTTAACGCTCGCGTGTCACTGCGCTCTCGTGCCAACGGCGCAGCATCAAATATGACAGCGCCGATAGCACGAAGAAAATGGCGACGCCGGCAAGCGACAGCAGCAGCAGCGCCGCGAACATGCGCGGGATATTGAGCCGGTAGCCGGATTCGGCAATGCGGTAGGCGAGGCCCGAGCCGGCGCCGGCCGAGCCGGCGGCGATCTCCGCCACCACCGCACCGATCAGCGACAGCCCGCCGGCAATGCGCAGACCGGCGAGCATCTGCGGCAACGCCGCCGGCAGTTTCAGCTTACACAGTACCTGCCAGCGCGACGCCTTATACAGCTCGAATAGCGCCAGCAGATTGTGATCGACGGAGCTCAAGCCCAGCGTGGTGTTGGCGAGCACCGGGAAGAACGCCACGATCCAGGCGCAGGCCAGCACCGCCAAAGGCTGCGGCAGATAGATCAGCAGCAGCGGCGCAACCGCCACCACCGGCGTGACCTGCAAGATCACGGCGTAAGGATAGAGCGAATATTCCACCACTCGCCATTGATTGAACGCCACCGCCAGCGCGATGCCGCCGACGGCGGCGAGCAGGAAGCCTTCGAATGTGATGGTGAGCGTCACCATGAGCGAGCGCCAGAGCAAGCCGCCGTCGGCGACGAGCGTCGACAACACGAGGCCGGGTCCCGGCAGCACATAAGGCGGAATAGCGAAGACGTGTACCACCGCATGCCAGGCCGCGACGGCGAGCACGAGCACGAAAATCGGCAATGCAACGCGAAGAGTGCGCGCGCTCATGACGCGCCTCCCATCGCTTGGCTCAATGCCTGCGCAACCTGGCGGCAGAAACCGGCATAGTCGGCGGAGGTGCGGAAATGCTCGTCGCGCGGATAGGGTGCGGGAATTGCGATCTCGGTGAACACGCGGCCCGGGCGCGGCGTCATGACGACGATGCGTTGCGACAGATAGACCGACTCGAATACCGAATGGGTGACAAAGATCACGGTGCGGCACAGCTCCTGCCACAGCGCCAGCAAGTCGTTGTTGAGCTTGAAGCGGTTGATCTCGTCGAGCGCGGCGAACGGCTCGTCCATCAGCAGTAGTTGCGGCTCGGTGACCAGCGCGCGCGCGATCGAAGCCCGCATTTTCATGCCGCCGGACAATTCGCGCGGAAACGCTTGCGCAAAATCGGCGAGCCCGACGCGGGCCAGCGTGCGCTCGACGGCGGCGGGCGCCTCGGTATGTGCGAGCTCGAGCGGCAGCCGCACATTGGCGGCAACGTCCGCCCACGGCATCAGCGTCGGCTCCTGGAACACGAAGCCGATCTTGCCGGCGCCTTCTTCGCCAACCGGCCACTCCACCGCGCCTTGCGACGGCGCGCTCAAGCCGGCGATGATGCGCAGCGCGGTGGACTTGCCGCAGCCCGACGGCCCGAGCAGCGAAACGAATTCGCCGTCACGCACGGCGAGATCGAAACCGCGCAGCGCCACCGTGCCGCTCTCGAACGTCTTGCCGACGCCGTGCAAGGAAACGGCCGCTCGTGCTTGCGATGTCATTTCGGCCGCGGCTCGGCGCCGACGCCCTTGTTGACGAATTGCAGCGTATAGGCGCGCTTATAATCGAGCCCCGCCTTGACCACGCCGGCGCGCACCATCTTGTCGAAGAAACTTTTCATGCGCGCGTCGGTCATGGCGCCGATGCCAAGCTTGAGCGAGTCGCCGCTATCGACGATGCCATATTGCTTCATCTTGGCGATGGAATAATTGAGTAACTCATCGGTCATTTCCGGATTCTGCTTCTTGATGAGGGCGTTGCCCGGACGGCCGTCGCCGTAGATGTAGTGATACCAGCCGACGGCGGAGGCATCGACGAAGCGCTGCACCAGATCGGGCTTCTTCTCCACCAGATCGCGGCGCGTTTCGATCAGTGTCGAGTAGCTGTTGAAGCCGCGGTCGGCGAGCAGGAACACTTTCGGCATAAAGCCGCCTTGCTTCTCGACCGCGTAAGGCTCGGAGGTGACGTAACCTTGCATGGCCGAATGCTTGTCGGCGAGGAACGGTTGCGCGTTGAAGGTATAAGGCTTCACCTTTGCTTCATTGAAGCCGTAGTCCGCTTTGAGCCACTGGAAATAGCTGGCCATGCCTTCCTTCGACACGAACAGCGTGCGCGTCTTGAGATCGTCGAAAGTCTGCACATCCGGATGCGCGATCAGCACCTGCGGGTCCTTCTGGAAGCTCGCCGCGACCACGATGGTCGGAATATTGTGCGCGACCGCGTCGAACGATTGCAGCGAATTGGCGCTCATGAAGAAGTCCAGCTTGCCGACGGGCAGCAGGATGCGGTTGTTCACGTTCGGCCCGCCCGGCACGATGGTCACGTCCAGCCCGTATTTGCGGTAGGTGCCGTCGGCGAGCGCCTGATAGAAGCCGCCGTGCTCGGCCTCCGCCACCCAATTGGTGCCGAAGCGAATTTTGTCGAGCGGCTCGCCCCGGGCCGGCGCCCAGGCGGCGGCAAAAGCCAATAAAATCGCGGCGATTCTCATCATCCCGGCACTTTGAACCATTTTCCGCAAGGGCGCGACCCATGGGTACCGCGGCCAGCCGGCCGCCTCCGGTTCAAACGGATGGAGCTAGCCATGACCAAGTCCAAGATCATAACCGCGGCGCTCGCCGCAGTGACCCTCGCCACCGCGCTCACCGTCACCGGCGCAGCCCAGGCCCGCCCGCGCTTCGGCGCCGGCCTCGGCATCGGTCTCGCCGCCGGCGCGGTGCTCGGCGCCGCCGCCGTCACCACTTATGACGGGCCGGTCTACGTCTACCGCGAATGCCACTACGTCCACCGTTACGACGCCTGGGGCAACCGCTACCTCGTCAAGGTTTGCGACTAACCGCGCATCACAAGGGTTCGGTCGGCGCCCGCCCCGTCCATCCCTGCGCCGATCGCCAAGACCCGCCCGGCACGTCCCCGTCCGGGCGGGTCGTTTTTTACGCGCACCTCCGCCGGCCGGCGACTGGCTTGCTTTGGCGCTAGCGATTTGCATTGATAATCCGAACAAACACCCGCGGCCGGCACCGGCAAGCGGGACTATAATCGTTCAAGGGAGGACTCCATGCCGCTTGCCAAGAGCCTGCTCACGCTCGCCTTCGCGACCGCGCTTTCGGTCGGAACGGCGTCCGCGCAAACCGAAATTAAGTTTGGCCATGTCGGCGCACCCGGTTCGCTGTTCGCGCAGTCGGCCGACCTGTTCGCGCAGCGCGCCAATGCCAAGCTCGGCAACAAGGCCAAGGTTGTCGTCTACGGCTCGAGCCAGCTCGGCGGCGATAGCGAGCTGCTGAAGAAGCTAAAGCTCGGCACTGTCGATCTCGCGCTGCCGTCGACGGTGATGACGTCGGTTGCACCGGAATTCGGCGTGTTCGAGATGCCGTATCTGGTGCGCGACCGCGCGCATGCGGCCCGCATCGCCGATCAGGTTATCCGGCCGATGCTCGTGCCGGTCGTCGAGAAGCAGGGCTATCATATCCTCGGCGTGTGGGAGAACGGCTTTCGCCAGATCACCAACAACAAGCGTCCGATCGTGAAACCCGCCGACCTACAGGGCATCAAGCTGCGCGTGCCGAAGGGCGTGTGGCGCGTGAAGATGTTCCAAGCCTACGGCGCCAATCCGAGCCCGATGTCGCTCAAGGAAGTGTTCGTCGCCTTGCAGACCGGCGTGATGGACGGGCAGGAAAACCCGCTGACGCAGATCTATTCGCAAAAGTTCCAGGAAGTGCAGAAATATCTGTCGATGAGCGGCCATGTCTACACGCCGGCCTACCTCACCGCGGGCGCGAGTTTCTCGCGGCTGCCGCCGGACGTGCAGAAGATCCTCGCCGACACCGCCAAGGAAGTGGAGCCCGACGTGCTCAAGCTCGCCGCCAAGCTTGACGACGAGTTGCTCGGCAAGATGAAAACCTCCGGCATCCAGATCAACGAAGTGGACAAGCCGGCCTTCGTCGCCGCCAGCAAGGGCATCTACGAAGAGTTCTCCAAGGAAGTGCCCTTGGGCAAGCAGCTGATCGACAAGTCGCTCAGTCTGGCGGCCGGTTCCTGATCCTATAAGCGAATTGCGCCGGGCCCTCGCGGGCCCGGCGTTTGCTTGAACTTGGCGCTGCGCTCGGACCCGACCTTCCCATGAGCCTTTCGACAATCCAGCGTTACTACGACCGCGTGCTTGAGGCGATCGCGGCGGCGCTGATGGCCATTGTCACGTTGATCATCGTCGCCGGTTTCGTCTTCCGCTGGGCCGGCCAATCGCTGTCCTGGTACGACGAGGTGGCCTCGATTTCGCTGTGCTGGCTCACCTATTACGCCGCCGCGCTGGCCGCCTTGCGCGGCGCCCATATCGGCTTTCCCGGCCTGGTCAACGCGCTGCCCGCAAACCTGCGCGTCGCGGCGACGCTGCTGGCTTCAGCGATCACCATCTCCTTTTTCGCAATTCTGGCGGGGACCGGCATCATGGTGGAGCAGGTGCTCGGCAGCGACACGCTCGTTTCGCTGCCGCAAGTGTCGCTGCGGATCACGCAGTCGGTGATCCCGATCGGCGCCATCCTGTTCGTGCTGGCCGAGCTGATTCGCCTGCCCGATCTGCTGCGCGAGGCGCACCGCGGCCCGCTGGTCGATAAAGAGATCCAGGAAGCGCTCGAATCGGCCGCCGAGGCGCTGGCCGAGGAAGAAAAGGCGCGGCACGCATGACCATCGCCGTCATGTTGATCGGAATGTTCGCGCTGGTGCTGATCAACGTGCCGGTCGCAGTCGCGCTCGCCGTGGTCGCCGTTGCCGCGATCTGGATCGTGCAAGGCATGTACATGCTGCCGAACGTGGCGCTGGTGATGTTCCAGGGCGCCACCGATTTTCCGCTGCTGGCGGTGCCGCTGTTCATTTTCGCCGGCGGCATCATGAACGCATCGACCATCTCCCGCCGCCTGATCAATCTGACCACCGCCATGCTCGGTTTCGTGCGCGGCGGGCTGGCGATGGTGACGGTCGGCGCCTCGATGTTCTTCGCGGAGATTTCCGGCTCCGCGGTCGCCGGCGTCGCCGCGCTCGGCACTTTGCTCATCCCGGCGATGCAGCAGCGCGGCTATACCAAGGAATTCGCCGCGGCAATCTCCTCCTCCTCGGCGAGCCTGGCCATCATTATCCCGCCCTCGATCCCGATGATCCTCTACGCCGCCATGGCGGAGGAATCGGTGGTCAAGATGTTCGTCGCCGGATTCATCCCGGGCATCCTTGGCGGCCTGGCGCTGATGGCGATGTGCTACTACTACGCCTGGAAGAACGATTTTCCGATCGAACAGCGCTTTTCGCTCAGCCGGCTGATCACCGCGACCAAGGAAGCGGCCTGGGCGCTCTTGCTGCCGGTGATCATTCTTGGCGGCATTTTCGGCGGCTTCGTCACCGCCACCGAGGGCGCCGCGCTCGCGGTGGTGGCCGCGCTGTTCATTTCGGTCTTCATCTATCGCGACATCGCCTGGCATTCGCTCTACCGCGCGCTGGTCGATTCGGCGGTGCAAACAGCCGTGGTGATGCTGCTGGTCGCCGCCTCCGCGCTGGTCGGCGTGTTCCTCACCGAGAGCCAACTGCCGCAGCATCTTGCCCGCTCGATCGTCGGCATCACCAGCAATCCCTATATGGTGCTGCTGCTGCTCAACGTGTTCTTCCTGATCCTCGGCATGTTCCTGCATTCGGCGGCGGCGATCATTCTCACCGTGCCGATCGTGATGCCGCTGGTGCACCAGGTCGGGATCGACCCGATCCATTTCGGCCTGGTGCTGACGCTCAATCTGGCCATCGGCCAGCAGACGCCGCCGGTCGCGAGCGTGCTGATCGCGGCCTGCTCGATCGCCAAGTCGGACATCTGGGAGACGACCAAAGCCAATCTCGGCTTCATCGCCGTGTTGATCGGCGTGCTGATGCTGTGCAGCTACGTGCCGTGGTTCTCGCTGGTGCTGATCCGGCTGTTCTACGGCACCTAATGCTCCGCGCGCACCAGCGCGGCGCCTTCGACCATCGCCTGCATTTTTCCGAACGCAACGTCATGGGGCAGATATTTCATGCCGCAGTCGGGCGCGATGACGAGCCGCTCGGGCGGCACATAAGGCAAAGCCTTGCGGATGCGAGAAGCGACGGTCTCCGGCGTTTCCACGGTCATGTCGGAGAGATCGATGACGCCGAGGATGATGGTCTTCGACGGCAGCTTATCCAGCACCTTGAGATCGAGCTTGGGCTGCGCCGTCTCGATCGAGACCTGTGCAGCCTTTGAGCCTTCCAGTTCGGGCAGGAACGAATAGCCGGCCGGCTTGTCGTGCACGACGGCGGCGTAACCGAAGCACAAATGCACGGCAACGGTTCCGGAGACGCCGTCGAGCGCACGATCGAGCGCCTTGAGACCGTATTGCCGCGCTTTGTCGGGATGCTGCTGCATCCAGGGCTCGTCGATCTGCACGATATCGCAGCCGGCGGCGAACAGCTCCTTGATCTCCTCGTTCACGGCAGCGGCATAGTCGAGCGCCATCTCCTCATCGCTTTTGTAGAACGCGTTCTGCGCCTGCTTCGACATGGTGAAGGGCCCGGGCACCGTCATCTTCACCGGCTTCTGCGTGTTGGCGCGCAGGAATTGCAGGTCGCGCAGCTCGACCGGATATTTGCGCCTGATCTTGGCGGTCACGCGCGGCACCGGGATCGGCTTGCCGTTGCGGTTCAGTGTCGAGCCGGGGTTTTCGGTGTCGACGCCTTCGAGCGCGGTGGCGAAGCGGTTGGAGTAGCTTTCGCGCCGCTGCTCGCCGTCACTGATGATATCGAGACCGGCGCGCTCCTGATCGCGGATGGCGAGCAGCGTCGCTTCGTCCTGCTTGGCTTCCAATTGCTTCGGATCGGGCAGCCACAGATCGTCCATGCGCACGCGCGGCACCATCTTCGACAGCCGCGCGCGGTCGATCAGCCAATCCGGCTGTGGATAGGAACCTACCAGCGTGGTGGGAAACAGCTTGGCCATGTTATTTGCCAAGCTCCGCGCGCACGATCTTGGCGCCCTCGACCATCGCCCGCATCTTGCCGTAGGCCACCTCGCGCGGCAGGTATTTCAGGCCACAATCGGGCGCCACCACGATGCGCTCGGCCGGCACATGCGGCAGCGCGCGCCGAATGCGGCCGGCAACGGTTTCCGGCGTTTCGACCTTCATATCGGACAGATCGAGTACACCGAGGATGATGGTCTTGCCCGGCAGCCTGTCCAACACTGAACAATCGAGATTGGATTGCGCCGTCTCGATCGAGACCTGCTGCACGGCCGAGGCGGCCAGCTCCGGCAGGAACGAATAGCCCTCCGGCCGCACGTGGATGATGGCGGCATAGCCGAAACAGATGTGGATGGCCGTGGTGCCTTTGACGCCGTCTAGCGCGGCGGCAAGTCCCTTCAGTCCGATCTGGCGCGCCTTGTCCGGACGCGCCTGCATATAGGGCTCGTCGATCTGTACGATGTCGGCGCCGGCCGCGAACAGGTCCTCGATCTCGGCGTTCACCGCCGCGGCATAGTCGAGCACCATCTCCTGCTCGTCCTTGTAGAAATCGTTCTGCGCCTGCTGCGACATCGTGAAGGGACCTGGCACGGTGATCTTGATCGCGTGCTCGGTATTGGCGCGCAGGAACTGCACGTCGCGCACCTCGACCGGAAATTTACGGCGCACTTTGCCGGTGACGCGCGGCACTGGATTGGGATGACCGGAGCGGTCGAGCGCGGTGCCGGGATTGTCGATGTCGACGCCTTCCAGCGCGGTGGCAAAGCGGTTGGAATAGCTCTCGCGCCGCTGCTCGCCGTCGGTGATGATGTCGAGGCCGGCGCGCTCCTGGTCGCGGATGGCGATGAGCGTGGCATCGTCCTGCGCCTGCTCGAGATATTCCGGCGCCACCCGCCACAGTTCGCGGGCGCGCACGCGCGGCGGAAAGCGGCCGGCCAGCTTGTTGCGGTCGATCAGCCAGTCCGGCTGCGCGTAGGAGCCGACCAGCGAGGTCGGCAGCAGCGGCAACGCCATCGTCTCCTCCCGAAACGGCACGTCTTGGCCTGCGCGCTATTCGACGTGACTATCAGGCTTCGCGCCCGCCGCCGCAATGCTCATCTCAAGCACGCGCGCGACGTGGGCGGCTGCCCTCCCGCTGCCGTCGTGGATCTGATGCCGGCAGGAAGTGCCGTCAGCCACGATCAG
>Ga0335081_10014795_pt1 | contig 12623 bp, 8 predicted proteins | sample Lox_Sample_35_FD_206713 | JGI IMG/M metagenome (GOLD analysis project Ga0335081, IMG submission 206713) | Soil microbial communities from Loxahatchee National Wildlife Refuge, Florida, United States - Lox_Sample_3.5 | ecosystem: Environmental > Terrestrial > Soil > Wetlands | place: USA: Florida...
AGAAGGCCATCTCCGCGCGCGTGCGCAGGCCCAGCTTCGCGGCCAGCGCCGGGAGGTCCGGGTTGGGCAACGATGAGCCGTCGGGGAAGAACACCACCGGCAAGGTCGCGATGCCGTCGCCCAGCGCGCTCTTCAGGCGCTCGACCTCGGGATTCTGGTCGGCGGTCTCGATGTCCAGCCAGCGGTACGGCACGCGGTTGCGCGCCAGGAATTCGCGGATGGCGTAAGACTGCGGCGACCAGCGGGTGCCCAGCACGCGCGCACCTTCGAAGGGCGGACGGAACGACGCTCGCCACTCCTCCAGCAGATCGTCGAGCGCAGGGTAGAGGTGCTCCTCGGGCGGGTCCCACGGCTTGAGCAGGTAGTGATGAATCTTGGCTTCATTGATGGCGCGAATGGCGGCGTCGGTGTCGGCGTAGGCGGTAAGCAGGACGCGCTTCGCCTCCGGATAGAGGTCGAATGCCTGGCCGAGAAGTTCGACGCCCGTCATGTGAGGCATGCGCTGATCGACCAGGAGCAGCGCCACGGGCTCATCGCGCTTCTTCAGCGCGCGCAGAGCCGAGAGGGCCGCCGCGCCGGAGTCGGCGCGCAGCACGCGATATCGCTCCGCGTAGCGGCTGCGCAAGTCGCGCTCCACCGCGCGCAACACCTCCGCGTCGTCATCCACCGTCAACAAATACGGCTTCACCATGACCCTTTTGATGCCTTCCCTTTTAAATTCGCTGCCGTCACACGTTCCCCGCCTTCATCTCCTGCATGAGGTGATCCATCGACCTTACGCAAAGCGCCATGATGGTGAGCGTAGGATTCTGGCAGGCCGTGGACGTGAAGCCGGCGCCGTCGCAGACGAACAGGTTCTTGACATCGTGCGATTGCTGGAACTGGTTGAGCACGGATTTCCGGGGGTCGTTGCCCATGCGGGCGATGCCCACCTCGTGGATGGCCCAGCCGGGCGCTGAAGGCCGCAGCGTGGAACGGACGTTTTTCGCGCCCGCCGCTTCCAGCATTTCCGCGGCGGAATCCGCCATTTCTTTGACCATAGCCATTTCGTTCTCGCCGTAGGTCATGTGGATGTTGAGCACGGGAATACCGTAGGTATCGACGCGGTTGCGGTCGATCTCCACGTAGTTCTCCCAGCGTGCCAGGCACTCGCCGAATCCTCCCAGGCCGATGCCGGTGATGGGATCGAGCAGGGCCTTCTTGTAAGCGGCGCCAAAGCCCGGCGCGCTCCAGTTGAATCCGACGTCACCGCCGCCCTGAAAGCCGTATCCGCGAATGAAATTCTTGGAACGGGGCCCGTCGTGAGTATTACGGAAGCGGACCACGTAGATGCCGTCGGGACGGTTAGGACCGTTGAGGTTGGGCTTGCCGGTGAGCTCCGGCAACTCACCGTTGGCGCCGCCACCGGTGATATGGTCCATCAGGTAGTGGCCCAGCACGCCGCTCGAGTTACCGAGACCGGCCGGATATTGCCGGTTGGCCGAATTGAAGAGCACCCTCACCGACTCCAGCGCCTGCGCGCACAGCACTACCGCGCGCGCCCGCACCTCTTGCGGCTGGCGCGTAATGCGATCGATGTAGAGCACTCCGGTGGCGCGATTGCGGTCGCCATCCATCAGCACCTGATAGACCATCGCGTCCGGGATGTGGGTACAATTGCCCGACGACACCGCGTCGGCCACGGTGGTGAAAGCTGAATTGAAGTAGGAGTGGGTGACGCAGCCGCGCTCGCAGGGACCGCAATAGTGGCAAGGCGCGCGCCCATTGATCGACTTGGTGAGGTTGGCCGAGCGTCCCAGCGTGACGGTGCGGCCGAACTTTTCCTTCACGCGGTTTCGCAACAGCGTCTCGGCGCACGTCAGGCCCATGGGGGGCTGGAACTTGCCGTCCGGAAGCTCGTAGACGCCTTCCGGAATGCCGGTGATGCCGACGTATTCCTCTACGATGTCATAGTAAGGAGCGAGGTCGCTGTAGCTGAGCGGCCAGTCCTCGCCGTAGCCGTCGTGCGAGGCGGCTTTGAAGTCGAGGTCGCTCAGCCGGTAGCTCTGGCGGCCCCAGACATTGGTGCGGCCACCGGTGATGCGCAGGCGCCCCTGCCAACTGAACGGCATGTCCTTGGGAGTACTGTAAGGCTCGTCGAGGTCGTTGGCGAACCAGTCGTAGTTGTATTCCATGCAGGCGTAGCAGTCTTTTTGCACGGGTCGCGTACGCCGGATCAGCTCCGAGGCCTGGTCGCGGTATTTGAGCTGGAACGACGGCATATGCTCGGTAAAGTTGGAGTCCGATTGCTTGCGGCCGTTATCCACCAGCGCCACTTTCAGTCCCGCTTCCGCCAGGCGCTTCGCCGCCCAGCCGCCCGAGGCGCCGGAGCCGACGACGACGACGTCGAACTGCTGCTTCGATTGATCCACGTAGTGCCCCTTTCAGGAGGTAATCTATAATTATACGAAACTTCGCGGTGGATTTTCGATTATCGATTTACGGCGGGATTCGCAACTTCGATTGGCGCCCGAACATCCGCGCGGCCAGGCACGGTACGCTTGGAACAAAGCGGGACAGGTTCCGGCTCGGCCCCCAGGGTGATTCTCACGGAGCCAGTCGATCGCCAGCCGATCAAGAGGGCGATCGCAAGTGTCCAACAGTAAATGCCGTCCTATAGGCCAGCGCTACGATACACGACCTTGCCGCCGACGATCGTCGCGGCCACCTGCACGTCTTTGAGGTGATCAGGCGGGATTTGGAGAAGATCTTCATCCAACACCACCAAGTCTCCTAATTTGCCGGGAGCGATGGTACCCTTCTCGTTCTCATCGAAAGCCGCGTAAGCGCTGCCCTGCGTGTAGGCGCGCAGGGTTTCCTCGAGGGTAAGCCGCTGCTCGGGGAACCAGCCCTCAGGGTGCATGCCGTCGAGCGTGGCACGCGTCACCGCCGCGTACACGCCCAGCAGCGGATTGAGCGGCGCCACAGGCCAATCGGTACCGAAGGCGAGCGGGGCGCCCGCATCGAGGATCGAACGCCACGCGTAGCTGGTGCGGGCGCGATCGTGGCCGATGCGCTTCTCCGCCCACCGGCCGTCGTCGATAGCGTGGTAGGGCTGCATGGAGGCGATCACACCCAGCTTGCCGAAGCGCGCAATATCGGCGGGGCGCAGGTGCTGGGCGTGCTCGATGCGAAAGCGGTGTGCGGCCGGGTCGGCGCCGCCGATCCGCTGATAGATATCCAGCATCTCCGCGTTGGCACGGTCACCGATGGCGTGGACGGCGAGTTGAATGCCGGCCTTGTCGGCTGCGGCGAGTGTTGCCATCATTTTGGCCGGCGGCGTCATCAGCGCCGTCGCCAGTCCTGAATATGTTGGATCGTCGGTGTACGGTTCGAACATCCAGGCGGTACGCGACCCGAGCGATCCGTCGGCGAAGGCTTTCACCGCGCCCATCTTGAGAAAGTCGCTTCCCATGCCGTGCGAGATTCCGGCTGCCTCGATCTTCTGCCAAACCGCCACCGGCGTGATTTCGTAGAACCGGCAGGTGAGCCAGCCTTCACGTTCGGCGCGGCGCAGCAACTCGATCTCGCCGGTGAAGCTGCCATTGGGCGAGTTCGCTCCAACGCTGATGTCTTCCACCGAGGTCACGCCCACCCGCCGCGCCTCGGCCAGGCCTGCGCGGAGCGCTTCCTCAAACTGTGCTTCGGTGGGTGGCGGAACTGCCCGATCGACCAGGGCTTCAGCAGCATCTTTAAGGACGCCGGTGGGCTCGCCTGTCCGTGGATCGCGGACGATGAGGCCGCCCTCGGGCGCTTGGGTTGCTTTGGTAACGCCCGCGAGCTTCAGCGCCAGCGAGTTGGCCAGCCCCGCGTGACCGTCGTAGCGGCTGATCCAAACCGGATTCGCGGGGGTGACGGAATCGATGGTCTGGCGCGTGGGCAGCTTGGCGTCGGGCCAAGCCTCCTCGTCCCAGTCCCCGCCCAGCATCCACTCACCGGGCTTCAAGGTTTGCGCTTTCTCGGCGATGCGCTGGCGGAAATCGGCCTCGTCGCGCGTGTGCTTCAGATCGATCTCGAGGAGTTGGAAGCTCCCGTCCATAAAGTGGACGTGGCTATCGATGAAGCCCGGCATGGCAAAGCGGCCGCCGAGATCGAGCACCTCGCTGTTGGGTCCCCTGTAAGCTTCAACTTCAGAATCAGAACCGACGGCGAGAATGCGTCCGTTGGCGATAGCCACCGCATTGACGAATTGCGCCGCCGGCGCCTTTTCTCCCGGCTTGGCGTAGGGCTCTCCGGTCCAGATTCTGCCGTGCAACAACACGAGGTCAGCACCGCGTATCAACTGCGCACCTCCCGGCCCAGCCGCGAGCGGCAAGTAATGAGTGGCGAGTGGCGAGCCAGAAAAATGTTGGCGCGCTGAGAAAAGGGCGAGCGTGAATGCGAGCAGCACCAGAAAGGCTCGGGTCAACGAGCCATTGGTCACCATCGATCGCCTCCAATCCTCTGCGCATCCACCTCGCGTACGATCCCAGCCTTGCCCTCGCTCGGCGCGGCGCCGCCATTCTTCTTAGAAGCGGCTGGCCAACCAGTAGCTTGTGGCTAGCGAGAACCGGCAGCTCCTTGCTCTCGATCCACGAGCTGAACGGCACTAGCCACCCGGCTACAGGCCACTTCTTACGGGCGCCAGCCAGCGAGGCCAGCGACCAGCGACGAAGATCCTTGACAAATCCCACACTTTAGCGCACGATGGTACCATATGAATCCATTCACAACCAGTGTGCAGGGGCTCTCGTCGCAATCTACAGCATGTCGGTTTGTGGTCCGTCGCGAAGAGAGCCTTGGTGAGGTCTACCAGTTCGTGGTGGGAGGGCTCGAAGTCGGTCAGCAAGTGGTCGCCTTGGCCGGCCCCACGTTCCTCAGGGACCTGGCAAGCGCTCTCTCGGAGAGCGGCCTGCGGCCCGAGGTATTGCTTCGCAGCGGCCGACTGGTGTTTATCACCGCACCCGATTCCTTTCCCTCTCTGTTCAAATCCGGCGACCTCTTCCGGCGCAGCCAATTGCGCCTCAACGGCTCCCTTCTGCGCTGGGTTTCAGACTGGTCGTGGGCGTGCGGTTTCGACGACAAGATCGAAACCCTCCTCAACTACGAACGCCGCGTCCACCAACTGGTGAACCGATGGGCGGGCGTTTCGCTTTGCTCAGCAAGCTGCGAAAAGATCGCTCGCAGTACCCTGCTCGGCATGATGGCCGAGCACCGGCGGGCGGCGCGCGACGCTCAGGTTCCGGCCAACGCAAAGGCTGGCCTGTCCTCCCACGCCTAAGTACGCACCCCATCCCTTTTCCCGTCCGATTGGGAATGAGGGCATAGTGTCGCTGCGAGAGGGGCACACCTCTTGCACTCCCCGTGGCCCCGAGCCCCTCTTCAGCCGTTTCCTCCGCTTGCTAATGAAATGTCCCGGTGTAGTCAACGGGATTACAGCTGGAGGTGTTGCAGGGGTATGGCATTGCCCAAAGGGAGAAGTTTTCGAGCGTGTAAACGCCCGCCAGGGGCAGGGCGATCAGGTTATAGTTTCCCTGTGGGGCCCCGACGAGCTGGAAGGTGCCGTCGGGATGCGTGAGACCATCCATGACGGCGATTCCCGTCGGGCTATCCAGCAGAACCACATGCGAGGCAAATGCCCCCTTCCCAGTGAGGGTGACTGTGCCGCTCACCGTTCCTGTGGCGGCGGCGAAAGTCTCGGTGCAGGGGGGAGATATGGAGGTACACGGATAAAGGAAAGCCATCCCCACCCTATCGTCGGTGGCCGGGACCTTCTGCTGGCTGGTGCCCGCGTCGCCGAACGGGTACATTACCGCATGGGCGATGCCGCTGTGATCCAGCCCCAGCATGTGGCCTGCCTCGTGAGTGGCAATCGACTGAACATCGTAATACTGCGGGCACGACGGAGTCGGCGCGGGGGAACCTGTCGAGAAGCACGCTGCGGTGCTGAAAACCATGTCGGCATCGACGATCTGCAAGGGTACAGTGACGCTGATCTGTTTTCCTCCACTGCACGTATAGCTGGTGGGCGGAGGAGTTGTGACCCAACCCACAAAAGTCTGCGCGATAACCCCCGTACTGAACTGGGTTTTCGAGGTGGGCTCAAACGAGACCACGTTAAGGCAATCGGTCGTGTCCTCGTCATTGGGGCCGCCGTTGGGGCCTTCGCTCACCGCAAGCGTAGAGATGGTTTGCAAGTTCACTTGCGCTGAAGTCCAGGCGGAGAAGGCAGCGGTCAGCGCGGATTGGACGCTGCCGCCACTGGTGTCGACGTTGGGACCCGTACTGGTATTCACCTGCCAAGTTAGAGTCGGCTGGCCGCTCACGGTGGGCCACCTCAGGGGAAGGATGCTGCCGTTCAGGCTATCCTGTTCCGGCGTGTAGCCTACTACGACGACCGCGGCTAACACCGCCATCAACGCTAAAGCGGCCAACAGAATTCGGGTCTTCATTAGCATTACCTCGAGCGGTTCTCAGTTTTTATTCTTCAGTTCTCGGTTTTGACTCGTCAGTTCGTTTCTCAACTCTCTTCAAAGAGGAGCGCCCACCAGGGCGAACCTGCTTGTTGACGGAGAACCGAAAACTGACCACTGAAAACTGATCATTCCCCACTTACCTTCAACGACAACCGCATGCCACGTAGAGACTCCCCGTCGGTCAACTCGCTCTTACCGGCGATCGATGCTCGCCGGCCCCGCATGGAAAGCGAGTTCCAGCGGATCTTCCAGACGCCGTCTACCAGCGTTCCCTCGCCTTCAATCACCGTGCCCGCTGGAACCACGAGGTTCGCGTTGGGGTAGATCGCCGTCGTGGTTTGCCCGACCACGTAAAGACGGCCCGGCCCCCGGGGTTCAGATCGGACGATGGCCACCGGCAGGAGCGTGCCACGGGGCACTACCAGCGGCGATCGCAACAGAGAGTGCAATTGAGCCTGGAACTGCTCCAATGCCGTTGTGGCCTCCGTCAGCTTCACCAGTGCAGGACTTGCTCCATAGGCCCCGCCCATGGGCCGGATCACGCGCTCGGCGTGCGTGACCGGGTCGACGTAAATCCGGTAAGCCCCCTGGGTCATACCCACGATCAGATAGTGGGTGGCCTCCGAAGTTTCGGCGGACGCCGGTTCCAGGAACAGCACGTAGCTGGTAATGGGGTAGAAGCGCACGGTACCAGGAACATACTCGCGGTAGGTTCCCACCGTGCCGCCCGGCTGCTCCACCACCACGGTCGCCTGCGCTGCACCCTTGACGGTCTGCTCCACGGCCAGCGTGGTCAGAGTCACGATCTGGGTGTGAGTGGCGTTCCAGTGGCTTTCCTGGATGATGGCGTGGGCGCGCACGATCTGGGACGAGGCTTGAGCCAACTGATCGAGACTCAGCTCGACCATGGTGGTGGCCCTAACCGGTGTCGCCCGCCAGCCGCTCCAAAGAAAGCCGACCAGAAGCACAAGAGTCAGAACACGGGCGAGGAAACGCGTTTTCATGGCTTCACTCACGGAGTAATTTCCAGCCCACCGGGGAACACCGAGATTTCCCCGGCGGGGTTAACAACCAGGATCGACCGCGGCCCCACCGTGGCGGTCTTGCTTATGGATATCGAGAAGTTGACCGAGGGCATACCGCCGGCGACACCGAAATCCGAGGCCAAAGGCTGGGTGACCGTGATCTCCCCCGACGAGCCGTCGACGACGAAGTAGGTGCCTGGCACCACCCCATTGCCAATGACGAACAACTGCGCCTGACTGTTTTGGCTGGCCGTGCCTCCCACAGTCGAGGCGCTGCAATTACCTCCGGTACAGGTGCCGACCTCCAGCAACTGAAGTGTAGGCGTTAAGGCGTTCAAATTGATGTTGGCGCCGCTTACGGAGCTGCCGGCCGTCACCGCGACTTCTTGGGGCGCCAAGGATGGCACCACATAGAAGTTCAGCGGGGGCGTAACCGAGTTGTTTGCTGCCTGTATGGTGACCTGGAAAGTGCCATTCAGCGCCACATCGCTGGACGCGATCGCTGCCGTCAACTGCTGAGCATTGACGAAGTTCGTCGGTTTTGCCACCCCATTGAAGAGGACGGTGTTGCCCGACGCAAAGACGCTTCCATTCACCGTCAGGTTGAACCCGCCGCTGTTCTGAACAGCAACGATGAGGGGCGTCAGATAGCAAGGCGCGCTGCTGGGGCATAGCGTCGTATTCTGCGCTTGGACTGTAACCGTCACCTTAGCCTGCTTCGAGTTGTCTGCATTGCTGGTAGCCGTTACTGTGTCGGTTCCCCCGGGGGGGAGGGTCGCAGGGGCCGTGTACAACCCTTGTTGCGTAATCGTGCCCGAAACGGCTTTCCAACTGACCCCAGTGTTTGTTGAGCCAGTGACCGTGGCGCTGAACTGCACGGCACCGCTGGTGGCAACAGTGGCGGCCGGCGGGTTGACGGCGACGGTCACATTGGAGGTTATGGTTACGGTTGTCGAAGCCGACTGGGAAGGATCAGCGTTGCTCTTCGCGGTCACCGTGTCCTTGCCGCTCGCGGGTACAGTCGCGGGCGCGGTATACAAACCGCCGCTAGTAATGGTGCCGGAGACGGCGCTCCAGGTTACAGTCTTGTCGGTGCTGCTCCCGCTCACTGCCGCCCCTGTAAACTGTTGCTGCGCGCCCGTGTTGACCGTGGGATTGGCGGGGCTGATGGCGCCGATGCTCTCGTTGGAAGCAATCGTCAACGTCGTATTGCTGGATACGCTGGAATCGGCGTGGCTGGTTGCTGTGACCGTGACGTGGTTGCTGGCCGGCAAATCGTTGGGCGCCGTATAGAGACCGCCCGCGCTGATCGTTCCCGCCCCAGTGGTGGGGGAGATCGACCAGACTACCGCGGTATCCGCGCTGCCGGTCACCGTAGCGTTGAACTGTTGCGTCTGGCTGAGATCCACCGTCGGCGTTGCCGGGCTCACTGCGGAAATCGATACCGGCGTGGAAATGGTCACCGTGGTCGAAGCCGACTTAGAGGGGTCAGCGTTACTCTTCGCGGTCACCGTGTCCTTGCCGCTCGCGGGTACAGTCACGGGCGCGGTATACAAACCGCCGCTAGTAATGGTGCCGGAGACGGCGCTCCAGGTTACAGTCTTGTCGGTGCTGCTCCCGCTCACTGCCGCCCCTGTAAACTGTTGCTGCGCGCCCGCGTTGACCGTGGGATTGGCAGGGGCGACTGCGCCGACGCTCTCATTGGAAGCAAGCGTAAGCGTCGTACTGCTCGACACGCTCGAATTGGCATGGCTGGTCGCCGTCACCGTCACGCTGGTGCTGGCCGGCACATCGTTGGGCGCCGTATAGAGACCGCCCGCGCTGATCGTTCCCGCCCCAGTGGTGGGGAGGATCGACCAGACTACTGTCGTATCCGTGGGGCCGGTCACCGTAGCGTTGAACTGTTGCGTCTGGCTCAGGTCCACCGTCTGCGTTGCCGGGCTCACCGCCGAAATCGACACCACCGTGACGGCCGCAGTGCCCTTCTTGGACCCGTCTGCCTTGCTGGTAGCCGTCACCGTATCGGTCCCGCTCGCAGGAGCAGTGTAGGAACCGGATGAAGTAATGGTGCCGGAAGCGGCGCTCCAGTTCACGCCTTGGTCCTTGCTGCTTCCGGTGACTGTGGCGCTGAACTGCTGCTGCTGGCCAGCCTTCAGGTTTACGTTGCCGGGGCTCACGGTCACCGCCTCGTTCGAGGTGACGGTTACCGTGGCGGTGCCTGATGTGGAATTGTCCTGCTGGCTCAGAGCCTTTATCGTTACCGACGCACTGGCGGGCAAATCGTCCGGGGCGGTGTATTTCCCCGTCTGATCAATCGACCCGACGCCGGATGGAGATATCGACCATGTAACAGCGGTATTGGTGGCGTTTTGGACGCTGGCGGTGAACTGCTCGGTGGCGCTCAGGTTCACGCTGGCACTGGACGGTGAAACCGAGACGCTGATCGCTGGCGGAGGCTGGTTCGACGAGCCGCCACCGCCGCCGCATGAAGCGGCGCCCACAGCCAACGCTAGTCCAGAAGTAAGAATTACTGCGTTCCAACGCTTCGTGCGCCCCATCCCAAATCTCCCTGGGAGAGATGCCTTACTCGAGGGCATCTTTCCCGCTGCTGGGGGCAAACCTATCACGGGATTTCAGAGTTGTCAAGATGGTAATTTACTCTTTTTTCCGTGTTGTCAGGTTTTACTGCTGATCGGAACCGCCGGCCGTTGGCTGGCCGGGCGCTGGCGGTAGAGGTGCCGGCGTGTCGCCTGGCTGGGTTGGAGTCTGGGTTGGTGCGCCAGGTGCGCCCTCTTGAGTTGGGCCGCCCTGGCCACCTTGGCCATTTTGCGGAGTCTGCATGCCTGGGAGAGTGCCGCCGTTCAGCGTGGGCACGCCAACGAATTCCCATTCATCGTAATGCTTCTTATGGTTCCAGATGCGGATGGAGGCCTTATGACTGGTGCTGGCAACACCGGCGATAAACACGCCTAAGGTTTGGCCCCCGAAAGCGGGACCGGAGCTGCTGCCCTGCTGGTCCTGCCCGTTCTCCGCCGCTGTGTCAGGCTGTCCCGGCTGGCCTGGTTGTGCTGATTGTCCGGGTTGTGCCGGTTGACCCGCCTGCTCAGTTTGGCCTTGGCTTCCATCGGAGGGCGGCGTCTGCGGCGTCTGATCGCTGCTCGCCTGGGACTGACCGGACGATGCAAAGGATGAACCAAAGGAAGAGGAAGACCCAAGAGACGACCCGAACGATGACGAGGATCCAAAGGACGACCCAAACGACGAGCCAAATGAGGATGATCCGAACGATGAGGAATTCGAGCCCAAGGCTGATTGATCGAACTGCGATGAGCCGAACGTGGATCCCGGCTGGCCGAATGCCGATTGCCCGAATTGCGATTGGCCAAACTGGGACTGGCCAAATTGCGACTGGCCGAAAGCGCCGGAGCCACCGGCCGCCGATCCCAATGCGGGCTGGCCCAAGGGGTTCGCTCCAGGCATTCCTTGGTTCTTTGAATCAATCAGGACGCCGGCCGGGCTGATGTGAATGAAACGCCATTTGCCGCTCTTGGTCATGGGGTCTTTGTACTCTTTGCGCAGAAAACGGCAACCGCTCGACGGGCAACCGGAAGCCGGGCGATTCGACTGCAACAAGTCCTTCACCGAGGAGGGGTACTGGTTGTACTTGGCATGATACATCGCCACGGCCAGCGCATACTGGTTGCCACGGAAGATCAGTTCCTGCTCGCGCTCGCGCCGTTCCTCGGTGAAAATATCCGGCACTGCCACCGTGAGGCCCACCAGCAAAAGCATAACGGCCAGCATCATGAGGAGCAGTGCGTAGCCTTCTGCCTTTTGGCCTTTGGCCCTTGCGCCTTGTGGTTCAGACCATTTATCGTTAAGCATATTTTATTTTTTAGTATCTATGTTCCTTAGTACTGTTTCTCATCCAATCGCCCGGGCGCTTCGTACATGTCGACAGCTCGCCGCGTATCAGCCTACTGCCTACCTGCCTTCTGCCTACTCCTACTGCGGGAAGGGAAGCTGCGCCTTCTGGTGGCCCGATTCGTCTTCCACTTCCACCGAGGTCGGAGTGATCTCCAGCACTTTATAGCGGTTGGCGAACGACTCACCCGCGCGTACGCTATACATATCCACTTCTTTGTCGCTCGACGAGCAGTTAGTGGGGTCCAGGCAGTCGGTGATGAACGCTAGCCGCGCACCGCCTTGTGCTTCCTCGTAACCCAGAGCCTTCAGCGTGATCGGGGGAGGTGGTGGTGGGGGTGGCGGGGCTGGAGGATTCTTGGCCGCATCCTCTCTCCGTTGCTCCTCCTGTTTCTGCGCCTGCTGCTGCTGCGGCGTGAGGCCGAAATCGATCGGGCTGCGATCGAACTGAGGGGCCGGGCGCGCCTCAAATTCCTGCAAGCCGGCCACGTTGACCTCAGGATCGTAAGTGGCCAGCGAGTCGTCCGCGGCCGCATTCTTGGCCACGCCCACCGGCCGAGCACCCGAGGCCGTTGCCGGGGCCGGCGTCGGGGCAGCCGATTCCGACGTCCTGGGCCTTGTCGCTCCGCCGGCCTCCTTGGGCCCGCTGGCATTGGTCCACTCAAGGTAGAGAACGCCGACGATCACCACGCACCCAACCGCCAGGGCAGCTACCTTTTTCCTGTCGTCTTGTCCTGTGTTCTTTTTTGCTTCCATGAAGACCTTTAGAAAAAGTCAAAAGTCAAAAGTCGAGAGTCGAAAGTCGAAATCGCTCATCTTATTGAAACAAAATCGGTAACTCGCAATCGGCAATGTAGAGAACCATCCATTTGGTAGTAACTTCTCGAAAATCGGTCTCAAAATCGGCGTAACTTACTCATTGTAGAGCATGTTAGTCGCCGTGGCTTCGTTTCTCTCAATTTCCCCGCAAGTTATTGATTACGGGCCGATTGTTAACCATGGCTTCGATTGGCTTCGTTTCCGCCTTCTTTCCTCACCCACCCTCGACCCTCGACCGCCGTCGATCAGACCGCCGACAGTCAAAAAAGTCCAAGAGTGAGGAAGCCAAAGGCCAAAAGCCAAGGGCCAACAGCCGAGAGCAAAGATCCAAGAGTCAAAAACAATCAATGTTCTCTGTTAA
>Ga0335081_10014796_pt1 | contig 12622 bp, 9 predicted proteins | sample Lox_Sample_35_FD_206713 | JGI IMG/M metagenome (GOLD analysis project Ga0335081, IMG submission 206713) | Soil microbial communities from Loxahatchee National Wildlife Refuge, Florida, United States - Lox_Sample_3.5 | ecosystem: Environmental > Terrestrial > Soil > Wetlands | place: USA: Florida...
CGAGAGCGAGCCGCGCTGGCACACGCTGCGGGACCGGCTTCAGCAGCAGATGGCCAATCAGCAAGGCCGGAAGCGCGAACTTCGCATCGCGCTATTGCCGCTGGCGCGGATCAAGCCGGCGATGGTGGTTCGGACGCCACGTCAGTTTCTTCTGCAATTCCTGGGCTGGGCCGCGTTGTACCTGGCGGGCTTCTACGTCGTCCACGTTGCCTGGCGGCGCCGGGCCTTTCACGGGGACCCCGCCATCTTGCCGGCTCTGCACCTGCTGACCGGGATGGGGCTCATTCTCGCAGTGAGCTTGCGCGATCCCCTGCGCGACACGCTCGAGTTCGGCAAATTCGCCTGGGGCGCGGCGCTGGGCTGCGCCCTGCTACTGCTGCCGCTTTTCCATTTTTTTGACTATCGCCGGTTCTCGCGTTGGATCTACACTCCGCTGCTGGCGAGCTTTCTGCTGTTTGTCTTGCTGCTAGCATTGGGCTCAGGTCCTACGGGAAGCGATTCAAAGGTGAACCTTGGGCCGTTTCAGCCCGTCGAAGTCATCAAGGTGCTGCTGGTTCTCTTCATGGCGGGATATTTTTCGTCCCGCTGGGAGTGGCTGCGGGATTTGCGCGAGAAGCGGCTGGCGCCGGGCATCCTGCGCTGGCTCAATCTGCCGCGGTTTTCTCACGCGCTGCCCGTCATGAGTGGCGTCGGCTGCGCGCTGGTGCTCTTTTTCTTCTTGAAGGATCTTGGCCCGGCGCTGGTGACCGGCTTTCTCTTCATGGTGATGTTTGCCGTAGCCAGAGGGCGCGCGGGACTTGCGGTTACCGGCGTGCTGCTGCTGATCGTGGGTGTCACCGTGGGATACCGGCTCGGCCATCCCGAGACCGTTGTGGCGCGCGTATCCATGTGGCTTTCCCCTTGGGATAACGATGTCACTGGCGGCGATCAACTGGCGCACTCCTTCTGGGCGCTGGCCACGGGCGGGTTGTGGGGCTCGGGTCCCGGCTGGGGCGATCCCGCGCTCATTCCTGCCGGCCACACTGATCTGGTTTTGCCTGCCATCGGCGAAGAGTGGGGCTTTCTTGGGGTCGCAACGATTGGACTGCTGTTCGCGTTTCTCGTGCGCCGCGCGTTGCGGATCGCTCGCGCTGCGGCGGATGAGTACGCGCTGTTCCTTACCGTTGGCCTGGCGAGCCTGTTTGCTCTGGAGATGCTGCTGATCTCGGGCGGCGTTCTGGGCGCGATTCCCCTTTCAGGCGTGGTGTCTCCGTTTCTCAGTTCCGGCAATACCGCCATGCTGGCGAATTTTTTCCTGTTCGCGGTGATTCTTTCGATATCGGGCCAGCCACATCAGCCGGAGACCGGAGAGCCGTTTGGGCGGCCCATGCGTTACCTCGCCTGGACTCTCGGCGGCTGCGCGCTCGTCCTGGCCGGCCGCGCGGCGTATTTTCAGGTGGCTCGCGATCAGGAATTCATTGCGCGCGATGTGCGGATTTTCGAGAGTGACGGCGTCAAGCGGGCTCAGCACAACCCGCGGTTACTATCGTTGGCGAAGGAGATTCCGCGAGGGAACATCTACGATCGTAACGGTCTGCTGCTGGCGACGAGCAATTGGAATGAGCTGGAACGTTATCGCGCCGGATATAAAGAATTAGGCGTTTCCCTCGACGACGTCTGCTCTCCGCTTGACAGCCGGCATTATCCCTTCCCCGAGTTGACCGCGCATTTTCTCGGCGACTGGCGCACGGGCGAGAATTTTCACGCCGGCAACGCATCTCTTATAGAACATGATTCGAATGAGAAGCTTCAGGGTTACCGCGATTACCGCGAGCTGGCGCCTCTGGTTCGCTACCGGCACCAGCCTGGCAATGCAGCGATCGAGCGGCTGCGCAGCCGAAACCGCGACGTAAAAACCTCACTGGACCTTCGCCTGCAGCTTCGCGCGACGGAAATTCTGGCCCGCCGCCTGAAAGCGGCGAAACGCGACAAAGGCGCGGTGATCGTAATGGATGCGCAGTCGGGCGATGTCCTGGCTCTAGTGAGCCTGCCCGCGCCGGCGCGCAATGAACCCGGAACGCCGGACGAACTGCTGGATCGGGCGCGTTATGGGCAATATCCGCCGGGATCGACGTTCAAGCTGGTGACTGCGATCGCCGCGCTGCGCATCGACCCGAAGCTGGCCGGTAAGACCTTCCAATGCCGGTCGTTCGGCGGGCGGGGTGGCGCCGTGATTCCCGGCTGGCGTCGCATCATCCGCGACGACGTAGGAGACCCGCCGCACGGGACTCTGGATATGCGGCAGGCCATCACGGTTTCCTGTAACGCGTATTTCGCGCAGCTCGGCGTGAGCGAGGTGGGGGCCACCGCATTGCGAGACGCCCTGCGCCTGCTGGCGTTTCCGGATGCCGATCCCGTCGAATTGAAAGCTATGCTGCCGTTTGCATCATACGGGCAGGGACCGATCCTGGCGACACCCTTCCGCATGGCGCGAGTGGCGGCGACGATTGCAAACGGCGGCGTCGCGCCCCAGGGCCGTTGGACGCTGGACGAGAGCAGCTCGCGAGCCGAGGCGCCGGAGCGCATCGTGTCTCCGGATGTTGCGGCTTTCCTTGCAGATGCCATGCGATCGGTGGTTTTGAGTGGCACAGCGCGCCGTGCGATGAAGGGCGCGCGGATCAGTATCGCGGGCAAAACCGGCACCGCGCAACTCGGAGACGGGCAGCCGCACTCCTGGTTTGCCGGTTTTGCGCCTTACGATGGAGAGCGCCGGATCGCGTTCGCGGTCATTGTTGAGCACGGCGGCTACGGCGGCAGCCTGGCAGCCCCTATGGCCCGGGAGATTGCGGAAGCGGCGTCCGAGTTGGGCATCATTTCAGAAGCCACGCCTGCAACCAGCCACGATCAGAAGAGGTGAGTGATGAGCCTTTCCGACTTGATGGAGAGATTGGGTAAGACGATTTTCGAGACTCCCTTCGACACCACCCTGGCGGCCAAAGAGGCTCCAGAACTGGCGGAGATCCGGCTGGCCGTGCTGGAGAAGATTCTGAAGAAGGGCCAGCGGGTTGGCGGGCGCACCGTCTTTCCATACAACCTCGTCCGGATTCATGTCCTCGGAGCCAGCGAAGAGGAGGCCGCGTTTCTTCAGAGCGATTTTCTCAAGAGTTATTTCGAGCAGGAGATCCGCAAGAGCCTGGCCAGATCGCATTGCCGCTTTCCCGAGGATCTCGAGGTCGAGTTCTCCGCCAGCGGAGAGCTTCCCGGCTCAAAAGAAGACTGGCTGCGGGTTGAAACGGAATCGCGGCCGAGGCGCGAAACGGCTCCGCCGCCGCGAAGAACCGCCCGGCTCACGGTGCTGCGAGGCATGGCCACGCCGCCCGAGGTCCTGTTGAACAAGGAGCGGACAAATATCGGCCGGACCGTTGAGGTGTATCGCGCGCAAGGCCCGTCGCGCCGCAACGACCTGGCGTTCACGGAAGAGAACGAAATCAATTGCACGGTGTCTCGCGAGCACGCGCACGTTCTTTACCTCAGGAAAACCGGCGAGTACCGGCTCTTTAACGATCGCTGGCACCGACAGGCGAAGAATGCCGCCGGCAACTGCGGCTTGTGGATCATCCGCGATGGTTTGAGCCGGGAGGTACACAGAGACGCGCGCGGCGTGAAACTCGAACCGGGCGATGAAATACAACTTGGCCGCGCCATTGTGAAGTTTCATACCAAGTAAAATCGGGGCTTTAAGCTCTGTTTGTATACACTCGCGCTATCGTTTTAAATTTTTCATTTTGTTTACAAGTCTTGCGGAAACGATCGCGTACGCTATGTCTTTGACCCGCTGGAGATATCCACCTATGAAACGCTTAACAAGTGCGTACACACATCATCGGCATGCGCGATCGAACGTGGCGGCAGGGATGCGAGCCGGCATACTGGCCCTCTGTCTTGCCGGTTCTGTCGCTGCTGCGAATAGCTACCTGGTTCACAACCTGGTTTCCGATCTGCCCAACATGGCCGACCATGTCGATCCCAACCTGGTCAATCCGTGGGGTAATGGATTTAGTTCGGCGAGCCCCTTCTGGATCGCCAACAACCACTCCGGGACTTCCACACTGTATGACGGCACAGGAACGGCGGTTCCGCTGGTGGTGAAGATCCCTTCTCCCTCTGATCCAACCGGCGGCGGAGCGCCAACAGGCGTTCTATTCAACTCGCCCCAGGCTTTTGCGCCGTCTGGCGGCAAGGCACCTTCGTTCATATTCTGTACCGAGGACGGCACCATCTTGGGATGGAATTCGCCTGCGACAACGGCGACCATTCTAATTAATCAGTCTGCGTCCAACGCTGTTTATAAGGGCTGCGCGATCGGCGGCACTTCGGACGCCCCGCGGCTCTACGCCGTTGATTTTCACAACGGGACTGTGGGGGTATGGGCCGCCGATCTCAGCGCCGTTTCATTAACCGGAGCGTTCTTCGATCCGCTGGTCCCTTCCGGCTTCGCACCATTCAATATCATGACTTGGAATGGCAAGCTCTACGTCACGTACGCGAAGCAGGATTCCGATAGGATGGACGACGTTGCCGGCGTGGGCAATGGCTACGTTGCGGTCTACGACATGAACGGGGCGCTGCTGAACACCTTGATCATCGGGGGGTCGCAGGGCGTACTCAATTCTCCGTGGGGAATGGCCATCGCACCGGCTACCTTCGGAGATTTCGCCGGCGACCTGTTGGTCGGGAACTTCGGCGATGGCTTGATTCATGCCTTCGATCCGAACACTGGAGCGTTGCTAGGGACATTGAACGACACGACGGGGAACCCGATTGTGCTCCAGGGGCTGTGGAGCCTCATGTTTGGAAACGGCGGCCGCGGGGGAGACACGGCGACTTTGTACTTTACGGCGGGAATTCCGGGCCCGAACGGTGAGGCGCTCGAATCCCACGGTCTCTTCGGCAGCATTCAAGCTGCGCCGTCGTTTACGGCAGACAAAGTGGAAAATGCGGCGAGTTTTTCGGGCGTCTTCGCGCCAAATACGTGGGTGAGCATCATCGGTGGAGGCCTCTCCGCTACGACCCGCACTTGGGCCAGCGCCGATTTCGTCAACAACGCGCTGCCCACCAAGCTGGACAATGTCACGGTCACGCTGAATGGAACACCCGCGTACGTAGAATATATCAGCCCGTCGCAGATCAATTTCCTGGTTCCGGCTGATTTTGCACCCGGGCCAGTGCAGGTGCAAACGACCAATAACGGACTGACCAGTGCGGCGGTGACCGTTACCGCGCAACCCATCGCACCGTCGTTCTTCCTGTTCAGCAATACGAAGTACATCGCCGCGACGCACTCCGACAACGTTTCGCTGGTGGGCCCGCCCAATCTTATTACGGGGACTACGACCACGCCGGCCCGACCGGGAGAAACCGTCGTGCTGTACGGCAACGGATTCGGCGTAACGGATCCGCCGGCTCCGAACGGCCAACTCCTCACCTCAGCGCTGAAGCTGGTAACCACTCCGCTCATCACCATCGGCGGCGCGCAGGCGCAGGTAAACTTTGCCGGGTTAACCGAGGCAGGGCTCTATCAATTCAACGTGGTGGTCCCGACAGGCCTGCCGGCCGGCGATGCCGCGGTGGTGGCGAAGGTGGGGGGAGTGCAATCGCAAGCCAACGCCTTCATCTCGGTTGCCGCCCAGTAGATTGTTGAACCACTTGAGGCTCGCGCGTCCGCGATGAAAAATGCGGCGGATGCGCGAGTTCTAGGCCGCGGCCTTTACGTGGCACTTGTTGCAGTTGCCCTTGGTTTCGAATGCGTGCCCGCCCGCCTCCTGGCTGGAGGGAGTGGCATTGTGACAGGCCCCGCACGACGTGTGATTGGCTTCCGCAGGCTTGTGCATGCCGGCTTTGAAATTCAGCGGCGCCTTCTCCTGCGGGAATAACTTGTCGTGACACTCCTTGCAATTTCCCTTCTCGCGTTTGACGTGAGCGGCGTGATCGAAGGTCACGTTGCCGTTTTTGGCTTCGAACACCAGTTTGAGCGGCGGCTTCTTCTCCTGAGCCAGAACTCCCAGTACGGCGACTGAAAGAACGTACAACGCTATGAGGTAGCGCATAGAAACAATAGTATATACGGCTCCCGGTCCGGCGCGCCTATTTCACAGGCACGAATTCCACCGACACCGGCGTGTAGGCCTCGAGTTTCTGCCCGGTCGGTGTCAGCCTCCCGGTTTCCTGATTGATGCGGAACACAACCAGGCTGTCGGAATCCTGGTTGGCCGCAATCAGAAAAGAGCCTGTAGGATCGATCCCGAAACCGCGTGGAGTCTTGCCCATAGTGGACACAATTTCGACCGGGTTGACCGTTCCTTCCGAGGGGTCGACGGCAAAGACGGCTATACTGTCGTGGCCGCGGTTCGAGCCGTAGACGAATTTCCCGGATGGATGCACTTCGATTTCAGCTGTGCTGTCGTTGGTAGTGACGTTATAACCTTTACCGAGGGTCGAAACGGTGTCCTTCAATCGCAAGGTCCCGTGCGCGGGGTCATAAACGAACGTGGAGAGCGTGCACTGAATTTCGTTGATGACGTACACGTACTTGCCGTCAGGATGAAACGCCAAGTGGCGCGGACCCGCTCCAGGAGGCGTCTTCCCGAATGCCGGATTGTTGGGAGTGAGCGTGCCGCGGGCAGCGTCGAATCGATAGACCAGCACCTTGTCCAAACCGAGGTCGGCGGCGAGAGCAAAGCGATTGTCCGGAGATGTGAAGATGCAGTGCGCATGCGGCCCTTCCTGGCGCTCCTTGTTCACACTGGAACCAGTGTGCTGAATGAACGCGGAGGCGTCGAGGAGGCGCCCATCAGACTCTACTGGAAAAACAGCCACGCTTCCGCCCTCGTAATTGGCCACCAGCAGGTTTTTGCCGGTCTTGTCCAGACTCAGATGACACGGCCCGGGTCCGCGCGAAGAGACCTGGTTCAAGAACGTGAGTTTGCTGGTATCGCGGTCGATCGAAAAGGCGCTGACCGCACCGGCCTTCTGGCCTTCGAAGTTCGCCACTTCATTGACCGCATACAGAAACTGACGATTGGGGTGGATCGCAAGGTACGACGGGCTGACCGTCTCAGCCGCCAGGCCGAGCGGCGTCAGTTTCCCGGTGGCGGCGTCAAACCGGAAGGCATAAATACCTTTACTGCTCTTCTCGGTGTAGGTGCCTATGTAGGCGATGTATTCACCCCTAGGCTTCATGTCCGCACCCCGAACACTCGCCACGGAAAGAAGGGCTACAGCCAAAACAAAGCCGGAGTTGATTTTCATGAATCGTCATTACACCTCGTTCCTTTTGAATCTCTCCACCAGATGATCGCAAGCCCGGACCGTGATCGCCATCATGGTCAGAGTTGGATTTTGACACGCGGATGAAACAAAACACGCCCCATCCATGACGAACAGATTTTTCACATCGTGCGTCTGGTTCCAGGCGTTCAGCACGGATTTCTTGGGATCGTTGCCCATGCGCATGGTGCCCACCTCGTGGATCGCCATGCCGGGCTCACTGAGGTCGGTATTGATCTTGACATTCTTCGCGCCGGCGGCTTCTAGCATTTCGGCCGCGGAAATGGCGGCGTCCTCCATCAGCGCGGCTTCATTCGATCCATGGGTCATAATGATTCTCAGAGCGGGAATCCCCCAGGCGTCTTTCAGCGTGGGGTCGATCTCGCAGAAATTGTCCCAGCGGGCCAGCGATTCGCCGAAAGCTTCCAGACGAACGCCATAAACTCCCCGGCGCACAGCCGCTTTGTACGAGGCGCCGAAACCCTGCGCGCCGAAATCGAAGCCTGCCGCGGCTCCGCCCTGGTATCCGTAGCCGCGGATGAAGCGGGGATGCCGCGGGCCGTTGAGCAGGTTGCGGAAACGAACCACATAAATGCCATTGTTGCGCTGCGGTTCGCTGGCGCTGAAGTCGGTCAGAAATTCCGGCATCTCGCCGGCGGCTCCCGCGCCCACCGCATGGTCCATGAGGTAACGGCCCAAGACTCCGCTGGAATTGGCAAGCCCGGTCGGGTACTCCTGTTTCTTCGAGTTCAACAGAACGCGCGTCGATTCGAGCGCCTGCGCGCAGAGGATGACGGCGCGCCCCCGAACCTGGTACGTTTTGTGCGAAATGCGATCGACATAGGTCACTCCGGCGGCCTTGTTCGTGGAGGGTTCCATGTCGACATGGCTCACGACCGCATTGGTAATGAGTTTGCAATTACCGCTTTTCAGTGCATCGGCAACCGTGGTGAAAGGGCTGCTGAAATACGAGTTCGTCACGCAGCCACGCTCGCAAGGCCCGCAGTAATGGCACGCCAGCCGCCCGTTGTGATTCTTGGTGAGCATGGCCACGCGCCCGATAGTGACGGTGCGCTTGAATTTTTCTTGCAGGCGCTCGCGCAGCCGGATCTCGCCGCAGGTCATGTGCATGGGCGGCAGGAACTGGCCGTCCGGGAGCGCGTTATTGCCTTCTGGCGCGCCGCTGATGCCGACATATCGCTCCACGATGTCGTAGTACGGCGCCAAGTCCGCATATGAAAAGGGCCAGTCTTCTCCGTATCCATCGTGACTCGCGGCTTTGAAATCTAGGTCGCTCAGCCGGTAGCTTTGGCGGCCCCAGACCAGCGTGCGGCCCCCGACAATGCGCAGGCGCTGCCACGTGAAGGGCTTGCCGGAGGGCGTGCTGTAAGGATTCTGCAGGTCGTCGACAAACCAGTCGTAGTTATATTCCATGCAGGCGTAGCACTGCTTTTGCACCGGCCGCGTCCGAGCAATCTCCGGCGACATGTCGCGATAGGGCAACTTGTAGCCGGGCATGTGTTCGGTGAATTCTTTCGGCGAAATATTCCGGCCGGCCTCGAGCAGCGCTACCTTGAGTCCGGCTTCAGCCAGTTGCTTCGCTGCCCAACCGCCGTTGGCGCCCGAGCCCACGACAATGGCATCGAATAACTCGGGCCGCGATTCCTGCATTCCCGTTGCTCCTCGCCGCGAATCGAAAGTGACATGGTGACACCGTGGCGGAGGCGAAGCAAGTCCGCTATCATAGCCATTCCGGGTTAAAGGAAATACCGTGGATCGTCGAGAGCTTTTCCGTCGGACGCTGTGGGGCGCGGCTGGAGTCGCGGCCGGCGCTTGCCGAAGCGCCCAGGCGCGCGAGTTTCCACCGAATTACGATGCTTCCAAGGAACTGGCGCGTGCCGATTGGAAACCGGTGTTTCTCGACGATCATCAGAATGAAACACTCGTCGCGCTCAGCGACCGGATCATTCCCCGGACCGACACGCCGGGCGCCAAGGAGGCGCTGGCCCATCGCTTTATCGACCGCGTGCTGGCGGCGGAAAGCCGCGATACGCAACGAGAGTTTATGGAGGCCATGGCCTATCTGGATGGCGAATGCCTGACTCGGTATAGCACTGCGTTTCGCTACTTGCCGGAAGCGAGCCAGGTTGAGTTTCTGTTCCTGCTGGCATATCCGCATTCACTGGCGACCTGGGGTAGTGAAGCGGCTGGCCAGTTTGTGGGCTACAAACACTTCAGCACGCTGAAACAGTGGATTTCAGGTGCGTTCTACAGCTCAGAAATGGGCATGAGCGAGCTTGGATGGGACGGCCCGCCGCATGGCGAGTTCGCAGGATGCACCCGTCCAGAAGGCGCGCACAAGTAGCTGCGGCCCGAACATGAATTATGCCTGGGATATAAGGCGATATCCCATGAACCGTTTGCCTTTTTTCTGAAATTCCCTATAGACTAGGAGGACGTAGTATTTTAGCTGTTGTCGTCTTTATACGGGAGGGCCGCTCTTAATGAGTTTTTTTAAACAACGCAGCCAGGAAGACGTTCCACCCGCGCCACGCCCGGAGGCTCCGCCCGCCAATCGGCCTGCGGTTCCGCCGTCAAATCCTATTGAAGCCAAAAAGGAGGCACCACCTTTGTCCACCATGCCTTTCAAAGCTCCTGAGCCGGAAACCACGCGCGGTCAGGCTAGCATCGGTAAGGCCGTAAAGATCAACGGCCAGATTTATAGCAAAGAAGACTTGTATGTCGACGGTGACGTGGAAGGAACCATCGAACTGCAAGAGCACCGCTTAACTATCGGCCCGAACGGAAAGGTGCATTCCAGTGTGAAGGCGCGCGAGGTCGTGATCCTCGGCAACGTTCAGGGCAACGTGGATGCCAGCGACAAACTGGAGATCCGCAAGGACGCCAGGCTCGTCGGGGACATCAAGACGGCGCGCATCATCATTGAGGATGGCGCGTATTTCAAGGGCAGTATCGATATCGTTAAGCCCGAGCCTGCGAGGTCACCGGGAAGCCCCGCGCCACGACCGCCGCAGGCGGCGCCGGCTCCCGCTGCCAATGCTCAGGGGAACGCCGTTGCCGCCGAGGTGAAGCGCTAACCTAGCGAAGGGGCCAGGGCGTTGATCACGGAACGATTGAGGGGCATGCTCCGTCGTCCGGGAGCTGAGTCGTCTCCCGGCGCCGCGGTGCTTACGCCCGGGCATTCTTCCTCGGCCACCAAGCTGTTCGATCGGGAAATCGTGTCCGCCCGGCCGAGCCGGGGTCTCGAGCAGTTTTTCGCGTATCTCCGCGGGCAGGCGGGCCTTTCGATTCTCGATCTGGCCGGGGCGAGCCAGGAGAATATCAACTTCATCACCAACCTAGGCCACCGGTTGTACTCGGAAGATTTTGTCAGAAGCCTGGACGACATCTTCGCCGGGGATGACCAGTCAAACGTCAGCCGGATCGATCAGTTCCTGCGCCAGACGCTGAACTTTGGAAACGAGGAGTTCGACGGCGTCCTGGTGTGGGACGTGTTGCAGTACATGGCGCCCGCACTGCTCACCGCGACCCTGGAACGCCTCCGCACGATCGTGCGGCCGCAGAGCTACCTGCTGGCCTATTTTCATTCAGACGAGAAAGCGCAACAAGTGCCGTTCTATTCGTTTCGAATCAAAGACCAACAGCATCTGCTGCTGACCCAGCGCGGCACGCGCAAGCCCGTTCAGATCTTCAATAACCGCAGCCTGGAGAAATTGTTCAAACAGTTCGAATCAGTGAAGTTTTTTCTCACGCGGGAACAATTGCGCGAAGTCATCGTCCGGCGCTAAGCGCCGTCGGGTGGGGCATCAGCGGTATCTACCCCTAATGTGATTCAGCCGAACGCGTACCGGGTCCAGAAATGCGGACAGCCCGTTCAGCGTGCTGACCTTGGTACCGGCCACGTCGTTCCAGCGCACCGGTACCTCAATGGCCGAGTAGCCGAGCTTGCGTGCGATAAACAGCACCTCGACGTCAAATCCGAACCGCTCGAGCTGTTGGCGCCGGAAAATTTCGCGCGCGGCCCGCGTCTCAAACAGTTTAAACCCGCATTGCGTGTCCCAAAACGGCAGGCCAGTCATCAGCCGCACCGCAAGGTTGAACAACTTGCCCGCGGTTTCACGGAATAGAGGTTGGTGCACACCGATCAGGGACCGGTCCAGGGCGCGTGATCCGATAGCTACCTGCGCACGGGCCTCTTGCACCTTGGTCCACAGCTTTTCCAATTCCTCGATGGGTGTAGACAGGTCAGCGTCAGTGAACAACACCCACTCACCCTTGGCGTCAAGCACTCCATGACGTACGGAGTAACCTTTGCCGCGATTTCCCGGATTTCGCAGCAGACGCACCGAGCGCGCGCGCCTGGCGACCTTCTCCACTTTCGCGGCCGTGCGGTCGCGCGAGCCATCGTCCACAACCACCACTTCACTGAACTTCCAGCCAGAGCCGGCCAGGTAGCTCTGGATGCGTTCCAGCGTGGCCGGCAGGCGCTTTTCTTCGTTATAGGCGGGAATGATGATCGAGAGCGAGCGGGTCAAGGGGTGCGTTGTTCCGTAAGTGAGCGAACCGCGTGAATTATAATAGCGTATTTCCCGTAAAGGAGAATGGATTGTCCCTTGAAGACGAGCTGCTTAAGCAGCGTTGGACGCGCGTCCGCGAAATCGAAGCGCTGGGCCACCGCGCGTACGGTAGGCGCTTCGATTTCACGCACACCCTCCCCCAGATCGTAGCTGAATACGGTTCCAAAACAGCGGAACAGCTTTCTCCAGAATTGAGAGTCCGTGTCGCTGGCCGCGTGAAAACCATACGGAGTAAGGGCAAGGCCGGCTTTGCGCACCTGGAGCAGAATGGCCAACAGTTGCAGATCTATGTGCGCAACGATGCTGTCAGCGCCAATGATTTCCGCCTGTTTCAGATTCTGGACATCGGCGATCTGATCGGCGCGGAGGGGTATCTGTTCCGCACGCGAACTGGCGAGTTGAGCGTGCACGTCGACCGCCTCGAATTCCTTTCCAAGACCCTGTTCTCCATGCCCGAGAAGTGGCACGGCCTGGAGGATGTTGAAATGCGCTACCGGCAGCGCTATCTGGATCTGATTGCGAATCCCGACTCCCGCAAGGTCTTCGTCACAAGAAGCAAGATCATTGCCTCGTTCCGGCGCCAGCTTGAAGAGCGCGGATTCATCGAGGTCGAAACCCCCATGATGCAGCCGCTCTATGGCGGAGCGGCGGCGCGCCCGTTCATCACGCATCACAATGCGCTGGATATTGATTTGTACCTGCGCATCGCGCCGGAGCTG
>Ga0335081_10014797_pt1 | contig 12622 bp, 10 predicted proteins | sample Lox_Sample_35_FD_206713 | JGI IMG/M metagenome (GOLD analysis project Ga0335081, IMG submission 206713) | Soil microbial communities from Loxahatchee National Wildlife Refuge, Florida, United States - Lox_Sample_3.5 | ecosystem: Environmental > Terrestrial > Soil > Wetlands | place: USA...
CATCGCGCTCCAGCTCGACGAGCGAGGGTTGCGCGGCAAGATCGTAATCCCAGAGGTCATGGTGGACGAGCTGGCGCTGCCAGATGAGCTTGCCCGTCAGCGCATCCAGCGCGAGCAGCGAGTCGGCGTAGTGGTTGTCGCCTAAGCGCTGGCCACCGTAGAAGTCCGGGCTCGCCGAGCCGGTCGGGACATAAAGGATTCCGCGTGCCGGATCCACCGACATCACTCCCCACGCGTTGCCCGCGCCGGATCGAAGTGCCTGATCCAGCCTCCATCCCGCTGCTGCCGGATGCTCGGCCGAGTCGGGTAGGGGATCGAAGTGCCAGCGCAGTGCGCCGGTGTGCGCATCGAAGGCGCGGATCACGCCGCGTTCGACCGAAACGGCTCGATTATCCCCAATCGCCGAGCCGGTGATCACCACATCCCGGAAGACGACGGGAGGCGAGGTGATGACGTAGTCCGATCGGTCCCGAATGCGCACGTCCTGCGACAGATCGACGGCTCCGGCCGTGCCGAACCCGGCGCAGGGCACACCGGTCATGGCATCGAGCGCAATGAGGCGCGCGTCCAGCGTCCCGGTGAAGACGCGTCGGGTGCACACTCCGGCCGCGGCCGCGCCGGGGTCCTGCCAGAGCGTGACGCCGCGCGATGTGGTCTCGGCGTAATCCGCGCCGCGATTGAGGTGGGGGTCGTAACGCCAGCGCTCCCGGCCGCTGGCCGGATCAAGCGCGATCACGATATTGGTGGGGGTTTCAAGATAGAGCAGACCGAAGCCCAGCACCGGGGTGGCTTCGAAGGTCAAATGATCGGCGTCTTTGAGGTTGGCGCCGAGCTCGCCCGTGCGGTACGTCCAGGCCAGACTGAGACGGGCGACGTTGCCCCGATTGATCTGATCGAGGCTCGAAAAACGCTGTCCGAAGACATCACCGCCGTAGTAACCCCAGTCGCTCGCCTCGGGTGTCTGCGCCGCGGCGAGCCGGACGGTGAGTGCAAGCGCCAGGACTGTGAGCCGCAGTTGCCGCCTGCCGGAATGATTCGACATCAAACGCATGGGCTGATTATCGGTGATGCGGGCGGCCTCCTGCCACGATCCGTGCTGGTATTCTTGGCGGGTGAATCGCACTCACCGGGTGGTCATGCGCGGGGCCAGAATCCTCGCCACCGCGATCGTCACGATTGCGGGCCTCGTGTCGGTCGGTGCACCCCTCCATGCACAACAGGCCGAACCGCAATCTACCGCGCCTCATGTACGCCCGCGTATCGGGCTGGTGCTCTCCGGCGGGGGTGCGCGGGGCGCGGCCCATATCGGTGTGCTCAAGGTGCTCGATGAGCTGCACGTGCCGATCGATGCGATCGCGGGCACCAGCATGGGCGCCGTGGTTGGGGGTCTCTACGCCAGCGGCATGACACCGAAGGAGATCGAGGCCGTCGTCGGATCACTCAACTGGCAGAACGCCTTCCGCGACCGTCCGCCCCGCACCGAGCTCGATTTCCGGCGCAAGGAGGAGGATCAGAAGTTCCTGGTGAAGTTTCCGCTCGGGATTCGTGGCGGCAAGGTGCAGTTGCCCAAGGGGCTGGTCGAGGGACAGACGCTCAATATGATCCTGCGGCGCCTGACACAGCCGGTGGACCGCATCACGGATTTCAATGCGCTGCCGACGCCGTTTCGTGCGGTCGCGACCGATATCGCGAACGGCGAGCCGGTAGTCATGCGCGCCGGCGATCTCGCGACCGCGATGCGCGCAAGCCTCTCCGCTCCGGGTGTGTTCGCACCGGTGGAGCGCGACGGGCGGCTCCTGGTCGACGGTGGCATCGCCGAGAACCTGCCGATCGATGTGGTGCGCGAGATGAATGTAGACATCCTGATCGTCGTCGATGTTGGCTTTCCGCTCTACGCGCGCCAGCACCTGGGCAGTGCGACGCAGATCTCCAATCAGATGCTCGCGATCCTGATCCGCCGCGACTCGCAGCGCCAGCTCGCCACACTCTCGGCGCGCGATATCGTCGTGACCCCCGCTCTGGGGGACGTATCCTCGTTCGACTTCTCGATCGTGCCGCGGGCCGTTGCCGCAGGCGAGGCCGCGACACGCAGCGCGCTCGCTCAACTCGAGCCGCTGGCCCTCAATGCCGATGCGTATTCGCAGTACCTCGCCAGGCGCGCGACCGACCGCAGCGCGCCGCCCAAGATCGACTTCGTGCAGGTCGATCCGGACTCACAGCACTACGCCACCGGACTGCACGAGGTCTTCGATGACCTCGTGGGTACGCCGCTCGATCCGGCCATCCTTCAGCGCCGCATCACCGATTTCTACGGCCGCGGCAATCTCGAGATCCTCGACTACCGCCTGGTGCAGCAGGATGCGCGCTATGGCCTGGACTTCTCAGCCCGGCGCAATTCCTGGGGCCCGAACTACGTGCGCTTCGGATTGAGTCTGCAGGATGACTTCGAAGGCAACGCGACTTACAACGCCGCCGCGCGCTTCGTGCTCTCCGAGCTCACCTCCAAGGGCGGCGAATGGGTGTTCGATACGCAGATCGGCGAGTCGCCGCACATCGAAACCGAGGTGTTCCTGCCGTTCTCGCAGGTATCGCCGTGGTTCATCATGCCGCACGTGCAATACGCGGCGCGCAACATTCCCAAGATCGATCCGCAGCAGAACGAGACAGCGGAATTTCGCGTACGCAGCTTCGACTACGGACTGGACTTCGGTAAACAGTTCGGCAACTGGGGCGAGATCCGTGCCGGCCTCATCCATGAGGAGGGCGAGGAGTATGTGCGCATCGGCAACCCGACCGAGCCCGACCTCGCGACCACGCACTACAGCGACAGCGGCTATTTCGTGCGCCTTGCGTATGACCAGATCGATGACACGAATTTTCCGCGCAATGGACAGCTCGCCACCGTGCAGTGGAACAGCGAGAAGAGCCAGTTGGGCGATCATCTGCCGCTCAATCAGGTCACGCTCAACTGGCTCGCGGCGCATTCCTTCGGCCGTGAGACCCTCGAGCTGTGGGTGAGCGGCGGCATGACGCTCAATTCGACTGCGCCGAATGACGTTCGCACGCAGTTCCCGCTCGGCGGATTCCTCAGCCTCTCAGGTCTGGCCGCCGATTCGCTCGAGGGTCCGAACTACGGCATTGCGCGTCTCATCTTCTATAGCAAGATTGGACGCGGGGGCGAGGGCCTGTTCGACATGCCCGTGTACCTCGGCGCGTCATTCGAAGCGGGTAACGTGTGGCAGAAGCGCAGCGATGCGAGCTGGCAGTCGCTGCGCAAGGACGGCAGCATCTTCCTCGGTCTGGATACGCTGATCGGACCGCTGTATCTGGCGGCAGGCTACGACCAGTCGGGGCGCGAGGCGTTCTACCTGTTCCTCGGCCGCACCTTCTAGCTACAAGCCACGGCTTTCGGCGAGCTTCTCGACTTTCTCGAGCACCATCGAGGGTGCATCCGACCGCCTCGAGTATTCGTGCCGACGGCTCATCTCCGCCAGTGCCGCATCCCGCTCCTGTGGGGTGGCGAACCAGTGGGTGCGGTGCCACTCGGGTCCCAGGAGCTTGCGCAGCGGATCGCCCGCCGGAAGGCTGATACGAACGCCATAGGGTCGCAGCCGCTCGATCGGCGGCGCGCGCAGATTGTGTGCCTGAGAGATGCCCATGGGCGCGATTCTAGCGCACTCACGCCCGGGAACCGGAGCGAGCGTGTCGCCGGGCAATGCGCTCGTTGTCGTGAATCACTTCGAGCGTCTTGTGCAGCGTGTGGGATTGGGGCGCGAGCTTCAGGCCGGCTTCAACGTCGGCGACCGCCTGATCGTACAGCCCGCGGGCGGTGAATACCGCCGCTCGATTGTTGAAGGCACGCCAGTTGTTTGGGTCGAGAGAGATGGACGTATTGCAATGGGCCAGCGCCTCGTCCCAGCGTTGCAGCATCGCGTAACCGCCGCAAAGATTGGCGTGGGCGGCGGCGGTCTCATGTACGGCGTTCGGAAGCTTCAGACCCTCGAGCGTGAGCCGGATTCCCTCGTCCGCGCGACCGAGCTCAAGAGCCGCGGCCCCGTCGGCGAGCAGCGGATTGAGCGGACCGAAGACGCTGTTGCTGGAGCCGCGGTCCTCATTGGCGGACACCAGCCCCGGCAACGAAGCGGCCACGAGCAGTAAGACCACGAGGCGAACGTTTTTCATATCGCGTGCGAGAGATCATTGCCCCCACCCTCGCGCCAGCCACCAATTAGTGCAGAAAGCGCGCGTCGTCAAGCAGGCCAGTCACGGGCCGACTTGTTTCGGTTCAAGCCCGCCCCCACACTTCGCCAAACCCCTCGATCCGGAGCACAGCATGGCCCTGTTCCGCAGCAAGGCAGAAATGCCATCGTCAGCCGAAGCGTTGCCGGGGCGTGACAGTGCGCTCACCGTTCCCGAAACGCATTACGTCAATGGCAATCGCATCGTGCCTCCGTTCCCGGCCGGGCTGCAGGAGGCCGTGTTCGCACTTGGCTGTTTCTGGGGCGCCGAGAAACACTTCTGGCAGCTGCCCGGCGTCTACTCCACCGCCGTGGGATACGCCGGCGGCGTCACGCCGAATCCGACATACGAGGAAGTCTGCAGCGGACGCACCGGGCACGCGGAGGTCATCAAGGTGATTTTCGATCCGGCGAAGGTGTCATACGAGACTCTGCTGCGGGAATTCTGGGAGTCGCACGATCCGACGCAGGGCATGCGCCAGGGTAACGATGTCGGCACGCAGTACCGCTCCGCCATCTACGCACAGACTGCGGCGCAGCGGTCGGCAGCGGAAGCCTCGAAGAAGGCCTTCCAGGCTCAACTCTCAGCGGCGGGCTTTGGCGCGATCACGACACAGATCGCGGATGCGCCGGTGTTCTACTACGCCGAGGATTATCACCAGCAGTATCTTGCGAAGAATCCCGGTGGGTATTGCCCGGATCACAGCTGCGGGGTCAGCTTCGAATCCGCGTAAGTTACCCGTGGGGGAGAAGGTGTAGTCGGAGCTACACCGAGGGTTCCAACGGGAAGTCCGCTGGTTAGCGATTTCCTGATCCAAGTCCCCGCACGTTTCTGCGGGGAAATGCACGCTGTGTTTGGCGCCGACGTCTACCGGAATTCTACCGGTCATCTGGTCTAAGGAAAGTCCGCGGCGAAGGATTCGCGTTGCGCTGATCGGCACGACGATGGCGTTGCACACATCGTTCTCCGACACCGCGTAGAAGACCGTAGTACTTTGGATTCCACGAGATCGCGTTGATGCGCGCTGACTGGGCGCAGCGCTCTATGCTTGCGGTTCGAGCTGTGGGAACCGGCTGGCCCCGCGTAACCATTCGGTTTGGAATTGAATGTCCAGTAGCTGCCGCTTGTCAGTGGCGGCAGCGGATCACACTCGGACATCGCTTCGACCGGACTGCGTCCTTGTCTGCCGGCGATCTGGCATCAAGACAGTCCCCGGCGAAGATGGATGAACTGATTCCCGAGCAGCTCATCAGCCCGCATTTCGGTAATCGCCATCCTCCAGTCGTCGCCGCAATTCCAGCGGCATGGCGGTCAATGGGCGCGTGCTGGCGTGCCCGTGAAGTACAATTCGCACGCTGGAGGATCGCGCGTGGTGCTACCCGAGCTGGATATCCTGTTCACGCCGCTGACGGTCGGAAAACTGACTCTGCGCAATCGCTTCGTGATGCCGGGCATGCAGCGTGGCTTCATGAACGACGGCGCGCCGACGCCGAAGATGGTGGACTACATGCGCCGGTGCGCTGCCGGGGGCGCCGGGCTGATCATCAGCGAATCCACCTCGCCTGATCACCCCTCGGCCTACTGGCAGCCGATGATGGGTCGGATGGAAGCCGCCTCGCTCGGTGCCTGGCGGCAAGTGGTCGAGGCGGTGCGCGGTGAAGGCTCGGCCTTCCTCCTGCAGCTGTGGCATCCCGGTGCCATGCGCAAAGTCGCCGCCGGACATCCGCTCGCCAGTTATCCCGCGTTCAGTCCCTCAGGGCTCATTCAGGCCGGTCGATCCAACGGCCGCGCCATGACGCACGAGGATCTGCAGGAGTTGAAGCTTGCCTATGTGCGCGCGGCCGAGCATGCGCAGATGCTCGGCGCCGACGGCATCGAGGTACATTCCGCGCACGGCTATCTGCTGGATCAATTCCTGTGGGCGGAGACCAATCAGCGGCAGGATCAGTACGGCGGCCGCTCGCTGGCGGAGCGTGCGCGCTATTCCGCCGAGATCGTGGCGGCGATCCGCGCCGCTGCCGGCGCGGACTTTGTCATCTCCTACCGCTTCTCTCAGTTCAAGGAAGTCGACTACGGAGCCGTTGTGGCTTCGGGGCCCGAGGATCTGCGCGCCATGCTCGCGTTACTGCGGGGGGCAGGCGTGGACATGTTCAACGTGTCCTCCCGCCGTTTCTTCAAGCACGAGTGGCCCGACAGCGCCCATCCGGATTTCAGCATCGCCGAATGGGCCAAGTCCTTGACCGACGTGCCGGTCATGACCTGTGGCAGCGTCGGCCTGGACGTGGAGATGTTCGCGAATCTCTTCGATGACCAGGAGCCCTCCGAGCTAACCATCATCCGAGACCTCAGGCTGCTCGCCGACCGTGTGGCCCGAGGCCGACTCGATCTCGTCGGTGTTGGCCGCACGCACATCGCCAATAACGACTTCGTGAGTAAAGTGCGCGAAGGACGCTTCCACGAGCTGCAGTTGTTCAACAAGGCCACCCACCTGATGGAGGCGATGGCCGCCGTGGAATCCGGGTTCGTGGAGGAGTCCCGCAAGGTCAATGCCGCCGGGGACTAGTCCGCCGGCACGGACTTCAGAATGCGTGCATCCGGCGGGGAAGATGAGCTGATGTGTCATTGCGACGGTGACGGCGCCAACGAAGGATTATCTGATGCCACACAGCAGAGCTTGTGAAGTCTTCATTCGCCGGGTCCGACGATGACTCCAGAGCGTTGGCGACAGATATCGGAGGTCTTCGCAAAAGCGGTCGACGCGGACCTCGCCAGCCGTTCCGGCTACCTCGAGGAGGCCTGCCGCGGCGATCCACAGTTACTGCGTGAAGTTGAGTCGCTGCTTGCGGCCCACGGCGCACCGGACGCCATCGTCGACCGGCCCGCCGTCGATTACGTCGACGGCCTGGAGTCCGAAGGCGGCGAGTCCCGCTGGGTCGGGCGCACCCTGGGCGCCTACAAGGTCATCTCGCTGCTCGCGACGGGTGGCATGGGCGAGGTGTACCGCGCGGTGCGCGCCGACGGCCTGTATCCCCAGGCCGTGGCGGTAAAACTCATTCGGCGTGAGCTCGCGGGCGCGGTGATGCTCGACCGCTTTCGAGCGGAACGCGAGATTCTCGCCGCGATGGAGCACCCAAACATCGCCCGCATCCTGGATGCCGGCATCACCGACTCCGACTTGCCCTACACCGTGATGGAGCTGGTGGAAGGCGAGCCCATCGACCGCTTCTGCGAACACCAAGGCTTGACGGTGCGACAGCGCCTGGAGCTGTTCATCGACGTGTGCGCAGCGGTGCATTTTGCACATCAGCACCTCACGGTACATCGAGATCTGAAGCCGGCCAACATCCTGGTGACGAAGGATGGCGTGGTCAAGCTGGTGGATTTTGGCATTGCCAAGGTGCTGGATGCGGAAGGCTCGGGGGATGTCCTGACGTCACTGCATGCCATGACTCCCGAGTACTCGAGTCCCGAACAGATCCGCCGCGAGCCCATCACCACCGCCACCGATATCTATTCGCTCGGCGTCATCCTCTATCGCCTGGTCACCGGTCACAGTCCGTACAGCGCCTCGGGCAACGATCCGTACGCTCTGGCGCGCGAAGTGTGCGATTCGCAGCCCGCCAGGCCGAGCGCCTCGCTGGGGCCGCAGGCGAGCCCGCTCGGGCGCGGACAGGTGCGTGGCGATCTAGACAGTATCGTGTTGATGGCTCTGCGCAAGGAGCCCGGTCAGCGCTACCCTTCCGCGCAGGAGTTTGCCGCCGACGTGCGCCGCTATCTCGACAAGCGGCCGGTCGCGGCGCGGCCACGCTCCTGGCGGTATACCGCGAGCCGCTTCATTGCGCGCAATCGCGCGGTCTCGGTCGCGAGCGCGCTTCTGCTGGTGGTGCTGGTTGGCGGTATCCTGGCCACGCAGCGCCAGGCGCGAATCGCCGCGGCGGAGCGCGATCGTGCGCAGCGGCACTTCGACAGCGTGCGGCAGCTCGCCAACTCTTTCATGTTCGAGCTCCACGATGAGATCGCCAAGCTCCCCGGCTCGAACAAGGCACGGCAGATGCTGGTTAGCAAGTCGCTGACCTACCTCGATCTGCTTGCCAGGGAATCCGCTGGGGATACGGCATTGCAGCTGGAGCTGGCCGAGGCCTATGTGCGTGTGGGCGGGGTGCAGGGGGCCATCGGGTTCAACAATCTGGGCGATCATGCCGCCGCGCTGAAGAGCTTTCAGCAGGCAAGCGCGCTGCTCGAGCGCGCACTCGCGCCTGATCCGGCGTCACGACCCGAATCCCTGCAGCTCTCGCGAGCCTATAACCTCGCCAGCGGCGCACTGGCGGCGCTGGGCAAGCCACAGGAGGAGGCCGTCCTGGTCTCGAAGGACATCGATCTCATGCAGCGCCGGCTGGCGCGTGTGCCCGACTCCCTGGAGGTGAGCGCGCGTCTGGGGCATGCGCTCTACAGGCGGTCGCATTTTCGAAGCGATAGCGGCGACCTTGCAGGTGCCAGCACCGACGCGCAGCGCGCGGTGGATGTGTACGAGCGCATTGTCGCCAAGGACCCGCAATATAAGTATCGCAACAACCTGGTGTTTGCCTATTCGAATCTCGGCGAGCAACAGCTGAAGTCACCCGATGCATCCGGTCGTGACCTGGGAATCGCATCGCTCCGCAAAGCGCTCGTCACGATGCAGGCGGCCGCGGCCGACATGCAGGATGACGTCAACGCCCGGCGACATCTGGCCGTGACCGCGGGGGAACTGGGCGAATCCCTGGTCGCGGTCGGGCGTGCTCACGAGGCGCTGCCGTACGTCGAGCAGACGCTGCCGATCTTTCAGGCGCTGTACGACGCCGACCGGACCAACCGGCTGGCGCGTCTCGACCTGGCCGATGCCGAGGAGAATGCCGGCGCGCTTTGGGTGGCTCTCGGCGACCCGACGAAGGCCATCGCGCATTGCCGAACGGCCGTGCGACTGCTCGAGCCAGCGCCCGAGCCGCCCGACAGCAACCTGGAGATCAGCAGCGCCTATATCGAGGCGCAGACGGCGCTCGCCCAGGCCTACGCCGCTGGCGCGGCGAAGGGCGCAACGCCGCCCGACCAGGCAGGGCTGTGGCGCGAGGCGCGAGCTTCGGCCGCGACCGCGCTGCACATGGCGCAGAGCATCGTCGCCAAGAAACCGGAGATTGCGGCCAGCTACGCGGACTTCATTGCCAAAGACCAGAGTCTGCTGGCTGACCACGCATCCGGACAGCAACACTGAGGACTCAGCTCAGCCGCGGCCGTCGAGCGGAACTCAACCGATGCGTGGCTCAAAGTTAGTTGATGATGTTCGCACACCACGTTCCCGGACACGGGCCGACAACCGGCGTGAAGATCCGCCATGCGTGGCGCGGGTGCGTGAGGGCCCAGGGCACGGCGATGAACGTGCCGCAGCAGGCCGGGGTGACGCGCGAGCCCGTGACAGTGACGCTTCCCATCACCGTCTGGCTCTCGGGTGAGTTCGCAGCGACATCGGTGGTAAGCGCGGCAATCTGTCGCGACGACAGCACGTGATTCGGCGGTGGAGCACGCAGATCCAGCCGGACGGGGTTGGGCAGCTTGGGGCTGTCTGCAGCCATCCCGATTGGGCTCGCCAGCACGAGCGCTACCAGGCACGCGCCATAGACAAGGTGCTCGTGCTTGCCCATGCGCCGATATTACACGGAGTCGCTCTGCGCGGGCTGCGCCGTGTAACGCCGCCGTGCGATGATGGAGCGTGGAGGCTGTCATGACTGCTGAGACGCCAAACTGCTTCGCGCACGCTCGGATTCGAAGCACTCGCTTCGGGTTAGGCGCGGTCCTTTCGATGCTGTTCGCGACCGCCAGCGCGCATCATTCTTTTGCGATGTTCGATGCCCGGCAGTCCGTCACGCTGCATGGTGTGGTGAAGGAGTTTCGCTGGAGCAACCCGCACGTGTTCATCCAGTTGCTGGCAACGGACGAAGGCGGCGTCACGGCCGGAGAATGGAGCATCGAGATGACCAGCCCCGAGCATCTGGCACGTGCCGGCTGGAGGCCCGGGACGCTTAAGAGCGGAGACAAGGTCACTATCATCATTCACCCGATCCGCGACGGCAGCATGGGCGGCCAATTCGTCTCGGGAATCGCGGCAGACGGCACCGCGATCGGTGTTTCCCCATCGCTCCATGCGCCGGAGTCGAAATGAGCGCTCCCGGGACGGTCGCGAGTGCGGGATTGGCGCTGCTCGCGCTGCTGTCATCGTCGATGGCAACGCACGCAGCCTCGCCTGCTCAGGAGCGCGCGCAAGCGTTTACTCGCTTGCCCAACTGGACCGGTCAGTGGGAGATCGTCGGCGTCACACCCGACGCGTCGGGTGGGTTCGAACAGTCGCTCGATGAAGTCGTGCGGGAGATGCGCAAGTGGGGGCCGCCGCCCTACAAGCCGGAAGTCCAGGTGGTCTTCGACAAAGCCGCCGCGGACGTCCACACGCGCTCGGTCGCCGCCGCCAATGGGACTGCAGCTCCGAACCCGGGCCTGCGGCCGGCGTGCTCGTTCGGCTTTCCCATGCTCATGGTCTTCTCGCCGCTCATGTTCGAGGTCCTGACCACGCCGGAAGAGACCGCGATGATCTTCTCTGGCCGGGAAATTCGGCACATCTACACCGACGGCCGTCCCCATACCGCATCGGATAAGTTGTGGCCCACGTCGTGGGGCGACTCGATCGGTCACTGGGAGGGTCAGACACTCGTCATCGACACCATCGAGGTGAGTAATCCGCCCGGCTTAGGCGGCGGCGGCCCCGTCATCGTTGCCGGAGGCGGAGATAGCGATGAATATGCGCTGATCGCTTTTCTGAGCGGGGAGGCGCACTTCATCGAGCGGATTCGGATGCTCGACCCGAATCATCTGGAAGACCAGATGACCATCTTCGATCCGAAGAACTTCACCGCCCCCTGGCATATCAGCCGGCAATATCAAAGGGTCACGCGCCTGAACCGCATGGTCCATGAGGACTGCGAAGGCGAGGAGCGCAATCCCGTCGTCAACGGACAATTCACGCTGACGCCGCCGCCGGCATCGGGAAAGCAGAAATAGCGCCCAGCGTCATGGGCCGCCAGCAATCAGAAATGTCGACCCACGATGAGCTTGAACACCGCATGATCGCTGGAGGGGGTTAATCCCCAGCCCAATCCGGCGTTGATATCGAAGCCGCCGAGCTGCGTGTCGAGGACGGTACAGATCGTCTGACTGAATTCATTCAACGGACCCGGCGAGCTCGCCCGACCCAGCTCATCGTAGAGCTCGACACCGACCTGACTTGAGTGTCCGATTTCGCGGGCGAACTTCGTATCAAGCTCCGCCGTCGCGGCACCTGTGCGCGAAAAGCTGCGGTCGATATTCAGATTCGCAGCGAGCAGCCAGTGCTGAGCGCGGTAACCAGTGATGCCCTTGAGCTCCACATTCCATGGATACGCGCTGACGTGCGCATCGGTGTAGCCGATCTCGAGATTCAATCCCCAGAGCGCACCCCGCGCCGCATCGTGAGGAGCGATGAATTTGAGCCGCAGCTTGGCGCCGTCGAAGTGCACATCACCCGCGGATGCGCGTGTCGTCAGCAGGTACGTGCCGAGCTCGAATTTATCCGACATACCGTAGTAGAACTCCGGCGTGAGGCGATAGACGCGATCCGGAGGCTGCTCACCGGGATATTGAGGCGTAGAGCGTCCCGAGAACACGTAGTTGTTGTGGATGTCCAGGCCGAAGCGCCCCGGGGGAGTCATGTCATCGACGTAGACCTGGATCTCCTCGGGCGCGGGGACTTTCCGTAACCGCCGGCGCGAAAGTTCTGGGCGTCACTCGTCAGGCGTTGAACAATCTCGTCAATGGAAAGGCCGGCATTTCACCAGAAATGGCGATCCGGCTCGATAAAGCTTTTGGGGGCACCGCCGAGGCGTGGTTGGCGTTGCAGGCCGCCTACGATCTGGCTCAGGCGCGAAGGAAGCCGCTTGCCGTTGAGGTGAAGCGCTATGTGGCAAAATCTCGAAATGAGAACTTGCGGGCGACGTAGCTTGCAATGAGTGGCTCCGCTGGTTCTCGGCGCGTATTGGAGCGAATACCGCGCCTGCCCCAACTCTGCATCGCGCCGATATGGAACCATGAAGACTACAGGTCCGTAAAAGCTCGTGGGCGGCGTCAACTATTTCTCCCGGTCTCGACTCTCATTCTTGCCGGTCTTTTGTCCTCATCATCGGTCCACCATAGGGCAGCCTGACGCCGAAGGCGTCAGAAGCTGTTGTTGATTCGAGCGCATCAAGGACGTTTCGGGGTCGCCGAGGCGTCGCGCTGAGCGAGAGCCGCACGTTGCTCTGCGGCTTCGGCTCGTGCGCAGGCTCCG
>Ga0335081_10014798_pt1 | contig 12622 bp, 10 predicted proteins | sample Lox_Sample_35_FD_206713 | JGI IMG/M metagenome (GOLD analysis project Ga0335081, IMG submission 206713) | Soil microbial communities from Loxahatchee National Wildlife Refuge, Florida, United States - Lox_Sample_3.5 | ecosystem: Environmental > Terrestrial > Soil > Wetlands | place: USA...
GCTCAAGATCGCTGCTCATGCCGGTTTTGTCTTTACGGGCATAAGCGCCCATCTCCAAATTTTCCATGACTGTCATTCGTGGGAAAATTAGGCGACCTTCCGGGCTTTGAGCTACGCCACGCATAGCTATCTCATGTGGAGGAAGTTTTTCCAGCGCCACGCCTTCGAGCAGAACTGTGCCAGAACGCGGTTTATTAATTCCCTGAATAGTGCGTAGCGTAGTGCTTTTGCCGGCACCATTTGAGCCAATGAGGGTCACAATCTCACCTTTTTCCACCCTTAGTGAGATTCCTTTCAAGGCGTGGATGTTGCCGTAGTACGTATGAACTTCTTTTAGTTCAAGCATAGTGATTCCTGCCTTTACTTGGTAACTGTACCTTTGCCGAGATAGGCTTCAACGACCCGCTGGTTTTTTTGAACATCGGCCGGGTTGCCTTCGGCAATTTTTTCGCCGTAATCCAAAACAGAGACGCGGTCCGAAATGCCCATTACCACACGCATGTGGTGTTCGATCAGCAGAATGGTTAGGCTCAATTCCTTGCGCAGACGTTGGATGAAATTCGTAAGGTCAAGGGTTTCATTGGGGTTCATGCCAGCCGTCGGCTCGTCAAGCAAAAGAAGCTTTGGCTCCGTGCCGAGGGCGCGGGCAATTTCAAGGCGGCGCTGCAAGCCATAAGGCAGATTCTTGGCAGTGACTTCCGCATCTGAACGTTTAAGCCCAACGAATTCTAGCAAATCCAATGCTTTAGCGCGGGCATTAGCTTCTTCCTTCATCGTGCCTGGATCGCGAATGATTTGCCCGATCAGATTTGAATGCAACCGCACGTGTTCTCCAACTAATACATTCTCGATTGCCGTCATATTGGCAAACAAACGAATATTTTGGAAGGTGCGGGCAATGCCTAACCCAGTGATCTGGAATGGCTTTAGTTTGGTAATATCATGACCATCAAACGTCATTTCACCACTGGTGATCCGATAGATACCAGTCATGCCATTGAAAAAAGTGGTTTTACCCGCGCCGTTCGGGCCAATCAGACCGGCGATCATTCCCTTATCGATGGTGAAATCGACTTTATTGACGGCGGTTAGTCCACCAAACACCTTGGTGACTTTTCGAGCTTCAAAGAGGTTCACGGCTATCTCCTAATTCGTCTTTGACGCGGCTACGTTGGGCTCATCCTCTGCCTCATGCAACTCCATTCGTCGCTGGGCACTAGGCATTAAGCCCTCAGGTCGCACGGCCATCATGATAACGAGCGTGAGACCGAATAAAAGGTAACGATACAAGATAGGATTCGCGTTTTGGGCAACCATGTCATGCAGAGTGCGATGCGAGGCCAGCGCGGGTAAAATAGTATGATTCAACAGATTTGCAAGGAAATCCTTTAGTGCCGGCAGGAACAGCCGATCTGCCAATTCTATGACCAGACCACCAACTATAACGCCATAAACATTGCCAACGCCGCCCAAAATGACTGCACACAGCACAATGATGGAAGTACTAAATTCAAATGCGCTCGGGAAGATCCCTGCAATGTATGCAGCAAAGAATGCCCCGCCGAAGCCGGAGAATGTAGCGCCCATTGCGAAAGCGAGCAATTTGGTGCGAACAGGATCGATACCCATTTGTGATGCAGCCAGCTCATCTTCCCGGATGGCCATCCAGGCGCGCCCGAGGCGGCTTTCGCGTAAACGATTGATCAGGAAGATCGAGAACAGGATGATCGCAATAATGAGGAAATACCACGGGATGCTATTGCTCGAAGTGAACGTGCCAATAAAAGGCAGCGCTGGCCGGCCAATGGGATTGATACCCAAATCGCCATTTGTCACGTTTGCATTATTGGCGAGGACAATGCAGGATATCGTATGTGTCGCACCGAACAGTCGTTGTAATCCCGGAATGATCCAGCAGGTAAGAGGTTCTTGGATCGTCACGGAGGTCAAATTATTGAACACAACCGGGATAATCTCTCCGAATCCGAGGGTTACGATGGCGAGGTAATCACCACGCAGGCGTAGCGTCGGTGCGCCCAGCAATATGCCGAATATGGCAGCCATTGCTGCCGCGATCCAGATCACCAACCAGAAGTCTAGAGTGATATTGTCTTGTGCGGAAGAGAGGATTCCGGTTGTGTAAGCGCCAATGGCAAAGAAAGCCGCATAACCCAAATCCAATAATCCGGCATAACCTACCACAATGTTCAAGCCCATCGCCAGAATAACGTAGATGAGCGCAAAGATGATCAGGGCTGTCCAGCCTAGGCCGGTAAAGTTATCGGCAAAAGGAAATATAATCACGATCGCGGCCAACAGGACCAGCCTGCAGATCCGTTCCTGCCTTTGTGACAAGCCATGCAGAGCAACCAGCAACAGTGCCAGCACCATGCCGCCTAATACACCGATCAAGTTAGCAGGAATAACTAGGTTTAACGGGGCGGGAGTATTTCCGATGGCATTCTCGATAAAACGGTTTTCGAGCAGGCTGATGGCAAGAAGAACCACGCCAGCAGCAACTGCGGCTGGCAGAGCTTCCGTAACTAACGTAAGCGGTTCTTTGCGCGCGAGCCGTCCACTAAGTGAAAGCCCAAGTCCAAGACCCATCGCGACACCTAGGACTGCCACTCCCCAGCCTCCAAAGATCATCGTGAAGAATCCTCCGATGATTCCAAAGACCAAGCCTAACCTTATATTTTTCATGTGCCGCCTCTTAAGCCTTTTCTCCAACTTGCTCGCCAAACAGACCGGTGGGCCGCAGCACCAGGATTAAGACAAGGGCTGCAAAGACCCAAGCCTCTGTCCAGCGCGCATCCATAATCCCATCGCTGAAGGAGGCTAGAATACCAATAATAAACCCTCCGGCCATGGCGCCAGTGATGTTGCCAATGCCTCCCAGCACAGCAGCGGTAAATGCAAATAGGCCAATGCGGAAGCCCATGAACCACCAGGCTGTATTGTTGTAGAGTCCGGTCATGATACCAGCCGCGCCTGCCAAACCACCGGCAATAAGAAACGTGGCAGTAATGACACTATCAATATTAATTCCCAACATTTTGGCAGCGTCTCGGTTTTGGGCAGTGGCGCGCATGGCCTTCCCCAAAGTTGTGGTTTGAATAAAGAACCGCAGCCCAACCATGAGGACGGCAGCAAGGACTATAACCACAAGTCCAGTGATTGTCAGGCGCAAGTGGACTCCGGTGGAGGCCAGTATGTTCGGGTTCAGCCCGAGTTTAGTGAACATGACGCCTAACAAATCGGGGAAGTTCTTTTGCGAGGCACCTCCGGTAGTACCAAAGGACGGCACCAGCCAGCTCTGTCCAGCCCATATCAAACCGATATTTTCAATCGTAAAGGACATGCCAATCGCAGAGATGAGAGGTGCCAGCCGTGGTGCGTTGCGAAGGCGCCGGTAGGCTAGCCGTTCAACGGCCGCGTTGACCACGGCACAGACCACAACTGCCATAACCAAAGCTAATATAAGTCCAAGAATGATGTGAACTGGATCCGTGGAGTTGAGAGTACCTGTCAGGGATAATACGGTCAGGGAAGTAAACGTGCCCACCATGATAACGTCACCGTGCGCAAAGTTGATCAATTCAATGATGCCATACACCAGGGTATATCCAAGAGCAATGATTGCTAGAATCGCGCCATTTGCAATTCCAATGATCAGAAACTGGACTAATTGCAGAGGATTCTTGGCTGCAGCAGCTGCAATGGATGGGATATCCAGAGAAGCTACCGGCCCGATGAGCAGGACCAAATAAATCGCCAAAATGACCACTATGGGACGCAAGATTCGCTGTAATTTTTCGTTCATTCTCGACTGCCTCCGTTGCTCGTGCCATTTATGGAACCGAGTATCTTATTCTCCTGACGCGCAGAATTACAACAGGAGAGGAAAGGGGACAGCTTTAAGGGCTGTCCCCTTTCGTGAAATGCAAGTTCTACTTCTTGTTGAGTGAGAAGGTGCCAATGCCCACGAACTTACCACTTTGGGCTTGGCCAATCAGGAAGTACGGCAGGTTAATATCGCCGTTCTGATCAATCGACCAGGTTCCCAGTGCACCTTCGAAATCTTTCAGGGCAAAGACAGCCTTGGTCACAGTCGGTCGGTCGGTGGGATCGCCGCCTGCAGCGCAGACATCATCAATTGCGGCAAGCAAGCCGTTCATGATATCATAACCATAGACCGCGTAGGGCTCATTGGTCGGACCATACTTGGCTGCGTAATCCGCATAGAACTTCTGGCCAATTGCGTTAAGGTCTTTCGTTTGCACGCCAGGCGTGCTGGCGTAAGCACCTTCAGCTACTGTAGCACCGGAACCATCAATGAAGGCCTGAGTATAAATGCCATCCGGACCCATGAATTTGACTTTGGTGTTGTCGCCCATGATGGAGACCTTATCTTTCATGACCTGTGCCGTGTTGCTATCTACGACAGCTCCCAGGAAGATCATATCGGGCGGGTTGCCGTTGTTGCTGGTGGAGATCTTGGTCATCAGTGCCTGATAGTTGCTTGCTTTGGGATCATAGCCTTCATTGTCGATCACATTGATTCCTGCGGCTTTTGCGGCTTGCTCGACTGAATTAGCTATACCTAGGCCATATGCTTGCGTGTCGTTGAGGATATACAACGACTTGACGCCCAGCGAAACCATGAAGTTCACATCGACCGGGCCCTGCAGGTCATCGTCGGCGGCGAGGCGGGCATAGTTGCGCATGCCGGTTGGATAGTACACATTTGGTTCATTGGGGGCAGTGATGCCGGCGGCCACGTGTGTCAAACCAGGATAGGTGTTGGCGGGCGAGAACATTAGCAGATCGTCAGCCTGGTTAGTGATCGGGATTGACAGTTTGGCAGCGCCAGAGTTGAAGGTTCCGAGGTAAGCGATAACAGATTTATCGGCTGCAGCTTTGGTGGCGTTCTGAGTCTCCGTTGCACCGTCCCATTGACCGGTCGCGGCAGTGGCGTCATCATCTATTTCATAGGACAGGGCATATTTGCCACCGCAAGCCAAGTTATTAGCTTCCGCTAGACGAAGTTGCTCGGCGTTGACTATGGTCTGCGTCTGGGTGAGAGATGAACCCGTCATCGGCAAATCAGAGACGATCTTAAGAGTGGCAACGGGTGATCCCGAATAAGCCGGCACTACTGCGGCTGTCGCGACAGACGCCGCAGTTGCAGCCGGAGCTGAGGTGGCAGCAGACGCAGAGGTGGCAGCGGGTGCTGTGGTCGGTGCAGGTGCGGTTGTGGGTGCAGGCATCGCAGTGGGCGCAGGTGTTGCAGCACTACCGCAAGCCGCCAGTGCCATGCTCGCAACTATCACGAGCGAAACTAAAACAAACAAGCGTTTAGACATTTCTTGCTCCTCCGAATATTATTTTGATGAAAGACAACCCGCATGCAGTGCGGATTCGACAACCAAGTTGACAAAACTTTTCACTGTCAACTTCACCTCCTCTCTGGCGAAAGATTTTTTTAAAGAGGTCAATCTAACACAAAGCCGCAGAAAAATTCCATGTCTGCAGAATGGATTTTCTCGCGGCTATCAAGAGAATTATAATAAGTAAACTCTTCTCACTTTTGTAATTAAGCGCCAATAGTAAAGTAGTTTTGGATTATGGTCAAGAGCCTATTTCTAGACATTTAGTTTCTCTGGGCGAAATATGTTGAAGTATGTTATGGAAAGGTGCTGTCCAACCAATCGAGTGGGTTTACGTTCACATCATTAACCCACATTTCGAAGTGAAGATGCGGTCCCGTGACGTGCCCAGTCGCACCAATCTGACCTATCAATTGTCCTGCTTGAACTTGCTGGCCAACAGTAACCCCAATCTCACTTTGATGCGCGTAAAGCGTATAAACACCCCAGCCATCATCAATGACTGTTAAATTCCCGCGTGGTGGCATGACGTTTCCTGGCACTGGGATCATGCCTGTGAAAACCACCTTGCCGGCCGCCGCAGCATAAATGTCAAGCGCATGCGGAGCCTCGCATGCCGAAAAATCTACTCCGGAATGGAAGTAATGATAAGTGTTCCCGTTGAAAGTGTAAGAGCGAGGGATTCCAAAAGGAGCGGTTTCGCAATCACGGAGTTGAACTCCAGAGGGCAAATAAAATGGTATGCTGAATTTTCCTTGCCAAAATTTGGTCAGGGTGACCGTAGAGGTAATGGATGCCACTTGTTTGTCTTCAGCCGCCATTATATTGGGATCGTCAGGAGGCACAACTTCTATTACCTTGGGTTGATCGCCTATACTAACTAATACCATTTGCTGAAAGGATTGCTTTGTGCCATCTGGTAATGTGGCATCTAATTCAAGTGGATAAATTCCCGGATCAAGCAAAAGGTATACACCCTGTAGTGCCACCATATTTCCATCGCCCATTGGGAAGAAGTGTAATGGTTTATCCACAAGGATTCCACTAAGCGTTACACCTGTTGCAGGTTTGACAATGATCTCGGCGGTCCCGCCTTGTTTAAATGGGGGGTTCGGAATTTTAACGTTAAGAAAAGCGGAGGGTAAACCGCTGATAGTTTGGTCTGTTGCGGATGTAGAACCAGGCGCATATAAAACATCGCCGGGTAAAGCGTCCCAGGTGCCGGATAAATCGTTAAGATTTACCAACGTCCATGAATCTATATTTTGCTTGACGGCCATTTCAAGCAGTGATTCTCCAGCTTGTAGCGTCGTACGATTTGTTAAGTCAGAACTGTTCGTTTGTTTTGGCACGATCATGTTTGCCCCAACATAAAATTCACTGGGGCTGATGATATGATTCAGCTTCTCCAGTAGAGCTGCTGGGATTTGTGTTTGGCGAATCAGGCTGTTGAAGGAATCCCCAAAGTTGATCACTTCGGTATCCAGTGTACCTGTCACACCTTCGAGACCGGGAATGATCAGTTGTTCACCCGCTTGAATAGTATTTGGGTCTGTGATGCTATTGGCCGACATTAAGTCGTTCAAGGAAACACTGAAGCGATCCGCAATGGAAGAAAGGGTGTCGCCGGGTTGAATGATGTAAGTTGGCCCAGATGCCGATGTGGATGGAGTAGGCGTTTGTGCAGAAACCGGTTGAGGCTCATAAAGGATGCAAATCAAAAGAATCAGAACCAAAAAACGTTTATACATTTTTGATTTGGACTTTATCGCCAATCTGGTAATCGTTGTACCGGCTTGGGTGGATTTCCAATGTGAAACGTGCGGCTTTGGCAGGAAAGTACGCTGGTCGCCACGATTTGGCGATTACTTTGTCTACCACGATCAATTCGGAATTAATCCAGAATATTGCCAGATCAAAAGCAACGAAAAACATATGAATGGATGAGTCGGTACGCGAATCTCTTCCGATAACGAGCACCAAACCCTCGTCCTGCTCGAGAGCGGAACGAAACATAAGCCCGCGTAAGCGGCAAAGAAACGAATCGCAGAATTTGATTCGTGCTGGATTGTCGATGGGCTTGTCTTGGTTTAGTATAAAAATATAGGATGACATCGTCTAACAAAAACAGGGCGTTCCTTGTTGATTATGATTAGGAACCGCCCCGTCAAGTTTAGAATGGATTTACTTCACGACTCTGCTTTTTTCTGGCCAATGATTTTTTCCACACTGTTTAGTAATTCCTGGGGGCTGAACGGTTTGGAAATGTAGTCATCCACTTTGGCGATGTGCAGGCCGAGAACTTTATCAATGTTTTGCGCTTTGGCAGTTACGACTATTACCGGAATGTTGCGCGTGGATTCGTTTGCTTTCATTTGCTGGTATACTTCCCAGCCGTCCATATCCGGCATCATCAGATCAAGCAATACGAGATCGGGCAATTGCTCGCGCACCGCTTTAATTCCGGCGTTGCCACCGGCGGCACCTGATACTTCAAAGCCCCGGCGTCCAAGGATCAACCGAATCAAGTCGATCATCTCCGGCTCATCTTCAATGCAAAGGATTCGTTTTGCGGTTTGTGCTTCCATTTTAGTTCTGGATAGTTTACCATAATGCTAGATTCATTGAAAGATGAAAATCATTACTTGGAATGTAAATGGCATTCGCGCCGTTCTGAATAAGAATGCATTGGATTGGGCTTTCGCTCAAAATCCGGATTGGTTGTGTTTACAGGAAGTGAAAGCGCGGCCCGGGCAGTTGAGCGAGGAACAACGTCAGGCGTTAAAAGATCCATTTGCATGGAATCCAGCGGAGCGTTCGGGTTATAGCGGTGTAGCGACTTTTTATCGCGAGCAACCGGATGAAATCCAATTCGGATTGAATGATCCGATGTTTGATCAGGAGGGCCGCGTCATCCGCACCCGCCAGCGGGATTTCATTTTATATAATATCTACTTCCCGAATGGTCAGCGCGGCAAAGAGCGCGTGGAATATAAGTTGAAGTTTTATGCCCGCTTGCTGGATGCGTGTGATGAATTGCATCAACGAGGAGAAAAGGTCATCATCACTGGTGATTTCAATACCGCACATATGCCGATTGATTTGAAGTATCCAAAACAAAATGAATCAACTTCCGGCTTCCTGCCCGAAGAGCGTGATGCGGTGCAGAAATTACTCGATCACAATTTTGTCGATGCTTATCGCTCTTTGTATCCAGATAAAGTTCAATATACATGGTGGACGTACCGTTTTGCGGCACGAGCGCGCGGCATTGGCTGGCGGTTGGATTATTTTCTGGTATCCACTGCGTTGGTGTCTCGTGTAAAAGACGTAGTGATTCATGAAAATATTTTGGGATCGGATCATTGTCCCGTGGAAATTGTGATGGAATAGATGATCGAGAGAACATTGACGACAACATGAACAATATATTAGAAAATTATATAAATAATCACTTGGGGCTGTTCGCAGGGCGGGTAGGTTGGTATAATTTCTGTCCTAAGTAAGGTTCGGAGGAATCTGTGAATTCACGTACTCAATCGTTTATTATCTACTTCCTTTTGATCATAGCAATTGGTGCAATGCTTTATGTCGGCTTCAAGCAGGACAATAATGCTCCAGAACCGCTGACGATCAATCAGGTGGCACAATCTATTCAGAACGGCGAAGTGGCCCGAGTCATCATTCAAAGCGATACTCAGATTCATATTGTTTATAAGTCTGGCAAGGAAGCCGACTCTAACAAGGAATCGAGTGCTACTTTGGTGGATCAATTGATCAGTTTGGGAGTCACGCCTGCGCAGCTTTCGCCTAATAATGTGATTATCGAAGTTCAACCCCCGTCACCGTGGGCCGGCATCTTGAGCAGTCTCTTGTATATTTTGCCTGTCGTTTTCATGGCTGGAGTGCTGTGGTTCATTTTCCGTCAGGCGCAGGGATCGAACAATGCCGCGATGGCATTCGGAAAAAGCCGCGCTCGAATGTTCAGCGGAGAACATCCAACGGTCACATTTCAAGATGTAGCCGGGATTGAAGAATCGAAACAGGAACTGGAGGAGGTCGTCGAGTTCTTGAAAGAACCGCAGAAGTTCATTCAACTCGGCGCACGGATTCCAAAAGGTGTTTTATTGGTGGGACCTCCGGGCACGGGTAAAACCTTGCTTGCCAAAGCAGTTTCCGGTGAAGCTGGCGTGCCGTTCTTCTCGATCTCTGGTTCTGAATTCGTGGAGATGTTTGTCGGCGTGGGCGCGAGCCGTGTGCGAGACCTGTTCGATCAGGCCAAGCGCCATTCGCCGTGCATCATTTTCGTGGATGAAATTGATGCAGTGGGACGACAGCGCGGCGCGGGCCTCGGCGGGTCGCATGATGAACGCGAGCAAACTCTGAATCAGATGCTGGTCGAGATGGATGGTTTCGACACCGATACCAATGTGATCATCATCGCCGCGACCAACCGTCCTGATATTCTCGACCCCGCACTTTTGCGCCCCGGTCGTTTTGATCGTCGCGTGACGCTGGATCGTCCGGATGTTAAAGGGCGCGAGGCGATTCTCAAAGTTCATGTCAAGGGCAAGCCGCTTGAGCCAAATGTTGATCTTGCATCACTGGCACGCGGCACGCCAGGCTTTGTCGGCGCCGATTTGGAGAACCTGGTCAATGAAAGTGCCATTCTCGCGGCGCGGCGCAATAAGAAATCCATCGGTCAGCCCGAGCTGGAAGAGGCGATTGAACGCGTCGTGATGGGACCCGAACGAAAATCCCGCCTGATCTCGGATGAAGAGAAACGTATCATTGCCTATCATGAAGCGGGTCATGCAGTGGTCGCAAACGCCATCCCCGAAGCGGACCCGGTTCAAAAGATCACGATTGTCGGACGCGGGCAGGCAGGCGGAGCAACATGGTATCGTCCCGATGATGATCGTCTTTTATTCTCTCGAAAGAAAATGCTTGCCACTTTGGCCGGCGCGCTCGGCGGGCGTGTGGCGGAAGAATTGGTTTTCGACGATATTACTTCCGGCGCTTCCAATGATATCGAGCAGGTGACGCGCATGGCGCGTGCCATGGTCACTCGGCTTGGAATGAGCGCGGAGTTGGGACCGTTGGTGTATGGTCAAAAGGAGGAATTGATTTTCCTCGGACGCGAAATTTCGGAACAACGTGATTATTCTGAAGCGATTGCGCAAAAAATTGACGAAGAGGTCCGCAACCTTGTGGATGAGGCATATAAGCTGACCAAGAAATTGTTGACTCAGTATCGTGCTGAACTTGATGCGGTTGCAAAGAAATTGTTGGAATCAGAAACGATTACTCGCGAAGAATTCGAAGCGGTCTTCCCACCGCCATTCCCGAAAAAGAGCGGAACTCCACAGCCCGCGCCACAACTAGCATAAATAAAACACAAATCAAAAAACGCAATTCCAATTTCAGGAATTGCGTTTTTTCGTTAGGCTTTTGCTCCTTCGCTTTCATTTTGCTGTTTCACCAACTCGCGCCGCAATATTTTTCCGACAGTTGTCTTGGGTAATTCAGTTCTAAATTCATAGTGTGTCGGCACTTTGTATGCGGTCAAACGTTCCCTGCACCAGGCTTTGATTTCATCGGCAGTCGCTTCCTGACCCGGCTTGAGCACGATCCAAGCTTTGACAGTCTCGCCGCGATACGGATCGGGAATGCCGGCGACTCCGACTTCCAATACTTTCGGATGTGCCGCGATGGCTTCTTCCACCTCCCGCGGCCAAACTTGGAATCCACCCGGCTTGATGAGTTCCTTCTTGCGATCCACGATATAGAAATAGCCATCCTCATCCATACGAGCAATATCGCCGGTGAACAACCAGGTCTTTCCATCTTTCAATTTGCGTAATGCATTCGCTGTTTCGGTCGGCATGTTGTGATACCCCTTCATCACCTGCGGGCCACTGATGACTAATTCGCCGATCTCACCCAGAGGCATTTCGGTCTCACCGTCATCGAGGCTGACGATCTTGCAATCCACGTCGGGCCAAGGCATCCCAATTGAACCGGTTTTATTGACGCCACTAAATGGATTGCAATGAGTCGCAGTTGGCGCTTCGGATAATCCATATCCCTCGAGCACTTTTCCGCCGCTCAACTCCTCGAACTTTTCCTTGGTCTCACGCATTAGTGGAGCGGAACCAGAGATACAAGCTTTGATCGAACGCAGGTTCACTTTTCCTGCTTTCACATCAGGATGATTGTTGATGGCGTTATACAGCGTCGGCACGCCGGGAAAATCCGTTGGATGGTATTTATTGATGTTCTCCAGCACATCGGGAATATCTCGGGCGTTCGGGATCAACACCATCGTCCAGCCCATTTCGATAGAATGCGACATGCCTGCCACCATTCCATAAACATGGAAAAGCGGAATCGCGACCAGCATAATTTCTTTGCCTTCTTCCATGTTTTGGAACCAGGCTTTGATTTGCAATGTGTTGGCAACCACATTGCGATGCAATGCCACTGCGCCTTTCGAGACTCCCGTTGTCCCGCCGGAGTATTGGAACAGGGCGGTGTCATCCGGTCCAATATCCAGCTTGGGGCGTTGCGAAGGTTGATATTTCGCAAGTAAATCTTTCAACCAAACATCGCCATCTGTCAATCCGCCTTCGATTCGGAATCCGCCTTTTTTCTCGCGCGCTAGCGTAAACAATAAACTTGTCATCGCAGGCAAAGTTTCCTTGATGTTTGTCACAATCATCTTTTTGATTTTGGTATCCGGTTGTGCAGCTTTGATCGTCTTATAAAAGTTCGACATAACGAACATGATTTCGATGCCAGCATCACTGGCTTGTCCTGCGATCTCCGGCCGTGTGTAAAGCGGGTTGGTTGCTACGACCACACCGCCGGCTTTGAGAATCCCAAAATATACCTCGACGAACTGTGGCGTGTTGGGCATGAAGATTCCAACTCGGTCGCCTTTCTTCACGCCCATATCGGCCAGAGCCGCGGCGATGCGGTCGGTTCTCTCATTCATCTCTTTGAATGAAATGACCGCGCCTTTAAAAATCGTGCAGGCGCGGTCGGGGTATTTGCGGGCAGACTCCTCCAGAAAATAAAACAGCGGTTCTTTTGGATAATCAATCGTTGCAGGCACCCCTTTGTCGTAATGCGCAATCCATGGACGATCTTTCATGGTGTTCCTCCTTTATAGAGTTGACCAAAGTATAAAACAAATTGGATTTAAAAGTCAAATTAAGATTCAGGGATCG
>Ga0335081_10014800_pt1 | contig 12621 bp, 13 predicted proteins | sample Lox_Sample_35_FD_206713 | JGI IMG/M metagenome (GOLD analysis project Ga0335081, IMG submission 206713) | Soil microbial communities from Loxahatchee National Wildlife Refuge, Florida, United States - Lox_Sample_3.5 | ecosystem: Environmental > Terrestrial > Soil > Wetlands | place: USA...
CGCATCGCCACCCATATCCTTGCCTTTGAAGATGATGACAGTGTTCATTTCTTCTACGGCAATTGGTCGGAATATGACGAAGACCGCCGCAGGCGATTGGGCAAGGATGCGGAGACTCCGCATCGTCTGAAATACCGCACCCTGAAGAGATAACAAGATTTGTGTTATCGCTTCTCAAAGTCCCATTTATCGTCCACAGAGGGAAATAATATGTTGCTAGAAAAGCTGATCTTTTATTTCATCAACCAACACGCGGTAAAATGATAGCGTAGCGGCATTGATTTGCAAGTCTTTCATCAGAAAAAGAGATGAAAAATGGATCCATCTGAAAATCCAAAAAACGCCCCCCTCCTATTAAATCAAATCTATGGAAGTATAGAACGGATTACCAGCATATTTTATTGGATTATTGCTGCGATTCTAATCGGGCTAGTCGGTGGAATCTTCATCGTCCTTTCAACCAATAATGTCCTTGCCGCCGAAATCATAGCGATTAACATCATCCCTGTTATCGGATCGATCTTTTTAATCCGGCGTGGAAAATTTGAACTCACTGCCACCATTCTGGCAGTTTTATTCATTACATCCATCACATTGACTGCAACCTATGGGCTGGGGATTCATCATCTAAGTATTCTGGGCTATCCGGCGGTCCTGATCCTTGCAAGCCTCGTCATCCGCAAACGGACGATGATTTTCCTGGCTTTTTATAACGTACTTTGCGTGGCATGGCTTGTCTTTGGAGAATTATTAGGTGTATATAAGCCGTTTGCCCTCGTTAGAAGTGTGCCCGGAGACTTTTTTACAGTTGCGATCATTCTAATTCTGACTGCCTTCATCGTGCGCCTGATCACCGAGACAATGTTTCAAAACTCCATAAATTTACAAAAGGAACTCAGGGAACGCAAACAGATCGATGTTGCCATGCAAAGGCGCGCCGACGAAATGACCCTGTTATATCAATTAGGCATCTCGCTGGCATCTGGTAAGGACTTGCAAAGCACTTTGCTGGCACTTCAATCGGAAATCGAGCGCTTGATTAAAGCGGATGCATTTGTGGTGGCTTTCTATGATCAGATAACCGATGTGGTCAGTTATCCAATATTTTTCGAAAGAGGCAAACTTGTTTATCCTCCAGACCGTATCCTGCATGAAGATCAAGGCTTCAGCGGTCCGGTGATTCTTAACCATCAAGTGCTCTATCTGCCGGATATGTCCACGCCGGAGGTGGAGGAAAAATTCCACCCTTATCATACCGGAGGGCAGGCTCTTCACACGTTTCTTGGCATTCCTCTTGCAGTCAATGACCGCGTGATTGGTATGATGTCAGTGCAGAGCGAGGAGATTGACGCGTACACTCCCAGCCAGATCCAATTGATAGAAACCATCGCAGTTCAGGCGGCCCTGGCCATTGATAAAGCACATTTGCTCGATCAGCTTCAACAGGAACTGGCTGAACGCAAACGCGCCGAAGACGCGCTGGCTTTTTCGGAGTTGAGGTTTTATCAGGCATTTCATACCTCGCCGGTGATGATGACGCTGGAGGCGAATCACATATTTACAGATGTGAATCAGGCTTTTATGAACGCGACCGGTTATGACCGGGAAGAAATTCTCGGGCATCCCGCCTCAGACTTGCGACTGTTCGGATCGGAGGAGGATCGGAAGATTCTGGAAGAATTGAACAAGGAACAAAAAAGGATACAGGACTTGGAATTGCATTTCCGCCGAAAGTCGGGGGAGACCGGCGTGGTCTTATTATCCAGCGATAAATTCGATGTGAACGGAACGATCTATGAATTAACGTCGGCGCTCGACATCACCGATCGCAAACAGGCTGATGTGGAACGAGAAAGGCTGATTGCCGAGTTGAAGGCAAAGAACATTGAATTGGAACAGTTTACCTATGTAGTCTCTCACGATTTACGGGCGCCGCTGATCACGGTCAAAGGGTTCGTAGGTCTTCTCGAGCGGGATCTTGCCAACGCGAATCAGGAGCGCGTTCGTGATGATCTAAGGCGCATCAATGATGCGGCGGAAAAGATGGAACGTTTGATGAGGGAATTGCTTGAGCTTTCGCGCATCGGCCGTATGATGAATCCTCCTCGCATGATTTCCTTTGAAAGCCTGATCAATGAAGCAGTGCAGAATGTGCGCGGGCGTCTGGATGCGCGCGGGGTCTCGGTTCGGATTCAGCCTGACCTGCCATCGGTATATGGAGATCACCAGCGCCTGACGGAGGTTCTGCAGAACCTGCTCGATAACGCCGCAAAATATATGGGAGACCAGCCCAATCCTATGATCGAGATCGGCCAGCGCGGCGAGGAGAATGGCAAGCCGATCTTCTTCGTGAAGGATAATGGCATGGGGATTGCGTCTGTCTACCATGAAAGAATCTTCGGCCTTTTTAACAAACTGGATTCACAATCCGAAGGCACAGGCATTGGTCTGACTCTGGTCAGGAGAATTATCGAGGTCCATGGGGGCCGGATCTGGGTCGAGAGCGAAGCGGGAAAAGGCGCTACATTCTATTTTACGCTGGAAAGAAAAGATTCAAAGTAATGGTGTTGTGCAATCAGCCTTCATCTGTCAAATTGGTAGAATAAGACGGAGGTTATTTGCCTCCGTCTCTTTTGTTCCTTTGGGGGGTTAAGATTTCACTACTGCCGCTTCGACCGAATTGATGGGCGGCAGGAAATCCGCCATCAGTTCCCAACTCTCGCCCGAATCGCGGGAATAGAACAATTGACCTGTGTTGGTGCCAACGTAGATCCCGGCATCTTCAAAAGTGTCCGTTGCCATCGCCTCGCGCAGGACAACGAGATGCGCTTGCTTCGGCAAGCCTTTTGTTTTTCTTTGCCACGTTTCGCCCGCGTCCTTACTGCGCCACACGGAAAATTTTCCGTCCACGCTCATGCGGTATTCATCGCTCTCTTCCAGCGCGACATAAATGGTTTTTGGCTGGGTCGGATGGACCGCAACCGGAAAACCGAACTTCGCGGGAAGTTTGCCTTCGCCGATGTCGCTCCAATCTTCACCGGCGTTATCGCTGCGATACACGCCGCAATGATTTTGCTGGAACAGAACATTTGGATTCGATGGATGCATGGTCATCTTGTGAACACATTGACCGTATTCAGGAAACTGATCGGGTTGGAAGCAGGCATGGACATTTTTATTGTATGGCGACCAAGTCAGACCGCCATCGTCGGTGCGATAACAACCTGCGGCCGAGACGGCGATAAACATCCGCTTTGGATTCGTCGGATCCAGCAGGATGGTATGCAGGGTTAATCCACCGGCTCCCGGCCCCCAGTTGCCGCGATGCGGATGATCGAAGAGACCTTCATTGAGTTCCCACGTCTCGCCGCGATCTTTGGAAACGAACAAACTAGCGGGTTGTGCGCCCGCATATAAAACGTTCGGCTCATCGGCGCGCCCCGGGGTGATATTCCATGTCTTGATCATCTTTTCTGGTTTATCCTTTATGTTTTCTCCACCCTCGGAACGAAAGGCTTCATCCACTGTGCTCGCCGGTCGTCCCGATTTCGAGGGGCGCGTGATCGTCGGCACTTGTTTTGCCTGCTTCCACCTTTTTCCAAAATCATCTGAGTAATGCGTTGTGGGTCCATATACAAAATGATCCACCGCGGCGTGGATACGCTGATCGCGCATGTCCATTTGCATGTGCATCACATTCCAACTTTTGAATTGGATATCGCTGACTTTCCATTTCTTGCGCGCGGCATTGCTCTCAAAAATAAATCCACCCTTGGTTGTACCGACTAGCACCTTGACGCTGTTTTTCATACCAGGCTCCCTTCGATTTTAAAAAGAATAAATGTTCTAAAAATTATACCACAACTATCCGATTTGCATCTAATCGAATCAACGAAATAAAAAGTGCAGGAGCAGGTTATAACCTGCTCCTGCACTTTAGAGATATTATTGTGTTTGAGCGATTAACTCTTCGCGATTCTGCGCCCGCGTTGTGGAGCGGGTTCCGGGTCGGAGACCGGCGCGGGAGCAACAGGTGCAACAACGGGCATAACCGATCTGCGTCCGAGCCAGTATGCGCCGTAGAGCAGGAGACCCAACAAGACCAGTTTCACCAATCCGAACATCATTGAAAATCCGAAAAAGAACGGAGAGAATCCGCGCTGCATCATCATTGAACCATATCCAAAACCACCGCCTCCCATCATTGGGCCATATCCGAATCCTCGTCCCGTCATCATTGGGCCGCGTCCATAGCCAAATCCACGCGGCATCATGGGCTTGTTCGGCGTGGTGGCATTTGGAGAAGTGGGCTTGCTTTGGTTATTTTGCGGATTCGGAGTGCCCTGTGCGTTCGGAGCGCTTTGTTGATATTGTCTGTAAGCGAATGGTGCGCTTCTCATACTAAAAGCCGGGCGGTGTTGCCAAATAAAAATAGCGCCAATCACGAGGCCTACTACAACTAATACAATTACGATTCCAAGAATCCATTTCCAAACTGTTTTCATTCGATGTCTCCTTATCTTTCTTAGACAATGGCATTATAGTTTATAGAGGTGAATTTTTGATGAACGTTTTGTGTTCGTTTTTTGAAGGTGTGCGACTCGCTTCCTTTTCGAATTTTCTTTTTCATCTGATACAATTTGCCCATGTTCAAACGTATTCATCCTCTTTGGCTTTTCTTGATCACGATTATTCTGATCGCCGTGCTTTCCCTCTTAGGTCCCGCCGACCAGACGTTAGGTGCCAATGTTCGCATTGTGTATTTACACGGCGCCTGGGTGCTGACAGCCGAACTGGTCTTTATATTGGCAGGATTGGCTGGTTTGATCGCGTTGATCACGCGCCGCGACCTTTTCTATCGTTGGTCTACTGCGTTGGGACGCGCCGGCATCTTTTTCTGGATCACGTACCTGCCACTCTCCATCTGGGCGATGCAAGCCAACTGGAACGGACTCTTCCTCGCCGAACCGCGCTTCCGTTTGGCGGTGACGTTTGCAGTGGTCAGTGTGTTGTTGCAACTCGGCTTGTGGATCATCAACCTGAATTGGCTGACCTCAACGACCAACTTTATTTTTATCATCCTTTTGCTTTTTGAATTCTCCAGAGCGCAATATGTAATGCATCCGCCGCCTTCGCCGATTTTCAATTCCGGCAACTGGCAAATCATTGGCTTCTTCATTGTGCTGAATTTAATCGTGTGGCTCGCCGCGTATTTCATGACGACTTGGTTCCTGCGGCTTATCAAAAAATAAATTCTCGACTGGTCGCCTGAAAGCGACCAGTCGAGTTTTAGCCTTATGAATCTAACCACCCGCATTCAACTCATTGTCATAACGTTTCTTCGATTCATTCTGAACATATTGCACAGAATGGCTTACCCATTCTTATCTATTTTCGCGCGCGGCTTAGGCGTGGACCTCACGACTATTGCTTTTGTGTTGACCGGCAGGAATCTGGCGGGCGGACTCAGTCCGTTCGTTTCGCCGCTCGCAGATCAGCGCGGACGCAGGTTCGCAATGCTGGCTGGTGCGGCAACGTTTACACTCGGAGTCAGTGCCGTGGCAATTCATCCCAGCCTGCTGACGTTATCCATCGCATTGATATTTGGGATCTTGAGCAAGGATATGTTTGACCCCGCTATTCAAGCATATTTCGGCGACCGTGTTGCCTATGAACAACGCGGAACAGCATTGGCGATCACCGAGATGTCGTGGTCGCTGGCTTTTATTGCCGGTGTGCCGCTGGCAGGATTATTGATCGCGCGTTATGGATGGTCCGCGCCGTTTCCGGTCTTCGCAATCTTGGGCGTTGGAATGTTTGCCGTCATCTGGTGGATGATCCCGCGCGCCGACGCGCATTATCAACCGAATCTTAATTCAGGCGTTCATTGGCGCGTGATTCTCGCATCGGTTCCTGCGCTGGCTTGCGCCTTCATCGCGTTGTGGTCGAGCGCCGCGAATGAAATGATCAACCTGATCTTCGGCGTGTGGCTATCGGATTCATTTGGTTTGCAGATCGCGGCTTTAGCCGGCGCCTCGGCTGTGATTGGCTTCGCCGAATTGAGCGGGGAAGGACTCGTCGCCTTGGTCACGGATCGAATCGGAAAGCCGCGCGCCATCATCATCGGCTTGACGGGGAACATCATCGCCTCGATCCTTTTGCCGTTCATCGGTCGGACTGAAATCGGCGCGTTGATCGGATTGTTTCTTTTTTACATCTCGTTCGAATATATGATCGTCAGCCAACTGCCGATGATGACTGAAGCGGTGCCGCAAGCGCGCGCGACCGCCATGGCATTGAACCTGATTGCCTTTTCGATTGGCCGCGCACTCGGTGATCTGTTATCCACTTTTATTTATCAACGCTTAGGATTTCTCATCGTTACGTTATTTGCAGTGATGTTTAATATTTTTGCAATGCTCGCTCTGGCTGAGATGCAAAAGAAGATCGTCATCCTGCCGCGCATCGTGGCATGGTTTGCGCGCTTTGCTCCGCGCCCGAATTAGAATAACGTATAATCGAAAGAACTTCATTGAAGAAAGATTTTGACATGACACAAACAAATCTTACGCGCGGCAAAGGCTTGCTCGAACCGACTCTCGCTCACTTGCGGACGCAGCGCGGCAACCGCCTCATTCCATCCGACCTTCGAGCAGGCCGCATCCTCGACATAGGCTGTGGATCGTTCCCTTATTTTCTATCGCACACCTCGTTCGAGGAAAAATTTGCAGTGGATCAATTGCCGATGCCGAAAGAGACCGCCGCGCAGAATCGCATCGAGTTCTTCACACTCGATTTGAACAAAGAACCCAAGCTGCCCTTTGACGATAATTTTTTCAGCGTAGTGACTCTGCTAGCGGTGGTCGAGCATTTGAATCCCGATAGCATGGCGATCCTGTTCAGGGAAAGTCATCGTGTCTTGAAGCCCGGTGGACAAGTCATCATGACCACGCCCGCCGCCTGGTCAGACGGACTGCTCAAGTTCATGGCGCGGATCAACCTTGTCAGCGCCGAGGAGATTCACGAACACGCCTTTGCGTATACGCTTCCATTGATCGGCTGGCACTTTGGGCAGGCAGGCTTTGAAATGAAGAAAGTGAAGTTCGGATATTTCGAGTTTATGCTCAACATGTGGGCAACTGCAACGAAGTAAAGTTATCTTTGTCAGGAGAGCAATTTTCGTCAAGCAAGATTCGTGATAGCGAATAAAATCATCACTATGGAGACGAGAGAACCCTCAACGATTCAGAGTGATACGTTAACCAATCTAATTGGAAACAATTTGGATGATACCGCAGACGGTAATGCGTTGGCTCGAGCAGCACATTACAGCCGCTATCACTTCCAGAGAATGTTCCGCCAGACAACGGGAGAAACGCCAAGCAGTTGCCGTCGCAGGTTGTTACTCGAGCGCGCCGCGTATCAGCTTTTGTACAGCGATTGTTCGGTCACGCAGCTGGCTTTTGATTCGGGGTTTGAATCAGTGGAAGGTTTCACGCGTGCGTTTCGTAAGTTAGCGGGAGTTTCGCCGAGTCACTTTCAACGCATCAAACCGCTGAGCTGGTTCTTCGCAACTCCAAACGACATTCATTATGATCCGGTTGTCGGCGCGGCCATCCGCCTCGCACAGCCGATCAGACAAGGAGAATCTATGGACCTTACCGATGTTTTAATTCAGCACGATCTGTGGTTGACGCGCCGCATCTTGGAGAAGGCGCAATCGCTTTCGGACGCGCAACTCGATAAGCCGCTCAAAGGCTTCGATAATCCGCTTCTTTATCATTCGGACGAGAAGACTCTGCGCGAATTGCTTGACCGATTGGTGTTCACCAAAGAAACATGGATGGCATCAATTCACGGACGCAAGGAACCTGCCAATCCCGATAAGTCCGTCAAAGGAATGCTCAAGCGTTTCGAATCAGCCTTCGGCGAATTCGTGGCGCTCACCAAAAAAGTCCGCGACGAAAAACTTTGGGATTCTAATTTTATGGATATGCTTTGCGAACCGCCGGAAACGTTCGCATACAGCGGGATGATTGCGCATGTGCTGACGTTCTCGGCGTATCGCCGAACGGTTGTGATTGAAGCCTTGAAACAATTTGGTATTACTGATCTTGGATATGGTGATCCAATTGAATGGCAGAGAGCACAAGGATAGAAAGGATATAAAATTGATTAGCCGCTCCGCAAGGAGCGGCTTTGTATTTGTCTATGTTCATCTTTGTTTATCTGTGGTTAAATTCAACTATGCTCATTCATTCCGCTTCTCAACTTCTGACTCTCAAAGGCGGCTCGCAACGTGTGAAAGTTCCGCCCCTGAAATGTCAGGGCATCAAAACCAAACTGGTTGAATGGATTAAAGATCATGCCATTCTTAATGCAGATGGAATATGGATTGAGCCGTTCATGGGTTCGGGTGTGGTCGGATTCAATGTGCGTCCATACCGCGCTATTTTTGCAGATGTGAATCCTCATATTATCAATTTTTATAACTCAATTAAACACGGCAAGATAACGGCTGGTATTGCTAAAGAGTTTCTGGAAAAAGAAGGTTCATTACTTCAATCTAAGGGTGAAGATCATTATTACGAAATTCGAGAACGCTTCAATAAAGATGGCAACTCCCTGGATTTGCTTTTTTTGAATCGTGCTTGTTTCAACGGTGTGATGCGTTTCAACAAGAAAGGTGGGTTCAACGTTCCTTTTGGACATAAGCCTGAACGTTTTTCTAAAGCTTATATTACCAAGATTGCCAATCAGATTAAGTATGTAACTCAAGCGACCAGTCAATATGATTGGCAATTTGTCTGTGCCGACTTTAGGAGGACCATATCTACTGCAACGCAAAGGGATTTTATTTATTGTGATCCACCTTATATCGGAAGACATGTGGATTATTTCAACTCGTGGTCGGAAAAAGATGAACAAGAACTATATGATTTGCTGAGCGCTGCTCCGGCAAAATTCATTTTATCAACGTGGCATAGTAATCAATATCGTACTAATTTCGCTATTGAAAAATACGCCGATCGGTTTACAGTTTTGACCCGCGAACATTTTTATCATGTAGGCGCAAGCGAAAAGAATCGCAATCCAATGCTTGAAGCGATTATCCTAAATTACAATCCTATGCCGCAAATAGAAGTGCAACTGGAAAAGCAAATAGCTTTATTTGAGAAGTCACGAAAAGATGACCTTGTGATTTATTCACCGAAAAGTTGAAAGGTAATCATAAGATGATAATTGCTTCCACTATCTTTGTCTTCCTCGTTGCCATTCTTCACCTCGGCTTCTTGATTATCGAGATGTTCCTCTGGACAAAACCTTTTGGCCGTCGAACGTTTAACTTAACACCTGAATTTGCCCAAGCCTCGAAGACTCTCGCTATGAATCAAGGTTTGTATAATGGTTTTCTCGCCGCTGGGCTAATTTGGAGTTTATTCCTCGGTACAAACGGTTATGAAGTCAAAATTTTCTTTCTGCTTTGTGTAATTATCGCAGGCATCTTCGGCGGCTTTACTGCCAGCCGAAGAATATTATGGATTCAAACTTTGCCTGCTGTCATTGCATTGATATTAGTTTTTCTTAGCAAATAATATGCTCATTCATTCTGCGTCTCAACTATTAACTCTCAAAGGCGGTCCCCAACGCGGACGCGATCTCGGCACATTAGGCATCATCGAAAACGGTGCAGTGTTGATTCGCGATGAAAAGATTGTCGCCGCGGGTTCCACCGATGAATTGCGCGCGGCATATAAAGATGAACCCACGCTCGACGCCAGCGGATGCGTGGTTATGCCCGGCTTCGTTGATCCGCATACGCATCTCATCTGGGCAGGCGACCGCGCGGACGAGTTCGAGATGAAGATGGCAGGCAAGTCGTATCTTGAAATTCTCGCGGCGGGCGGCGGAATCATTTCAACCGTCCGGCACACGCGCACGGCTTCTATTGAGTCGCTCATCGCGCAAACTCGTCCGCGTTTGCTGCGCATGTTCGCGCATGGCACTACCACTGCCGAAGCGAAAACTGGTTATGGTTTGCAAACCGCGACGGAACTGCGCTTGCTCAAAGCCTTGATTGCGCTCGAAGATGAAAGTCCGCTCGACCTTGCCATCACGTTTCTTGGTGCGCACGCCATTGCGCCCGAATACACCCTAGCGGGCGCAGGCAAAGAAGACCCGCAAGGCTATGCGGATCTTGTCTGCGACACGATGCTTCCGACAGTTCAGGCTTGGTGGCAGACTCACGCGCCGAATCATGCATTGCCTTTTGTGGATGTCTTCTGCGAAGACCGCGTCTTCAATCTGAATCAATCGCGTCAAATCTTGACCAAGGCGCGGGAACTCGGATTCCCGTTGAAGATCCACGCTGATGAATTCGACAATCTCGGCGGCGCATCGCTGGCGGTCGAGTTGGGTGCGGTGTCTGCTGATCACTTGGTCAAAACTTCGGATGCAGATATCAAAGCCTTAGGTCAATCCGATACCGTTGCAGTTTCTTTGCCTTGCACCCCATTCGGTCTCGCTGAAAAAGATTACACACCTGCTCGCAAATTGATCGAAGCGAATGCCATCCTTGCCCTGGCAACCGATTGCAACCCCGGCACGGCGTGGAATGAGTCGATGCAGTTTGTGATTGCATTGGCTTGCCGCACCATGGGCTTGACTCCTGCACAAGCCATCGCCGCTTCGACGATTAATTCTGCCCACGCAATCCGCCGCGCTGATATAATTGGCTCCATCGAAGAAGGCAAGCAGGCCGATCTGCTGATCCTCAACGTGCCGGATTATCGCCATCTCGGTTATCGCTTCGGGACGAATCTGGTGCGGCAGGTTGTCAAGCGCGGGCGTGTCTATTCGGTGGATGTCGGTTATTATCGAACAGCATAACAAAGGAGTTCATTATGTCTATCGCAGGCGTTGATTTCAATACCATCGTTTATTTTGCTGGCATCATATTGATCGTGATCGTGGTGTTCGGCATTCTAAGTTTTGTCTTCAAGCATCTCATCCATTGGTTCGCGCGCGGATGCGGCTGTATCGTGTTTCTCGTGCTGGCTTATTTTGTTGTGCATGTTCTGTTGAAACTCTTATAGCGATTTTGATTCGATTCAAAAAACGGGACAAGTTATCCGCTTGTCCCGTTTTGATTTTTGTGCGGCTTTGATAAAATATGTGCTTATGTTTTTGTATGTCATTGCTTCGCTTTGCTCGCAACGACATTTGAAATTGATATTCGGAGGAAGAATGAAAATTGACATCATCGGCATTCCCATTGATCTCGGTGCGGATCGACGCGGCGTGGATATGGGTCCCAGCGCGATTCGCTATGCCCATCTTCAAAAGAAACTGGAGGCTCTCGGATATATCGTCGAAGATAAAGGCAATATCGAAGTGCCGATTGCGGAAACGTGTTCGATTGCTGAACCTAAACTTAAATATATTGATTGCATCGTGCCAATGTCACGCCGCGCGGCAGGTGCGGTTTCGACATCCATTAAATCGGGAAATTTCCCGCTTGTGCTGGGCGGCGATCACAGCCTCGCGCTTGGGTCGATTCGCGGCGCGGCGAAATTCAAAAAACTCGGCGTGATCTGGATTGATGCTCACGCGGATTTCAACACCGATCAAACCACGCCATCTGGAAATATTCATGGCATGCCGCTGGCGGCGTTATGCGGACTCGGGGACGCGCGTTTAACTCAAATCTGGGATGAACCGCTTCCGGTCGTGGACCCGAAGCGGGTCGCCATTATCGGCGCGCGTGATCTCGACCCCGGCGAAAAAGTCAATCTGCGCGAAGCCGGAGTCATGGTGATGGGCATGGAACAAATTGATCGGCTTGGCATGGTGACCGTGATGGAAAAAACCATCGAACGAGTCTCGCGTGAAACGGATGGCATCTACTTGTCATTCGATATGGACGCCATGGATCCGCGTCACGCGCCCGGTGTCGGAACGCCGGTGGCAGCGGGTTTGACTCAGCGTGAAGCTCATCTGGCATGTGAGATGGTCGGTGAGACCGGCCGATTGATCGGCATGGATATTGTGGAGGTCAATTCCGTTTTGGATATTCAAAATCAAACGGCTGCCCTAGCTGTAGAATATGTTTTGTCGGCGCTTGGGAAACGGATTTGGAATGGGAATTAACATTGCTTGCTATGCCCATGAAAAAGGAATAGAATAAACCCATGAACAATACGGCTGGACCATTGCTGATCGTTGAAGATGTCCCGAATATTCTTGATTTCCTTGAAATGACTCTTAAATTCAAGGGATATGATGTGATGAAAGCACGGAATGGCCAGGAAGCATTGGGTGTGATTCAAAAGAAACGGCCCGCCATTATCATCACCGATATTCTCATGCCCAAGATGGATGGCTTTAGTCTCGTCTATCACTTGAGAACCGACTCGGCCACACGTGACATCCCGGTAGTCTTTCTATCTGCCACATATATCGCGCCGGAAGACAAAGCATTTGCAATGCACATTGGCGCCACGCGCTTTATGGAAAAACCAATTGACACCGAAGAATTTTTGTTGACGGTTGCTGAACTTTTAACGCAAGAGCCTCCTCCTTCGCCGCCACCCATCCAAGAGCGCGAGTTCTTTGAAGGAT
>Ga0335081_10014801_pt1 | contig 12621 bp, 8 predicted proteins | sample Lox_Sample_35_FD_206713 | JGI IMG/M metagenome (GOLD analysis project Ga0335081, IMG submission 206713) | Soil microbial communities from Loxahatchee National Wildlife Refuge, Florida, United States - Lox_Sample_3.5 | ecosystem: Environmental > Terrestrial > Soil > Wetlands | place: USA: Florida...
CCGGGTTCTTCATCCTGGAGGGGTTCGACTTCGGCGTCGGCATGCTGCACGCCGTGGTCGGCCAGGACGAGGCCGGCCGCCGGGCCGCGATCAACACCGTCGGGCCGCTGTGGGACGGTAACGAGGTCTGGCTGATCGTGGCCGGGGCGGGCATGTTCGCCGCGTTCCCCGGCTGGTACGCCACCATGTTCTCGGCCTACAACCTCGCGCTGGTGCTGCTGCTGGCCGCCCTGATCGTCCGCGGCCTGGCCTTCGAGTACCGCGGCAAGCGGGACGCGGCCCGCTGGCGCCGCACCTGGGACGTGCTGCTCACCGTGGGCAGCGTGCTGGCCCCGCTGCTGATCGGGGTGGCGCTGGCCGGGCTGCTGGGCGGGCTGCCGATCAACTCGGCCCAGAACTTCACCGGGTCATTCTGGGACCTGCTCAGGCCGTACCCGCTGTGGACCGGGATCACCCTGGTCCTGCTGTGCCTGCTGAACGGCGCGGCGTTCCTGTGCCTGAAGACCACCGATGACATGCGCGAGCGGTCCTGGCAGATCGCCCGCCGGGTCGCCCCCCTCACCGCCGCGTTCGTCATCGGCTTCATCATCTGGACGCACGTGACCGCGGGTAAGGCGTTCTGGCTCAACCTGATCGAGCTGCTGGCCATCCTGGCCGTGCTGGCCGCGGTCTGGCTGGTCTGGGACCACCGCGAGGGCTTCGCCTTCGCCGCGACCGCGGTCACCATCGCGTCGTGCATCATCACGATCTTCGCGGACCTGTACCCGAACGTGATGGTCTCCTCCACCAGCCCGGCGTACAACCTCACCGTGGACAACACGGCGTCCGGCGGGTACTCGCTCAAGGTGATGACCGTGGTCGTGGTCATTTTGCTGCCGGTGGTGCTCGCCTACCAGACCTGGACCTACTACGTGTTCCGGCGCCGCGTCAGCAAAGCCGAATTCCAGCCGCCCGGGCCATCGCCCGCAGCCGCGGCCAGGCCGGAGCCGGCACCACAGCCCACCTCTCCCCCGGCGGTGCCAGGGAGCTGAGCGCCGCAGCGTATTGTCCGTCCCGGGCGATACGCGCCCGGAACGGCCACGATCTAATGGCACCGATAAGTCAGGAGGCCTGATATGTCCGACAAGGTTGACGCGCTGGTGATCTTCGGTGCCACCGGGGACCTGGCCAAGATCGAGACCTTCCCCGCGCTGGTGGGGCTGGTCAAGCGGGGCGTGCTGGACGTCCCGGTGGTCGGGGTGGCCAAGAGCGGCTGGGGCCTGGAGCAGTTCCGCGACTACGCCACCGCGTCGCTCAAGCTCAACAACATGGACCCGGCCGACCCGGCGGCAGTCAAGATGCTGTCCCTGCTGCGCTACGTCGATGGCGACCTCGGTGACGAGGCGACGTACAAGGCCATGTCCGACCAGGTCGGCGCCGGGCAGAAGGTGCTGTACTACATGGAGGTGCCGGCCCAGCTGTTCGGCCGGATCGCGCAGGGCATCGCCACCGCCGGGCGGTCCGCGGGGGCGCGGGTGATGGTGGAGAAGCCGTTCGGGGTCGACCTGGCCTCCTCGCGGCAGCTGAATGACACCATGCACCGGTACTTCGGCGAGGAGGCGATCTTCCGGGTCGATGACTGGCTGGCCTTCGACCCGGTGGAGAACGTGCTGTTCGTCCGGTTCGCCAACTCGGTGATCGAGCCGCTGCTGAACCGCAACTACGTGCAGTCCATCCAGATCACCATGTCCGAGGCGTTCGACGTGGCCGACCGGGGCCGGTTCTACGACCGGACCGGCGCCATCCGCGACGTGCTGCAGAACCACATGCTCCAGGTGCTGGCCACCGTGCTGGCCGAGCCGCCGACCGGGCCGGGGCTTTCCGGCTGGCGGGACGCCAAGCACACCGCGATCAACGCGCTGAGCACGATGACCCCGGAGCTCACGGTGCGGGGCCAGTACGAGGGCTACCGCCAGGTCGACGGCGTCGCCCCGGACTCGACCGTGGAGACCTACGTCGCGGTCAAGCTGTCCGCCGACACGTGGCGCTGGGCCGGGGTGCCCATCTTGATCCGCGCGGGCAAGACCATGCCGGTCACCGCCACCGACATCGCGATCACCTTCAAGGCGCCGCCGCAGGACGTGTTCGGGATCGAGCCCGTGGTTCCCGAGGACACCTTGAAGTTCCGGATCTGGCCGGAGACCGCGGTCAGCTTCACCGTGCACGGCAAGAAGCCCGGCGCCGGGTGGGAACCCCAAGCCGAGCAGCTCTCGTTCGCGCAGCAGCCCGGGTCGGACATCCGCCCGTACGACCGGCTGATCGGCGCGGCACTGGACGGGGACCGGTGGCTGTTCGCGCGCCAGGACACCGTCGAGGCCGCGTGGCGGATCGTCGACCCCGTGCTTGGCGACGTGGTACCTGTGCACCCCTACGCCCAGGGCAGCTGGGGTCCCGAGGAGGCGAACCGGCTGCTGGCGGACGGGGACACCTGGCACGACCCGGCAGGCTGAGGGTAACAGGTCCGACCTGAAGATGTGAGACCGAACGGAGGTGGGGGCGAGCCATGGCCGAGGCATCAAGCTCCCGTCGGGTAGTCATCGTCGGCGGCGGCTTCGCGGGGCTGTTCGCCGCCCGGATGCTGGCGCGCGCGCCGGTCCAGGTGACGCTCATCGACCGGGCTGAGCATCACCTGTTCCAGCCGCTGCTGTACCAGTGCGCGACCGGCATCTTGTCCGAGGGCAAGATCGCCGCGCCGCTGCGCCAGCTGCTCGCCAAGCACCGCAACGTCGAATTCGTCCTCGCCGAGGCGACCGGCCTCGACCCGGCCGGGCGGCGGGTGCAGGCCCGGCGGCCGCTGGGCGAGCAGATCGACTTCGGCTATGACTACCTCATCCTGGCGGCCGGCGTCCGGCAGTCCTACTTCGGGCACGACGAGTACGCCCCGATCGCGCCCGGGATGAAGACCATCGAGGACGCGCTGAAGATCCGGCGCCGGGTATTCGGCGCGTTCGAGCAGGCCGAGTCCGAGGACGACCCGGCCGAACGGGCCCGCTGGCTCACCTTCGCCCTGGTCGGCGCCGGGCCGACCGGGGTGGAACTGGCCGGGCAGATCCGCGAGGTCGCGACCAAGACGCTGCGCCGGGAATACCGGCGCATCAAGCCGGAGGACGCCCGGGTGCTGCTGTTCGACGGCGGCAACGCGCCGCTGGCGATGTTCGGCCCGAAACTGTCCGCCAGCGCCGCCCGGAACCTGGAGAAGCTGGGCGTCGAGCTGCACATGGGCTCGATCGTCACCCACGTCGACATCAACGGCCTGGACGTCAGGGACCACGACGGCAAGGTGACCCGGCACGTGTGCGGCAACGTGCTGTGGACCGCGGGGGTGGAGGCACCGCCGCTGGCCGCGGCGGTGGCCAGGGCCACCGGCGCGACCCAGGACCGGGCCGGGCGGATCGTGGTCGGCAAGGACCTGTCCATCCCCGGCCACCCGGAGATCCTGGTCACCGGGGACGTGATGGGCCTGGACAAGCTGCCCGGAGTCGCCGAGGTGGCCATGCAGACCGGGCTGTACGCCGGGCGGCGGATCAGCCACCTAGCCCGCGGGCAGGCCTTCGACAAGCCCTTCAAGTACCGCGACCTGGGCTCGGCCGCCTACATCTCCCGCGGCAAGGCCGTCGTCTCCGCGTTCAGGCTGCACTTCGGCGGCTTCCTGGGCTGGTGGGTCTGGCTGTTCATCCACATCGGCTTCCTCACCGGCTACCGCAACCGGATCGGCGCGATCCTGGGCTGGTGGTTCGCGTTCACCCGCGACATCCGCCGGGAACGCACCTTCACCATCGACGACGCGCAACTGATCCGCCCGTACGGCGCGGGCCAGGCCGGCCCCGCGGAGCGCACTCCCGAGACGCCCACGGCGGCGCCGGCCGTCGCCACGGCAAAACCCGACAGGGAACGGAGCGGATGACTGACCAGGCGCGTGATCGCAGGCGATGCCGGGCCTTGAAAGGAGCTCGGGATGGACGGACACTACGACGTCATCATCATCATCATCGGAACCGGGGCCGGCGGTGGCACGCTCGCCCGTTACCTCGCCCCGTCGGGCACGCGCAATGTCGGCGGCCGCGGGAATCGTGGTGACCGAGATGAACACCCCGATGAGCGCGCCGGCGCGCGCCTGTCGAGTAGCCGCGGGGTCACGTCCGGCGGGCTCAGCACGCGGATGTGCAGCATCACGAACCCGCCTTAGCTCAGGGGCCACGTGAGAAGGTCATGAACGTGGCTGTCATGCTGCCGCATCACCCCCGCGGGGTGACCGAGGAACCGGGTGCCGCGGCCGGCCCGGCCACGGCAGCGGAGCCGGCCTGGGCCGGCCCGGCCGGCTCGGGCTCTGGCGGGGGCGCGAGCCTGGCCGCGGCGACGTAGGCCACCACGACCGACACGATCACCAGCGGCATCACCGTCAGGCCGTCAGAGAACAGCAGGACCGTGGCTAGCAGCACCGACGTCAGCGGGAGCGTCAGCATGACCGCGCACATCGCCCCTATTCCCATGGCCACGCCGGCGACCAACTGCAGCCCCGGCAGATGTGACATGGCCATGCCGCCAGCTGCGCCGATATACAGGGCCGGGAAGGTCGGGCCACCGCGGAAGCTGCTCAGCGACACGCCGTAGGCCAGGCTCTTGCACACCAGGAGCAGCAGCAGGGCCCCGACGGTGTAGGCGGCGCTGTTGGTGATCAAGGGCCCGAGCGCGGACTGCCCGGAGAAGAGGACATCGGAGGAGCTCTTCCCCGTCCCCTCGGCGTACGCGATCGCCAGCCCCGCGACGGCCAGGCCCGCCACCAGGGCGGCCAGCGGTGGCCAGCGTACCGAATAGGGTTTCAGGGCTCGTCCCAGCCAGCGGATTCCTGAACCGACCACGGTGGCGGCCAGCCCGATGACTATGGCCCACCCGAACTCCGCTCCGGTCGGCGAGCCAACGTGCGGCAGGCCGGGTATGGCCAGGGAGAACGTGCCCCATCCCGTCCAGGCGTCAAGCCCGACGAAGACGAGCGAGCCGATGCCCGAGGCCAGCAGGCCGGGCACGAGCACCAGGCCCAGCATCGGCCCGCCCAGCCCTGACGCCTCCATCAGCAGGAACGCGCCGAGGAGGGGCGACCCGAACAGCGTGCTGATGGCGGCGAAGGCCCCGGCCGAGGCGAGGACGGCACGAGCCTGGTCGGGTACATCACGCCGGGCCGCGCGCAAGGCCAGCACGACCAGCCCTCCGCCCATGGCGATGAGGGGCGCCTCCGGCCCCAGCACGGCACCGCAAATCAGCGTGGCCAGGGCGGCCAGGAACACGCCGGGCAGCTGAACCGGTGTCGGCGGGCCATGCATCTTGAAACCATCCGCCGGGGACGCGCCGCCGTTGCCCGGCAGGTACTTGATGGCCAGCCCGGTCAGTATTCCGCCTGCGGCCAGGACGGGCAGTGGCCACCAGACCGGCTCGGTAGAAAAGCCCAGGCCGTGCGGAAGATGCGTGAAGATCTCCTGCTGGAGGTAGCTGACCAGCTTGAGGAAGCCGTAGGCGGCGGCGGAGACCGGTACCCCGAGAACCGCCGCCAGGATCAGCAGCTGCAGGTAACTGCGGCTGCGCAGGAGCGTGCGCGGATCGGTGGGCATACTCACCTGTCCATCGTGAGCCGGGCCGGCCCGCGGCGACTCACCTGCCACGGGTGACTGCGAGATGCCTCACGAGGGCTTGACGCACGTCAGCCAGATCCGGTCCCCGGCGTCGGGATCGGCCGGGCTGCCGTCATCACCGGTGACTTCGATGCCGGTGAACCAGCGACGCAGCGCCTCGGTGACGTGATCGACCGGAAACGATCTCATCTCGACCACCTGGGTCAGCAGCCGGTATCTCCCGTCTGGCTGGAGCTCGTACACCTCGATCCGCCACTCGAACACCGCGCCGTCCGCCGTGCGCACCCGTGTCAGCACGTAATTGTCCCCGAATTGCTGCACGAGCCTGGGGAGGCCGGCCATCCGCGCGAGGTACCCGACGGTGGCGATATCGAAGACGAACACGCCGCCGGCGTTGAGGTGCTCGTGCACGCGGCCGAAGAAACTCTCCCAGTCCGCGGGGCTGAGCAGGTGGTTGACGCCCTGGTAGGCGCAGACGACGGCGTCGAACCGGGCGGCGAGCCTGAACCGCGACATGTCGGCCTGATGGAGCGGGGTTCCCGCGGGGAGCTTGTCCCGGGCGGCGGCCAGCATGCCCGGGGATATGTCCAGGCCGCTCACCTGGTACCGGCGGGCCAGAAGCGTGGTCATGGCGCCGGTGCCGCAGGCGACGTCGAGCAGGGTCGCGGCCCGGCCATGACGCCACTGGATGAGGTCGCCGATGAAAGCGGCCTCCGCCGCGCCGTCACCGGCCACGGCGTCGTAGTGCGGGGCCAGCGAGTCGTACGTCGCCGTCATCCCACGGTTCTACGCCGGCCGGGCGGAGCGGCCATCACTCCCCGCGGGTGATGACCACGGGTAAGGCGCTCCGCCAGCATCGGAAACGTCGGAAACTCCAGGCCAGCTTCCTCGAGCTAAGGAGACGCGGTGAGGCCGGTTGATCGGCGGTTGCTGCGGCAGGCCGGGGCGGCGCGCGGGTACCTGGCCGTCACGATCGCGCTCGGGCTGGCGGGCGCGGTGCTGATCTTGCTGCAGGCGGACTTGCTGTCGCGGGCCCTGGCGGGGGCGGCGCGCGGCACCGGCATCGACGCGCTGGCCGGGATACTGGCCTGGCTCGGGGTAGTCCTGGCCGGGCGAGCGGTGGCCGCCGCCGGCAGCGAGGCGGCGGCGCTGCGCGCGGCGGCCGTGGTGAAGTCCGGGCTCAGGCGGCGGCTCAGCGCCCACGTGCTGCGGCTGGGCCCGCGATGGCTCGGCGGCCAGCAGGCCGGGGAGATCACCACGCTGTCGACCAAGGGCCTCGACGGACTGGACGCCTATTACGCCCGCTACCTGCCGCGCCTGGTGCTGGCCGTGGTGGTTCCGGTGGCGGTGCTGGTCACGGTGGCGTCGGCGGACTGGATCTCCGCCGTGATCATCGCGATCACGCTGCCGCTGATCCCGGTGTTCGCGGTGCTGATCGGATGGCACACCCGGACGCAGAGCCAGCGGCAGTGGCACCAGCTGGCCCGTCTTGGCGGCCACTTCCTCGACGTCGTGGCCGGCCTGCCGACCCTGAAGCTGTTCGGGCGGGCCAAGCCGCAGGCGGAGGTGATCGAGCAGGTGACCGGCGAGTACCGCAGGTCCACCATGACGACGCTGCGGGTGGCGTTCCTGTCCGCCCTGGCCCTCGAGCTCGCCGCGGCGCTGGCGACCGCGCTGGTCGCCGTGGAGATGGGCCTCAGGCTGCTGGCCGGTCATGTCGGTTACCAGACGGCGCTGCTGGTCCTGCTGCTCACCCCCGAGGCCTACCTGCCGCTGCGCAACGCCGGCGCCGAATTCCACGCCAGCACGGAGGGCTCGGCCGCCGCGCAGCGCGCCTTCGAGATCCTCGATACCCCGCCGCCCGCCCCGCCTCGCCGCCAGGACACCGCCGACGTCGACCTGAGCCGGGCGACCATCGTGTTCCGGGCGGTCAGCGCGGCCTATCCCGGGCGGGGACGGCCCGCGCTCGACGACATCACCCTCACCCTCCGGCCCGGCGATCACATCGTCCTGACCGGGCCGAGCGGCGCGGGCAAGAGCTCGCTGCTGGCCTTGCTGCTCGGTTTCCTCACGCCCGCCAGCGGGACCATCGCGGCCGGCGGCGCCGACCTGGCACAGATCCCGGCCGATCGCTGGCTGGCCCAGATCGCCTGGGTTCCGCAGCACCCGCACCTGTTCGCCACCACCGTGGCCGCCAACATCGCCCTGGGCCAGCCTGCCACGCGGCAGCAGGACATCGAGGCGGCCGCGCGGCTGGCCGGGGCTGACGCGTTCATCCGGCGGCTGCCGCACGGCTACGACACGGTCCTGGCCGAGGGCGCCCGCAGCCTGTCCGCCGGACAGCGGCAGAAGATCGCCCTGGCCCGGGCGTTCCTGCGCCGCGCCCCGCTGCTGCTGCTCGACGAGCCCACCGCCCATCTGGACCCGGCCAGCGCGGACCAGATCATGACCGTGATCGAGACCCAGCTGGCTGACCGCACCGTGGTCCTGGTCACGCACCGGCCGCCGCGCCCGGGCCGCGCCAGCCGGGTCCTGGCCCTGCACCACGGCCGGCTCGCCGGCGCGGACGACCAGGTTCAGGTGCAGAGCCACGCGCGGGGCCAGCGGGCCGGGCTGACGGTGACGCCGTGACCAGGGGCGCCGCCGGGCGTGATCCGCTGCTGCGGCTGCTCACGCTGGCGCGGCCCTGGCGCAACCGGCTGCTGCTGGCGGTGGCCGCCGGTGCCGCCGCCGCGGGCTGCGGCGTCGCGCTGCTGGCGGTCTCCGGGTTCCTGCTGGCCCGCGCGTCGCAGCATCCCAGCATCCTGGCGATCTCGGTGGCCGTGGTGGCGGTCCGCGCCCTGAGCGCCGGCCGCGGGGTCTCCCGCTACCTCGAGCGCCTGACCGCGCACGACGCCGCGTTCCGGGTCCTGGCCGACGTCCGGGTCAGCATCTACCGGAAGCTCGAACGGCTGGCCCCGGCCGGGCTGGCCGCGTTCTCCTCCGGTGACCTGCTCGCCCGGCTGATCTCCGATGTCGACGCGACCCAGGACCTGTTCATCAGGGGAATAGTCCCGCCGCTCGCCGCCGCGCTGGTCGGGGCCGGGGCCGTCCTCGCCTGCCTGCTGATCCTGGCGCCTGCCGGAGCCCTCCTCGCCGCGGGCCTGCTGGCCGCCGGGATCGCGATCCCGGTGCTCGCCGCCCTGGCCGCGCGCGGCGCCGCGAGGCGCCTGGCCCCGGCACGGGGCCGGCTGGCCGCGACGTTCACCGACTTCCTCGCGGGCGCGGCCGAGTTGCACGCCTACGGCGCCCAGCAGCCGGCGCTGGCCTCGGTGACGGCCGCCGACGCGGACCTGACCAGGCAGGCCGGCCGGAACGCCACGGTATCCGGGCTCAGCACTGGCCTGAGTTCCGCGGTGGCCGGGCTGACCCTGTGGGGCGTTCTGCTGCTCGGGGTGGCGGCGACCGGAGGCGGCACCCTGACCAGGGTCCCGCTGGCCGTGCTCACGCTCACCGCGCTCGCCTCTTTCGAGGTCGTCACCGGCTTGCCCGCCGCGGCCGTCCAGCTCGGCCAGGCCCGCGTGTCGGGCCGCCGGATCGCGGCCGTCCTGGACGCACCCGACCCCGTCCGCGAGGCCGCCGCGCCCCGGCCGCTGCCCGATGGCCCGATATGGGTCAGGCTGCGCGGCGCGCAGGTCCGCTACCAGCCCGGCGGCCCGGCCGCCCTCGACGGCATCGATCTTGACCTGCCACCAGGACGGCGGGTCGCCCTGGTCGGGCCGAACGGAGCGGGGAAGTCCACGGTCGCCAGCGTGCTGCTCCGCTTCGTCGAGCTGACCGCGGGCACGGTCACGCTCAACGACCACGACCTGGCCAGCTACTCCGCGGACGAGGTCCGGACCAGGATCGGCGGCTGCCCGCAGGACCCGTACATCTTCGACGCATCCCTCCGGGAGAACCTGAAGCTGGCCAAGCCGGAGGCCACCGATGAGGACCTCGCCCGCGCCGCCGCCCGGGCCGGGCTGCTGGACTGGATCGAGTCGCTGCCGCGCGGCTGGGACACGCCCGCCGGCGCCCGCGGAACCGCGCTCTCCGGCGGCCAGCGCCAGCGGCTGGCCCTGGCCCGCGCCCTGCTCGCCGACCCCGCGCTGCTGATACTCGACGAGCCCACGGCCCACCTCGACCCCGATGACCGTCGCGCCCTGACCGCGGACCTCCTCGCCGCGACCGCCGGGCGCGCGACGCTGCTCATCACCCACGACCTCGAAGCGCTGGATCAGCTCGACGAGATCATCGTGCTGCGGGACGGGATGGTCGTCGAGCGCCGCAGCCAGGCCGGGAACGGGAGAAACGGGACAGGAACGGGACCGGGCCGATCTCAGCAAATGGGAAAGTTTTTTATATATTGACTGAGGGTTAGCGACCGACAACCGCTCGGCCGGCATCATTATTGTGGCTATTGAGACGTCTAATGAGGCGCAAGTAAGCCAACGAGACAGAAACGCACGACGGCGGCGGATTACAACGAGCCTCGTCCTTGCCATTGGCGGGCCGCTGAATAAAGCTGGTGTCACCTTGTACGAAGAGCCACCGGAGACTCGACGTGCTCATCGAGACGAAGCTTCATGCTCCCGTCGCGCGGAAGGAATGGGTGGAGCGGCAGGAGCTGATCCAGTACCTGGCCGACGCCAGGGCCCGGCTTACCCTGGTAGACGCGCCGGCCGGATTCGGTAAGACCACTCTCGCGGCGCAGTGGCGCACCAGCCCGATCGACGGCCGGTTGTTCTCCTGGGTTTCGCTCGACCACGGCGACAACGATCCCAGCAGGTTCTGGTGGCACGTGGTGTGCGCCCTGCAGCGGGCCTGCCCGGATTTCGACGGCGAGAAGATCCTGCGCGTGCTGCACGTCCAGGTCCCTGACTTCGATGGAGCCGTGCTGCCCATGCTCGTCAACGAGCTGGCCGCGCTGGCCGAACCGGTCGTCCTCGTACTGGACGACTACCACCTGATCAAGGAGCGCACCTGCCACGACCAGATGACGCTCCTGCTCGTCCATCTCCCGCCGTCGGCGCAGGTCGTCATCCTCACCCGCGCCGATCCCCCGCTGGAACTGGCCCGGATGCGCGCGGCCGGCGAGATGGTGGAGATCCGGGCGCGCGAGCTGCGGTTCGATGTCCCGCAGGCGGCCGCGCTGCTCAGCACCGTCGCCGCGGTCGAGCTGGCCGATCACGACCTGGCCGATCTGGTCGAGCGGACCGAGGGCTGGCCTGCCGGTCTCTACCTGGCAGCCCTTTCCCTGCGTGGCCACCCGTCGCCGGGCGCATTCGTACGCCAGTTCACCGGCAACAACCGTTTCATCGTCGACTTCCTGGTCGATGACGTGCTCAGCAAGCAGCCGGCCGACGTGCGCCGGTTCCTCACCCGGACCTCCGTCCTCCCCCGTTTCTGCGCGCCGCTGTGCGACGCGGTCAGCGGCACGGCCGATGCGGCCGCGATCATCGAGGTGCTCGAGCGGGAGAACCTGTTCCTCGTGCCGCTCGACGAGAACCGGCAGTGGTTCCGCTATCACCATCTGTTCGCCCAGGTGCTGCGCGCGCAGCTGGCCAGGACCGAACCAGACGCCGTGCCCGGCCTGCACGAGCGAGCGAGCGCCTGGCACCGGGAGGCGGGCTCACCGGACGAGGCGATCGATCACGCGCTGGCCGCCGGCGATGCGGCCGGCGCCACCGCCATGATCGCGCGGAGTTACTACCTCTACATCGGCGCCGGCCAGATCGCCACCGTGCACCGCTGGCTGAGCTTGCTCGGTGACGGCTGGATCGCCACCAGCCCGCTCGCCGCGCACGTCGCGGCCTGGATCGCGGCGTTGTCCGGGGACCCGCACGCCATGCGGCGCATGCTGCCGGTCCTCAGGGCGGCGGGTGACGCCGGCCCCCTCCCTGACGCCATGCGGTCGTTCGAGCTCTCGGCCGCGCTGCTGGAAGCGTCGTTCGGATTCGACGGGCTCGGCCCGATGCGGGAGGCCGGCCGGCGGGCGCTCGAGCTGGAAACCGACCCGGCATCGCCCTGGTATGCGCTGGCCCACGTCTCGTTCGCCGGCGCACTGTACTGGGCCGGCGAGTTCGAACTGGCCGCCGTGCACGCGGAAGAGGCCCTGCTGGGCAAGGCGGCGATTTCGATCGTGTCCATGCTGAGCTCCGGGATCATGACCTTGCTCGCGGTCGAGGCCGGCCGGCGCGTGCAGGCCGGCGAGCTGGCGCGTGCGTCTCACGACATCGCGACCGACCCCCGCCTGGCGCACACCGCGCAAAGTTCGTTCGGCCATCTGGCCATGGGCGCGGCGCTCGCGGCGCAAGGAAAGCCGGACGAGGCCAGGGGCGAGCTTGAGCAGGCGCTCCGGGTGCGCCAGAGATGGACAGGGCTCAGCCCGTGGCCCACCGTGGAAATCATGCTCAGGCTGGCACCGGTGCTGGCCGACCTGGGTGACCGGACCAGGGCCGCCGCCCTGCTCGACGAGGTCAGGCAGGTGCTCAGGTCACGGCCGGACGGTGCGGACGCTCAGCTGGCCAGGCTGGCCGAGCTGGAACGGCGGCTGGCGCACCGGTCCCTGGCCGCGCCGGGAGAGCCCATCACCGAGCGTGAACAGGAGGTACTGCGGCTGCTCCAGGGCACGCTCTCGCTGCGCGATATCGGCCGCGAACTCTACCTGTCGCCGAACACGATCAAAACCCACACGCGTGCGCTCTACCGGAAGCTCGGCGTTTCCGACCGGCAGGACGCGGTGGCCAAGGCCCGTGAACTCGGCCTCATGTGAGCGGTGCGCGGAAACGCCAGGAATCACCCAGGTGAACAACGCGCGCGGGTGACGCGAACTCACCCCCTGTCCGGGCAGAGTCATGCCGGAAGAACCGCAGGGACGGCGACGAATCCCGACCGGATGCGGGAGGATGCCCTGCCCATGAAGGTGCCCAGCGATATT
>Ga0335081_10014802_pt1 | contig 12620 bp, 13 predicted proteins | sample Lox_Sample_35_FD_206713 | JGI IMG/M metagenome (GOLD analysis project Ga0335081, IMG submission 206713) | Soil microbial communities from Loxahatchee National Wildlife Refuge, Florida, United States - Lox_Sample_3.5 | ecosystem: Environmental > Terrestrial > Soil > Wetlands | place: USA...
CGTTGGACTTATTCCAAGTATCGTGCCGTCGTTGCTGGACTGTAAAAGCTTTGCTTCCGATCTGGGCCGGGAGTAGCATTTCCGCGGCGTTCGAACCCGCACCGCAGTAGTAGGCTTTCGTGAGAGTGTTGATCTCCTCCCCTCCCGCCCGGAACGCCTACCGGCTCGCAGTCCTTCGGTGCACGAACGCGGGTGCAGGCCTAACGGCCCCAAGCGCTGCGCATTGACCTTATAAAAAAAGCCGATCGTGTGCCTTGAAGCCTTGACCTGTCGAACTTCCGTTCACGCGGTACATGCGACCGTCTCGTGCGGCTCGCCGCTGTCCGCTTTCAGTGAGATGTCTGGATGACGACGATCTATGTTGGCAATCTGCCGTTCAATGCCACCGAGCAGGATGTACGCGCGCTCTTCGAGCGCCACGGCAAGGTGGACTCCGTAAAGCTGATCAACGATCGTGAGACCGGCAAGCCGCGCGGCTTTGGTTTCGTCGACATGCCGCAGAACGAGGCACAGACGGCGATCCAGGCACTGAACGGCCACCAGATGAACGGCCGACCGTTGCGGGTTAACGAGGCTCAGGAGCGTCCGCAGCGCCCGCGTCAGGGCGGCGGGCCGTTCCGTCGCTGAAGGCACGGCTCACGACTCTATTTGATGCTCGACGAAGAACCCCGCGCCCCGCGGGGTTCTTCGTCTGCGCGAGCCTTGCCGCTGCGCTTGCGGGCTGTGCCGCCGGAAGCGGCACCGGCGCGCACGCGCGGCCGCCGGGTGCCGATCACGCCGCTGCCGAGCGGGCCGCTCTGGAGCGCGCCGCCGCCGAGCACGCCACGGCGGATGCGCTCGATGCTGTTCTCGCGGGTACTCAGCGCTCGGATGCCGACCGCGCACGCGACGCCTACCGCCACCCAAAGGAGACGCTGCTGTTCTTCGGCATCCGCCCGGACATGCACGTGCTGGAGGTGTGGCCCGCGGACGGCTGGTACACCGAGATCATCGCCCCGCTCGTCAATGCCCACGGCAAGTACTATGCCGCGCAGTACGCACCCGATCCTGCCAGCCCCTACATCGGGCGGCTGCTGCAGGGGTTCCGTGACAAGCTTGCCGCACATCCCGAGCTCTACAGCGGCGTCGAGATCACGAGCTTCGCCCAGGACGGCCGGGAGATTGCCCCGCCCGGCTCGGTCGACCTCGTGGTCAGCTTCCGCAACGTCCACAACTGGATGGCACAGGGGTGGGCGCCGCAGGCGTTCGCGCTGATGTACCGGGCACTGCGGCCCGGCGGGGTGCTCGGCGTCGTGGAGCACCGCGGCACGCCCGGAGTGGCACAGGACCCGAAGGCAAAGAGCGGCTACGTGGGCGAGGACTACGCAGTCAAGCTGATCGAGGCGCAAGGCTTTCGGCTCGAGGCGGCGTCCGAGGTGAACGCGAACCCCAAGGACACCAAAGACTATGAGCAGGGCGTGTGGACGTTGCCGCCGGTCTACCGTCTCGGCGACAAGGATCGCGAACGCTATGCGGCGATCGGGGAGAGCGACCGCTTCACTTTGAAGTTCGTCAAACCCTGAGCTTGCGCTTCCGACTCGTCACGGCGAGCCCGCTCAAGCCACTCAGCAGCAGCCACGCGGCGGCGGGCAGTGGCACCGCGGTGAGCGCGCTCGAATCGAAATTGACCACTCCGGTGACCGGTCCGCTGATGGTGGCGCCGGGCGTGATGCCGACGTTGTACTCGCTGCAGGCGACGCCGGTTCCGAGACCGGAGCACTGTGCACCGGGAACGTAGAAGAATCCCCAGGTCGCCGAGAAGTAAGCCGTGTTGCCGAAGAGCAGCGGTATGAGGATTGGGCTCGAGCCGTTCGGCGTGAGCTGCACGGCCTCGAAGATCGAGGAGTTCAGGTTCGTGTACGCAAGCTCGTTTGCGGCGGTGGGATTGCCGACGGGATCGTTGCCGAGGGAAATGGCCTCGATGGCGTCGCCGGCGGCGTACTCGGTTACGAAGACGTAGGTTCCGGACCCGAGGACCGTGTTCGAGGAGGTGTAGGAGCCGACGAGCACCCACTCTGAATCACCCGGGGTGCTCGCCGAATAGGACAGTCCCGGTGTGATGGCCCACGTGGCGTAGTTGCTCGGGGTCGCTCCGAGCCCGGTCTCGGTGAAGTTCCCTACGGTGCTCGCGCCGAGATTCACGGTTACGGTGTCAGCCTGTGCGGCGGCACTCAGTGCGAGCAGCAGCACGGTAGTCGTGAGCGGGGCATTGGGCAGACGCATACGGTGTTCTTCTTGTTAAGGGGAACGGGACCCCAAGCCAGTGTAGTTCCCACGCGGCGGCGCAGCAAGACGCTGCCCGATCTAGCTTTCGGTGGGCTTACACAGCTCGCGGGCGATGCGCCCGCCGCACGGCTACCACATCGACTTCAGGCGCGCGCTCACGTCGATCGTCGATTCCTCCGCCTCCTGCAGCGAAGCCTCGGAGAGCTGGGCGCTGCGGAACACCGTCGCATCGAACGTCTTCAGCACCTTGTCGGTGAGGAAGCGGCTGCGACCGCCGTAGACGTGGGCATCCGCCTGACGCGGCTGGCTCGTCAGGTGGAACTTGAGCGGCGCGTACAGCAGCAGGTCGTTCTGCGCACGCGTCATGGCCACGTACAGCAGCCGGCGCTCCTCGTCGATGAGCTCCGCGCGACCTGCCGCGAATTCGGACGGGAAGCTGCCATCGACCACGTTGAGCAGGTAAACCGTGTCCCACTCCATGCCCTTCGCCGAGTGCACCGTCGAGAGGACCAGGTAGTCCTCATCGAGCACGGGCTGCCCTGCGAGGTCGCTCGTGGCATCGGGGGGATCGAGCGTGAGCTCGGTGATGAAGCGCTCGCGCGAGGGATACTGGCCCGAGAGCAGCTCGAGCTGATCGAGATCGGCCAAGCGGGTATGAAAGTGCTCGTACAGCCGCTCGAAATTCGGCCTGTACCACTCGCGGGCGGCATGCACCTGGCCGCGCCACTCGCGCTGCGGATCGGCGAGGCTCGCCATGAGCTCGGTGAGCTTGCGCCATTCGATGCCGCTTTGATGCGGGGGCTTGAAGCTCTTCAGCGACTCGAACGAATGGCTCTGCGCCTCGAAATGATCGAGCGCCTCGCGCGCATGCGTCGGGCCCATGCCCGGCAGCAGCTGCAGCACGCGAAAGGCGGCGAGCGTGTTGCGCGGGTTGTCCGCCCAGCGCAGCAGGGACAGCAGGTCCTTCACGTGCGCGGCCTCGAGGAATTTCAGGCCGCCGTACTTGACGAACGGAATCTTGCGCTTGGCGAGCTCGACCTCCAGCACGTCGCTGTGACTGCCGCTGCGGAACAGCACCGCCTGGCGCTTGAGCGGGACGTTGGACTCGCGTCGCTTCAGCACCTCGCTGCAGACGGCGTCCGCCTGGGATTGCAGATCCTCGACCGTGACGAGGCGCGGCCGTGCGCCCGTGCCGCGGATGGACAGCAGATGCTTCCTGTGCTGCCGCGGCGCCTCCGCCATGAGGGCGTTGGCGGCATCGAGCACCTGCTGGGTCGAGCGATAGTTCTGCGCGAGGGTGATCACCTCGGCGCGCGGCTGGAACGCTTCCGGGAACGCCAGCATGTTCTCGACCGACGCGGCACGGAACGAGTAGATCGCCTGCGCGTCATCGCCCACCACGGTGAGGCCCGCGCCGTCCGGCTTCAGATTGCGCAGGATCTCGGCCTGCAGGCGGTTGGTATCCTGATACTCGTCCACCAGCACGTGATCGAAGTGCTCGCCGATGTGCTTCGCGAGCCGCGGCTCGCTCATCATCATGTGCCAGTAGAGCAGCAGATCGTCGTAGTCGAGGATGTTCAAGCGCTGCTTGCGCTCGACGTAGGCGCGGTACAGCCTCGTGAGCTCCGCCTCCCACTGCGCGCACCACGGGTACTGCTGCTCGAGCGATTCCTTCAGCGACTTCTGCGTGTTGATCCGGTGCGAGTAGATCGCAAGACAGGCGTCCTTGCGCGGAAAGCGCTGCTCCTTGGACGCGAGCCCGAGCTCCTGGCGCACGACGTCCATGAGGTCCGCGGAGTCGCTGCGGTCCATCACCGTGAACTGCGGGTCGAGACGCAGGTGTTTCGCGTAATGACGCAGCAGGCGATTGCCCATGGAATGGAACGTGCCCGCCCACGACAACCGCGCGCTCAGGGCCTGCGAGATGCCCCCGAGCGGCTCATTCAGCGCCACCTTGACGATCTCGCGGGCACGGCGCCGCATCTCGACGGCGGCGCGGCGCGAGAAGGTCAGCATCAGAATGCGCGCGGGATCGACGCCGTTGATCGCCAGATGCGCGACCCGGTGCGCCAGGGTGGCGGTCTTGCCGGTGCCCGCGCCTGCGACGATCAGCAGCGGACCGCACCGCACGCCCTGCTCCGGCACGCTCTCGCCGTAGCCGGCGGCCTTGCGCTGGGCGGCGTTGAGCTTCTCGAGATGTGACGCAGTCGGCATGACAGCTCACTATACGATCGGACCGAATGTGAAGGCTACCGAACGGGTTCACACGAAACTCGCGCACAATGTCGATGGCCGCACACTTGCGGTCCGACTTTCACCCCGCGCGCCACCAGCGCTCAAGAGCGCGCAGCAGCGCCTCCGTGCCATCGCCCGCACCCCCGTCGTGCGCGAAGCGCTCGCCCGGCAGATCGAGCCAAGCAGCGCCCGCGTCACCGCTCGCGGCTGCCAGCTCGGCGTCGCGATGCCCCGCGTGCCGCGCGGGATCGTGCGCGCGCGCACGCAGGCGCGCGCGGCGTTCCTGCTCGGGCAGCGTGCACCATACCTGCGCGAGCCGCACCTGAGTCCCATCGGGAGGCGCGAGCAGCGCCCGCACAGTCGCGCCGTGCTCCGTCACACGGAAGTTGCCCTCCATGAGCACGCTCACGCCGGCGGCAAGCTGCGCGCGCGCGAGCGCGAACATCACCGCGAAGCTCGCATCGCTCAAAGTGCGCGAGGCTGCTGCATCGGACGCGCCGAGACACTCGAAGAGCGCCTCCTTGATGGTGTCCTTGGCGATCACGGCCACGGCGAGGCGGCGCGCAAGCTCGCACGCGAGCGTCGTCTTGCCCGTACCCGGGGCCCCGGTGATCAGCAGCAGCCGCACGAGGCTCATGGCGCTACTGTATCTTCTCGCACATGAGCAAGCTCAAGAGCACCAGCCGATTTCGCGGTCGCGTGATCGAGGTCACCGTGGATGAGGTGGCACTGCCGAACGGCTTGCGCACCGAGCTCGAGGTCGTGCATCACCCGGGCGGCGCCGCTGTCGTCGCGCTCGATGAGCAGCGCCGAGTTTGCCTGCTGCGCCAGTACCGCTACGTCACCGGGGGCTGGGTATGGGAGCTGCCGGCGGGCAAGCTCGAGCCGGGCGAGCCGCCGCTCGCGACCGCCCAGCGAGAGCTCACCGAGGAAGCCGGCCTGACCGCCGCTCGCTGGGCGAAACTCGGTGCCTATTGGAGCTCGCCCGGTGTGTTCAACGAGGTGATCCACCTCTTCCTTGCTACCGGCCTCGCAGCCGCGGCAACCGCGCCGGAGCCGAGCGAGGTGCTCGAGGTGCACTGGGTGCCGCTCGCGCAAGCCGCGCGGCGGGCCCTCGGCGGCGACATCGATGACTCGAAGACCGCGCTCGGACTGCTGCACGCGCTGCACCACACTGCGCCAGGGAGCGGTGATCCGTGACGCGCCGCGCAGCCCCGCGACGGGGCACAGGGGTATTGTCGCGAGGAGCCGGAAGGGGCCGGCGTGGATGCAACTTATTCCCGTGGACGACCGCAAGACGAAGCCAATGCCGCCCAGCCAGCCCGGCACCGACCACCCGGCGTCCGAGCGGCGGCGCGTTGCTCGTGTGGTCCACGACGATCGCGGCTCGGCCAGTGTCGAGTGGGTGGATGCACCCAGCGACTTCGAGCGCGTCGCCCTGAGTCTCGAGGACTCGCGCCCCGCCCCCAAGCCGGGCGCCGGCTACAACCCCTACGATCGCGAAGCCGGCGCGCGTCAGCCGCCTGGCGGCGCCATCAAGGACAAGTCACCCGCGCGCCGCGATCTGCGCAAGCTCTCGGAGTGGATCAAGCAGATGCGGGAGCTCGAGGAGCGCAAGCGCCGCGGCGACACCGACGAGGAGGCGTAGGCGGCGGCCTCAGCAGCCCTGCTCGATGTGCGCCAGCTTGCGCACGTCACTGAAGCGATAGAAGCGCCGCAGCTCGGCCAGCACCTCATGCTCGCCGCGCCGTGCCCCCTGGCGCAGCAGCCGCTCCAGACGCCGGCAGAATTTCTCCGCATAGCGGCTCGCGCTGCGGTACAGGTCGATCTTGCCGGCAGCCAGCTCCGGGTCGATGCGGGTGCGCTCGAAGAGCAGCCGCAACAGCTCCGCGGGAAAACGCTCCGGCAGCTGCCGCCGCAATACCCACCAGCTCGCGACGTACTTGTCGATCTCCGCCTGCAGCTCGAGCTCGTGCAGCGACACCGACTTGTCGTGCGCGGCGTTCCAGGCGAGGCAGACGAAATGGCTCACGCCCTCGAGCGCCGTCCAGTAGTCCTGCAGGTTGCCCTCGTTGAGGGCGCGGATGGGATCGGCCTCACTCAGGCGCTCGAGCAGCTGGGGATCGAGGTACAGCGACACCCCGACCGCATCACCGTCGGACGCCACGATCAGCTGCTCATCGCTCGGGGTGTAGCGCGCCACGCTCGGCAGCGCGCGACGGTCGGTCACCAGGAAATCGTACACGTCGTGAGCAAGACTCACGTCGTAGATGCCGCCGATCAGGTCCTGTAGCTGCCTGAGAATCATCGTGGCTGCATGCGCTCCCGCACCGCGCCTCACTGCGCGGTGCGTGCCGTCATGGTCGGCGCGACGCCCAGGCGCCGCAGGATGTCGAACGAGCGGCGACTGCCGGTCTTCTGCCAGATCTCGTACAGCCGCAGGATGTCCTGGTCGCTGTGCCGGTGCGAGCTCTCGCTCACCTCGTTCAGCGCGTCGACCAGGGGCTGAAACTTCTGCGCCAGCTCGTCGAACACGCGTGCGAGCACCGGGCGCCCCCGCGTGAGCGCCTGCGCGAGCGTGCCGTAGGCGCGCCCGCCCATGGCGATGTGATAGTCGATGTCGATCAGCTTGCGCGCGAAGCTGCCGGCAAAGAAGCCCGCGATGAACAGCGACACATCACCGAGCCGCTGCAGCCCGCGGTGCCGATCGCCGCTCGTCGGCGCATCGAGCGCCTCGCACAGCATCGCAGTGAGCGGCTTCAGGCTCGTCCCGTTCGGGGTCTGCTCGTACAGCGCCTCGGAGCGAGCGAACAGCGTGAGCAGGTTGACGACGTAGTGCTCGGTCTGATCCTCGACCGCGAGATGCTGCCGCTCGAGCACGCCGTGCAGCTCGTCGCGGAAGAACTCCTGCAGATTCGGCACGGGAAGAACGTGCGCCCTATCGCCGCTGTCGCTCATAGGCCCTCGCTGCTCACCCTCTATTGAATAGAACGACCGGTCGCGCCAAAAGTTCACATCCTTTGCAATCAGGAATCTGTGACTCAGGTAGCAGAGCGAGTTAGCAGCTTCCACCGGCGAGTGCTAACAGCCACAATGCGCCGCATGAATACCTCGCAACGCCTGCTCCTGACTGCGCTGCTCGCAAGCGCCGCGCTCGCTCCCGCACTCGACCTCGCTGCTCCCTTCACGATTCAGGATCTGGTGCGCCTGCGCCGGGTGGGCGATCCGCAGGTGTCGCCGGACCTGCATCGCGTCGCCTTCGTGATGCGCGAGACGGACATGGAGGGCAACCGCGGCCGCACCAGCGTGTGGCTGCTCGAGCTCACGGGCAGCGAGACGCACACGCGGCGCCTGACGCAGGCTCCGGGCAGCGGCAATGACTGGAGCCCGCGCTGGGCCGACGGGGGCAAGACGCTGTACTTCCTGTCGACGCGCTCAGGGTCGGCGCAGGTGTGGCGACTGTCCTTCGAGGGCGGCGATGCGGCACAGGTGACCAGCTACCCGCTCGATGTCACCTCGCTCAAGGTCGCCCCGAGCGGGGATCGGATCGCTTTCAGCATGGCGGTGCTGCCGCAGTGCGCCGATCTCAAGTGCACGCACGACAGGCTCGCCGGCAAGGACAAGCCGCTCGCCTCGGGCGAGCTCTACGACCGGCTGTTCGTGCGCCACTGGGACGCCTGGAGCGATGGCACGCGCTCTCACCTGTTCACCGCACGGCTCCACGACGGCGTCGCCGCCACGCCCGCGGATATCTCCGCTGCGCTGGACGCCGACGTGCCTTCCAAGCCGTTCGGCGACGATGAGGACTACGATTTCTCCCCCGACGGACACACGATCGTCTTCAGCGCGCGCGTGGCCGGCAAGAGCGAGCCCTGGTCGACGAACTTCGACTTGTTCGAGTCGCCCGCGGACGGCGCGGCCGCGCCGCGCAATCTCACGGCCGCCAACCTGGCCTGGGATGCCCAGCCGGTGTTCCTGAAGAACGGCGACCTTGCGTACCTCGCAATGGACCGGCCGGGCCGAGAGTCCGATCGCTTCCACATCGTGATCCGCGATGCCTCGAGCGGCGTGCGGCGCGCGCTCACCCAGCACTGGGACCGCTCGGTTATCCACCTCCGGGCCATGCGCGACGGCCAGGCGCTGCTGGCGAGCGTCGACGAGTTGGGCCAGCACGCGCTGTATCTGATCGACATCCGCGGCGGCGAGCCGCGGCCGATCGTGCGGACCGGCCAGGTCACTGCCTTCCAGTCCGCGGGGCCGGGCGCGGTGGTGTACGCGCTCGCAGATCTCGCCGCGCCGGCGGACCTGTACGTCGTCGATGTGAAGGGTGGACAGCCGCGACAGCTGACGGCAGCCAACGGCGACCTCCTCGCCGGGCGGGCCATGAGCGAGTTCGAGCAGTTCAGCTTCGCCGGCTGGAACGGCGAGCCCGTGCGCGCCTTCGTGATGAAGCCCTACGGCTTCGACAGCGGCAGGCGCTACCCGGTCGCGTTCATCGTGCACGGCGGCCCGCAGTCGAGCATGGGCAACGAATGGAGCTACCGCTGGAACCCGCAGGTATTCGCAGCCGCGGGTTACGCAGTGGTGTTCGTGGATTTTCACGGCTCGACCGGCTACGGGCAGGCGTTCACGGACTCGATCAGCGGGGATTGGGGCGGCAAGCCCCTCGAGGATCTGCAGAAGGGGCTCGCAGCGGCGCTGGCGCGCTATCCCTGGCTCGACGGCACGCACGCCTGTGCGCTCGGCGCCTCCTACGGCGGCTACATGATCGACTGGATCGCAGGCAAATGGCCCGACCGCTTTCGCTGCTTGGTGAATCACGACGGGGTCTTCGATCTGAGGAGCATGTACTACTCGACCGAGGAGCTGTGGTTCCCGGAGACCGAGCAGGGCGCCCCTTACTACGAGGCCCCGCAGAACTACGAGCAGGTGAACCCCGCGGACTTCGTCTCCGCCTGGCGCACACCGATGCTGGTGGTGCACGGTGGCCTCGACTACCGCGTGCCACTGTCGCAGGGGCTCGGGACGTTCACCGCGCTACAGCGGCGGGGGATCGAGAGCCGGCTCCTTTATTTCCCCGATGAGAACCACTGGGTGCTGAAGCCGCAGAACTCCGTGCAGTGGTACGACACCGTCCTTGCATGGCTCAACGCGCACCTTAAGTGAGGCTATGAGGCCAACACGGGCGCTGCCTCAGGGTTTCTTCTGCTTCGTGCCCTTCGAATACGGGTCGTATCCGGCGCCGCCGCCGCGTCCGCCCTTGCTGTACGGATCGTAGCCGCCACCCCGATCGCGCTCCTCGAGCTGGAGCTCGTCGGACTTGGGCTTGTCCTCGATTGACAACTCCGGCGCCTCGAGCCGCTTGAGCATTCGCGAGGTGCTCTCGAGTGCATTCGCGGCCCATTTCCAGATGGCATTCCCGCGGGCATCGTGCGCCACGCGGCCCGAAGGCGGCTCCCCGCGCTCGCCGCGGGCTGGGCTCGAGGGCATGGGCTGAGCCGCGGGCCGTGCCGGCACCGTCTCCCGGGGGCCGGAAGCGGCGCTCGGGGGTCGCGGCGGCGGGGTTACCGGGGCTCGATTCGGCGGGGCGGGCGTCGGCGCCGGCCGCGGGGGCGGGGGCGCCGATCTGCCGCTGCGCACATCCTCGGTGTGCTGGAGGCGTCGCAGCCGCGTCATGGTGCTCTCGAGCGCAAGCGCGGTCTTGCCCAGCACCTTCTGAACAATGGTCGTGTCCGGCGACGGGCCGGGCTGCGGGCGCTTGTCGGGCGGCGGACCGCCCCGCTCGTTTGACATAGCAAACTCTTCGCGGCCGGGCGTGCCTGCGCGCCCGACCCAGTCATTCCCTGCGAATACTAGACCAGTTCGCCCGCTTGCGGAGTTGGTCGCCTCGCGCAAGAGTCCGGTGAGGCTATGGTGCGGCGCGACGGCGGAACAGGATCGGGTCGTCCTCGCGGCCATAGAGCGGCTTGCCATCGACATCGAAGCCGCGCTCGTTCCAGTCAAGACCGTCGTGGTCGAGGACGATGCGTGTCTCCACGGCGGCCGGGATGCCGCCCTCCGGCGCCGGCAGGTGGCATTTCTCCCGGTCGCCCTCGCCCACGAACTTGCCGTCCTTCACCTCCCAGCGCACCTCGCACCCGCTCAGCTGCTTCACGTCCGGCGGCTGCAGCGCGGTGAACAGCTCCGGATTGCGGGTGCCATTCACCCAGCGCCGCGGCTCCTTCAGCGACCATACGGTCTGCACGATGCGCCCTCCGGCGAGACTGAAGGAGTAGAGGCGCTGTTCCTTGATGTGCCCGCTCGAATCATCATCGGTGCATTGCTCGTAGAAGACATGGTCGCCGAGCATCAGCGAATCCACCGAAACGATCTCGAGCGCGGCCGCGGCATGCGGCGGGTGTCCGCTCTTCAGCTCCGCCGCCCGCTGCGCGCGGTTATCGTAGCTGCCCGGCAGCCAGTGGCTGAGCTGCGTTAGCTGCAGCTCGGTGACCTTGTCTTTGCGCGCCCCATCGCTCGCGCAGCCGGCGGCGGCAAGCACAACGGCGATCCCGAGGAGCGTGCGCACGGCCTCAGCCATAGGTCGCGCGCCATTCGGCCCGATACGACAGGCCGAGGGTGATGAGGCGCTCGAGCAGCTCCTCATAGCCAAGGCCCGCGGCGCGCGCCGACTCGGCGAAGTCCTCCGCCGCCTCGAGATTGGGATTGGCATTCGCCTCCAGGACGTACACGTTGCCCTCCTGCGTCACGCGAAAGTCCATGCGCGCGTAGCCGGACAGCCCGAGCGCACGGTAGATGCGCCGCGAGAGCTTGTCGAGGCGCGCGAGCACCGCCGGCGGCAGGTCGGCGGCGGCGCGTGTGGTGATGCCGTAGCGTTGCTGGTAGCGCTTGTCCCATTTCACCTTCCGCGTGGCGATCGCCGCGAGCGAGTCGGGCATCGAGCCGAAGATCATCTCCCATACCGGCAGGCGCGTGAGGCGCTCGTTGCCGAGCACGCCGACGTACAGCTCACGTCCCGCGATGTACTCCTCGACGAGCGCATCGGATTTCACCTGCTCGTGCACGAACTCTATCCGTTCCTTGAGCTTCGTGGCGTCATCCACCACGGAGGCCTGAGCAATGCCAAGCGAGGCATCCTCCACCGTCGACTTGACGAACAGCGGAAAGCGCAGGCGGCGCGGCACGTGAAAGCGTGCACCGCGGCGGAACACGATGAACTGCGGCGTGGGTATGCGATGAAAGGAAAGCAGCTGCTTGCACAGCGACTTGTCGCGCGACAGGAGCAGGCCGCGCGGGTTGCAGCCGGTGTAGGGCTGGCGCATCAGCTCGAGGAATGCGACGACGTGCTGGTCGTAGGTGACGATGCCGTCGAATTCCTCCAGCAGGTTGAACACCACATCGGGGCGCCATTCGGCGATGGTGCTTCTGAGCTCGGTCAGGCTGTCCAGCACCCCGAGGCAGCGCACCTCGTGGCCGCGGCGCTTCAACGTCGAGATGACGTCGTACTCGGTGCGCCATTCGTCGATTTCCTTGTCGCTGCGGCCTTCGAGGCTCTCGGGCGGCACCAGGCTCGCGTGCACCACGACGAGCGCTCTCTGCTTCTTCATAGCGGGAGCTGCGGGGTCTCACCTTGCGCATACAGGACGGCGAGGCGTGCGAGGATCGAGTGCGCCTCGCTGCCGGCGCTCCGGCGGCTGGCGCGCACGTACAGCTTCAGAGCATCGCAGCGTTCGATGAGCATGCGCAGAATCTGGTAGACACTATAGCGCTCGATTCCCTGCTCGCGCGACACCGCGGCGACCAGCGCGCTCTTGCGCGCGCGCAGCACCGTTGCCGCGCGCACGGCCCCGGGTCGCGCCATCTCGGTGCTGAACACCTTCTTGAGCAGATGGTCCGCGAGCCCCCGCCGGTAGCGTCGCTGGCGGGCGAGCTTGCGACGGTAGTACTGCGCCAGGGTGCGCGTGTCCGCGGAGAGCGGCTCGACGCGCAGCCGGTTGGCGACCGGCGGGCGCCGTCCGCGCACGCTCTGCATCAGCTCCTCGACGAGCTGCAGCTTGTGGAATGCCGGCCAGCGCGCGTAGGTCGTGCGCCAGTCGGAGTGCGGCTTCAGCCACACCGCGAAA
>Ga0335081_10014803_pt1 | contig 12620 bp, 9 predicted proteins | sample Lox_Sample_35_FD_206713 | JGI IMG/M metagenome (GOLD analysis project Ga0335081, IMG submission 206713) | Soil microbial communities from Loxahatchee National Wildlife Refuge, Florida, United States - Lox_Sample_3.5 | ecosystem: Environmental > Terrestrial > Soil > Wetlands | place: USA: Florida...
GGAGTTCGAGATCGTGAGCGTCAGCTTCGATCCCAAGGACACGCCGGAGATAGCAGCCTCCAAGAAGCAGATGTATCTGCGGCGTTACGCGCGCCCAGGCACCGCCAACGGCTGGCACTTCCTCACGGGCGATGAGGCGAACATCCGCGCTCTGACCGTCGCGGCCGGCTTCCATTACAAGTACGATGCGAAAACCGACCAGTTCGCGCACGCCAGCGGGATCATGATCGCCACACCGGAAGGGCGCCTCTCGCGATATTTCTACGGCGTGGAGTACGCGCCGCGCGACGTGCGCCTCGGGCTGGTGGAGGCGTCGCAAAACAAGATCGGTACTCCCGTCGACCAGATGCTGCTCTTCTGCTTCCACTACGATCCGGCAACCGGCAAGTACGGCGCAATCGCCATGGGCCTGGTCCGATTCGCCGGAGCCGCCTTCGTTCTGATCTGCGGCACGTTTCTGCTGATCGTTTTCCGGCGCGAATCGAGGGCAGGCAAGCAACGTCCAGGACGGGCCGGGTAATTTTCGAGATGGGTACACTACGCTTATTTCCGGAACAGGCGTCCACGTTCGCACCCGAGGTGGACCACCTACTCTACTTTCTTCTGGTGGTCGCGGTCTTCTTCACACTGCTGATTTTCGGCGCGATCTTCTATTTCGCGGTGCGCTACCGGCGCCGCTCCGAGCAGGAACTGCCGCACGTGGCGCACGGCGGCATGGCGCTCGAGATCCTGTGGACCGTCATTCCCTTCGGCCTCACCATGGTGATGTTCACGTGGGGCGCCGCGATCTTCTTCCGCCAGAGCCGTCCGCCCGACGACGCCCTGAATATCGATGTAGTGGGCAAGCAGTGGATGTGGAAGCTGCAGCACATGGAGGGACAGCGTGAGATCAACGAGCTGCACATCCCGCTGGGGCGCCCCATCAAGCTCACGATGACATCGGAAGACGTGATCCACAGCTTTTTCATACCGGCCTTCCGGACCAAGCAGGATGTGGTTCCGGGGCGGTATTCCACCACCTGGTTCCAGCCCACTAAGGCCGGCAGGTATCATCTGTTCTGCGCGGAGTATTGCGGCACGCGGCACTCCGGGATGATCGGGTGGATTTACGTCATGGAGCCCCGGGACTACGAGGATTGGCTGGCCGGCGGCACCGCCACAGGAACACTCGCGGAGAACGGCCAGAAGCTGTTTCAGAGCCTGGCGTGCAACAACTGCCACAAGGACGACAACTCCGGACGCGGCCCAACGCTGGTCGGCCTGTTCGGCAAGAACGTGCAACTCGCGGGTGGAGGCACGGTGAAAGCAGACGAGAATTACATCCGCGAATCGATCCTGCAACCCTCGGCGAAGATCGTGGCCGGCTACTCGGCGGACATGCCGACGTTCCAGGGCCTGGTCACCGAAGAGCAGGTTTTGCAACTGGTGGAATACGTGAAGTCGCTGGCGCCCAAGTCGCCAGCCCCAACCGCAACCATGGAAAGTGCCCCCGGAGCTGCACCGAGAAATCGCTAATATGATTACCCAAGCGGTTCAAGAACGAGAGCATTACTTAAACGCCAGCTACGGCATGAAGTCGTGGCTCCTCACCAAGGACCACAAGCGCATCGGCCTGCTGTATCTCGCCACCGTCACGCTGTTCTTCTTCCTGGGTGGCGCGTTTGCGACCCTGATCCGCATCGAACTGCTGACTCCCACGGGCGGGCTGGTCTCGTCGGAGACCTACAACAAGCTGTTCACCATGCACGGCGTGGCGATGGTGTTCTTCTTCCTGATTCCTTCGATCCCCGCCACGCTCGGAAACTTCTTCCTGCCGATGATGATCGGTGCGCGCGACCTGGCCTTTCCCAGAATCAATCTGCTGAGCTGGTATCTGCTGGTGATCGGCGGGCTCTTCAGCCTGTTCGCCATGCTGGCCGGCGGCGTGGATACCGGCTGGACATTCTACACGCCATACAGCACCACCTATTCGAACACGTGGGTGATTGCCACGGGCCTGGGGATTTTCATCGCGGGCTTTTCTTCGATTCTGACGGGGCTCAACTTCGTCGTCACCGTGCACACCATGCGCGCTCCCGGGATGACCTGGTTCCGGATGCCGCTGTTCGTGTGGGCGAACTATGCCACGGCGCTGATTCAGATCCTGGGGACGCCGGTGCTGGCGGTGACCATCGTCCTGCTCTTCTGCGAACGCGTATTTCACATCGGGATTTTCGACCCGACGCTCGGCGGCGACCCGGTGCTCTTCCAACACCTATTCTGGTTCTACTCCCATCCCGCCGTGTACATCATGGTGCTGCCCGCGATGGGCGTCATCAGCGAGCTGATCTCCACGTTTTCACGCAAGCCGGTGTTCGGGTACGGATTCGTGGCGGCCTCCAGTATGGCGATCGCGGTGCTTGGATTCCTGGTGTGGGGCCATCATCTCTTCGTCAGCACGCAGTCGGTCTACGCGGGCCTGGTTTTCTCGTTCCTCAGTTATTTCGTCGCGATTCCGTCTGCCATCAAGGTCTTCAACTGGACGGCCACGCTGTACAAGGGCTCGATATCGTACGCCACGCCGATGCTCTACGCTTTCGGGTTCATCGGGCTGTTCACCATCGGCGGGCTGACCGGGCTCTTCGTGGCCTGCCTCGGCATCGACGTGCACGTCACCGACACCTACTTCGTGATCGCGCATTTCCACTACATCATGGTGGGTGGCACCATCATGGCATACCTCGGCGGACTGCACTACTGGTGGCCGAAGATGACGGGGCGCATGTATCCGGAAGGGTGGGCCAAGCTCTCGGCCCTGGTGATCTTCCTCGGCTTCAACCTGACCTTCTTCCCGCAGTTCATCCTCGGCTATCTGGGGATGCCGCGCCGCTACCACGTCTACCCCGAGGAGTTCCAGGTTCTGCACGTCCTCTCGACGGCAGGCGCATCGGTGCTCGCGGTGGGCTACGTCATCCCCATGATGTATTTCGTCTGGTCGCTGCGGTGGGGGAAAATGGCGGCTGCCAATCCGTGGGGAGCGTCGGGCCTGGAGTGGCACACGCCTTCGCCGCCGCCCTCGCACAATTTCGAAGAGACTCCGGTGGTGACCCAGGGCGCATACGACTATCGCGGCGTAATCGGGGAGGTGATCGAAGTTGGCTAGTCCGGCACATGCGGAATCGCTCGCACTGCGCGAACAGTTCGATACCGCCGCGCAGCAAAAAGACGCCTCGACGTTGGGGATGTGGATCTTCCTCATCACCGAAATCATGTTCTTCGGCGGCATGTTCCTGGCTTACACGGTGTATCGCGGGACGTTTCCGCTGGTGTTTGCCGTGGCCAGCTCGAGCCTGAACGTTTATATCGGAGCGGCCAACACCGTGGTGCTGCTCTGCAGCAGTTTCACGATGGTGCTGGCGGTGCGCGCCGCCCAACTCGGCCAGCAGCGCGCCATCATCTTCTTTCTGATTTTGACCCTCCTGCTGGGCGGCGTGTTCCTGGGCGTCAAGGCTTACGAGTGGAACGAGAAGTTCGAGGAGCATCACATCCCGGGAGCGACCTTTCACCTGGAAGGCGTCGCGCCCGATCAGCAGGGTCACGCCCAGTTGTTCTTCTCGCTGTATTTCGCCATGACGGGGCTGCACGCCCTCCACATGGTGATCGGGGTGGGCATCCTGACGGTGCTGATTCTCCAGACCCGGAAGGGAAGGTTCACTGCCGACTACATGACACCGGTGGACGTCGCGGGGCTGTACTGGCACTTTGTCGATATCATCTGGATTTTCCTGTTCCCCCTGTTGTACCTGATTGACCGCCATTTGAAATAGCCATGTCTGCACCATCGCACCAACACATCGATAGCGTCGGGCTCTACTTCCTGGTCTTCGCCGGGTTGATCGTACTGACGATTGTGACCACCGCCGTCGCATTTGTAGACCTGGGTCCGTTCAGCGTGGTCGTCGCGCTGGTGATCGCGGTCTGCAAGATGCTGCTGGTGGCGCTGTTCTTCATGCACATTCGCCACAGCACCAAGCTGACCAGGCTGGTGGTGCTCGGCGGTCTGCTCTGGCTCGGGATTCTGCTCACTCTCAGTATGAGCGACTTCGTGACGAGAGGCGCCTTGGGAGTGCCGGGCCGGTAAGGCTCCGATGATGTGGCGCAGGCACTCCTGCCTGCCGCGCCGGCACTCCTGCCGACGCTTTTTGGCCGCCACCAAGCCTGTCCCGCCGTGGGAACTCCTGTGTCATTGTGCGTTCATCTTCAGTCTTGCACAATAAAAAAGGAGTTCCCCGTTGCGCATCCTGCTGGTAGAAGACGAGTCCCGGGTGGCCGGCTTTATCGCCAAGGGTCTGCGCGAACAGTCTTACGCCGTCGATATCGCGCGCGACGGCGAGCGGGCCATCTACTACGCCGCGGTCAACGAATACGATCTCGTCATCCTGGATGTCATGCTTCCAGTGAAAGATGGACACGCGGTGTGTCGGGAACTGCGGGCGTCCGGAAGCCGCCTTCCTATCCTGATGCTCACCGCCCGCGATGCGGTGGACGACCGCGTCGCGGGCCTCGATTCCGGCGCCGACGACTACCTCACCAAGCCGTTCGATTTCAAGGAACTGCTGGCGCGCCTCCGGGCCCTTCTGCGGCGCTCCGCGACGTTGCGTCCGCGTGTGGCGCGCATCGCCGATCTCACGCTCGACACCGGCAGTCACGCCGTCACTCGCGCGGGGCGGGCTTTGACCCTCACCGCCAAGGAGTATGCGCTTCTGGAATTCCTGCTGCTCAACGAAGGCCGCGTGGTGGGGCGCGAGCAGATCGCGCAGCACGTCTGGGACGAAAACTTCGATCCTTTTTCCAACGTGATTGATGTCTACATCAAGCGCCTTCGCGACAAGCTCGATACGGGCTACGGCACAAGGCTGATCCACACACGTCGCGGCGAAGGCTACATCATGACCCCGCAACCGGGGGCCGGGGATGAATAAGCCAGCGCCGCGGATCATCGGAAGCCTCCGGCTGCAGCTCGCGGTCTGGTACCTGGCCTTCTTTTCGCTGCTGTTCGTCCTGTTCGGAATCTATCTCTACGGTGTTCTCTCCAACGCCCTTCAGAAACGCCTGGACGAGACCCTGGCCTCGCAGGCCAATACCGTGGCCAGTCTTTTCCAGGACGAACTGGAGGAGATGAAGGGCGACGTCCCCAAAGCCGCCGCCGAAGCAGTCTCGGAGATGAACCTCCACGGCGGCATCGTGGCCATCTTCGGCGGGGGACAGATGCTGGCGTCCAGCGGCACCGTTTCGTCACAAGCTCTCGACGCGGCCGTAATCGAGGCAGCCTTGCGCGCGGAAACCGACCTGTCGCTTCCATTGCCTCACCTCGGCAAGAACGGCGCGCGCGCGTCCGTGCATCGTATGAGCGCCAACCACGGAGCGCCATACCTGATCCTGGCGGTGGAGTCTCTGGACTCCATTGCCGCCAGCCTGCAAGTAGTGCGCGAGGTGCTGATCTTCGGAATGCCCATCCTTCTGGCGCTCGCGGGAATCGGGGGCTATTGGCTGACCACGCGCAGCCTCGCGCCGCTCTCCTGGATGGCCGAACAGGCGCGCGACATCACTGGCAATAATCTTCACAAGCGCCTCGAAATCGGCGACGCCGCGCGCGAGCTTACGACCCTGTCGGCCTCTTTCAACGAATTACTGTCGCGTCTGGACCAGTCGTTTGCCGGCATGCGGCGGTTTGTGGCGGACGCCTCGCACGAGCTGCGCACGCCGATCTCGGTGATCCGGGGCGAGGCGGATGTGGCGCTTTCGCACGACCGCTGCGACGCCGAGTATCGCGAATCGCTCGCCATCATCCTGGACGAATCCCGCCGCCTGTCGCGGCTGGTGGATGATCTGCTCAACCTGGCGCGCGCCGATGCCGGCAAGGTGCGGCTCCAGCCTCAGGACTTCTACTTCAATGAGTTGCTGGGCGACTGCTGCCGGTCGGTACAGTCCCTGGCATCGGCGCGCCAGATCCACCTGGAGTGCCAGTGCGCAGGGGACGTCCCGTTCCGCGGCGACGAGGAGTTGCTTCGGCGCCTGGTGGTGAACCTCCTCGACAACGCCATCCGCTACACTCCGCCCGGCGGGAAAGTCTCGGCGTCGCTCGACGCAGTGGGGCCGGACGTGCGTGTCCGCGTCGCCGACACCGGGATCGGAATCTCGCCGGAGGCTGCCGAGCATGTCTTCGAGCGGTTCTATCGCGCCGACAAAGCGCGTTCGCGCGCCGATGGAGGATTCGGCCTCGGCCTCGCGATCGTGAAGTGGATTGCGGAGTCCCACCACGGAGCTGTGGAGTTGAGCAGCCGGCCGGAGTTGGGCAGCGTCTTCACGGTAACGCTGCCGCGTTGATTCATCCTCCGTTAATCTCGCGAATCCTATACTGGGGTTCTCACTACATGTCTAAGATACCGATCCTGTTGCTGGCCCTCTGCCAGGGCGCGTTCGGCCAGACACCAGCTTCCCCGCCCCGCCAGAATCCGGGACCGGGCGCGATCGTTTTGACCCTGCAGGACGCTCTCCAGCGGGCGAGGCAATACGCCCAGCAGGTCTACACGGCCAACATTGCGGCGCTGTCGGCGCACGAGGATTCCGTGCAGGCCAAGGCCGCCCTGCTGCCCACCCTCAACGCTCTCAGTCAGTACATCTACACCCAGCCGAACGGCACGCCAAGCGGCACCTTCGTCTCCAACGACGGACCGCATGTCTACAACGATCAGGGTCTCGTCCACGGTGAGATATTCAATCCCGAGAGACGCGCCGATTATCGCCGGATCCTGGCCGCCGAAGCCGTGGCGCGCGCCAAGGCGGATCTCGCGGCTCGCGGCCTGGTGGCGACCGTGGCGCAGAACTTCTACAGCGTGGCGGTGGACCAGCGGAAAGTTGCCAACGCGCAGCAGAGCCTCACCGAAGCGCAGCAACTGCTCGACATCACGCAGAAGCAAGAGGCGGGCGGAGAGGTCGCCCATTACGACGTGCTGAAGGCACAGATTCAATTGGACCAGCGGGAGCGCGACGTGCAGGAAGCTCGGCTGGCGCTCGACAAAGCCCGCCTCGGATTCGCCGTTCTGCTGTTCCCGGATTTCACCCAGGACTATTCCGTGGCCGACGATCTGGACACCGCGCCGCCGCTGCCGCCCTTCTCCGAAATTCAGACCATGGCCGGCAATAACAGCCCCGATATGCGCGTCGCTCAGGCCACCGTGGAGCAGCAGACCCATGCGCTGGCGGTGGCGAAGGCCGGCTATCTCCCGAGTGTTTCGATGGACTACTTCTACGGCATCAATGCCAACCAGTTTGCCATCCATAACCGCGAGGGACAGAATCAATTAGGCAATGTCGTGCAGGCCCAGGTGAACATTCCTGTCTGGACCTGGGGCTCGGTGCGCAGCAAGGTGAGGCAGGCGGAGTTACAACTGACACAGGCGAGAAACGACTTGAGCTTTACGCAGCGCAACCTGCTTTCCGAGTTGAGCCAGTTTTATCTGGAAGCCCACGTGGCCTCCTCGCAGATCGGCTCGCTGCGGCTTTCTATGGAGCGCTCTCAGGACGCCCTGAAGCTGACTTTCCTGCGCTACCAGGCAGGAGAGGCGACGATCCTGGAGGTCGCCGACGCGCAGACCACGCTCGTCCAGGCACGCAACGCGTATGGCGATGGCCTGGTACGATATCGGCTCGCGCTGGCCAATCTTCAGACGCTGACGGGGGTGTTTTAGCCCATGACGAAGAACAGGGGTTGGGGACAAGGGGTTGGGGGTTGGGGCCTGGCGGCCGCTCTGCTGCTTACCGCCGCTTGCAACAAGAAAGAGGCTGAGCCGCCTGAGGCTCCGGCGCCCGTGCAGGTGACAGCGGCAACGCAGGACACCATCCGTCGCATCGTGGCGGGCGACGGCGTGCTCTTCCCGCTCGACCAGTACACCGCGATGCCGAAGATTCAGGCCCCGGTGCAGAAGTTCTATGCGAATCGCGGCGACCACGTCAAATCCGGCCAGCTGCTCGCCGTGCTCGACAACCGCGACCTCAAAGCCGCGGCCGATGCCAACAAAGGACAGGTAGCCCAGGCGGAGTCCAACTATCGGGCCACCACACTGGCCACGATCCCCGAATCGGTGGTGAAGGCGAGTACCGATGTCGAATCCGCCAAACAGCAGTTGGACGCGGCCGCCAGGGCGCTCGAAAGCAGGAAGTCGCTGCTCGCGCAAGGCGCGATCGCGCGCAAGCTGGTGGACGACCAGCAGGTCGTATGGGCGCAGGCCAAAGCGCAACTGGACGCCGCCCAGGAGCACCTTCGCGTCCTGACGGCGGCGGGTCGGCAGGAGCAGATCGCGGCTGCCCAGGCGCAGATCGAATCGGCTAAGGGGCAATTCCAGTCGGCCGAAGCTCAGGTCGCCTATACCGAAATCCACACTCCCATCGGCGGCGTGGTGGCCGACCGCCCGATCTATACCGGAGACATGGCCAGCCCCGGTTCTCCGCTATTCGTGATCATGGACATCTCGCGCGTGGTGGCGCGGCTGAACGTTCCCCAGTCCCAGGCCGATGCCATCAAACTGGGCCAGGAGGCCGAGCTTTCCGTGACCGGCATCGATCAGCCGGTGAAAGGCAAGGTCATCGTCGTCAGCCCCGCAACCGATGCCAACAGCACCACCGTGCAGGTCTGGGTGCAGGCCGACAACCCCGGCGAGCGTCTGAAGCCTGGCGCTGCGGTCCACGGCAAGATCATCGCCGACGCGATCAAAACGGCGACCGTCGTGCCCGCAGCCGCGATTCTTCCGGGAGAAGAAGGCGGGACTGCGGTGCTGGTGGTTGGTTCGGATTCCATCGCTCACAAGCGGCCCGTACAACTGGGCGTGCGCGAAGGCGACAAACAGCAGATTCTCACCGGCGTCCGCCCGGGCGAATCGGTCGTGGTGGTGGGCGGCTTGGGCGTGGACGATAAGGCCAAGGTCAGGATCGTGGATGCCACCGTTCAGGAGTCCGATGACGAGGACAATCCCGAACCCGAGTCCAAGCCCTCGCCCACCAAGGGCGACCAGAAGAAGGAAGAGGCGAAACCGAAAGCCCAATGAGCGAACTTTCGACATTGCCCCCCATTCCGACCGAGGCGGAAGCTCCGCACTGGACGGCGCGCCACGGCAAGCCCATCGTGTTCGTGATTGTCACGATGGTGGCAGTCGGCATCTACCTGGCGCTCAGCATTCCGGTCGCGGTCTTTCCCGACACCAACTTTCCACGCATCGTGGTGGGCGTGGACAACGGCGTTTTTCCCATCGACCAGATGATGGTGACGGTGACCAAGCCGCTCGAAGAAGCGGTGAATATCGTCCCGGGCCTCGACCATCTGTGGTCCATCACCAGCCGCGGCACGGCGGAAATCGACCTCTTCTTCAACTGGAATGTGGACATGTACCGCACGCTGGAGTTGGTGAATGCAGCGATGGCGCGCATTCAGCCGACTTTGCCGCCGACCGCCAAGATCACCGCGCAGCGCCTGACGTTCGCGGCGTTCCCCATTATGGGATACAGCCTGACCTCGAACACCATTCCGCAAACCACGCTGTGGGAGATGGCCAACTACGAGCTCAAGCCGCGCCTCAACCGGCAGTCAGGCGTGTCTCAGGTCGTGGTCCAGGGCGGTCAGGTTCCGGAATTCGAAGTCCAGCCGGATCCATCGAAGCTGATCCAATCGCAAATCACCATTCCCAACATCGTAGACGCCATCGGCCGCAGCAATATGATCGATTCGCCGGGGCTGATGGAAGCGAACCATCAACTCATCCTCGGTCTCGTCAGCGGCCAGACGAAGACCCCGGACGAGATCGCCAATATCACGATCAAAACAGCGCCCAACGGCACGCCCATCCGCATCGGGGACGTAGCCAAAGTCACGCCTTCGGTGATGCCGGTCTACACGCGCGTCACCGCCAACGCCAAGCCGGCGGTGCTGCTGAACTTCTATCGCCAGCCCGACAGCAACACGGTGGAGGTGGCCAACGCCGTCCATGCCGAAATCGAGCGGATCCGCAAGGAGTTGCCCAAGAGCGTACAGATCCAGCCCTTCTACGACCAGTCGCTGCTGGTGACGGAATCCATCAAGGGAGTGCGCGACGCCATCCTGCTGGGGCTCGTTCTGGCTTCGCTGATCATGGTGCTGTTCCTTCGCGACTGGGGCACATCGCTGGTAGCCGGCCTGGTGATACCCGCCACCATCGCGATTACCTTCATCGTTTTGAAGGTCATGGGCGAGAGCTTCAACCTGATGACGCTGGGCGGCCTGGCGGCGGCGGTCGGACTGGTGATCGACGACGCCATCGTGGTGGTGGAGAACATCGTCATGCACCGCGACTCGGGCCAGTCGCGCGCAGAGGCGATCCGCAGCGCCATCAGCGAGATTCGCATCCCCTTGGTCGGCTCCACGATCACTCCGATCGTGGTGTTTCTTCCACTGATCGGCATCACGGGCATTACGGGCGTGTTCTTCCGCGCTTTGGCCGTGACAGTCGGCGTGTCCCTGCTGACTTCGCTTGCCCTGGCGCTGACCTGGACCCCGACGCTGAGCCATTACCTCCTGCGGTCGGCGGGCGGCCGGCAGCAACGCTCCCATGGAGATGAGACTGTGCCGCCCTGGCTGATGCGTCCGTACGAGAGCATCCTGCGATTCACCCTCGAGCACAAGCTGGTGCTCCTGGTCTTCTCGCTGCTGGTCATCGGCGGATCATATTACTGCTGGAAGAATCTGGGCTCGGACAACCTGCCGCCCATGGATGAAGGCGGATTCATCGTAGACTACGTGACGCCTCCGGGCGCTTCACTCGACGAGACCAACCGGATCATCACTCACCTGGAGCAGATCCTGGCGAAGACCCCCGAGGTGGAAGGGACATCGCGCCGCACCGGCTTACAACTCGGTCTCGCACAGGTGACGGAAGCCAACACCGGCGATATTTCCGTGAAGCTCAAGGCCGATCGCAAGCGCTCCACCGACGACGTGATCGCCGACGTTCGCGCCCGCATGAAAAAAGCCGAACCCACCGCGGACCTCGACTTTCCCGAGATGCTGCAGGACCAAATCGGCGACCTCACCAGTTCGCCCAAGCCGGCGGTGATCAAAATGTTCAACAACGACCCCGAGCTGCTCAACAAGTGGGCGATCTCGGTGGGCGACAACCTCAAGAAGATCCCCGGTGTGGTGGATGTGGTGGGGCTCGAAGACACGATCAGCGGTCCCGCCGTACAGTGGAACGTAGACCAGACAACGACGGCGCGCGCCGGCTTCACACCGCAGGAACTGGAGACGGATACCAGCGCCGTCCTGCAAGGCGAGCCGGCCACTACGCCGGTCGTAGTGAACGATCGCGCCTATACCATCCGTGTACGTTTCCCCGCGGAGACGCGCGCCACCCTGGAATCTATTCGCAACACCACGCTCGTCAGCAGCACCGGGAAGACGGCAACGCTTGGCTCACTGGCCGCTCCGGTCGAGATTCCGGGGCAGACCGAAATCCGCCGCGACAACCTGCAGCGCGAGGCGGAGGTGACCGCTCGCTTCGAAGGCATGAGCCTCGGCGAGGGAATCAGGAAAGTGCAGCAGGCCATCGCCGATATGAACGTGCCGCCCAGCATTCGCATCCAGTACGGCGGGCAGTACGAGGAACAGCAGAAATCGTTCAAGGATCTGGCATTCGTGCTGGCGCTGGCGGTCCTGCTGGTGTTCACGGTGCTGCTGTTCGAGTTCGGCAACTTCGCCGCGCCGGTGGCAGTGCTCTCTTCCGCGCTGTTATCCACGTGCGGCGTGTTCGTGGCACTCCTGGTCACGCACACGACCATCAATCTGTCCTCGTACATGGGCGTGATTATGGTGATCGGCATCGTGGCCAAGAACGGCATCCTTCTGCTGGATGCCGACCAGAAATTCCGCGCGGAAGGCACTCCGCCGGAAGAGAGTATGATTCGCGCGGGCGAGCGACGTCTTCGCCCTATCATGATGACCGCGCTGGCCACCGTGGCCGGCATGCTTCCGCTGGCGTTTGCTTTAGGCGCCGGCTCTCAAATGCTGCAACCTCTGGCCATCGCGGTGATCGGGGGCATTCTCGCCTCGATGGTCCTTTCACTGGTGGTGACTCCGGCCGTCCGCTACTACCTGGGAGGCCGGGCGTAATTTCGAGGCAGGCCACCCGCCTGCCCGTCATATAAAGGAAACTGACGATGAAGAAGCTTCTCACTTTCGCACTGCTGGCCTCCACGGCGTTCGCGGCCGAAGGCTACAAGATAATCACCAAGTACAAGATCGGCGGCACCGGCGGCTGGGACTACGTGGCCGTGGACCAGGTCAATCGCCGCATCTACGCATCCCACGCGACCATCGTCGAGGTGCTGGATGCCGATTCCGGCAAGGTGGTGGGCCAGATCAAGGACCTCCACGGCGTACACGGCATCGCCGTCGCGCCCGACCTCAACAAGGGATTCATCACCAACGGACAGTCCAACAGCGTGACGGTGTTCAACCTGAAGACCCTCGAGAAGACCGGCGAGCCGGCGGCCGGAAAGAACCCCGACGCGGTGTGCTACGAACCCAAAACCAAGCGGGTGTTCGCCATGAATCACAC
>Ga0335081_10014804_pt1 | contig 12619 bp, 11 predicted proteins | sample Lox_Sample_35_FD_206713 | JGI IMG/M metagenome (GOLD analysis project Ga0335081, IMG submission 206713) | Soil microbial communities from Loxahatchee National Wildlife Refuge, Florida, United States - Lox_Sample_3.5 | ecosystem: Environmental > Terrestrial > Soil > Wetlands | place: USA...
CCGCGATTCGTCGGCGCGGTATTGGTCGGAGCCTACGGATATTTTCTCTGGAAAGGGCTGCTCGGCTGAAAAATGTGGCAGTCCCGCCGCGCGGGACCGGTCCGCTCAAATTTCCCGTCCAAAATGATCCGAGCCGGCTCGCGTCGGCGCCCACGAATTCAACCCCTTCTGAAAAGCTGCGTGTCGCTGGAGAGGCCCACCGGATGGGCACGGACCCGGTCCGCCAGTTCCGCGAACGGCACCTGCGCGTCCAGCCAGCGGGGGTTTTTCGTGATCGCATCCATGGACTCGCGCGTGTTGTTGCAGATCAGATAGACGCCGGCGCCCAAAACCAGGAACGACTCGAAACCCGTCCCGATGCCGTGCCGCGCAAATTCAAAATCGCCGGCGCCATACTGTCCGCCGACCAGTTCGGCGCGCAAGGTCCCCAGGTCCTTCGCGAAATTTTTGAGAAAATCGTCGTTGCGCGGGCCGAGGTAAACCAGAATGCGCGCCTTGTTTTGCACCAGGGAGACAATGGCCCACTCGTCAAAAACCACACTGCCGTATCGCTCGTTCATCCGGGCAGCGCATTTCTTGATCTCGCTGGTGATTTCGTCCAATGTCATGACGCGCCCTAAAAAAGCAATTTTGTTGCCATGAAACAAGGCAATTCCAGCGCGCCCCGCCACCGGCAATTTTGAGAGTGCGCGCGCCGCCGCAAGTTAATAGCGTTTCAAAAGTGCAACCGCCAACATCGTCCCAAAATCAGCCAGCGCCCGGCGCCGGTGGAGAAATGACGTCCTGGGTTCATTGGTCGCTCACCATGCTGGTGGCGGCGTGTTTTGCCGCTGCGCTCATCCTGCTCTGGACTTCCGCCAACCTGCCGGAGCAGCCGGAATGGCCGGACGCACTGCTGCTTTCGCTGGCCACCGCCAGCACGGTCGTCGCGCTGTTGCGGCGGTTGCCCGTGCAAAATGTTTTGTGGGCGGCGCTGATTATCGCGGTCATCAGCGGGACGGCGCACGCGCTGAGTGAGATTACCGACCTGCCCTTCGGTCCATTTGTGTTCGGGCCGGAAGCCGGACCGAAACTCTTCAAAACCCTGCCTTGGGCGATGCCGCTGCTCTGGGTCTTCGCCCTCTTGAACTCGCGCGGCGTGGCGCGGTTGATTCTGCGTCCGTGGCGGAAGACGAAGACCTATGGCTTTTGGGTCATCGGCTTCACGACCGCGCTGGTGATGCTGTTTGATTTCGCCCTCGATCCATTCGCCTCGCGCGTGAAACATTACTGGCTCTGGACCCCGACAAAATTTCCGGTCACCTGGCTGGGCGCACCGCTGGTGAATTTTCTCAGTTGGGCGGTTGTGGCGTTGCTCATCCTGGCATTCGTCACGCCGCTGTTGATCAACAAACGGCCCCGGGGAAGAAGTTCGCCGGATTACCATCCGCTTGGCCTTTGGCTGGGCGCATTGCTGCTCTTTGGGGGTGCGTCGGCTTTGCAAGGGCTTTGGCCGGCGGCCGCGCTGGACGCCGGTATCGGCCTGGTCACGGCTGTTTTTGCGATTCGCGGCGCCGGTTGGTGAAGGTTGTGTCTTCCAATTCCTTCCGTCTGGTGATTTTAAACCGCGCCACCCGCGGGCCATCCGTCTCTTCAACGCGCAGTTCGCAGGCGCCAACGGTCAACGCGTCGCCAACTTTGGGAAAACCGCCCAGCCGCCGGGTGATCCAGCCGCTGGCGGTGGCCGCGCCTTCCGCGCGCCCGATTTCGCCGACGAGTTTTTCCAATTCGTGCAAAGGCAGCGCGCCGGAGGCTTCCCACACATTTTCATTCACCCGCGTCAATTCCGGCTTTTCCTCATCGAACTCGTCCTGAATCTGGCCGACCAGTTCTTCGAGCACGTCTTCGAGCGTGACGATGCCGACGGTGCCGCCATATTCGTCCACGACGATGGCAAAGTGCAGCTTTCGTTCGAGAAACAACTGGAGCAATTTTTCCAGCCGCCCGGTCTCCGGCACATAAACCAGCTTGCGCGCCGCCGGCAGCAAATCCCCCGCCGTGCGCGCCCGGTCACGCAGCGCGTAAAGGTCCTTGATGTGAACCACGCCGCGCGTCCGGTCCAAATCGCCGCTCTCGCACAGGGGAAAGCGGGAGTAGCGCGTCTGTTCCGCCAGGGCCAGACAGTCCGCGATGCTCGCGTCGGTGTCGAACGCGGTGATTTCGTGGCGTGGACGCATGACTTCGCGGGCGACGCGACGGCGCAAATCGAGCGCGTTCAAGACGATGTTGCGTCCGAACGTTATCCGGCCTTGCGCGGCCGATGCGAGCACGAGGCGCAATTCCTCCTCCGACTGCGCGCCGCTGACTTCCGCGTCGGGTTCGATGCCGATTTGATGCAGCAGCACGCGCGCGGCGAGGTTCAGCAGCCGGTTGAACGGATAGAACGCGAGATAAAACCAGTGCAACGGACGCGCCGCCCAGAGTGCAATCGGCAGCGTTTTTTGAATCGTCAGCCATTTGGGCGCCAGCTCGCCCACGACAATGCTCAGAAACGTCAACACGCTGAAACCGACAATGAATGAAAGCGAATGCACCAGCGCGTCGGATTTCACGCCCAGCCAATCGAGCGCGGGCGAAAGCAACGAAGCGAAAACGGGCTGGCCCATCCAGCCCAGACCGAGGCTGGCCATGGTGATGCCGAGTTGCGTCGCGCTGAGGTAGGAATTCAGGTTGCGGACGATGTGCCGCGCCAGCTTCGCGCGGCGCTGGCCCCGGGCCACCAGCGCGTCCAGTTGCGTTTCGCGGACGCGGACGAGCGCGAACTCGGCGGCGACGAAAAATCCATTCAGCAGCACGAGCACAAACACCGCCAGGATTTTCAGCGCAATCAAGATGGCCGCGTCCCAATTCACAATTTCACCTCGCCGAACATCACCTTTAAAATGTCTTCCAGGCTCGCGATGCCGGTCTCGCTGCGATCGCGCCCCAGCACAATGGCCAGCCGGTGGCCGGCGCGTTGCATCAGCCGCAACGCGATCTCCAGCCGCATGCTCTCGTCCAAAAAGAGCGCCGGCGCCATGTACGCCGACGCGGGTTTCTCCAAATCGAGGTCTCCGCGGAACAACAGGACGTCGAGCGCCAGCAGGCCGGCAATACGGCGCCGGCCATCGCGCGTTTCCCAGACCGGCAGGCGCGAAAGTTTCTTTTCGCGGGCCAGCGCCAGCACGTCGCGGACCGGCGTTTGCGCCTCGACCGCGACGGTTTGCGCCAGCGGGGTGGCAATCTGGCGGACGGTGAAATTTTGCAGGTCGAGCACGCGATTGACCATGGCGCGCTCATCGCTGGTGAGCGCCTGGGCGGATTCCTGCATGACGGCGCGCATTTCCTCACGGTTGCCGAACAGCCGTCCGGTAAACGCGCGCCCGCCCGTCCAGCTCAACAGGGTCGTGGACGCCGCCTTCATCAGCCAGACCAGCGGACGCAACACAAAATGGACGGGCCGGAACACGCCGGCGGCGGCCAGACACAATTGGTTGGGATGCGCGCGAAAAAGCATTTTCGGCAGCAGATCGAACAGGGCGTAAAATAAAAAAACTGCCGCCGCAAAAATGAGGACGATCGCGGCGTGATGCCATGCCAGCCACTCGTGCAACTTCACGATGATCCAGCCGAGGATGAGAAAATTGGCCAGCGTGTTGCCGACCAGGATGGTCCAGAGAAAATTTTCGGGATCTTCGAGAAACCCATGAAGCATTTTCGCCGAGGGCCGGCCGGCGTGGGCCAGCCGCCGGATGCGCAACCGGCTCAAGGCGAATACCCCCGCTTCCATGCCCGAAAAGAGGAACGACATCGCCAGACATCCCGCCAGACCGAGCCAGTTGAGAATCTCAAGGGTCATATCATTTCACCTGTTGCACCAGCAATTCCTTTACGCGCCGCTCGTCGGCCACGTGCGCCGTGAGTTTCAAACCGCGAAACGAGGCCGTTTGGCCGGCTTCCGGCACCACGCCCAGCAAATGCGCCAGCAATCCGCCCATCGTTTCGACTTCGGGCACGTCGCCGAGCGGCGGAAATTCGCGGCGGAAATCGTCCAGCCGCATCGTGCCGTTCACGCGCCAGCGGTCGGGGGCCAGCTTCTCCATGATGAACCCTTCCGGTCTCAATTCGGCGCGGATTTTGCCGACCAGTTCGCCCAGAATGTCCTCCATCGTGACCAGCCCGGCCGTGCCGCCGAATTCATCCAGCACGATGGCCAGGCCGCGTTGCTGTTTCTGCAAACTTTTGAAAAGCTGGAGCAGGTTCATCGTCTCCGGCACGAACGAGGGAAATTCAATCGCGTCGGCCAGATCAATTTTGGGGTCCAGCAACAGGGCGCGCGCGTTCAAAATGCCGACGATGGTGTCCGGCGTTTCATCGTAAATCGGCAGGCGGCGGTGCTTGAATCCGCGGGCGGCGGCGAGCATCTCCTCGACCGGCGCGTCGTCCGAAATGCACGCCATGCCGGCGCGCGGACGCATCACTTCGCGCACGGTGCGCTGGTCAAGGTTGACGATTTGCAAGATGATTTCCTTTTCGGCTTCGGCCAGGGTGCCTTGCTGGAAGGCCATTTCGAGCAGTTCGTGGTATTCCGCGTCGGTCAACGCCGCCGGCGGAACGAGGAACTTTGGTGCAGCCACTTTCAACACGCCTTCGTTCAATTTTTGCGCCACCCAGCCCAGTGGCACCGTGACGTTGACGAACAATGACAGCGGCCAACTCACCCGCAGCGCCCAGCGTTCCGGCTGGCGCACCGCCAGCGTTTTGGGAAAAACCTCGCAACCGAGGAGCACCAGCGCAAACAGCGCGCCGACGGTCAACAACAAAGGCCATTCGCCGCTGAACACCTTGCGTAACGCGACGGCGAGCATGGCGGCATTGGCGAAGGTGTTGCCCAGCACCATCGCCGCCAGCAAATCCTGCGGTCGTTCGAGGAGCCGGGTGATGATTTTGCCGGCGCGCGGATGCCGTTCGGCCAGTTGCTGCGCCTGCCATTTGCTCAGGGAAAGCAGCGCCGTTTCCGCCAGCGCGAAAAAGAAACTCGCGCCCGCGAAGATCAAAATCGCCACTATCGCCACCAACGCCGTCCCCATGCGCCCAGTTTGCCGGGAAAAACGCGTCAAATAAAGGAGAAACGAAAGAAGCACCAGGCACCAAAATCCAAGCTCCAGAGAAGCTTCAAATCGAAAACATCAATTTACAGCGGGACTGGTTTAGAATTTGGTTCTTGAAATTTCTCTGGAGCTTGGCGTTTGGAATTTGGAGTTTTTCACGCTTCCAACACTGCCGTGACCGCCGCGTAATTCTGGGTGTGGCTTAAACTGATAAGCAGTTGTTTCGCCTTGCGCGATTTGAACAATTCCTTGCCTTTGCCGTGCAGGACCACATACGGCTCGCCGGATTCCTTGCGCCGGATTTCCATGTCCTGCCAGCCGAGTTGCGCGCCGATGCCGGTGCCAAACGCCTTGGAAACCGCCTCCTTGGCCGCGAACCGCGCCGCCAGAAACGGCGCCGGCTGTTTGTGCGACCGGCAATACGCGATTTCGTCCGGCAGCAAAATCCGGTTCACGAACCGCTCGCCGAATTTTTCGTAGGACGACGCGATGCGCGCCACTTCGATGATGTCAATGCCCACGCCCAGGATCATTTGCGATTTACGATTTACGATTTACGACTGGCGCGCAAGCAACCATTTAAGGACGTTTAATCCAGAGGGACGAGTTACCCGAGTCCCTGATCGCCCTTGATATTGGGGACTCGCAGAGCCCGTCCCTCCGAAATGAAACCATTTCACCCGCGATATCCCTTCATGAGCGCCAGCATCTCCTTGACGGCCTTTTCCAATCCCGCCATCACCGCGCGGCTGACGATGCTGTGGCCGATGTTCAATTCCACCAGATGCGGCACGCGATACAGCAGCGCCAGGTTTTCGTAATTTAATCCGTGCCCGGCGTTCACTTTCAATCCCAGCGCGTGCGCCCGTTGCGCGCCGGAAATCAAACGCTGCAATTCATTGCCCGGGAGCGCCGGCATCTTGCCGGCGAGTCGCGGTGATTGGTCGCGAGGGTCACGCCGGCTGGAAGCCGGCGCTCCGAGCAAAAATTCCTCCGCGAACGCGCCCGTATGTAATTCAACAAACTGACCGCCCACGCGCGCGCTGGCTTCAATCTGCTTTTCATCCGGTGCAATGAACAAACTCACCTCAATTCCCGCGTCGTTCATCTTTTTGCGCGTCGCGGTCAGCGATTTTTCAGCGGCGACCACGTCCAGCCCGCCTTCGGTGGTCACTTCCAACCGCCGTTCGGGCACGATGCAGACGATGTCCGGTTTCAATTTCAGGGCGATGCCGATGATTTCCGGCGCGTTGGCCATCTCGAGGTTCAGCCGCGTTTTGACGGTTTCGCGCAGCCTCCAGATGTCGCGGTCCTGCATGTGGCGGCGGTCTTCGCGCAAGTGCGCGGTGATGCCGTGCGCGCCGGCGGCTTCGCAAATCCGCGCCGCCGCGACCGGGTCCGGTTCGCCGAATCCGCGCCCGCGATACCGCGCTTCGCGGATCGTGGCGACGTGGTCAATGTTGACGCCCAGCTTGAGCATTATTTTCAGCTAACTTTTATCTTACGATACCTCGAAAAAACCTGCCACTTCAACCATCGGAGCGCCGAGCACCGCCTCGGCGTGACGCGATCGTTTTCCATCGCGCCGGGACGGTGGCCGGCGCTCCGGTTTTGCAATGGCATTATCACAGTTGAATTTCCCACATGCGACGGCAAATGAAAACACCGGGCGCCGGCGCCACCGCCGACACCACACAAAACGAACCTGTAAAAAACCCGTTCACCGCGGGCTTTTCTCTGCCAAATGCGACACCGCTTGGCAAACTCTATCATGATTCTGATTGCCGCGCGCGGCGAATCCGGTTTTCATCCGGCGTGCTCCGACTGCGCACATTTTGCAAATATTGGCTGCCGGTACTGATCTGGATGGCGTTGATTTTTACGGCCTCCAGCGACACGCATTCTTACCAACATTCCTCGCGCCTGCTCGCGCCGTTGTTGAATTGGCTGTTCCCGCACCTTTCGGCAGACGCGGTCAACCTGATCGTCTTCATCGCCCGTAAATGCGCGCATCTGGCCGAATACGCCGTGTTTGCACTACTGCTCTGGCGCGCGCTGCGCAAACCGGTTAAAAATGTTCCCCGCCCCTGGAACTGGCGCGAAGCCGGCCTCGCGCTGTTGCTCGTCGCGCTCTATTCGGCGAGCGATGAATTTCACCAGCTCTTTGTGGCCACACGCACTCCGCGATTGCATGACGTGGCGCTCGACACCCTCGGTGGCGCGGCAGGTTTATTTGCACTTTGGCTGATTGGCCGCTGGCGGAAAAGTTGGTAACCTCACATCATGAAACGTCCGCTCGTCGCTGTCGTTTCGTGCTACGTCATCGGTTTGCTGCTGAGTGCACTTTTTCAGCCGCCGCTGGCCGCGCTTTTTGCCGCTTCGTTTCTCGTCCTCGGCCTCGTTCTCGTCCTCAAAAAACTTCGACGGTGGTTGGTCTGGCCATTGCTCGCGCTCGTTGGCTGGACAAATCTCGCCAGTCGCACCGCCATCCTTTCCCCGAACGACCTGCGCACCTTGCTCGGCAATGACGCCGCCATCGTGACGGTGCGAGGCAATCTGGTCCAGACGCCTCACCTCAAAATCGTTGAGCGCGACGACCAGGAAATCGAGCGTAGCGTTGCCCAGGTCCGGGTGAACGGGTTGCGGCGGGATGATCGTTGGCAGCCCGCGGATGGCGAAATTATTGTCACTACACCGGGCGTGCTTCCCGGTGATTTCTTTGCCGGACAACCCGTAGAAATCGGCGGCGTCATCGCCAGACCGCCGGCGCCTCTCGCCGAGGGACTTTTCGATTACCGCGACTATCTCCAGGCGCGCGGGATTTTTTACCAGCTCAAAACCCGTTCTCCCAACGATTGGCAACTGGGCGCATCGCGATTGACCCGGCCGCCGCTGACCGACCGGTTTTTGAACTGGTCGAAGGCCACGCTGGCGCTGGGTTTGCCGGCGGACGACATCAATGAGGAGCCATTGCGCCTGATTTGGGCAATGACGCTCGGCTGGCGCACCGCGTTCACCGGTGACATCAGCGAGCCGTTTCTCCGCGCCGGCACGATGCACCTGTTCGCGATTGACGGGCTGCGCATTGCGCTGATTTCCGGGATGCTCGTCGCCCTGCTCCGCGTCCTGCAAGTCTCGCGCGCCTGGTGCGGCATCGTCGCCATTCCGGTCCTCTGGTTTTACACCGCCGCGACCGGCTGGGAATCTTCCGCCATCCGCGCCTCGGTGATGATGACCATCGTGATTGGCGGCTGGGCGTTGAAACGGCCGAGTGACCTGATTAATTCTCTTGCCGCCGCCGCGTTTATCATTCTGTTGTGGGAACCGCGCCAGCTTTTTGAAGCCAGTTTCCAGCTTTCATTTCTCGTCGTGCTCATGATCGCTTTGATGCTGCCGCCGATGAATAAAATCTCCGACCGGCTCTTGCGGCACGATCCAATGGTACCCGACGATTTGCTGCCGTACTGGCGGCGTGTGCTGGCCACCACCTTGCGGATGCTGTCACGGTATTTTGCGCTGTCGCTCGCTGCCTGGGCAGGTTCGATTCCCCTGGCGGCGCTTTATTTTCATTTGTTCAGCCCGGTTTCGCCGCTGGCGAACATCGTCGCCGTGCCGCTCGGCACGCTCGCGCTGATGAGCAATCTCGGCAGCCTCCTGTGCGGCCATTGGCTGCCGTGGGCGACCGGACTGTTCAATTACAGCGCCTGGTTTTTCATGGTGGCGATGACCGGCGTGAGCGAGTGGTCAACGAGAATTCCCGGCGCCTTTTTCTACGTGCCGGCGCCGTCCTGGTTCACCATCGGAATTTATTACGCCATCCTCGTTGGCGCCTGGAGCGGCCGGCTGTTCGCACCCGCCCGGAGAATTTGGAGCGTAGCGATTTTAATCCTGATTGCGGGGGTTTATTTCTGGCGCTGGGAGCAGTCGCGCGTCGAAATCCAATTGACCGTGCTCCCGCTCAACGGTGGGCATACCGTTTTCGTGGACGCCACCGGACAGAAAAATGACTGGCTGGTCAATTGCGGCAACGAGAACGCCGAGGAGTTCACCCTCAAACCATTTCTGCGCGCCCAGGGTGTGAACAAAATCCCGAGGCTCGTTTTGACCGGAAGCGATATACGCAACATTGGCGGCACAGACTCGCTCAACCAACACTTTGGCATCGGCGAACTCGTCACCGGCCCGGTCCCGTTCCATTCGAGTCTGTATCGCAAAATTAGCACTGAATTTGAAAAACCGCCGGCCCGCCACCGCATCCTGAATCGTGGCGACCGCGCCGGTGGTTGGCAGGTTTTGCACCCCGATACCGGGGACAATTTCGCGCGTTCGGACGATGCCGCGCTGGTATTGCTCGGAAATTTTAACGGTACACGCATTTTGTTGCTGTCCGATTTGGGGCGCAACGGGCAAAGCGCGTTGCTCGCGCGCACCAACGAGCTGCGGGCCGACATTGTCATCGCCGGTCTGCCGGACGGAGGCGAACCGCTCTGCGACGCGCTGCTCGACGCGGTCCGGCCGAAAGTCATCATCATTGCCGACTCGGAATTTCCGGCGCCCCGCCGCGCCAGCCGCGAATTGAAACAGCGATTATCCGGACGCAATGTGTCTGTGATTTACACGCGCACGGCTGGCGCGGTGAAAATCACGATGCGACCGGAGGGTTGGGAAATGCGGACGATGGACGGAATGCCGCGCGAATTTTAGGCTCCAAATTCCAAGCTCCAACATCCAGAGAAACTTCAAGCTCTAATCATCAAACGACAGCCCGGCGCGCATTTGAACTTTGGTTTTTGGCGTTTCTCTGGAGCTTGGATTTTGGCGCTTGGAGCTTTTCAGCGTTTGACGCTGACAGAAACGTGCCGCGCCTGCGGAACAGGAAATTTTTTCACTTCGACGGTGACGCTTTGCGGTTTGAACCCGGACAAGACCATGTCGGCAATGTCCGCGGCGAGTTTTTCAATCAACTTCCAGCTTCGGCCTTCGCCGAATTTGAGCAGCCGCTGGCTGACGGCGAAATAATCAACCGTATCGCGGATGTCGTCGCTTTTGGCCGCCGCCGAAAAATCGAAGTCCATTTCCACCGTCAGCAGCAGACGTTGAGGCTTGGCGCGTTCCGCCTCCGGCACGCCGACGCGGTAAAATACTTCGAGATCAACGATGGAAATTCGGGACATTTACGATTTACGATTTACGATTGCCGATTTGACGGCCCCGGCTGCTCCTTTTCGCTTTCCGCCCTCCGTCTTCCGCTTTCTCAGAACAGCTTCCAGCAAAATCCGGGTTGGGGTGTTGAGCGGCATTTTCAACGCGGCGTCCGGTTTGAGCCAGCGGAATTCGAGTCCTTCATCATTCAGCTTCACCCGCGGATTTTTCGCGGTGCAGCGGCACGTGTAATTCAACAGGACAAAATGCGCGTCGCGGTAAAATTCCTTCGAATGGATGCAATCCTGCACGAGCACGAACCGGATGTCTTTCACGTCCAGATGGGTTTCCTCCTTGATTTCGCGGCGGAGCGCGGCCTCGGAGGTTTCGCCCCATTTGATTTTGCCGCCGGGGATGCCCCAGAGGTTAGACCATTTGTGCGTGCGGATCATCAGCACCTCGCCAGTACGGTTGAAAATCAGCGCCCCGACCGTCGCCAGCGGCGGATGGGTTTCTTCAAAATCTTTCCCCGCCGGTTTCAAGGACAAGTTATTCTGTTCGAGCACACCGCGCAATTCGCCGAGGTGCTCGACGACCAGATCCGGTTTCGCCGCGCGCAATTGCGCCAGCGTGTTGTAGCCGGTGAGGACGGCGCACGAATGGACCCCGCCGTGGCGCGCGGTCTCAATATCGTGCTGCATGTCGCCGATGAACAGCGTTTCATCAGGCCGGAGCCGGTTTTCGGCCAGGATTTCGTGGATTTTTTTGCGCTTGTCCCAGACATCCGTGTACGGTTTGTCGAGAAAAGCGTCGAAGCCGGTGACGCGGCATTGGGCGGTAAAATGTTCCTTGTGAACCGTGCTCAGGAGAAAGGTGCGGATGCTCCGGGCGCGGCAGAATTCGAGGAACTGGCGGGCATGGGGCAGTTCGCAGACCGAGTCCTGCGCCTGCCGGAAACTGGCGTGGAACCATTCCTCGAGCTGCGGCATCGGCACGTGCGGCGTGTGGCGGTCGTAGAAATTCGTGAACGGCAGGGAAAATTCCGCACGGAATTCGTCGAGCGTCATTTCGGGGCGGCCCGCCTGGGAAAGGACAAAATTCGATGCCTTCAAAACCGCGGGCAAATCGTCCACCAGCGTGCCCGACCAGTCGAAGATGATATTGCGAATCACGGCCCGAGCTTAACCGCGGATTACACGGATTTCACGGATAAAATTTCTGGCCGCGTCACTGGCGGTTGGCTTTCAGGATAATTGCACACGCCAGAATCGCAGAGTGGCACGACCAAATTGTTTGGAGCGCAGGTTGTCAACCTGCTGTTTCGCCGACTGGCAATCGGCACAGTGGCAAATATCTCGGACGCCTGCGAATGCCGGCGCCCCGCCGGTTGCCAACCGGCGATACAGCAGACAGCCTGTCTGCGCCACGAAAAAAATTGTGTCGCCCGGCCCCATCGCAGTTCGGAATTGCGCTGGGCTCCGGCAAATTGCATAACCACGTTGTCAGGGTATAGTTGGAAGTGAGCATGAGCCGAACAACGCCAGATTCCCGCCGTTCGTCAGCGCAGTGGCCGTCCAACGGCGGCTTCTCGTTGGTCGAACTCCTGGTCGTGATTGGCATCATCGCGGTTCTGGCGGCGATGCTGTTGCCGGCCTTGGAGAAGGCGAAATTCAAGGCGCAAGGATTGCAGTGCATGTCCAATCACCGGCAGTTGTGCATGGCCTGGAAGATGTATTCGGACGACAACGCCGATCAATTATTGTTTGCCAGCGAAGATCCGACCAATCTGCCGACTTTTAGTGCCGCATGGATTACAGGTCAACTCGACTTCAATCCCGGCAATCAGGGGAATTGGGACCCGGCGGTCACCATTGAGCGCAGTCCGATGTGGCCCTATTGCGGCCACAGTCTGGCAATCTGGAAGTGTCCGGCGGACACATCCTACGTGGTGGTCAACGGACAACAACTGCCGCGAGTCCGCAGCATGTCCATGAACGTTTATCTCGGCGGCTGGGGTGGCACCTTTGGCGGTTGGAGCTGGGGTAATTATAAAATCTATCGAAAACAAACCGACCTGATCAATCCCGGTCCATCCACCATTTTTGTATTTCTCGACATGCGCCAGGACAGCATTGATATGGGCAATTTCGCCGTCAACATGGCCGGTTGGCCGAATCAGCCGGCCAGTTACGGGTTTTTTGATTTGCCCGGTTTTTATCATCATTTGGCCTGCGGTTTTTCGTTTGCGGATGGCCATTCTGAGATGCACCGTTGGCGCGATGGCCGCACCATGCCAGCGCTTGTGCCCGAAGGTTACGTCACCGACAGTTTTGCTTCGCCAAACAATT